>OGLS01000226.1_pt1 | contig 61231 bp, 40 predicted proteins | sample 1572881 | NCBI WGS metagenome assembly OGLS01 (sample SAMEA2582013, study PRJEB24529) | metagenome | biome: Human gut stool | place: China | collected 2011
GGTTAAAAGGAAAGAGTCCGGTGCAATACCGAACTCTTTCTCAAATCGGATAGTTAATAACCTGTCCAACTTTTTGGGGTCACTTCATGCTTCAACAGGCTTTTTTGTATCTTATAAGGTAGTGTTACTAAAGAGACTATAATCTTTAGAACTCGCTATGCGATTTACTTAACGATGATTTCGTCGGTGAAGAGCCAACCGCCATCCTCTGTTGTGCTACCCTGCACACGGATGTAGCGTGTCTTTGCATTGCCCTTCCAAGCGAAATTGCGGAAACCGAGCTGAATGTCGCGGTCGACGGGAGTAGACTTGCTGTAAACCTCCTTGAAGTTCTGACCATCCTCACTGAACGAAATCTTGTACTCCGACGGGAAGAACACCCATGCGCCGTAAGCCTGCATGAAGTCGGCAGCTACGGTAGAGATCTTCTGTACCTTGCCGAGGTCGATAGTAAGGTCGAGGCAGTAGCCCTTGTTGCCGAGGAAGCCCTGCCACTTCTGGTCGCCGTATGTCCATCCGCCGTGCTGTCCGTCGACGAGAGTCTTGTCGCCCTGCGCCTTGTACTTGTCCTCGTAGCGGTGGTTGAAGATGATGTTGCAACCTATCGCCTTGTGCTTTGTGGTCTTGAACGACTCGGGGCGTTCGCCGCGTTCCTTCTTCAAGTCGAAGGTGTTCACACCTTGCTTGTGCAGACGCTCGCACTCTACGATTGCACGCTTGCGGAACTCAGGATAGTCCTTTTTCTTTGTGCCGTTCCATCCGATCTCGGCGATGGCGAGCGCACGCGGATAGAGCATATACTCTACGTGCTCAGCTGTAGGTACGTATTCGGTCCAGAGGTTAGCCTGTACGCCGGTAATCTTGCTGCGCACATCCTCGGGCAGAGTGCCGCCAGGCACGTAGCTGTATACCTTTTCGAGTGGGAGGAAACCACCGATAGCCTCGGGCTGAGTGTCGGGAGCATCCTGATAGTAGTCGAGATACCAGTATCCGCTGGGCGAGAGCACCACGTCGTAGCCATGGTCGATAGCCTCCTGCGCCTTCTCAAGACCGCGCCACACCATAACAGTGGTGTTCTTGGCGAGGTTGCCGGCTATCACCTCGTCCCAACCCACGAGCTGGCGTCCGTGGTCGGTGAGGAACTTGCCAAAGTGGGCGATGAGGTGCGCCTGCAGACCATCCTTGTCTGTGCCGAGTTCCTTCATCTTCTGCTGGCAGAGTGGGCAAGAGGGCCATGATGCCTTGTCTGCCTCGTCGCCACCGACGTGGATGTATTTCGATGGGAAGATGTCCATCACCTCTTTCAGTACGTTCTCGAGGAAGTCGTATGTAGCCACGCTGCCCGGGCAGAAGTCCATCTGCTTGTAGGGTTCGTGCGTGCAAGAGAGTTCTGGATAGGCTGTGAGCACCTCTGCCGAGTGGCCCGGCATTTCAATTTCGGGCACGATGGTGATGCCACGCTCCGCAGCGTACTTCACGAGGTCGCGCAGCTCGTCCTGAGTATAGTAGCCACCGTATGCGCCCTCTTCGCCTTCATTCTTGTACTTGCATCCGAGTTTGCTCCACTCCTTCCATGTCTTTCCTTCGCGCCACGCAGCAAGACTGGTGAGGCGAGGGTAGCGTTTTATCTCTATGCGCCAGCCTGCAGCGTCAGTGAGGTGGAGGTGGAGGCGGTTGAACTTATACTGTGCCATCACGTCAATCTGCTTCTTGAGAAAAGCGATTGGCTGGAAGTGGCGCGACACGTCGAGCATCAGCGAGCGCCACTTGAATGCTGGAGCATCCTGAACGTCGCACGCCATGATGCCATTCTTCTGCTTCAGCTGCTTTACGGTCTGCCAGGCGAAGCGGAAGCCGTCGGCAGAAGCGGCACTGATGAGCAGTGTGTCCTTAGTGATGTGGAGGTTGTAAGCCTCGGGCGACGTAGCGTTGGCGAGGCGTGTGAAGCGTACCACCTGCTGAGCGTTGTTGTCAGCCTTTGCTGACCACTGCTTCGAGTAGATGTTCTCTGCATCCGCGCCAACCTCGTTGATGAGTTTCACCTTTGCGGTTGTGTTGAACGCGCCCTTGCCTGCATTGAACGACTGCGGCTTTGGCAGCAACGACTGTGCCGATGCTGCTTGAGCGGTAATCATGCAGCCGAAGAGTAGGGCTGCTAATGGTTTGTTTGTCATTTTATAGTTATCAGTTTTTAAATTAGTACCTTTAAGTGTTCTCCTGCGTGGTTCTGGCAAGAAACACGCAGGCTTATCTGTCTATGAAGTAGGCAGCGAACGCCAATGCTATCATTATAATAGCAATGGTGAACACCACGATGTATGCAACTTTTGCGTACAATTTCTTTCTTTGTATAGCCTTGAGGCTTTGTTCACGAAAAGTGTCAATGCCATCTTTCTTATGGCTATGTCTATGCTTATACTTGTGTTCCTGCATAATGCGAGTATATGTTAACAGCTTGTGTCGTTTGATAAATCTGAATAGAGGAGAGTGATTTAGAACTTCACGTCGAGCTGAAGGTCGAACATGTTATAGTTCGACTTGTTCAGGCTACGGTCGTTGACGCGAGCATATTCTGCTGCAATCATTACGTGCTTGCCAATCCAGTAGTTGGCACCAATCTCGTACTGAGTCTTCGATGTGTGCCAATCGGCTTGCGGACGGTAGAGATCGTAGCGAGCCTTAGCATAGAGTTTCTTGCTGATAACTGGCGCAATCATGAGCGCGTAGAAACCATCAGCCTTGTCGCCTGCAGCGTAGTTGATAGTGCAGTCGGTCTCCTTGCCTGAAGCGTTTGAGGTCTTGAAGCCGTAGCCCTGACTGTGGATATACTCCGAACGCACGGTCCAGTCGTGGGCTGCATATTCGGCGCTGATGGCATAGCGGTTCTTCTCAAGCGAGCGCACACCGTTCTTAGCTACAGCGTTTCCGGTAGCGTCTACCTCAGTCCATGTGCCCTTGCGAGCATACGAACCGGTCCATCCGAAGGCACCGATGCGCAGACCCTTCACTGGAGCCACCCATACGCCGCCGATGATGTCCTTGCGCTGGTCGACATCCTTCATGTTAGTGCCCTGACCGTTGAACACGCCCACCTGATAGTGGAGGTAGTGGTGTCCGTCGTTAGCCTTGAGCAGGTCGCCCTGCAGCTGCACGCCGATGTCGCGTCCGTTGCTTGAGTGTTCGCCGTTGCGGTCGCTGAAGCCAGCGAGCTTAGTGACGTTCTGCGAGTAGCCCATGAAGCCCTGCGTAATGGGGTGCATGGGGTTCTCGAAGGTGAACGGACGCTTGAACTGACCCGCCTTCACCTTGAACGCATCGTACTTTTGCCACTCGGCGAAAGCATCAACCATTCGTGGCGCTACGGTGAGGTTAGAGGTGTTGCCGTTCACCTGCAGCTGCGCCTTCCAGTAGAAGTCCTTTGCCACGCGTCCTTCGAGTGCCATACGCACCATACGGATGTTGAACGAGTTGATGTCTTTCTCGCCCTTGTTGCTTTCCTTGTCGCTGTACTGATACTGCGACATGATGTAACCGCTGAACTTGATGTCGCTAAGCACCTTCAGCTTCGCTTCTTTCTCTTGTGCTGACACACTGCCGAAAGCGAGAGCGGCGAGTGCGAGAGTTGCTAATGTTTTCATTATGAGTTTTGAATTTTGAGTTTTGAGTTTTGAATTGTTGCGACATGCGTCGCAATTTTGAGTTTTGAATTTTGAGTTGAGAGTTGCGAATTCAAAATTCCAAATTGAATAATTCCTAATCGGCGTAGCCGACAATTCAAAATTCAAAACTCAAAATTCAAAACTCGATTTATTTTTCTTCCAAAAGAACTACGTTCTCTACGTGCGGCGTATGCGGGAACATGTCCACCGGCTGCACCGCCATCACTTTGTACGCCACATCGAGCGCCTGCAGGTCGCGTGCCTGCGTAGACGGGTTGCAGCTGACGTAGACGATGCGCTTCGGGTGGGCGCGCAGGATAGTGTCTATCACGTCCTGGTGCATACCGGCGCGTGGCGGGTCGGTGATGATTACGTCGGGGCGACCATGCTTCTGGATGAACTCGTCGTTGAGGATGTCCTTCATGTCGCCGGCGTAGAACTTGGTGTTGCTGATGTTGTTCACCTCAGAGTTCACCTTTGCGTCCTCGATAGCCTCAGGCACGTACTCGATGCCGATCACCTGGCGCGCCTGACGCGCCACGAAGTTGGCGATGGTGCCCGTACCGGTATAGAGATCGTACACCAGTTCGTCGCCGGTGAGCTTGGCGAAGTTGCGTGCTACGGAGTAGAGGTGATAAGCCTGCTCGGTGTTGGTCTGGTAGAAGCTCTTCGGACCAACCTTGAAGCGCAGGTCCTCCATCGTCTCGAAGATGTGGTCGTTGCCCTTGAATACTGAGAGGTCGAGGTCGCCGAACGTGTCGTTGCACTTTTGGTTGTCTACATACATGAGCGATGTTATCTCGGGGAACTTGTCGGCGATGTGCTGCAGCAACGCCTTGGCGCGCTGCTCGTCGCCCTCCTCGTCGTAGTGGAACTGTATGAGTACCATCCACTCGCCCGTGTTCGAGTTGCGTATCATGATGTCGCGCAGCAGTCCGTGCTGCTGTCTGAGGTCGAAGAAGGTCATGCCGGTAGAGAAGGCATAGTCGCGAATGGCGTTGCGAATCTTGTTGTGTAGGTCGTCCATGAGCCAGCACTTCTCGATGGGGAGTATCTTATCGAAGGCTCCGGTGATGTGGAAACCGATGCCGTTCATGTTGTCGAACTGCGTGCCTTCGGCAATCTGCTCGCGTGTGAGCCAGCGCTTGTTGCAGCATCCGAACTCCAGCTTGTTGCGGTATTCCTTGATGTGTACCGAGCCCATGATAGGCATGAACTCCGGCAGTTCTATCTTACCGATGCGTGTGAGTTGGTCGAACACCTGCTGCTGCTTAGCCTTCAGCTGCTCTTCGTAGGGCAGGTTCTGCCATTTGCATCCGCCGCAGATGCCAAAATGCTCGCACATTGGCTCCGTGCGTACGTCGCTCTTCTTGATGAAGCGTATTACTTCCGCCTCGCAGTAGCTGTGTTTCTTCTTGCGTACCTGCAGGTCAACCACGTCGCCGGGCACGGCGAACGGCACGAAAACAACCATGTCGTTGACGTGTGCCAGTGATTTTCCTTCAGCAGCAACCGCCTCAATAGTTACGTTCTCGAGTATTGGTAGTGGTTTCTTCTTTCTTGACATTATTATATATGTATTATTTTAAAATGCAAAATTAGAAAAATAATTTGAAAGTTTCAAATTATATACAAAAATAAGAAACAAGAAGAGGGCGCCAAAACTAAAGAATTGACCCCCTCTCTTCAATGTTCAATTTAAAACAAAGTATTACTTAACGCCCAACTCTGCAAATCCCATTGCCTCGCCAGCTACGACCATGCGCTCAGCGCGCAGCTTCACGTAGCGTGTCTTTGTGGCGTTGAAGGTTACGGTCTGTAGTATCGGGTTGTTCTGCAGGTTTGAGAACTCGCCGCTCTTCAGCATGTGCTCGTTGCCGCCCTTGGCGTCGCACGCCGCGATGGTGTAGGTGTGGATGAGTCCGCGTCTGCCCTCGCTCTGGTCGGGCAGATACTGCAATGCGGAAATCTCCTGCTCGCTACCGAGGTCGATGAGCACCTCGTTGCCTTTGCTGAACCAAACGGTCTGCGGGTTGCGGTCGGCAGCCTTCTCCCATTCTGCCTTGTCGACGCTGAGGATAGCGAACGGCAGAGACTTGATAGCCTCGGCTGTGGGGTTCCATGTGAGCTGTGCGTCCTTGCCACCGTAGTAGATGCCCACATTGTTGAGGCAGATAGGTCCGCGCGAGTCGATGATGCGCACGCGCACGCTCTTCGCCTCCACGGTGCGGAAGCGCAGCAGACGCTTGTAGCCGATTGTTGTCGTCTCCTCGCCCTGCTCAACGCTGCGCCATGTCTTGCCGTCAAGATACTCCACGGCGAACTTCTTCACGCGCTGTCCAAGCGGTATGTACTCCTGCAGCATGATGCGGTTCATCAGCTGTGGCTTCTTGAAGTCGAATGTTATGGTAGCCGATGTAACGCCGTCGGCGGTAGCCCAATATGTATCCCACGAGTTGTCGGTCATAGCCTTTGCTGTGAATTCGCCGCCGCGCTCGTTGCTCACTTTCGGAGTCATGCCAGCCACGAGATTGTGTTGCAACTCGCGCTGAATCATCTTGTGGAAGTTGACGGCATTAGCCGAGTCGGTGGGGTGGATGAGTCCTTCGCGGTCGACGGGGAAGTTGAGCAGCAACGTAGCGTTGTGGCCCACCGAGCGATAGTAGAGGTCGGCAAGCTGTTCGGGCGATTTCACACGATCGTCCTCTTCGGGGTGATAGAACCAACCCGGACGGATAGACACGTCGCACTCGGCAGCTGTCCACTGGTCGCCGTCGGCGTGTCCGTACTGCAGTTCGGGGTAGTTTGGGTAGCCCGGGTAAACCGTGTTCTTGCGCAGGAACGCCCAGTTGGTCTCGCCGGCAAATCCTTTCTCGTTGCCCACCCAGCGGCAGCCCGGACCGCCGTCGCCGAACACCACGGCGTTCGGCTGAATGTTGTCGAGCATAGCGAAGATATGTGGGTAGTTATAGTAGTTCTTGCGGTCGATAGTGCGTGAGTCCTTCGCACCGCCATAGTAGCCGTCGCCACCGTTGGCTCCGTCGAACCACACCTCGAACACGTCACCGTAGTTGGTGAGAAGGTCGTGCAGCTGAGCGTAGAAATAGGGCAGATAGCCCGGTGTGGCATAGTCGGCACTCGAGCGATCCCACGGCGAGAGGTACACCGCGAACTTCAAGTCGTACTTCTTGCACGCCTCCGACAGTTCGCGCACGATGTTGCCCTTGCCGTTCTTGTACGGCGAGCGGCTCACGTTGTAGTCGTTGCCCTCGAAGGGCCACAGACAGAAGCCGTCGTGATGCTTCGCGGTGAGTATCACGCCCTTCATGCCCGCTGCCACGAGTGTCTTTGCCCACTGCTCGCAGTCGAGACGTGTGGGGTTGAACGTAGCAGGGTCGGAGTCGCCGTAGCCCCATTCGCGGTCGTTGAACGTGTTCAGACCGAAGTGGATGAAAGCGTAGGTCTCCATGCGCTGCCAATCGATTTGCTTCTGCTCAGGGAGCGGAAGGATAGGAGCCGGAGCCTTCACTGTGCTCTGTGCCGACGCGGTGAGGCTGGCAAGAGCCATTGCTGATGATATAATTAGTTTGTTCATTTTGCTGTTATGATGTTTTGAGGGGCTTATTGTTTATTACAAGGTGTATTTGCCTGCTGTAATCTTCTTTACACAGAGTTTCTTGAATACGATGTTATAGTAGTCGTCTGGCTCTGTCTCCGGGTGGCGGAAAGCGTCCTCCTCGTAGAGGAACAGAATCTTGCCGTCCTGCGCCTGCACCATTGTAGAGTAAGCCGAAGTGGTGGTGCTCACCTGGTATGCGCCCTCCCAGTCCTTAGCGATGGTCTCTGGCGATGCATAGTCGGTTTTCGTGCGCAGTGCTTTGTAGAAGATAGCCACGTTGGAGCGACCCGGACCCGTGGGCACGCTCTGCAACATCAAGTCGACCGCTTTGCCCTGCGCGTCCTTCGCCTTCACCACGAGGATTTCGCCGTTGCATGCGCTATCGCCGTTCTTCACGCCGTTGTTGGCAGCCGACGAGAACGCCACTGTGCCCCAGGCACCCGTAGCCTTCTTCTTGTCAGCGTACTTGTAGATGTTGAAGAAGCGTCCGTTCTGTGTGCGCGAGCTGATGAGCACGTCGCCGTTCGGCAGCTCCTCGAGTTTTGCCTCGTCGCCCTTTGGCGCAGTCTCGGCAGCATTAGCACCAAGTAGATGCCATGTCTTGCCGAAGTCGTCGCTGTAGAGCACGCGGTTGCCCTCGTGTGTGGTGAGTGCTGTGTACACACGATAGTGCGAGCCCGCCTTGATGCGCGAGCTTTGGCAGATGCGTCCGCTTGTGAAGAATGCCGACTTCATGCCGTCCACCAGTCCGTACACGTGCTGCGTCACCTCCTCAGCCTTCCATGTCTTTCCCTCGTCCGACGATGTGTAGCGACCCATCATCTGCGGGTTCTCGCGTGTCGACTCCCAGTAGCCCACGCCGCCCGAGGCGCACATGAGCAGTATCTCGCCCGTCTCGCGGTCGCACACCACGGCAGCGTCGCCGTGAGCGCAGTCGAAGCTGCTTGCAATGCGGTTGCCTCCGCGTGCCACCATCTGCTCCGTAGCGGTCCATGTCTTGCCGCCGTCGGTGCTCTCCTTCATCACGATGTCGATATGGCGTCCGCCGCCGATGTCCTTGTTGTCGTAGCGGTGGTCGGTGAAGGCGATAATCTTGCCCGACTTGCACTGGATGATAGCCGGGATGCGATACTGTGCGTCGGCGTGCAGGAAGAGCTTCGTGCCGTCGGCGAGGCTCTTGCAGCATCCGTTAGCAGGCTTGCCTGCGCAGCATCCGTTGGTTGGCTGTTTGCCGCAAGTCATTTTACACTGTGCCGTAGCTGTTGTGCCGAGCGTCATGCCGGCAGCAAGAAATAGGGTAGGGAGTAAATGCTTCATTTCTTGATATTTTGGCTAATATAATTTATTTAGTAGATGTTAATTCTGCAAATTTACGGATTTTTCCTGACAAAAGACTCGTTGTCGCTACTTTTTTGATGCCCTATTATATATAATGTATATAAGTTTCGCACGTCCCATCGTCTACTCATCTCGTGTCTACTCATCTCGTGTCTACTCGCCTCCTGTCTCTTGTCTACTCGTCTCCTGTCAAGACGATTGCGTCCGCCGTCCGATCAGATTGCGTCCGCCGTCCGATCAGATTGCGTCCGCCGTCCAATCAGATTGCGTCCGCTGTCCGACGGTTATACCAGCACTGCTACATTGTACAAACGAGCTGAAAAAATGACGTAACGTCAGCCGTTTGCTGATTGAAAGTGGCATTTTATAGTTTAAAGTGAAACTTTTTTGGTCTAATTGTTATTAGTTTCAATATTAAATCGTATATTTGTGGCAAATTTTCTAACTAAAAAAACACGTATTATGAAACACAACTACATGTTATGCCTTGCGATGACGGGCTTGTTAAGCTTGCCGTCGTACGTACAAGTTAGTGCACATCAGTTCCCAACGCCTTTCAATGCAGCTAAAGCGTTTGTAGCTCCGGTATGGGCACCGAAGACTCCTTCGCTTGCTCCATCGGCTATTGACGACAAGTCGAAAGGCATCACGATGTATGCTGGCGAACGTATGGACCAAAGCAAGAAGCGTTCGTTCATCAAGTTTAAATCGAAGGATGTACACAACTTCCAGCAGATTCAGTACTATCAGTTTGAAGATAAAGTAGGCGAGCAGCTGTATGGTCTTACATGTGGAGCTTCAGATGGTAAGAACTACTATGGTTTCTTCGCATACGACTATACGTTCAGCCAGATGGTTAAGCACTTCTCCAAGATCGACTTGGAGACAGGCGATACAACACACATCCGCTCGTTCACTAAAGAAGAGCAGACTGCGTGGTACGGCAACGGCTATGGCGGCACGCTGCGCAACGCGCTTTACGACATGGCTTATGACCCGTCTTCTGACACATTCTTCGCTCTCGGCTACGGCTGGAACGAAGACGGCTCGGTAGGCCATTCTATTCTCTATTCCATTGATGTAGAGACCGGTAAGTATGAAAAGATACAGGATTTTGATAATGATATCCTCCACGAGTTCTGCTTCGACGCACACGGCAATATGTATGCCGTACGTCCGAAGTGGCTTGTGAAAACCGAGGATGGCAAACAGGTAGAATACAACGGCGGAACCGAGCTTGTGAAGTACGACAACAACTTTCAGGAGATTTCGGCAAAGGAGATAAAGGACGAAAGCAACAATGCTATCGTCATGGTGCAGTTCGGTGCTGTGTCTATCGACAATAACACGGGTCTCGTATATTGGATTCCGGCATTGTCAAGCGGTGCAACACGCATCTACACCGTTGATACGGACAAACTGACGAAGAAGGGCTGCTACACCGCAGTGCAGCACAGCAGCTTCATGCCGGGCAACTGGTTCACGGGTCTTTACGTGCCGTACCTCGAAGCCGACAAGTCGACAGCAGCCGGTCAGGTGAAGAACCTCAACGTGATGCCTGACGAGTCGGGCGCGCTCAGCGCAAAGTTCACATGGACCAACCCGTCGAAAGCATGGAACGGCTCCGCACTCAACGAGTTTAAGGAAGTGCGCATCTATCGCAAGAAGGACGGCGTAGCCACAAGCGACCGCATCACCTCGAAGGAATTGCTCTCGTCGAAGGTGTCAGAACTTGTAGCTACAGTGCCTGCCGACGGCAAGATGGGCGAGGCAATGGAGTACGTAGACAGCAAGGCGAAGCTCGGCTTGAACACATACTACGTTGTTCCGTCGCGCGTGGCTGGCGAACTCGGTGTGCCTGACAGCATTCGCTGCTACGTAGGTGGCGACGTGCCGGGCGCAGTAGGCGATGTGGCTATCGAGAAGACTGGCGAAGGCATCAAGCTCTCGTGGACAGCTCCGACAAGCGGTTTGAACAATGGCTACTTCGTGGCTTCTGAGCTCAACTACAAGATTACGCGTATGCCGGATAAGAAGGTGGTAGCAGAGAATCTCACCGCTACTACGTTTGAGGACAAGGCATTAGGCGACTACTCTAAGTATTACTACCTCATCCAGGCGAATACAAAGATTGGCGCAGGTGCAGTGGTACAGACAGCCGGCGTTTTGGCAGGCAACGCATTGGTACCGCCACTCGATCTGAAGACTGATAGACCTGACAACGCAGCTGTTTGGCAGTCGGTTGGCGGATTCCTGTTCGACTATAGCGACTACAACCAGAGCCTTACAGCCTACGGTAACAACAGCGAAACATCAGGAACACTGTTCTCACCGCCAATTCAGTTGAAGAAAGGCAAGACATACCGTATCGTAGCCGACTTCTACGAGCACGAGCAGAACAGCACATTCGACTTGAAGACCACTATGGGTACAAGCAACGAGAGCGTCAAGGACGCAACAGTGCTCACCGAAGACCTGGCAAGAGAGGGCGCAGGCTACGAACGTGCATTGGTAGAGGATAAGTTCACCGCTCCGGCTGACGGCACATACTATTATGGCTTCTCGCTCACCACGAAGTACGGTCAGTACAACTCATTCCGATTCTATGGTCTCACACTCGAGGAAATCATGGAGAAAGACATGCAGGCGGTAGAGATGGGCGGTATCAAGGAGGCTGTAGCAGAACGCGAAAACACCTGCACCGTAACAGTGCGCAACTTAGGCACAGCAGAGCAGAGCAACTATAAGATTAGAATCTACTGCGAAGACGAAGGCAAGAGTGTTCTCGTTGGTGAGACAGCTGATGTGCCAGCTATCAAGTCGGAAGCTACAAAGAAGGTGGAAGTGAAGTTCCGTCCGAAGAACGAAGGCATCTCTAAGTTCTACGCAGAGGTGGTACTCGACGGCGATCAGAACCTGAGTAACAACAGAACTCCTTCTATCGAGCTCCCTGTAATCGACAAGGAGAACGCAGTATGGAGCAAGGTGGTTACAAGCAAGAAGGACGAGAGCGTAGACACCCACGGACCAGTTGTCTACTTCTCTACATACGACCATACCGAGCACATCTACTATGCTAAGGAAATAAAGGGCGTGGCTGGAGATCAGATCATGCGTATCGGCTACTCGTACAGCGGTAATGACAACCTTAAGGACCGCACAGCCGAGAGCAAGGTACAGGTGTACATGGGCCACACCACAAAGAAGGGATTCGAGTCGAAGACCGACGGCATGAGCAAGAACGATTTGACACTCGTATACGATGGTACGATGGTGCTTGAGCCAGGTCAGGACAATATGCTCATATTCAATCTCGACACTCCGTTCGAGTACGACCCGACACAGAACCTCGTTATCGTTATTGACCGCGAAGGCGAAGTACCAAGCGAGCAGATGTTCTGCGCACTCTTCGACGTGTTCAGCGCTAATCCTAACTCGGGCGTGAACCGTTCACTCTCGTTCTCTGAGTCGTTCTCATACACAGCTGGCAAGGCATCGTTGTGGGATTCGGCAGCACTGCTTTATCTCGCAGTGGAGAACCCGACTGGTATCACCTCTACTAAGGTGCTCGGCACACAGTTCAGCTACGATGGCGCAAGTGGAGTTCTCTCGGTAGACGATGTGGTTCGCAACGTCGCTGTCCACAGCGTAGACGGTATGCTCGTGAAGAGTGCTGACGTGAAGGGTGGACAGCTCTACCTCGGTTTGGCTAAGGGCGTGTACGTAGTACGCATGACTACCGTGGACGGAAAGCAGAGCAATGTGAAGCTTTACGTTACGAAGTAAACTGATTATTTACAACTAAACATTCGACAATGAAATCATTCAGAAATTCTTTATTTCTGCTTGCACTGACAAGTCTACCCCTCACTGGGGCAGACTTGTTTGCGCAATCTGCAGACGATGCAATGCGGCTCGGTTATTGTACAACAGAATACAGTAGCGGTCTTATTCTGCAAGACAAAGAAGGACCTGGTGTGTATCAGGCAGCAGTATATTTCACCTCCGACTTGCTCAACAAGTACGAGGGCGACAAGATTACAGCCGTTGAGTTCGCTATCAAGCCGAAACGTGGCTCCGAGGCAAAGGTGTTTGTATGCAATCACATTAATTATATGAGCACAACAACACTCGGTTCGGGCTCTACTACTGAGTACAGCGAGGGTTGGAACACCGTGAAACTCGATAAGCCGGTGACAATATATAAGGGCATGGACCTCTATGTGGGCTATCAACTCATGCTCGAAGAGGGCGAGCCGTTCGACTGTCTGCTCTTCGACCAAAGCCCATACGCTGTGCCTAACAATAACCTCTATGGCTTCAACACCGGCGAGGACAACTGGTACGACAACACTTCGGGCATCAACAAGAACGTATGTGTACGCGCAGTGGTTGAGGGCAAGAAAGCACCCGACAACGATATCTCGTTCATAAAGATTGAACCACAGAACGGTAGCGACTACATGACGCAGAACGAACCGCGTTCGTACTACGCTTATGTGCAGAACAATGGCAAGACACCAATTACGTCGTTCACGCTGACAATGAACTCGAAGACTGCTTCGCAGACCCTAAAGAGCGAGAAGACATTCGAGGGCTTGAACATCCTGAACAACGTGCCGCAGAAGCTGAAACTCGACGGCATCGCTATTCCTGCAGAGGGCAACGTAACCACCGAGTTCACTATCAGTAAGGTGAACGGCGAGAAAGACCCTTATCCTTCAGACAATACACTCAGCCGTCCAGGCTACTGCATCAAGGAAGGCTCTAAGGCTGTGGCACGCAAGGTGCTCTTCGAGGAATTTGTATCCGAGGCCTACGAAGGTATTCCGGCTGCCGACGAGATGTACGCATCGGTGTTCGGCGAGCGCGACGACAAGGACGACTTCGTATGGGTGAAGCACCACCGCAACTACAAGGGTGTTCAGGATCAGTTCGTGATTGACGAGGACGACGACTACGAGGAACTCTACGGCAAGGCAAAGAAACCATTCGTACCAGCTGTGTGCTTCGACCGTCTGCCTATCTCGGGCATGGAAGACCCAGGACCTGCTTACTTCGTCGACTACGAGGAGCAGACAAACACCATCCTCAGTGCCGTGAAGCAGGAACCATCATTCGTTCAGCTTAACATTGACAACAAACTTGAGGGCAAGAAGCTCAACATCAAGGTGAGCGGACATGCAGGTGTTTGCGAGATGCCTATGCAGGACGAACTGCGACTCACCACATGGCTCGTTGAGGACAACATCAAGAGCACGGAGCAGGAAGGCGCAACGGGCAGCAGCTACGTGCAGGACGGCGTGCTCCGTAAGGTGCTCAGCAGCTCGGCTTGGGGCGACAAGCTCGACATCACCAAGTACGACTTCGAGAAGACCTACTCTGTCGACCTGCAGGACGGTTGGAACGTCGACAATATGCGCGTCGTGACATTCGTGAGCAACTTCAACACCGATGCCCTGAAGCGTCGCGTGTACAACACACAGCAGCTTGCTTGCACCAAGACAACCGGCATCACCAATACAACAGCAGAGACTCAGCGTCCGTTCTTCGTCGTGGGTGGCGTGGTTGTTGCTAATCAGGGCTTCCGCGTGGTGGAGGTTTGCGACATCGCTGGTCGCAAGGTGTCAGCGCATAACCTCGGCGCAGGACTTTACATAGTGAAGGCTACCGACGGCGAGCGCGTGTACACACAGAAAGTTATTGTAAAACATTAATAACGCTAATTACGTATCATTATGAATAGAAAGCAATTAATAGCTATCGTTGCCCTGTTGGCAATGATGCTCTGCCTCCCGATAAAGGCAGCAAAGACCTATTGGGGATATTGCAACGGCGTTGACCCCGTAGCCTTCGGAACGAAGAATACGGGCAAGTGCGCAATCTATATTCCGGCAGATGTGGCGCAGGTGTACAAAGGCTTCACCGTTTCTGCTGTGAAGTACGGCTTGGCTGCGCAGGCTACCGATGTAGAGGTGTTCATCACGAAAGACCTTAACGCTGACCCTATCGTTACAAAGAAGGCAGCCGTGTCTAACGTTTATAAAGGTTGGAATGAAGTGGCACTGACCACTCCTTATGAGATTGACGGCGAAGGCTTCTACATCGGATATAGCTATTCTGGTGAGAATGTGTCGATGGGTGTCACCTCTACATTCTCCGAGAATGCCTGCTGGGCTGACCTCGGTGACGGCTGGAAGAACTACACCACCGAGATGGGTGAGACAGCTAAGGCTCTTGCCATCCAGGCACGTATCACTGGCGACAACCTCCCGCTCGACCTCATGCTCTACACAGAACAGAAGGATATCGCAGTGCAGAAAGGTGAGCCTTGCAAGTTCGATTTCTCTGTGAAGAACCTTAGTGCTGTAGTGGTGCGCAACCTGCAGGTGGGCTATTCTATTGATGGTGGCGAGGAGACCGTTTGCGATTTCAAGACAACAATGGGCTCTAACATCGACAAGTCGTTCACAATCGAGCATGATGGTTTCAACGTTGTTGGCAATCACACTCTGAAGCTGCGTGTCGTAAGCATCAACGGTAAGGATGACGCTTACGCTCCGAATAGCGAGTCTGTACTCGCTCTTAGCGTGAAGAACTCAGTGCCAGTGCAGCGTCTCGTAGTGGAAGAAGGTACCGGCACATGGTGTCAGTTTTGCCCGAAGGGTATCGTAGGTCTCCGCAAGGCTTCAGAGGCTTATCCCAACCACTTCATAGGCATCGCCATCCACAGAAGCGACAACTTGGTGACAAATACTTATGACGACTTAGTATTCGAAAGCCTCCCAAACTGCTACTTCAACCGCAATACCAAGTCTGTGATAGAACCATCCTTCGAGTCTATGGAGACAGCTGTGAAGAAGCTCATGGAGAAAACACCAGTCATGGGTGTCGACGCTAATGTTAAGTACACCGATTCTGGCAAGAAGAAGATCGCAGTTGAGGCTTTGACCACATTCCTCGGAGCACACAAAGGCATGAATTACCGTCTCTCGTTCGTACTCCTTGAGAGTGGCATCACGGGTTATACTCAGGTCAACGCTTTTGCTGGCGGTAAGCTCGGCGAGATGGGTGGCTTCGAGAAACTGCCGAACCCCGCAACCATCGACATGGATCACGTGGCTCGTATGAACTATAGCTATAATGGCATAGAGGGTAGTATCCCTGCTGATGTTGAGGCAGACCAGACCACTACTTACAAGACTACATTGGATGTGCCGTCAACCATCCAGAACCCCGACAACTGCGACCTCGTAGTCCTCGTTCTGGATGCTAACACTGGCAGAATAGAGAACGCTGTAAAGGTTGAACTCGGTAAGCACACCACAGCCATCTACGATGCGGAGCAGTTGCTCATCCCCGACTTCTCATTCCAGGGCGACCGCCTCAATGTCGATGGCTTCTCTGGTTCGGTGCGCATCTTCACACCCGGTGGCGTAGAAGTGGCTAACAGCAACCTCGCCCCTGGCATGTACATCGTGAAGGCTACAGCCGGCAACCAGACTGTAACGAAGAAGCTTATCAAGCGATAAGTATTCTGTGTGCAACGAAATATCACAAGCTGCAAGACTGCTTGAAAAGGAAAGTCTTGAAACGAAAGAGTAATTAGATAAGTAAGTTTATAAAGAAATAAGGATTTGCACGGTTGGTGCTGTGTCGGGGCGAGACACAACGTATGCAGTCTCGGCACAGCATCGGCTTCGCAGAACAAGTTCTTAATTTTCTCAACCAAAAACCTGAAAAATATGATGAACTTTACCAAGAAAGTCTTTCTCGTTGGTGCGCTCGCAATGCTGACCGCATCAGCTGGTGCACAAATGAGAGACCGCTCTGCGGCTACTCTCCCGTCTACAACCGTAGCTTCGATGATGAAGGCACCGAAATCAGTTGAGAGAACACCGCGTTTGGTGAGTGTAAAGAACGCACCCGCCGACTATGGCAAGGAGGTTGACATCCTTAAGGAGGACTTCTCCAAGATGACAACCGGCACACAGGACGAACCCGACTTCGATGCCACACTGAACGATTATGAAATGCACGACAACGCATGGCTCAATATGCTGCCCGACTTTACGCATACACCTGACTGGGGCTCGCACAACGTCTACCCGGCAGGTGGAGCCATCTACCTCGATGCTTATGTGAATGAAGCTGGAAATGACAGCTATAACGGACAGCTTAACACTCCGCTACTCAACGTCTCTGCCAACACCGGCATCTGCTTCCTGCAGTTCGACGCACGTGTGCCCAAGAGCAACGAAGTCGTAGAGCACGTCACTGTCGAGGCTGCCGAAACAAACAATATGTCGCCATCATGGCGCTTCCTCAGCAGCTGCAACCTGCCACAGCTCACCACCGACTGGAAGACATACACCATTCAGTTCTACGGTGGCGGCAAGACAACCATGTTCAACATCGTCAACTACTCCGCACCAGTGCTCATCGACAATGTTCGCGTCTTCCAGATTGAGCAGTACGTAGCTACACCGACACCTAACCCACACAAGAACTACGCTCGTGTCGACGACAATACAGCTAAATTCGATCTCAGCTGGAGTGCCGTAGACGGAGCTGAAAGTTACGTACTGAACGTTTACGACAAGGACTCTAATGGCAAACCTCAGAACTATATCCAGAAGGATGTAGAGGTTAAAGACAACAAATGCACCGTCGACAACGCTGTCACCGGTACCATCTACTACTACACAGTCAGCGCAAAGAAGGGTGACAAGGTATCTATGCCGTCTGACGAAATCGAAGTGAAGGGCATCGTAGAGCCAGTTGTCTCTGTTTCTACTCCTATCAACGAGGATAAGTATTCTGCTCAGTGGAAGAACGTAGGCGGAGCCGAACGCTACAACTACATCGCCTACTACAAGAACCAGGCTAAGGAGGACGGCGCAATGGTCATCTCTCACCTTAACCTCGTTGGCATGAAGTATAGCGACGACAGAGAGGTAGAAAACTCTGTTGACAACCCAACATCATACACTCTCGATCGTGGTGCCCTTGCCGATGAAGTGGGACAGGCAGGATGGACCGTTTCTCACTATGCTATCTATAAAGATGCCCTCACCATCGATGGTTTCTGGACTGTCGAGGCGAAGAGCGATGCCGGACTCATCTCCCCCGAACTCGACCTCTCTAAGGACGGAGGCAAATTCCGAGTTAACCTAAAGGCGTGTGGCGAATACCTTGAAGCCTACGAAGCACATCCAAAAGCAGCCGTAGCCCTCTTTAACTACGATGCAGAGAAGGCTGACTACGTGCAGAGCGAACTGATATACGCCGGAGGAGCCGAGATGACTGACAAGTGGCAACGCTACGACTGCAACTTCACCACAGGTACAGCACGTTCTATCGTTGGCATCTACGCCACATGGGCACCAGGCAACCTCTACCTCAGCGACCTGGCAATATATCAGGACTACAAGCAAGGCGAATATTTCCTCGACCCATTCCATTACCGCAACTGGCTTGTGCCGAGTGAGGGTGAGACAACCACTATTGATGTCACCATTCCAGCGAAAGCCTACGAGCGCGAGATTTACCATCAGGCACAATCTGTACGCGTGAAGGATGGTGGAGACCAGTACACGAGTGCTTCCTTCCTCCAGAGTCGTTGGTCAGACCTGCAGCACGTAGGCTTCTGCCCACTCACTAACGATGTGAACGCTGCTACGCTCGGCTCCTCAAGCGCAACAGTACACCTCCAGGGCGGCAACATCGTGGTTAGCAACCCTGAGCGTGCAGCAGTGGCTCTTTACACAGTGGATGGTATGCTCGTAGCATCTGATGGTAGTTGCGCCGAAACCGTTACCTTCCGCGCAACCGCACACGGCAAGTATATCGTGAAGGTGGGCAAGCAGACCATCAAGCTCGTATTCTAAGTGAGGGTATGGCATCTTTGCTGTGTCAAAGCTGCCTTAATATACAAACATCAAGAGGGTATGGTATTTTGCCATACCCTCTTATCAATTCTGTGTGTAAACAATAAACTATTATGAACCCACAACACCATTACGCAGGTCTTACCCCACAACAAGTAGTCCACAGCCGAGCCAAGCACGGCGTGAATGTGCTCACTCCTCCGCCCGCTACGCCGCTCTGGAAGCAGTTCTTGGAGAAATTCCGCGACCCACTCATCATTATTCTTCTTATCGCTGGCGTACTCTCAGTTGCCATTTCCATCTACGAGTACAACGGACTGCATCAAGGCGCAGGAGTGTTCTTCGAGCCAGTAGGCATCTTTGTGGCTATCTTCCTTGCCACAGGGCTCTCCTTCTATTTCGAGACACAAGCCGACAAGGAGTTCTGCGTGCTCAATCAGGTGAGCGACGATGAGCCGGTGGAGGTGATTCGCTCTGGCAATCACACGCAGATTGCGAAGCGCGATGTGGTTGTGGGCGACGTGGTGCGTATCGGCATCGGTTGCGAGATACCAGCCGACGGCGACCTCTTGCTGTCTACGCAGCTCTCCGTAGATGAGTCGACGCTTACTGGCGAACCGCTCTGCCATAAAACCACCAATCCTGCGCAGTTCGACTCCAAGGCTACATACCCAAGCAACCGCGTGCTGCGCGGCACTAAGGTGATGGAAGGCCATGCTCTGATGCAGGTTACGGCAGTCGGCGATGCAACCGAGAACGGCAAAGTGTACAAGGCTGCGCAGATAGACAATAGCGTGAAGACACCGCTCAGCGAACAGCTCGATTGGCTTGGCAAATGGGTGAGCCGTCTTTCATGCAGCATAGGCATTGCTGTCGTCGTAGCGCGCATCATGATGTATTTAGTGCAGTACGACTTCTCCTTTGCTAATGTCTACCCACTCGCTTTCATAGCCTACATCCTGCAGACACTGATGATAGCCATGACACTCGTCGTCGTCTCTGTACCAGAAGGTCTACCTATGGCAGTCACGCTGAGCCTCGCCTACAGTATGCGCCGAATGTTGAAGACCAACAACCTGGTACGCCGTATGCACGCCTGCGAGACAATGGGAGCCACCACCGTTATCTGTACCGATAAAACCGGCACATTGACACAGAATCGCATGAGCGTAGAGAAGGCGTGCTTCTATCGCGGTGGCGAAGCTGATAAACCGATTATTGACGCTGACGAGATATTGCTTAATTCTTCCGACTTATCAAACGAAATTAAGGAAAATATAGCCCTCAACACCACAGCATCGCTCGACTTCTCCAATCCTACTTCTCCATCCGTTTTAGGCAACCCCACCGAAGGCGCACTTCTCCTGTGGCTGCACAACAAAGGCATCGACTACGAAGCCCTGCGCGAGCAGGCGAGGGTGGTTGAGGAACTGCCGTTTACTACTGAGCGTAAGTTCATGGCTACCATCGTTGAGTCAGTCCTCATGCCTGGCAAGCGGATGCTTTACGTCAAGGGTGCCCCCGAGATTGTCTATGCCCTCTGTGCCTCCAAACCAGGCACACCGCCACAAGCAGAAGTCTACGCACAGCTCACGCAGTACCAGCAGCGTGCCATGCGCACCCTCGCCTTCGCCTGCAAAGACGTAACCGACACTCCTTCACTATCTCAACATCTCACCACATCACCATCTCAACATCTCACCACCTTAGCATCACAGCTCCGCTTCCTTGGTATAGCAGCAATCGCTGACCCCGTGCGCAAGGAAGTACCAGAGTCGATAAAGGAGTGTCTGAAGGCAGGAATAAACGTGAAGATAGTCACCGGCGACACAGCCGAAACGGCTAAGGAAATAGGTCGTCAGGTTGGGTTGTGGACAGACAAGGATACGGGTAAAAACATAATTAACGGACCTGAGTTTGCTGCGCTCACTGATGCGCAACTCGATGCTGTGGTAATGGACATAAAAATAATATCCCGTGCTCGCCCGATGGACAAAAGGCGGCTCGTCGAAGCCTTGCAGCGCAAGAATCAGGTGGTAGCAGTCACAGGCGACGGCACCAACGATGCACCTGCCCTCAAAGCAGCACACGTCGGACTCTCGATGGGCGACGGCACCTCTGTAGCAAAAGAAGCATCGGACATCACCATCATTGACAATTCCTTCCGAAGCATCTGCAAAGCTGTGATGTGGGGACGCTCGCTTTACCAAAATATACAACGCTTCCTGCTCTTCCAACTCACGGTAAACGTCACAGCGTGTATGCTTGTGCTCTGCGGTGCGCTGATGGGCACGGAGACACCACTCACCGTCACCCAGATGCTTTGGATAAATCTCATAATGGACACATTCGCAGCAATGGCACTCGCATCGCTACCACCATCAGAGGCAGTGATGAGCGACCCACCACGCAACCGCAATGCATTTATCATAAACCGACCGATGCTTGCAGAAATAGTTGGGGTAGGGGGCTTCTTCTTTGCGCTGCTCATCACGTTGCTGTACATCTTCGAACACGCAGACATACAACAACTCACCGACCTCTTACATCTACAATTAGGAGCACACACACCCGTCACACCCTATGAGTTGACCCTGCTCTTCACCATCTTCGTGATGACCCACTTCTTCTACCTCTTCAATGCGCGAGCCTTCCAAACGCAGCGAAGCGCACTGCATCTGAAGGGTTGCAATGGTCTCGTCTTCATCAGCACGCTCATCTTTGTCACTCAAGTGTGTATGGTGGAGTTGCCAGGCGTTCAGCGTTTCTTCAATGTGGTTAGTCTGAAGCTCATTGACTGGGTAATAATTGTTATCGGCTCCTCGCTCGTGCTGTGGATCAGAGAGCTTTGGAGCTTGTTGCGAAGAACAAAATAAGGTGTCTTTTAGGGGGCGCAGCGGTCGCCACTGCACCAACCTAAAAGTACTTGATCTTTGCCGTAGCGTTACAACAATGTTGCCGTAGCACTAAAACAATGTTGCCGTAGCACTAAAACAATGTTGCCGTAGCGTGGTAATAATACGGGAGTAAAAAAAAGAACTGACAATTCAAATTGCTTGTGCAATAGAATTGTCAGTTCTTCATTTTGAATGAATTCTCTATACTTGAAATCTCGCTTGAGAACTTCTTGTCAATCTTTATTCGTTGCTCTACCTGGTTGCAGCTATAGATGACCGTGGCGTGGTCGCGTCCACCCACCATTCTTCCGATGCGACTTGCAGAGAGCTTCGTGTACTTCTGCGCGAGGTAGATGGACACCTGGCGTGCCATCACGTATTCCTTCTTACGACTGCGACTGTTGACGTTTGCCGTCGTTACGTTGTAGTGCTGGCATACGCTCTCGATAATCTCGTCGATGGTGAGCGGTTCTTCGTTCACCTTCACCGAACGTTTGATGATGCGTTGCGCAAGCTGCATGTCGATGTCGCAATTGTAGACAACGCTATATGCCATAAGCGAGTTAATCACACCCTGCAGTTCGCGTACGGAGCCGTTAGCCGTAGAAGCAATAAACTCGATGACATCCTCCGGAATGTTCAGACCGTCGTGCTTTATCTGTCGGCGCAGAATGTCAGCGCAGAGCTGCACGTTTGGTTTCTCCATCTCGGCAATCAGTCCGCTTGAGAAGCGTGTGATGAGACGTTCGTTCATGCCTTTCAACTCAACTGGTGGGCGGTCGCAGGCGAGGATAATTCGCTTGCCGTTGCGGAACAGGTGGTTGAAGATGTGGAAGAACGTGTTCTGTGTACCTGTCTTGCCTTCCCACTCCTGCACGTCGTCTACGATGAGTACGTCTATCGTCTGGTAGAAGTTGATGAAGTCGTTGATAGTATTGCGGAGCACAGCATTAGTGTACTGCACCTCAAACAGACGTGCGCTGATGTAAAGCACTCGCTTTTCGGGATACATGCGCTTTGTCTCTACGCCCATAGCGTTGATAAGGTGAGTCTTTCCGCAACCAGAAGGTCCAAAAACAAAGAACGGATTGAAACTGGTCATCTGCGGATGCTCCGAAATAGAGAGACCGATGGAGCGTGTCAGCTTGTTGCTGTTGCCCTCTATATAATTATTAAAGGTGAGGTGCGGGTTCAGCTGCGAGTCGATTTGCTGCACGGGTGAGGCATCAAGCATAGTAGGAGCCTGATTTACGCCTTCACGCTGACGTGGCTTCAATGCTTCGTCGGTCGGCTCGTCGCTCTCGATGGTCTGTGTCTTTTTGTTCTCGTTGTCTGTAACAATACGGTACGAAAGATTAATGCCTTGTCCAAAGTTGCGTGTAAGGACCTTGCGCAACAAGTCGACATAGTTCTCTTCAAGGTACTCGTACACGAAAGGACTCGGTACGCGTAGCAACACCGTCTTTGTCTCCTCGTTGAAGGATTCAAAGACGATTCCCTTGAACCATGCGTTGAATTGTTGCTCTGATAAATTCTCGCGTATGAGCGCAAGACATTTGTCCCAAAGCACATTAGGACTTACATTCATTGGCTATGTAATATTGTTTTTAAAGCAGTCTTTCGACCATGTTGTTATAATTCCGTTTGCAAAGTTAGTTATAATTTTTGAGGTGCGCAAATAAGTTTTTCTTAAATGCTTGTTCAACATATCATAACGTGTTAGTAATCTGCGAGTTAGCTTTTTCCCTTATTTAGAACCCTTTGAATGTTGCTTGAAAGGGTTAATGTGTTGATATTCTGTGTGTTAAGTATTTGTTGGCGGGGCGTATTATGTTTCGGTGAAACATTTTGCCAACAATTACTAAATACATCTGAAAAACAACGTTGTACGTGATGTTTGTGCGTGAAACACTTGACGTTGTTAATTTATATCAAATCTAAATACCATGCATCTCGCTTACTTGTTGTTTTTGTCTTTTCTTCCGAAGACAGAGAAGTGTACGTAGCGTTTCGGATGCTGCTTGAGGTCGATCATCAGCGAGTCGGCGTGCGTTACAGTTGCATTAAGACGATTGTACAGTCCCGGGTCGTTAAGGAGCAAGCCTACAGTGCCGTCCTTGCTGTTGAGTTTTGCTGTCACGTCGTTCACGTTGCTCAGGGTCTGGTCAATCTGCTGCTTTGTAGAAGCGAGGTCGAGCGCAGCGAGGTTGTTGGTGAGCGTTGTGGTGTTATCAAGAACGGTGTTTGCCTTGGCCATCATTGTTGGCACGTTCTTGTTGAGGGTGCGCATCAGTGTGTTCAGCTCGACTGTAGATGTGGTGAGGTTTGACGTTATGGTCTGTACGTTGTGCAGAGATTGTGCCAAAGCAGGGTCGGCGAGCAGTGTGTTTAGGCTTCCGAGGATGCTGTCGAGCTTCGGTAGCATCTTTTCGATGGTCGGAACCATTGCTGCTACTTTGCCCATAGCACCATTTTGCATAACACCGCTGATGGTTTCTCCTGGCATAACGCGCTCACGAGGGTTAGTGGCGAGCAGAAGGTTCACCTTGACGTTGCCCATGAGGTCGCTTTCAATCTCTGCCGAGCTTCCCTTCGGTATGCGTATCTGGTTGTCAAGACCTACGACAACGCGTATCGGGTGCTCGTTAGAATAGTCGTAGATTACCGACTTTACGGTGCCTACCTTGTAGCCGTCGGCGTAGATGGGACTTGATGTTGAGAGCCCGCTAATATCGTCGAACTCTATGTAGTAGTCGTTAGTTGACGAGAACAGATTTAATCCCTTGAGGAAGTTCATACCGAAGAACAGTATTACTACTCCGGCTATTGCTACTAACGCAATTTTTACTTCTTTTGTGAGTGCTTTCATATTGTGGGTTGTTTTGTTTCTAATTATTGATATAATCGTGCAAGCGTAATTCCTGCAGCTACTAAATTAATCTATTTTGTGCTTCTGTTGTTCTTGAATTCGCGTATTCCGGCGTTTACATCTATCTTTTCGCCATTCTTGAAGGCTATGATGAATGCGCCGGGAAAGTCTGCTATCACTTCTTTGCGTCTTTGGTACACATTGTTGTAGTTGTTTGACGCACCGCAAGTGTATTTGTACATGCCGTTTTCTTCATAGAAGTCGACATCTGTAATGCCTTTGAATACCTTGTTATTAGTTTTGAATTTGTTCCTGCTAACCAATATCTGTATCTTGAAGACTGGTTTATTGTCGTCTACGACCACGTTTTGTTGTGGTGTATTTTGGCGTTGAGGTGTTGTTTTGTTTTCGGGCTGTTTAGCCTCCGTCGTTGCGCTTTCTTGTGTGGGCGTTTCGACAGGCTTTGTTGTCTTAGGCTTCTCTGTGTTCTCTGTAGAAGTCTCTTGCAGCGGTTGCGACATCGTCTTGTATGGCACGGTGATGCCTCTGTCGTATTTGTTTTTGTATTCGGCAAAGGCGTTGTATATTGCACGCCCCATGATGTCGATGCTCTGTTTGTTATTGAGGAAACGTTCCTCGTCGGGTGTAGAGATGTATCCCAACTCAATGAGACATGCTGGCATAGAGGTGAGTCGCAGCACGGCAAGGTTCTGCTGATGTACGCCTTTATTCTGACGATTTGCACCACGGCAAACGTGCTTTTGCAGCATCTTTGCGAAGTCGATACTCTTCGATAGGTTTTTCTCTTGTATCAGCTCGAACACGATGTTGCTTTCCGGCGAGTTCGGGTCGAAGCCAACGTAGTGCTGCTTGTAGTCTTTCTCAAGAAATATTACAGAGTTCTCGCGTTTTGCCACTTCGAGGTTTGTTTCTTTGGCGTGCGAGCGTCCGTCGCCGAGCGTGTATGTCTCGAAGCCACGTGCTGTATGTACACCCTTCAGGGCGTTGGTGTGTACGGATATAAATAGGTCGGCTTTACAGTTGTTTGCTATATTGGCACGTTCGTAGAGCGGTATAAAGACATCTGTCTTACGTGTGTAGACTACTCGTACATCGGGACAGTTCTGCTCTACGTAGCGTCCAAAAGCCAATGCTACGTTGAGGTTGATGTTCTTCTCAACAGAGAAAGCACCTGGTGCTCCGCTGTCTCTGCCGCCGTGTCCAGGGTCGATTACGAGTGTGAATTTCTTATTTGCGCCTGCTATGCCAGTCACAAATGATATGATGAGTATTAATATTAGAAGTATCTTTTTTGCCATATATAAGCGCCTCTTTATCCGTCATTAAGCCTATTTGTGGCTTACTAAGTCTTTGCAAAGTTAGGAAATAAATTGAAGAACCACGCAGAAAGGAAAAGTTTTTTAACGCTTTACATGTATTTCTACGCCAGCACCTTGACAATCAGCACCCATTGGTGGGTTACATTTAGTAATGTGGAGCACTATTGAGGTGATTTTGGCGTATTCTTCCATTAGTCGGTTGGCGATGCGTCCAGCCACATGCTCAATGAGTTTTGAGGGTATGAGCATTTCTTCTTTCACAATGTTATATACCTCAGCGTAGTTGAGCGTATCTGCTACGTCGTCGCTTGCGAATGCTTTCGCTATGTCGTAACCGATGCGAATGTTAACGATGTAGTCGTTGCCTGTAAGCTGCTCTTGTGGCAGTACGCCATGGAGGGCGTGCAGACGTATGTCGTTGATGTAGATGTAGGAGTCGGAGAGAAGCATGTTAAAAGTAAAAAAGTAAAAGGGTAAAAAAGTAAAAAAGTAGGAGGTACGGGCATCCTGCCCGTACCACGCTGACTTATTGTTTGAAGATTGCGTTGTATGACTACTCTATCTGCTGATAGTGGGGCTGCGTGGGTATGGCAGAGATGCCATACCCTCCTATGAAAACTATCCGCAGCGCGATGCTCCGCAGTTTTTGCAGATGAGACATCCTTCTTGATAGACAAGTGTTTCGTGGCCACATACCGGACACACTTGACCCTTTGCTTCGGTACCATCCGTAACATACTTCTTCAGAGCGCGTTCCACACCGTTCTTCCATGTGTTGATGCTCTCGTCCTTCAGTTGTAGCGAGCTAACGAGCTTTATGACGTGGTCGATAGGCATACGATAGCGCAGCACGCCAGAGATGAGTTTAGCATAGTTCCAATACTCGGGATTGAACTTCTCAGAGAGTCCTTCGACGGTGGTCTTGTATCCGCGCTTGTTCTCGAATTGGAAGTCGTAGCGGCGTTTTCCGTCCGGCTCAATCTGCTTGATAATCTTACCCTTGGTGACGGTTTTAGGTAGAGCGATGCCCTCTTCGTCGTCTTGCAGACCAGTGAATATCTCATAAGGATAGCCGTCGAGCAATCCGACGAATGCCACCCATTTCTCCTTGTTGTTCTGGAAACGCACTACGTCGCACTCCAATTCTTTCGGGCGCACCTCAACGACGTTTTGCATAGGGTTTACAGGCTTCTCTGGTGTTGGCTCTTTATCTTTCTTTGCCTCCTTCTTGTCAGCCTTCGACACGGCAATCATCACACCCGAGCGACTTCCGTCGCGATAGATGGTGCAGCCCTTGCATCCCGAACGCCATGCTTCTACGTACAGTTTGTTCACAAGTGCCTCGTCTACGTCGTTCGGCAGATTCACGGTTACGCTGATGGAGTGGTCCACCCACTTCTGTATTGCGCCCTGCATACGCACCTTCATAAGCCAGTCGACATCGTTGGCTGTTGCCTTGTAATAAGGTGAGCGTGCCACGAGAGCGTCAATCTCCTCCTGCGAGTAACGCTTTTCGGTGTCAATGTTGTTTACGCGCATCCACTCGAGGAACTTCTTGTGATAAACGATGTACTCCTCGAACGAATCGCCCACTTCGTCAACGAAGTCGACATGTACTCCCGTGTCGTTAGGGTTCACCTTGCGGCGGCGTTTGTAGACAGGCATGAACACAGGCTCTATGCCGCTCGTTGTCTGCGTCATCAGAGATGTGGTGCCCGTAGGTGCTATGGTGAGGCAGGCGATGTTGCGTCTGCCATACTTCTTCATGTCTTCGTACAGTTGTGGATCGGCATCCTTTATGCGCAGTATGAACGGGTTGTTAGCCTCGCGTTCTGCACTGAATATCTCGAACGCACCGCGCTCCTTTGCCATCTCTACTGATGAGCGGTAAGCAGCGAGAGCGAGTGTGCGGTGAACGTCCACGCTGAAGTCGGTGGCTTCTTGCGTGCCGTAGCGCAGGTTCATGGCTGCAATCATGTCGCCTTCGGCAGTGATGCCTACGCCGGTGCGTCGTCCGAGCGAACTCTTGTTCTTTATCTTCTCCCAGAGATGATACTCAGCGTGCTTAATGTCGTCATCCTGCGGGTCGTTAGCAATCTTCGACATGATGAGATCAACCTTCTCCAGTTCGAGGTCGACAATGTCGTCCATGATGCGTTGCGCCTTAGCAACGTGCGAACGGAAGAGTTCGAAGTTGAATTTTGCTTCCTTCGTGAATGGGTTCTCCACGTACGAGTAGAGGTTCACCGAGAGCAGTCGGCACGAGTCGTAAGGGCAGAGTGGAATCTCGCCACATGGGTTTGTAGAAACGGTGCGGAAACCGAGGTCGGCATAGCAGTCGGGTATGCTCTCGCGTATGATGGTGTCCCAGAAGAGTACGCCTGGTTCGGCACTCTTCCATGCGTTGTGTACTATTTTGCTCCACAGTTTCTTTGCCGAGATTTTTTTCTCCACCAAAGGGTTGGAGCTATCGATAGGGAAACGTTGTGTGTATGGTTTATCTGCCACTGCAGCCTCCATGAACTCGTCATCGATCTTCACGCTGACGTTGGCACCAGTCACTTTTCCTTCTGTCATTTTTGCGTCGATGAACGCCTCGCTGTCTGGATGCTTTATGCTTACGGAGAGCATGAGCGCACCGCGTCTGCCGTCCTGCGCCACCTCGCGAGTAGAGTTGCTATAGCGCTCCATGAAGGGCACGAGGCCCGTTGATGTGAGAGCCGAGTTGTTCACCGGCGTTCCCTTTGGGCGTATTTGCGAGAGGTCGTGACCCACGCCACCGCGTCTTTTCATCAGCTGCACCTGCTCCTCGTCGAGTCGCATGATTGCTCCATACGAGTCGCCATTGCCATTGATGCCAATCACGAAGCAGTTGCTGAGCGAAGCCACCTGGAAGTTGTTGCCGATACCGGTCATGGGGCTTCCTGCTGGAATGATATAGCGGAAGTGGTCGAGCAGTTGGAATATCTCCTCTGCCGACATCGGGTTAGGATATTTCTTCTCTATTCGAGCTATCTCGTTAGCCAGACGATGGTGCATATCCTCGGGCGATTGCTCGTAGATATTGCCATAGCTATCTTTCATAGCATATTTGTTCACCCAAACACGCGCAGCGAGTTCGTCGCCTGCGAAGTAGTTAAGCGAAGCTTTGCTTGCTTCGTCGTAAGAGTATGTTTTTACGTTTTCCATTTGTTTTTAGTCTCGGTAGTGTGTATTTAGTCTTTCCGTTTGCAAAGATAGTGTAAATTGGAGAGACTGCAAAACATGTGTGCTTGTTTTTCGCTCACTTGATTGGCGCGCCTATTTTTATCTTGAAGAGTCTTTGCCATTTCAATAAAAAAGTGTAACTTCGCAATCGATAATATATTATCAATAAATCATCGATTATGGCAGAAACGAATAAGATATTGGCAATATTGGACAACTATCTACACGACAATCCAGACGAGATTGCCAAGGAGATAGCTGTCGAATTCCGCCGTCGTAGAATAGAGAAAAATCTAACCCGCGAACAAGTGGCAGAAAAGTCGGGGGTTGCTGTGAGCAATATTGTGAGATTTGAACAGAAAGGACTCATATCACTCAAAAACCTAATAGGCATTGCTATGGCTTTAGAGTATACTTCCGAAATCCGCCATATCTTCTCCCAACAGAAGTATGACACAATGGAAGAACTACAAGAGATAAAGCGAAACATGAACAAGAAAAAAGCCTATAAGAGATAAAACGAGCTTACGTTGATTATGAAAAAGATAGAATCATTACAAGTTAAGTTTCACAACAAAAAGGTCGGCACATTAACATTAACTGCCGACAAGAAATGTTGTGTCTTCGAATACGATACACTATGGCTGACAGAAGGATTCAGCATTTCTCCCTTGGAATTACCATTGAAACCAGGACTTTTTATTGCTCAACCAAATCCTTTCAATGGCAACTTTGGCATCTTCGAAGACAGTTTGCCTGACGGTTATGGCCGCTATCTTCTACACAAGGCATTACTGAAAATAGGCATTAATGACTTCGAACTCTCTGCACTCGACCGCTTAAGCTTAGTAGGAAAAGGTGGTATGGGAGCTTTAACTTATGAGCCTGAGACTTTTGTAGAAAGAGAAATGGAACTGCAAGATTTCGACCTTTTACAGGAAAAAGCCCTTGAAGTATTGAGAGAACAGCAAGACACAGACGCAGGACTACTTCTATACAATAGTGGCAATAGTGGAGGTTGCAGACCAAAGGCGATATTCTCTGACAAAGAAGGACATTGGCTTATCAAATTCCGCCATACTTATGATCCACAAGATATGGGCAGACAGGAGTTTGCCTATAACGAAAAAGCACGACGATGCGGCATTATCGTACCCGACTTCAAACTGATTGATGACAAATATTTCACAACCCGTCGCTTTGACATAACAGCTGACGGTGAACGCATACACACAGCGACTGCAGGAGGCTTGCTATCTATATCTCTTAGCAACCCTGTGCTTGACTATGTTAATCTTTTGGCACTGACGGGCTATCTCACACAGAATTATAAGGATGTGGAACAAATGTATCGTAGAATGGTGTTCAATTATATTGCCGAAAACAAAGACGATCATTGCAAGAATTTCAGCTTTATAGTTACCAAAGACAAGGAAAACAAATGGCACTGGCATTTGGCTCCCGCATACGACCTTACTCATTGCACAGAGGGATATAATGGCGAACACGCTACATCGGTAAACAATTCGGCTCATCCATCCATAGAAGATATGATTGCTGTCGGTGTAAAGAATAAAATGCAAGAGCAAAGGTGTAGAGAACTGTACTATGAGATTGAGAATATTATAAAACAATAAAGGAAAAGGAAGGCTGGTAGATAGCTGTTTTATCTACCAGCCATCTACTAGCCTGCGCAGTCCATCCTTATTGTTATTATCTATCTATTAACAAGAAGTTTTGATTAACAGGACAATAATCAACCATTGAAATCGGAACCATATAGTTTCCTTCTCCACATTCGTCAGCTGATGGTCCTACAGATGAGAAACAGTTACAATTTAAGCAAATGTAAAGCTATAATATTATTTTTTATTTTCATTGTTATTTTGTAAAAAAGTAGTATGTCGGTCTGTTTATTGATTATAAGCAGATTTATTAATATCTCACCATTAGTGTTTTTTAACGTGTTAATGTGTTATATTTACGCTTAAGTGTCTATATTTGCAAGCAAATTGCAGAATATAGTACTTTGTATGTGTTTTATGGAAGTGTAAAATGTGTATAAACGTATCTATTTTGGAATATACTGCTGCTAAAGCTAAATTAACGACTAAAAAAATGCTTAAACTACAAACACTTGCTAAGGGTACAAGCACCTGCCGGCTTATATTTATTATATTGTTTTTATTGCCAGGGATTATTGGAATAAGAGCAAATGAAGAGAAAACCATAAAGATTTTCTATAAGATAAGTAGTGCGGTTATTGATTCTTCGTTTAAGAGCAACCAGAAAGAATTGAGTCGTTTTATAAATATGCTTGAGCGAAAATCCGTAGACACTATCTTTATTACGCCCTCTGCTTCGCCTGATGGCAAGAGACGTTATAACGAGAACCTTAGACACCAACGTGCCCAAGCTATTATTAATTATGTGGAAGCCCATCGTACAGATTCCTCAGAAGTGTGCTTCGTTATACGTAATGCTCCATTAGGATGGAACGTTTTGGCCGATGTGCTTCAGAATGATAGCGATTCTAATATTTCAAGCAATGTTTATTGTCTTCTTCGTGATGACAAATTAGCTGATACAGAAAAGCAACGTAAACTGCATAACTCAAGAGCTATGTATACGAAGTTTGCCAAGCGTTGGTTGCCAGAGCTGAGATATGCCAAATGTATGGTGCATTATAAAGAAAGTGAGGTGCAACCAAATGTTTCCATACAAGATACCATTGAAAGTTCTTCTATTCAGGTTTTTTCCGATTCATTATCGGATGTGGTTATACCACAGCCTGATACAGTAGCTTATTGTCGCGAACTCTCACCTTGGCATCTGTCTACAAATGCAGCCTATTGGTTAGCTCTTGCCCAGAATATAGGTGTAGTTTACGATTTGGACGATTGTAGAGCACTATCGATTGAGGGAGCTTGTGCATGGTGGAGCAATTTGCATAAACAACGTGTTTATCGCTGGATGGCTGCAGAAGTTGTATATCGTCGCTATTTCAAACATGAAATTCCTCATCAAGGATGGTTCGCTGGTGCCTATTTACAGACAGGATTGTTCGAGATGATGTTCAATGCAAAGAATCGTAAGGGCGAGTTCTGGGGTGGAGGTTTAGCTGGTGGATATTCTTGGAAACTGAACAACAGATTCTCTCTGTCCACAGAACTTGGTTTGGGATGTATGTTTATAAAGTATCGTTACGCAAGGGATATTGATGGCACGCTTATAAGGCAAGGTCGCAGCACATGCAATTATTATGGTCCCACGCGCTTAGCAGTGTCACTGACTTATAACTTCTTTAAAAACAGAAAAGTCAAATGAGCAGAAAAGTCTACATAATAGTCTTGGTAGCCGTCACGATGATATTGTCAGGCTGCCGACGCCATAAATACTACGACCTGGAGCATACCTATGGCTCTCTACAAATCGTTTTTGATTGGGATGGTTATATTGACATACCTCCTGGTATGAATCTTATGTTCTATCCCTTAACTGACACCGATGATGATGGGGAGGCACGGCCAATATTGCAACAGTTACAATATGATGGTGGAAGAGTTTCGTTACCAATTGGCAAGTATGATGTGTTGGTTTATAACGATTACACCTATAATATATTATATCGGGGAATGGACAACTTTATGACAGCTGAGGCATGTCTTAATGGATACGATCGTCTTCCACTTTCGCGTACAAATGTTTCTGTGCGTAGCTTTACAGAGCCTGATATCTTCTATGTGGCACAGATAAGAGGGTTGGAGGTGAACGGATGCGAGCAAAAGGTTATCGTACGACCCGAATTAAAGACTTTAAAGTTGTTTATTCATGTAGGAGTTGATGGAATGCAATATGTATCACAAGCAGATGGAAGCATCACTGGAGCTGCCAGCAATGTGATGCTCTCTACCGGACTAACTTCAGATGTCGTAGCAGGCAAACGTGTGTTCGGCTTTTCCATAAATAAAGAGGAATTGTATGGCGAGACAAAAATGTTTCTTTGTAATGCTCCTTTAACAGAGAGATACGAACTTGAGCTTGCTTTCCTTTTACGCAACAACTCTGTTTCAGTTGGTAAGTTCAAATACGATGTGAGTAGCCAAATTATTGACCGATTGCATGAAAACAACGGCAAGTTGCCACCTGAAGGCATACATGTATATATAGGTGATGTCCAGGTAGACAAGGTTTCGGGCGATGGCTTTGATGCTGTTGTAGATTCTTGGGGCAATGAAGTAGATATCGAACTCAAATAGGAATAATTATTAACACAAAACCTTTATTATTATGAACAAAATTAATTCTGTTTCTGCCATTTGCGCAGTAGTAATGATGGCATCATGCTCATCTGATGGTGAGACAGTCCTCAATCAGCAGAACAATGCTCGCGTAGCATTTGGTACGTATGTGGATATGCCAACGCGTGCTTTGGACAAGAGCTATTTCAGCACTGGGGATGAGATTTGCATTAATGCGTTCCAAAGCTCAGTAACGACAGTCGACCACGAGTTTACAAACAACTTCATGGCAAACGAGACTCTCTCCAAAACCGATGCCGGATGGACGTATGTCAACTCTAAGTTTTGGCCTATGAACAGCAATGATCGCATCTCGTTTGTTGCTTCTTACCCAAACATCAATCCTACAATCGCTGGTGGCATATGTACATTCCCATTCAGTGTCAACGGCAATGCTTCATTGCAGCAAGATTTCATGTGGAGCACTATCACCGATGCCCATCGCAACGATCGTAATGGTACTCACCAGAATGGTGTGATAGAGACACCTAACACCACTCCGCTTGATAATGTCGTGCTTCACTTCCGTCACGCATTGTCACGCATTGTGTTCAATGCAAAGACAATCACATACTATAGTGGTGCTACTATAACCATCACTGATATCGTTGTGAATAATTTGTATGGTAAAGGCTCTTATTCGCTTACAGCCGCCCTTGGTAAGGGCAGTTGGGCGATGGAAGGTAACCAGGATTGCACATACACTCCTCTAAGCGGTGGAACTACAAATGTGGTTAACACAAGCTACAGAACATTTGGCACATCGTTGCTTATGGTTCCGCAGGTGCTTTGTACAGCTGCAGGTGCAGAGTCAACTGTCACCATCAAGTACACTGTCAACTACTCTAATCCAACAAAGATTGTCAACGAAGAGCGTACATTCAACCTCGCAACGGCTGCACTTCTCAACGGCAATACATGGGAGCAAGATAAGATTTACAATTATAACTTTAATATCTCGCTTGACATGATTACGTTTGATGCTGTTGTAGATAGCTGGAGCGGAAGTAGCGACCAAGGAATGACAGTAGAGTAGGAGTGTTTTTTATAATTATATTAATTATGAAACTATCTAAATTATTTATAGCAGGTTTGGCTATCTTTGGCTTTACTGCATGTTCAGAAGAAACAGAAATCGGATCGTCAAAGATTGATACAGGTAATGTTATCTCTGTGAGCACATATATACCAGGCACAAGGGCGATGGATAAAACATCCTTTGTAGAAGGCGATGTTTTAAGTCTTTATTCGTGTCTGACTACTGGAAATTACGGTAATTCATTTACTGGAAATTTCATGAATAACGTAGAAGTCACTCGTACGTCTGGTGGCGACTGGACTTATTCTCCGCTGATGGCTTGGCCAACAGACGCTAATGAGCATTTATCGTTTATTGCGTATTATCCGAAAAATACGAGTAACACACCTATGGAATATTCATATACTGTAAATGATAATTTTACAGAGCAGAATGATCCTTTGTGGTGTACTATAAAAGATGCGTCTATTAACGACCGTAATGGTACAGCTGTAAATGGCAATGAGAGCGATGCTGCCTTTGAAGCTACAAGTGGAGCTTTGAATCTTAAATTCAAGCACATGTTGAGCAAAGTTAATGTCAAGGTGAAGCTTGCAAGTAACTACTCTGGTATCACATGTAAACTTAACGACTTAACATTAAATGATGTATATTCCAGCGGAAAATTCATTATAGCAAATGATTTGAGTAGTGGTTATTGGAGTACAAGTGCTTCAAAGTCTTTTACTTTGACGAGTGGTGCTGAAGATGTGCTTTCATCTACTGAGTATGATGTGGCAGAAATGTTAATGATACCACAGGCTCTTTCTGATCTCGGTGCTTACTTTTATATAAGGTACACACATACATTGGCAGAGGGTGGTGAGAAAACAGTGACAAAGACAATATATATCCCCAATAAATGGGAGATAGGTAAGGTGTACAATTATGTCATCAATCTCTCGCTCGACGTGAATACTATTTCATTGTCTACAGAAGTCAACAACTGGGACTCTACAGAGAATCCGAACATAGGCACAAAGGCTGCTGACCCTGTCGATTTAGGACTTAGTGTGAAATGGGCAAGCTACGATTTTGGTACTGTATCACCATATGATGATGGACCGAGATATGACTTTAATGACAGTAAGAGATTTACTTTTACTTATACGTGGGGATCTAATTGGCGTATACCGACATATAAAGAATGGAATGAGCTTATTTCTAAATGCAAAATTACCTCCATGGAGAAAAACGGAAAAACAATATATGTTGTAGAGGGAACAAATGGAAATAAAATATATTTCCCGTCTTCTTTATATTGGGTTCCTAAGATAGATCGAGGTGAACCTTATCACGCATCTATTTCAGAGAAAAAAGTTAATTCTAATGCCGCTTATGGAGCTGAGAAAAGAAAACATCCCATTCGTCCTGTATATACAAAATAACAATTGGAATAATCCAAAATATTAGCAATAACTTGCAATTATAAAAACATTATGAACAAGAGAATCTTTTATGGTATGCGCATATCCTTGATGGCTTTGATGCTCGGATTGTGTGTTGTTAGTTGTGGTGGTGATGATGACGATGATGATGATGTTGTTGTTACTACTCCGCCAGACTCTGATAGTACGGGAGGAAATAATGGTACTGGTAGTGTTGTAAAACTCAACCTTGTTGGTAAATCCTATTCATATTATAGTGTTGGAACTGAATTTGGTTATCAAAACTCTATAAGTGTTACCTTGAGTTTCTTATCTTCTACCCAATGTAAGGTATCCAAAGACTGTGATTATTACCAATGGAAGAATGGTGCTTATCGTCCTTTTAAATATAACGGCAGTAAGACGGTTTCTTATGTTGTAGTGGGCAATAAGGTTACAATCAAGGGGGCATGGCCATTTTGGAGTGGAACACATTCATGGCAATGGGAAAATGATTCATGGAATTTGACTTACGACCCAAAATACCCTTATGTACTTACGGCTGAAGATGGTGACGATGGTGGTTGCTTTAGCTTAATTAACTAATTTTTTTATTGCTGTCCGATAAAACTCTTTGATGAAGATTTTTGGGTGACGCAATGAAAAAATCATAAAAAAGGCAGACTCTTCAAACATGAAGGGGCTGCCTTTTTATGTAGCGTAAGGTATCTTGATTCCATGATTTGGAAAATTAAAATGGTTAATGTATTTGTTTATAATTCTTCAGTGTCAAAAACAAGACGAGGTATGCTAACATCTAATGATTAATGTTGACACACCTCGTCTTGTTATCTTATTTTACCAGTACTTTGTATGTAGCACTGTCAACCTTCACGATATACATGCCGCGTGAGAGGCTGATGCGCTCTGTGTCGGTGGCTGTGCGCTGTGCTACGAGTGCACCATCGGTGGTGTAGACATCGATGGTCTTACCAGCTGCACCAGTGATGACGATTGAGCGATACTCAACGTTCACGTTCACGTCAGTTGCATCGATGTCGTTGATGCCTACTGTAACCTCTACTTCTGCAAGGTTAGAAGCGAGCGATTCGCCCTTGTCGTAGACTGCTGTTACTACGTAGCCGTACTTAGCCGACTCTCTGAGCGATTTGTCGGTGAAGCTCTCGCCACTGATGAGCGACTTGTTCACCTTCTTGCCGTTGCGGTAGACGTTGTAGCCGTTGAGTTGCAATTCCTCAGGTTTAGAGTCTGCCTCAACGAACTTGATGTCGTCGATGAGCAGAGCGAACTTATTGTTTGAGACGCAACGTATAGCGAAGTACTTTGTGCCAGCCGGTAAGCGGTACTGGTACTCCTCCCATTTCTGAACATTGTTCACATCCTCCGTGTCACTGAGCTTCTCGAAGTTGGCTATTGCCTTACTTGTCTTTGAGTAGAGCACCTCGAACTGCTCTGGAATAGCAGCTCCGCCCATGCCAGCCTTAGCGAAGAAGCTGATAGTCTGTGCTTCGCCATTGAGCTGCGGCGAGATGAGCCAGTCGTCGTTCTGTGCCTTGGTAGCACCGCCGTCGGTAGATGCGCAGCTGAAGCTTACGAGCATCTGGTCGCCTGTGTGTGCTTCCCATGTCTGGAACGGGATGCCAGCCTTCTCTGCGTTGAACACCTGGAACGCCATCGGCTCGCCAGCATGGTCGTACTTGAGCGGTCCGAACATTGTGTTGAGTGTGATTTGGATAGTCTTCTGCTTGTCGCCGTCGTACATTGTCCAACCACCAACGCCGTCAATGCTGAATGTCTTGTAGTCCTCGAACGACTCCTCTGTCACTTTCGGTTTGCGGTTGAGGAGGTCGGGTGCTGTCCATGCAAGGTTTACATAATTGCCTGCTGCCGTAGCCTTCAGAGCTGTTGGTACAGGATAGTCGGGCAGGAGAATCTTCACTTCGTTCTTCGCCGAGGCGTTGTTCTCCGGCAGTTCATCCTTAGTGTAGTTGACTGCTGCGTGATATGTAGACTCCTCTGGGTCGAGAACTGATGTTACGTCCTTCATAATCACAGTCTTGACCATATCGCCCGGAATGTCGACACCGTCGATGCGGTTCACCTCCTTGTCGTTCTTGTAGAGCACGATGTTGTAGTCGGTGCCCTTAACGTCTGTGTTGGTGTTGTTGCGGAATGAGAATTCTACAACCGACTCGCTGCCTGCCTTCACTCTCTCCTCTGTCTCGATGCTCATAGCCATGAGGTCAGCAGCGGCTTTCTCTACGATAGCCACGTTGTCGTAAGCCACGAAGTTGTCGAGGTTCTTCACCGCTTTACCCTCGAATCCGATGCGCAGGAATTTGCAATCCTTGTACGGTGTGAGGTCTATGCTGAAGCGGTTCCAACCCTTTGTGCCTTCTGCTGTAGAGATGCGGCGCACGTCTACAAACTCGCCATAGTCTTTCTGTACGCTGATGTTCAGTTCGTCGCCGTCGCCATTAAGGTATGCCCAGAAGTTGAGCACGGGGCTCTTCATGTTCTTGATGTCCACCTTTGGCGACTCGCTACGTACCGACTTGCCAACAGCTGTAGCCGAGAATGTCTGCAGACCGCCGTCGTTGTCCTGTGCTAAGGTGACGGTCGATTCGGTTGCTGCGTAGCAGTAAGCATCGCCAATCTCGCCGTTGGTCATGTTCGTGATCCATGGTCCGCTCTTCATTGTGCAGTTCTTGAACGACTCAATCATCGGAGCCTTCAATGCCGGACCGGCGATTGCGGTTACGGTCTGCCATTGCTCGCGTCCGCCACCGCTGCTGTTCACTGCGTAGACACTGTAGCCAGTGTATTCCTGCTTGCTCTTGATATTGAGCTGCTCGTCGTAGTAGTTATTGGTGCCGAGCGATACGTCTTCGGAAGAGCTGCCTATAGATATGTAGTATGTAAGTCCGGCAGGGTCGATATATCCGCCGTGCAGTCCGAGTGGTGCATCCCATGTGACGTGGATGAGTCCCTCCTTGTTGAGGTCTTCTACAGCCTTAAGGTTGCGTACTGCGCCCGGCTTGTCAATACCTACATAGACGGTGAGTGTTGCTTCCAAGCCTTCCTCGCCAGCAGCGTTCACTGCTACTACAGAATACTTATGGTTTGCCGACTCTACACCCTCGTCCTTAAAGGTGCGCACTTCGCCAGGAGCGACGTTTGTAAATGTGGTGATGTTTGTGCCGTCGCGGAAGAGTTTCAATTGCACATTGCCCGAAAGCGCAGCACCAGTGATGGTTGTGGTTGGTGCCTGCACGCTGATGTTGGCGTAAGAAGCACCCTTCTCGCCCGGCACTACGTTGAATTCGGATGGTATCTCTGGTGCTGTTGCCGGCACCTCCGTAATCTTCATGTTGTCTACGTAGAGTGTGCTTTGGTTTGCCTCGCTCACGCAGTGGATACCGAAGTAGTGCAGTCCGTCCTCCTTAGCGCGGTATGTTCCAGTAAGGGTGTGACGACGCGGGTCGGCTGTGATGTCTGTCGGTGCGACAATCTCCTCGGTGAGAGCCTCTGCTGTAGGAGCCAAGCCTACGGAAGCTGCTACGCGCTCTACTGGATAGGTGTTGACGGCATCGAACGAGAACTTGTAAGCAGCGTTCTTCTTCATGTTCACAGCAGGCGATACGAGCCAGTCGTCTCCAGCGTTTTCTGCGTTGTACTTATAAGTGGCTGCTTCATAGTTGCTATCGAAAGTCCAAGTCGATTTGTCGTTGTTTGCGTCGATAACTGTCAGCTGGTCGAAGAGTTCTTCGCTGTGTATAGAGTTCTCGTATGGCAACTTCACGCTTACACCGATGGTTACGTTAGCCGACTCTGCAAACTCGCTCTGCATATCGCCGTTGTTGGCTGCCACCTTATAATAATAGGTGGTGAGGTCGGGCGAAGCAATCTTGTCAGTGTATGTGTTCTCGGTCAGACCCTCTGCAAGAGTCGTTACATCCGTTGCGTCGTTGCTGTTCACACGCACTACGGTGTAGGTCAGTTTGTCGGCATCGAAGAAGCCGCCGTTGACACCTGCGGTCGGTGCCTTCCACGTTAGGGTGACGTTCTGTCCCTTCGCCGAAGCCTTGAGAGCCGTTGGCTTCTTCGGCTGGTCGTAGCCCAGACGCACGCTCTGCGATACTGGTGCGCTCACTGCAGCTGGTGTGGTGCCGCTTGCGGCAATCTCTGCTGTTACTGAAACGTTTGTCATACCGCTGATTTTGGTGGTGAAGTCGGTTGTGACAGCTGCGCCGGCGGCTGCGCTGCCCGTCTTGGCTACAACACCATTCAGGCGCACAGTGTACTTAAGCGAACCGCTGAGCGCAGCATCCTTCACGTCCTTTGTAGGCATAGTGAACTTCACTGTGCCGCTTGTGAGTCCGGTGAGGTCGACAGAGAGGTTGCTCACTGTCTGCGGAACCGCCTTCAGCGTGAGGTCCTGCTTGATGTAAAGACCCGTAATCTGGTCGTAAGCATAGTTGTCGATGAAGTTACACACCTCTGTTCCCTTGCCGTTAGCAGGGTCAATCTCGATGATGCGTGTCGCCCAATCGTCCTTATCGAGCATAGCCCAATAAATCTTGCCCGTAGAGTAGTCGCATGTTGCGCTCTGGAAGAGCTTGAACGGTTTGTAGCCCGTATCGCCAACCACTGTTGCTGCGCCACTATACTTATTCACAGCGTAGAGTTTACCGCTTCTGCCGATGGTGTAGAGGTCGCCGCTCTTGTTGCTGGTGATAGCCACCATCGACTCGGGCAGTTCGCCGATAGTCTCGCTATTAGATGTATAGTCGTTCTCGCCCCAATAGGTTGTGATGAGTTTGCCCAATGTCTTGTACGTGCCCGTGTAGTCGTCGTCGGAGAACAGACCGTACACCTGCTGTGTTTCGGGGTCGAAGGTGAGGTCCATTGAGATGGCAGAGTAAGCCAGCTCTGGGCTTGGCTTGTCAATCTTCATCTGCCATGTGTTGGTGTCGTACTCGTAGAAGTGGATAGGGAACTTAACCTGTGTATCGTTCTCCTCAAACCATGAAGACAGATAAGTGCCCTGCACGTATGTCGCAGCGTTGTAGCAGTGTACGTTGTCGCTGACAAGGCTGATGCTTGCGGCATTGTTGCTTGTAAACTTGTACAGACCCGGGTCGCGCTCGTCGCTCTGCAATACGTAGCCGTAGAGCTGTACGCCCGCTGCCTTTGCCTTTTTTGCAGCAGCTGTTGGGTTCTGCTGCTTTGCTTTCTTGTTGGCAAGACGTCGTGCCACAACCTCCGCCGGCACCTTATTGGTTTGGGCGATTGTCTCCCCGATAGGGGCAGCAATGACGGTCAGAGCCATAAGAGTCTTTGCATAAGACTTTAAACTGATAGTTTTGCTCATAAACGTTTATGTTTTGATAATTTTTACTGAACTTTCGCAAGTTCAGAGAATTCAGTAGTTAAAGGAGTTAAGAAGTTAAGCCAAATGCTTTTAATGCTGTAAATCAAGCAAAACAACTAATGGCTTAACTCCTTAGCGACCGAAGGGTGCGAGAACTCCTTAACTTCTTAACTACTTTCGCTTGCGAAACTTAAATTCTTATATGTTTTGGTTCTTGTTCTGTTTGTTGATCAAGACTTTTGCTTTCTTTTTGCAAAGTTATACATAATCTACTTTACAAACAAGTTTCGTTTGGGCAATTTGCTACCAAAACGTTTGCGCAGCTTCTCGAAAAGTGCTATAGTGTCTTTCGAGAACTCGTGTCCCTTCCACGTGCTTGTGTTGGTGATGAACACCCAGCATTCGCCGTCGGGGTAGCGCAGCACTATCGCGGATGTTCCGACGAGCGAGCCGGTGCGTATCCACGGTCTGCCGTTGGATGTATGGTTCCATCCGAGCGAGTACTGGTGGTCGGGCATCTCCTGCGTCATCAGTCGTACGGCTTCGGGCGAGATTACGTCGGGCATGGTGGGGTCACCGTCGATGGCAGCCACGAGTCGGCACAGTTCTGCCGCCGATGCTGTCCAGGCTCCTGCTCCGAGTGCCGTCGTTATGTCGTTCTCGCCGTAGCAGCGCTCCACGAGTCTGCCAGAGTTGTTGAACTCCTGCGCTGGTTCCGAACTGGAGTGCATATAGTACACCGTCTCGTTCGGGCGGCGGTCCTTGAGGTAGTTGCCGGCTATGTGGAAGTCGAAGCAGCCTGCAGGTTCGAGCACATAACGCTGCATGAACTTCTCGTAGGACATGCCAGTGCGTTTCTCGATGATGAGCGAGAGCAGCGTGTAGCCGATGTTGCAGTAGCGTTGCATCGTACCGGGTGTGTAGCCGAGTCGACGTCTCAACACGATGCGCAGCAGGTTGCGGTGGTCGGGTGGGGTAGCGAGACGGTTCTGCTGCATGATGTAGCGTGTAGAGAATATCGGGTCGCCAGCGTAGTTGGTGAAGCCAGCCTTGTGGCGCAGCAGCTGCTCGACGGTTATGTCGAAGTAGCGTTTGTCGCGTATGGAGTTGACATAGAACGTGTCGTTCAGAATGCCCTGCGGTCCGAATACCTTGTCCGTCAGGCGCACCTTACCCATGTCGCGCAGCTTCATGATGCCCACGGCGGTGACGAGCTTCGAGACCGATGCCATGCGCATTATTTGCGACGGCTCCATAGGCTGCTGCCTGCTGATGTCGGAGAAGCCGAAGCCGCGTGCGTAGAGCAGCGAGTCGTGGCGCGAGATGGCGAGCTGCGCTCCGTTTATCTCCCAGCGTTTGAGGTAGCGGCGCATGATGGAGTCCATGGCGTGCAGCTCGGACTGGTCGGACAGTGCGTTCGAGAGAGTGTCGTTGAGGTGTACGATGTGTGTTGAGGTGGTGTCGCGGGATGTTGTGGTGTCGGGGCGCGAGCACGACGAGCATGTGCAGCGGCAGATGCTCGTGATTATGAGTACGACAAAGGTGAGGCACCCCATGCAGGAGAGCCTCACCTTAGTGCGATATTGTTTCTTTATTCTGTATCCGAACATTGTTGTATAGTTGACGAGTCAACTCGTCTACTTAGTTTACGATAATCCTTCTATTTCGCCGCCCACGATGTCGATGTTCATCGCTGCCGGCACCTTTGGCAGACCTGGCATACGCATGATGCTGCCTGCTACGACAACAATCATCTCTGCGCCAGCGTTGATGACGATGTCGCGTACGTTTACGTCGAAGCCCGATGCTACGCAGTACTGCTTGGCGTCGGTAGAGAACGAGAACTGAGTCTTGGCGATGCAGATGGGGAAGTGCTCGTAGCCCAGTTCCTTTATCATCTGCAGCTTCTTCTTAGCCGGTGCTGCGAACGAGATGCTTGCCGCTCCGTAGATGTTCTTTGCCACTTTCTCAATCTTCTCCTCTATGGTGTCCTCATCGTCGTAAACGAGCTTCAGCGGCTTAGACGGCTGCTTCTCGATGGTGTCTACCACGAGGTTAGCGAGGTCGACAGCGCCCTTGCTGCCTTCGGCGTAAGCATCGTTCTCGGCGAAGCCCACACCGATTTCTGCGCAGTAGTCCTTCACGATGTCGATCTCTTCAACCACGTCGCCGGCGTAGCGGTTGAACACCACAGCCACGGTCTGACCGAACGACTGCAGGTTCTTGATGTGCTTGTCGAGGTTGGCGAGACCCTTGCGCAGACCCTCGCTGTTTGGCTTCTTGATGTCGTCTACAGCCACGCCGCCGTGCATCTTCAAGCCCTGTGCAGTAGCCACGATGAGTGTCAGCTTAGGCTGCAGACCGCTCTTGCGGCACTTGATGTCGTAGAATTTCTCCGCGCCGAGGTCTGCGCCGAAGCCAGCCTCTGTGATTACGTAGTCGCCGAAGGTCATAGCCATCTTCGTAGCGAGTATAGAGTTGCATCCGTGTGCGATGTTGGCGAACGGACCGCCGTGTACGAAGGCTGCGGTGTTCTCTGTTGTCTGCACGAGGTTAGGCGCAAGCGCATCGCGCAGCAGTACGGTGATGGCACCAGCCACGCCGAGGTCCTTCACGGTGAACGGCTTGCCCTCAACGGTGTAGCCGAGGAGTATGTTCTCAATGCGACGGCGCAGGTCGTCCTCGTCCTTTGCGAGGCAGAGGATAGCCATAATCTCCGATGCCGGAGTAATGTCGAAACCCGATTCGCGCACAATGCCGTTCGCCTTGCCGCCCATGCCGGTCACGATGTCACGCAGTCCGCGGTCGTTCACGTCGAGCACGCGGTTCCAGAGCACCTCGCGCAGCGCGAAGCCGTTATCGCGGTTCTGGTACATATAGTTGTCGAGCAGTGCGGTGATGGTGTTGTGTGCCGAGGTGATGGCATGGAAGTCGCCGGTGAAGTGGAGGTTTATCTTGTCCATCGGCAGCACCTGAGTGTGTCCGCCACCGCAGGCTCCGCCCTTCATGCCGAACACCGGACCGAGCGACGGTTCGCGCAGCGCACATATAGCCTTCTTGCCGATGCGTGTGAGTCCGAGCGCAAGTCCGATTGTTACGGTAGTCTTTCCGATGCCTGCCTTGGTCGGTGTGATGGCTGTCACAAGGATAAGGTTGCTTTTCTTCACGCGCTCCTCGTCGATGAGGCGTGTCGGAACCTTAGCCATGTAGTGGCCGTAGTGTTCGAGTTCTTTTGTCGGGATGCCATACTTCGAAGCAACTGCTTCAATCTCCTCGAGCTTGGTGCTGCGAGCAATTTCGATGTCTGTCATTGTGTGTGTGAAATTTGTAGAGTTATCCTCTTGTGGTGGTAGAGTGTGAACCCTTGTTTTAATAAAGTATGGAGTGCGAGTGCAAAGGTACAACTAAATAATTAATAATGTGAAGATTGTACTGGGTTTTTCTAAGGTTATTAAGACAATTATATTATTCCGTTCTTCTTGAGTAACTCTGTCAATTCTTTTCCCTTGATAGTACTACGCTCTGATTTGTCGTAAATATAAAGCAGGCCTAAAGCGTCTTTTATATCTGCAATAACAACAGTTATCACACGTGCGCCACCGCTTTTACCCACTCCTTTAGAGGTGATAGCCATACGTACTTTTCGTAAGCCACCACCAAGGTCGGTACCCATTGCTGGGTTCTTTGCCAGTTCGTCTCGCAAATTGATAAGGTCGGCCTTAAGCGACTTGTATCGTTTGCTCAAGTGCTTCACTTCTTTTTCAAAAGAAGGAAAAGCATACAGCTTACAACTCATTGAGCAAATCGTCTAATGGTTTAAGTTCAATCTTTCCATCTCTGTAGTCTTTCAACTCTTTTAGTGCCTCACTGAATCCTGCGAGAGGCTCTTCGCCGACCATACATGCGTCATCTGCCTCCTTTTTTAAAAAGAGGTTTTTTATCTTGTCCAGAAAATGGATGTCTTGTGTATTCAGTACCTGACGTATTATTTCGTTTTGGGTGGCTTGTAAACTGATTGATGACATATTGTTCATTCTTATATGGTTACATCACAAAATTACATCGAATAATTGAAACCTCCAAATATTATTTATTTATTCTGTAAAAATAGGTTCTTCTTTTGTGTTTCTAATGTTATTCAAGTGTTTTGGCTAAACAATAAGGGCGTGCCACATAAAGTGACACGCCCTTAATGCTATAGTTTTGTCATCGGACAGCGTACGGAATCTGATCGGACGGCGTACGGAATCTGATTGGACGGCGTACGGAATCCGATTGGACGGCGTACGCAATCCGATTGGACGGCGTACGCAATCGTGTTACTTAACAAGCTTCTTTACACTGCCATCAGAGTACTTAACGAGCACGATACCGCGAGTGTTGCTGCTTGCCTTCACACCATCTACGGTGTAGCGAGCCACCTCAGTTGCGTTCTGTGCAGCGTCGGTCTTGTTGATACCAGCCGAGAAGTCTACTGTTACATAGTTGGATGGTTCAGAAGTAACCTTCTTGTCGTTGTAAACTCTCTGTCCATATACGCGGTAAGCATAGGTGTGGTCGGTATTAGGCTGTGTGAGCTTGGTGAATGTGTAGCTTGTTTCCTCCTCCTCGATGGTTTCCGAGTCGTTGAGGTATGTGTACACGTGGTCGCCAGCCTTGATGTTCTGAGTAATCTTGATGTCGTCGATGATGAACGGATAGTGGTTCTTGCTTGTGAATGCAATCATATCGCTAAGCTGACCAGCTGTGAAGTCGAGCGTGAATGTGCTCCAATCGTCTGGGGTAATATTGCACTCCTTAGACTCGCGTGTGCTCTTGCTGTAGACGATAAGTGTTTCGTTCTGTAGCATAGAGCGTGCTTTTAGCTTCACCTGATAGCGTCCCTCGTCGTTGTTGAGTGTCAGCTGTGGTGTTACGAGTTCGCCGCTGATGTTGTAGTCGGTCAAACCGGTGCATACGAAGCAACCCTCAGCGTAGCCACCCCAGTAGCACTGCCATCCGTTGTTGTGCACCATGTCCAAGCCTACCTTCTCGTACTTGCCGTTCTGGAAAGCGTATGGCTTGTCGATAGTGACGCCAGAGCCAGATATCTTAGAGAAGTCCTCGTTGAGCACAACGTAGCCTGCTACGTCTGCCGGAGCAGTGTAGAGGTCGTAGTTCTCCACGATGTAGCTTTCAGCCTTCGGCGATAGCTGCCAGTTGGCTGTGTAGCTGTCCTTGCGCACGTCGGTTGCTGGCTCTGCAACGGGAGCGGTCACGCCGATAGCGTCAAACGCTGCTGATGAAGGCGATGTGGTCTCGGCGTTGCAAGCCTTCACTACGAACGAGTAGTCGATAGCAGGGTCGAGGCCGTCTACGGTGTAGCTGGTGCCCTCTACGCGCTTGTCCTTGATGTCGTAGTGTGTGGTTGAGGTGTTCTTTGTGCTCCAAGCCATGTCGCAGAAGCCCAATGCGCAGTCGTCAGGGAAGCCTGCAAGACGGAAGCGCGCAGAAGTACACTTGTACTTGTCTTGTTTTACGAAGCGTGTCCAGTCGAAGTCGTGGAAAATTTTGTCCTGACCATAGTCAGAAGCATCGACATATATAGTGGTGAAATACTTCCATGCGAATCCGTCGAATAACTCTACAATTATCTGTGCGTTGCCTATCTCTTCTGCATTCTTCGGCATCTTACACTCAACGATGTTTATTTCGAGTGAAGTATAGTAGCCACCGTTGTCGGGCATAGTGATAACGTCGCCGTTCTTGAACAGCAATGCACCTTCTATACCTTTGTCCGAATTCTCGAAGAACTCAGGTTCCTTACCGCTCTGCGACTTATAACCCCAACCCTCAGGCAGTTTGCCACTGGTCTTCATCGAAGAGAAGGTCTCAAGGAAATCCTTCTCTGTGTTCTCGCTTTCCTTCACGTTGTGGAACACTGAGAACAGATAGTGTGTGGCACCATTCACTGCATTCCAGTGAGCTGTGAAGCCGTTAGCGTTGAAACCGCTGATGCCTACAGGTGTCGGTGCGGTGAGCGTTGTCGGTTTGCCGATTTTTACGTCGTCGATGAGCACCTGGTCGTTTGTGCTGAACGCAATGAGCAGGTTGCTGCTGTTGAAGGTGGTATTGTTGAAGTAGAATGTGAACTCGCGCCACTCGCTCTTTGTTGTTGTGAATGGCTCGTGGTATGTGGTCTGGTTATACTGGCTCGCAGCGTCCTCCCACAGACCGATGGTGAGCTGTGCGTTGTCGCGGTAGTTGCTTGCGAGTGTCTTTGCGCGCACTTTTACCTCATACTCGCCGACGTATGCGCCGAGCGGTGTGTAGAGCTGCGCTCCGTAGTTGTCGGGGCTGATGAGTGCGCACGCACCACCTGCCTGGTGAACGCCGTAGCCGCTCCAGCCACTCTGGTGGAAGTAGCTACTTGGAATTGTGCCTGTGGCATCATTGATGGCACTCGAAGGCGAACTTTCGCTGCCTGCGGTGAAGCGACTGAAGTCTTCTTCGAGCTCTGTTGTCGATTGTGCATACGCCATTGGTGTGGCAGTAGCAAGCGCTGCTACAAAGGCAATTGCTTTGAATGTAGAAAAAATCATGTTCTGCGGTTTTGGTTATAATAATAAGTTATAGGGTACAAAATTAGTGATTTATTTTCGTATTTAGCTTACTTTTACTAATTTTGTGCTTTAAAGTCGGTTTTTATAAACTGATGATGAAGCAATGTAACAACTTAAATTACAATAATATGAAGAAAATCTTTACACTTTTAGCAGTGGCATTTGCCACACTCGGTGCTTCGGCACAGGCATTGCCGGGCTTGGATGATATCATCAAGACACAGCCCGAAGGCACACTCCACAAAGACCTCAACCACTACTTCGAGGGCGCATACGTAAATGCAACGGACAAACTTATCTACGACCATCTTGGCGACGGTTATCTGTCAGATATAGTAGAGGCTGCCGATGGTAGCTTGTACATCAAGAACCCGTTCGGCTTCTTCACACATGGTGATATTTGGGTGAAGGCAGTAAAGGGCGAGGGCAACACCTACGAGGTGCGTATGCCGCAGGCTGTTTACGACAATGAGGGCGACGCTCAGGATCCGGTACTCTACGCTTGGCGCTACATCAGACAGGAAACCGGCAGCGAGACTTATGCTGTGAAGGATGCAGCATCGCAGGTTGTTAAGTTCGAGATGCGTAACGACTCGCTCGTTAAGGTGGGCGAGACAAATGCGTTCATCGGACTTGGTGCTGCCGACGGCTACTTCTATGGCTATGGCGACACAGTGTCTATATATAATAAGGTGAAGGATGCTGTGGCTGCTCCGGCTGATGCAAGCAAGGCGGTTAAGTATAACATCTACTACAACGATAGCGATGATGCGGCTGCAGAAGTTCCGGTGAAAGTAGTGTTCGAGGGCGATAAGGTATATATCGGTGGTCTCGACTACGAATGTCCAGAACTTTGGATTAGTGGTACAATCAACGGCAACAAGCTGCAGCTCACAAAGTGGCAGTATATGGGCATCGACCGTAAGAGTGAGATGTACGGTGCTGGTCACATGTACCTCTATCCATTCGGCTGGGGTAAGTTCACAGACGCAGAGGGCGAGAAGTTCGGACTCTACGAGGTGGAGAACCCAACACTCGACTACGATGCTGCTACAAAGACATTCTCTACAACAGAGCTGACACTCGCCGTAAACCGCGGTCACAACTACTATCCGTATGTCTACTACTCTAAACCGACATTCCGCCCGGCTTCTGCCACTTCTGTAGATGGCATCGCAGTGGGCGAGGGTAGCGTGGTGAAGTACTATGACCTCAGCGGTCGTTGCATTCAGCGTCCTGCGAAGGGCGTGTTCGTGAAGACAACTATCGCTGCTGACGGCACAAAGGTTGCTAAGAAGGTAGTTAAGTAATTGTAGGAGGGTATGGCATCTTGCCATACCCACGTAGCCTATACTGCATACTCCATTGCTAAGAATACATGACTCTGAAGGACTTTACAGACGAATGGCAGAACAACGAACCAACGGTGCTTGTACACACCAGTGGTTCGACCGGAAAGCCGAAGCCTTTGCGCGTGGAAAAGCTGCGCATGGAGGCTTCGGCGCGTATCACTTGCGCTTTTCTGGGACTTAAGCGTGGCGACACCGCTCTGCTCTGTATGCCGCTCGACTACATCGCCGGAAAGATGATGGTGGTGCGGTCGCTCGTTTGCGGACTTCGTCTGACGGATGTAGAGCCAAGCGGACATCCGCTTCGTGGACTAAAGGAGGCTCCCGTGTTTGCTGCTATGGTTCCGCTGCAGGTGTACAACAGTATGCAGGTGGAGGAGGAGCGGGCGCTGCTTAGGCAGATAAAACACCTCATCATCGGCGGTGGGGCAGTGAGCAGCGAGCTTGCAGCTGAGCTAAAGCACTTCCCAAACGCTGTCTGGAGCACATACGGTATGACCGAGACACTCTCGCATATCGCTTTGCGTAGACTCAGTGGCGAAGACGCAACCGATTGGTATGAGCCTTTCGAGGGTGTAAAGGTGAGTCTTGACGAGGCTGGTTGTCTTGTTATCGATGCTCCTGCGGTGTGTGCTAAAACTCTCATAACCAACGATATCGCAGAGATAGCCACCGATGGATGTCACTTCCGTATACGAGGCAGGCGCGACAACGTAATCTGTAGCGGAGGCATAAAGCTGCAGATAGAGGAGATAGAAGCACATTTGCAGCCGTTCGTCAACTCTCAGTTTATGATTACGAAACGTCCCGATGCGCGACTCGGCGAGACTGTGGTGATGCTTGCTGCGCCTAAGGATATTGAAACCTTGCGCACTGCGTGCAAGGAACATCTCACAAAATACGAAATGCCACGCATGTTCATAGCCGTAGACGAACTGCCGTACACCGAAACTGGTAAGCCGGCGCGTGCTGAAGCATTCAGAATTGCACAACAATAAATGAATATGACAACTACAAACATCACTCGAAAACACCGCCTATTGTTCATCTGTCTCGGTAATATATGCCGCTCGCCGGCTGCTGAGGGCGTGATGAAAGCAAAGGTGCACGCTGCCAATCTCGACGAACAGTTCTTCATCGACTCGGCAGGCATCGGCAACTGGCACGCAGGACAACTGCCCGACAGTCGTATGCGCGAGCGTGGCGCACGCCGTGGCTACCGCCTCGACAGCAGAGCACGACAGATACGACAGACGGATTTCGACGACTTCGACTTGCTGCTCGTGATGGATCACGAGAACTATCGCACCGTAACGTCGAAGGCTCCCGACGAGGAGGCGCGTAAGAAGGTGCGTCTGCTCACCGATTATCTGCAAGAACATCAAGGGGCTGACGTGGTTCCCGACCCTTACTATGGCGACCTCAGCGATTTCGACTACGCGCTCGACCTGATTGAGGATGCGTGCGACGGACTGCTCGAACAACTACTTCACTAAGACACATAAAAGCACATACGCTTAAACTACCAACTATTGATACATACTACGAACTATTTTAATATTTAATTTATTTACATAACTACTCAAAAAACAACAAAATTAATTTTATGAAGAAACAACAACTACTACTCATTCCTGCACTCATACTCGGATGTGAAATGACTGCAGTTGCAGCTCCGCTCAGCATGAAACCTTTGATGGCAATGGCTGCTGAAGCAGCAGAAGAGGCTGGCGACTTGACTATCTCTATGGACAACGGAACGTTTACGGCGTTCAACGCAAACGGTAAGTATGCTTCGCGTTGGCGTTCGACACAAAACACGCCGATGATTGATATCGATTGCGGAAAGAATAATATGGATGTCAATACAAGCAACACCAATCGTTATCTACAGGCCTGGGTGGGTCTGGATGGCTCATGCGATTACAATATCTCTGTAAGCGATGGTTGGAAGATAACGGGATTTTCAATAGATGTTACACTTGTTAACGCAACCCAGCCCGTTACGTTGAAAACGCAATCAGGTGAGAGTTACGTAATCGGCACTACTCCTACACAAATCAAAGTGGAAGGCGTAGATGCACAGAACGCTTTGTTCACCCTTGTTGGCGAGAACCACTCGGTCTACTTGCAGAACTTTGTTGTGAAGTACGCTGTTGACAAGTCGGAGCGTTTCGATATGCGCACCGCAACCTTGTTCAACAACCGTAACAGCACCGCACCTTATCGTATTCCTGCAATCGGTATGGCTCAGAATGGCACACTCGTTGCCGTTGCCGATTACCGTACAAGCAGAAACGATATTGGCACAGGACGTGTAGACCTTCATCTGCGACTCTCTGATAACAACGGACAGACTTGGGGAGAAGAACTTAAACCAGAGGTGTTTGAAGGTAACGGCATTCTGACATATCCAAATAATAAGGCTGCTTACGGTGATCCTTGCATTGTAGGCGACCGCGAGAGTCCGCGAATGTTGATGATGTCGTGCGCAGGTTTCCCCATGTTCACCGACCCAACAGACAAGCATCAAGGCATTGCTCGCTGGTATTCAACTGATAATGGTAAGAACTGGACTGGTCCTGATTATATCGACGAGCAGTTCGTCTACAAACCTATGGACGATGCTGGACACCATATTCATGGCTTCTTCTTCGCTTCGGGTAGAATTTATCAGAGTAAATATATAAAGATGAATAACTACTACCGCCTCTATTGTGCAGGACTCTCACAACAGAATAACTCTACCTATGAGAACTGGGTGCTCTATTCTGACGACTTTGGCGAAACATGGAGTTTCCTCGGTGGTATGACTAATAGTCCAGTGCCTGGTGGTAACGAGGCTAAGGTGGAGGAGTTGCCTGGTGGCAACGTGCTTATCTCAAGCCGCACAGAGCAGGGACGCTTTTTCAATATCTTCACCTTCACTGGCAATGACGGCGTGACAGGCTCGTGGGCAACAAAGGCTTTGTCGAACAAGGCTGTCGGCGGACTCACCGCCAATAACGGTTGTAATGGCGAGATTATGATTTTGCCGGCTATACGCAAGGAGGATAATCAACAGACATTCATCGCTTTGCAGTCGCTCCCAGTGCAGGATCGTACAAAGGTTACAATCTTCTATAAAGACCTTGGTGACCCTGCTACATACGCATCGCCTACAGCTTTCGCACGCGATTGGGACGGACATTATCAGGTGAGCAATATGACTTCGGCTTACAGCACAATGTGTATGCAGAAAGATAATACAATCGCTTTCCTTTATGAGGAGGATGGCTATAACAGTGGTTACAACATCGTTTACAAGCGTTTGAATCTTGAGACAATCACTTCTGACAAGTATGCGTTTAATGCAGAATACAAGTATGAGCAGATTGAAATCGATACAGAGCAGGCGGAACGTAATCAGCAGATGACCGAACTTATTGCAGAGATAGACGCTGCTGTGAAGGCTAATAGCTCTTATACCATTGGCGAGAAACTCGTAACATCGGCATCGCAACTTGAGTGTCCGTGGGGTTGTAAGGAACAGAAGCCAGCTACAGCTACTGGTGGCGATTGGCAGTACGACTGCTATGATATTGATAACCTCGTCGACGACAATGCTTACACCTACTATCATACAGTGTGGCAGAATGGTGACGTAGCTCCTGGTACCCACTATCTTGACGTTACTGCTAATGACAAGTTTGAAGGCATTGTAAAGGTGTATGTAACACGTCGTCATGATGCAGACAACGACCACGTCAAGGCGTTCGCAATCGCTGGCACAAACGATGGTTCTGAGTTTGAGAAAGTGGCAGACGTAGAGCTGCCTAACGCAGTAAAGGCAGGAAAAGCAGAGGCTGAATTCACAATCGCTGAAGGCAAGAGCTACAGCAAACTTCGTTTTACAGTTACTTCAACCACATTGGAGCGTGGCTACTGGCATATGGCTGAATTCCAGTTGCGTCCGATGACACTGAATGCTGACTGCAAGAACGCTACATATCCCGAGGCTTTCGCAGCTATAACGAAGGCTCTGGAGGAAGCTAATAAGGCTGTTGGCTCTGTTTCTGTTGAAGACATTGCTGCACTTCAGAATGCTTATGATGAGTACAAAAAGGCGATAAATCCAGAAACTGGCATTGATGCAATCGGAGTTGAGAGACTTCGCAACAATGCTGTTTACGACTTGCAGGGACGTCGCGTGCAGAACATAGGCAAGGGCGTGTACATCGTTGACGGAAAGAAAATAGTAAGATAAACGATAAACTTAATTTTGATAATATTGGCGTTTCGTGTGTCAGCTACATGCGAAACGCCAATTATATTTATTATAAATTCATAAAAAGGCGCACCCTTTCAGAAATATTTAGTAAATTTGCACGTGTAATTTGCATCGTTGTGTGCAGTCGGCTCAGTATGATAGCTCTACGCACAGCTTGGAACGCATTTGAAAAATAAAAAAACAGAAGATATAAATATGAACGTTTTAGAACTAAGTGAACAAGAGATTGTAAGAAGACAGAGTCTTCAGGAACTGCGCGATATGGGCATTGAGCCGTATCCTGCAGCCGAATTTCCAACCAACGCCTTCTCGGAGGATATTAAGAACGACTTCAAGGACGAGGACGAAAAGCGCGAGGTGGTTATCGCCGGACGTATGATGAGCCGCCGCGTAATGGGTAAGGCGAGCTTCGTGGAGCTTCAGGACTCAAAGGGTCGTATCCAGGTGTACATCACACGCGATGATATCTGCCCAGAGGAGGATAAAACTCTCTATAACACAGTGTTCAAGCGTTTGCTCGACATCGGTGACTTCATCGGTGTAAAGGGCTTCGTATTCCGCACACAGACTGGCGAAATCTCAGTACACGCTCAGTCGCTCACTCTGCTCTCGAAGAGCCTCAAGCCGCTGCCTATCGTGAAGTATAAGGACGGCGTGGCTTACGACAAGTTCGAAGATCCTGAGCTGCGTTTCCGTCAGCGCTACGTAGACCTCATCGTTAACGACGGCGTGAAGGACACATTCCTTCAGCGTGCAACAGTAGTGCGCACTATCCGTCGTGTGCTCGACGAGGCTGGCTACACAGAGGTGGAGACCCCGACGCTGCAGGCCATCGCTGGCGGTGCTTCGGCTCGTCCGTTCATCACCCATTTCAACGCGCTCAACATCGATATGTACATGCGTATCGCTACCGAGCTCTACCTAAAGCGTCTTATCGTGGGCGGTTTCGAGGGCGTTTACGAGATCGGTAAGAACTTCCGCAACGAGGGTATGGACCGCAACCACAACCCTGAGTTCACATGTATGGAGCTCTACGTGCAGTATAAGGACTACAACTGGATGATGTCGTTCACAGAGAAACTGCTCGAGACTGTCTGCATCGCCGTAAACGGCTCGACAGAGCGCAAGGTGGGCGACAACGTCATATCGTTCAAGGCACCTTACCGCCGTCTGCCTATCCTCGACGCAATCAAGGAGAAGACAGGTTTCGACTGCAACGGCAAGAGCGAGGAGGAGATCCGCGCATTCTGCCTCGAAAAGGGTCTGGAAGTTGACGAGACATTCGGCAAGGGCAAGCTCATCGACGAACTCTTCGGCGAGTTCTGCGAGGGTACATTCATACAGCCTACATTCATCACCGACTATCCCGTCGAGATGTCGCCGCTTACAAAGATGCACCGTTCAAAGCCGGGACTCACAGAGCGTTTCGAGCTTATGGTCAACGGCAAGGAGCTGGCTAATGCCTACTCGGAGCTTAACGACCCGCTCGACCAGGAGGAGCGTTTCAAGGAACAGATGCGTCTTGCCGACAAGGGCGACGACGAGGCGATGATTATCGACCAGGACTTCCTGCGTGCTCTCCAGTACGGTATGCCTCCTACATCAGGCATCGGCATCGGTATCGACCGCCTCGTAATGCTTATGACCGGTCAGACCACTATTCAGGAAGTGCTGTTCTTCCCGCAGATGAAGCCGGAGAAGAAGATTCCGCAGAGTTCTATCAAGGAATGGGGCGAGATTGGTGTGTCTGAGGAATGGGCTTACGTGCTCCGCAAGGCAGGCTTCAACCTCATCTCTGACATCCGCGACGAGAAGGCTCAGGGCTTGCAGCAGAAGATTGGCGACATCAACAAGAAGTACAAGCTCGGCTACGAGAAACCGTCGGTTAACGATATCCAGGCTTGGATTGACGCTGCTGCCAATGTTGCAGTTGTAACAGAGGAAGCTGAATAATAGATATATAAATGAAGGTGTGCCAAGACAGAAGTTCTTGCGTAGGCAAGCGGCAAAGCCCAAACTTCTTTTTAATCCCTTTTTGGCACACCCTCGTTTTCAATTCTTAACGATAACGGTAATAGGATAAATGTTTGATTGCGGAAAAATAGCAATTATTGGCGGAGGCAGTTGGGCAACTGCCATTGCCAAGATTGTGATAGGTCATACCCATCACATAGGGTGGTATATGCGACGCGACGACAGCATAGAGGAGTTCAAGCGCATAGGCCATAATCCTAATTATCTTACAAGTGTACACTTCAATACCAATGAGATATTCTTCTCCAGCGACATAAACCGCATCGTGGAGGCTTACGACACGCTTGTGTTCGTGGTGCCGTCGCCTTATCTGAAGAACCATCTCAAGAAGTTGAAGACTCGACTGCGCGATAAGTTCATCGTGACAGCTATTAAAGGTCTTGTTTCCGACGACAATATCGCCTGCTCGGAGTACTTCCATGAGGTGTATGACGTGCCCGAGGAGAACCTTGCGTGCATCGGCGGACCGTCGCACGCTGAGGAGGTGGCACTCGAACGTCTGTCTTATCTCACCATCGGTTGTTCCGACCAGGAGAAGGCGCAGGCTTTTGCCGACGTGCTCGACTCGGAGTTTATCAAGACAAAGACCTCGTCGGACGTTATCGGCATCGAGTATTCGTCGGTGCTGAAGAACGTTTACGCTATTGCCTCCGGCATCTGTAGCGGTTTGAAGTATGGCGACAACTTCCAGGCGGTACTCATATCGAACGCCGTTCAGGAGATGTCGCGTTTCCTTACCGCCATCAATCCTATTGAGCGCAGTGTCTACGATTCGGTATATCTCGGCGACCTACTCGTGACGGGCTACTCTAAGTTCTCGCGCAACCGCACCTTCGGCACTATGATTGGCAAGGGGTATAGCGTGAAGAGTGCGCAAATAGAAATGGAGATGATTGCCGAGGGATTCTTTGGCACAAAGTGTATGAAGGAGAAGAACCGACACATGCACGTGAACATGCCAATCCTCGATGCCGTATATAATATATTGTACGAGCGTATCAGTCCGCAGATAGAGATTAAGCTGCTGACCGACTCATTCCGATAAAACCAAATTTTCACAAATACATACAAAACAATGAAAAGCATCAGCTTAGACATTACAAAGGCTACACAGTTCCTTTCAGAAGGTGCTGTAAAGGCTTATGAATCACAGGTGGCAGCCGCTCACGAGGCTCTTGAGAACGGCACTTGTCCTGGTAACGACTTCCTCGGATGGCTTCACCTGCCGTCTTCAATCACACCGGAGTTCATCGCAGAGCTTCAGAGCGTAGCCAACACGCTGCGCGAGAAGTGCGAGGTGGTAGTGGTTGCGGGTATCGGTGGCAGCTACCTCGGTGCACGTGCCGTAATCGAGGCACTCGGCAACTCGTTCGCTTGGCTCGTACAGGACAAAAAGAACCCAACTGTCGTTTTCGCTGGCAATAATATCGGCGAGGATTATCTCGCTGAACTCACCGACTATCTCAAGGACAAGAAGTTCGGTGTGATCAATATCTCTAAGTCGGGCACAACCACCGAGACTGCTCTCGCTTTCCGTCTGCTCAAGAAGCAGTGCGAGAATCAGCGCGGCAAGGAAGAGGCAAAGGACGTAATCGTGGCTATCACCGACGCTCACAAGGGTGCTGCACGTGCTGCCGCTACAAAGGAAGGCTACAAGACATTCGTAATTCCTGACAACGTAGGCGGTCGCTTCTCTGTGCTCACTCCGGTTGGCTTGCTGCCTATCGCTGTTGCAGGCTTCGACATTAAGGCTCTCGTTGGCGGTGCTGCCGACATGGAGAATGCTACTGGTAAGGATGTACCATTCGCTGAGAATCCTGCTGCTATCTACGCCGCTGTGCGTAACGCTCTCTATGCAGAGGCTGGCAAGAAGATTGAGATTCTCGTAAACTTTCAGCCGAAACTTCACTACATGAGCGAGTGGTGGAAGCAGCTCTACGGCGAATCGGAGGGTAAGGACGGCAAGGGTATCTTCCCTGCAGCTTGCGACTTCACTACCGACCTCCACTCTATGGGTCAGTGGATTCAGGAGGGCGAGCGCTCTATCTTCGAGACTGTCATCAGCATTGAGACACCTGAGAAGACTCTGCTCTTCCCACACGACGAGGAGAACCTCGATGGTCTTAACTTCCTCGCTGGCAAGCGCGTTGACGAGGTGAACAAGATGGCTGAGCTCGGCACTCGTTTGGCTCACGTAGACGGCGGTGTACCTAACATCCGCGTCTCAGTTCCGCAGCTCAACGAGTACTATCTTGGTCAGATCATCTACTTCTTCGAAATCGCTTGCGGCATCAGTGGCAACCTCCTCGCCGTTAACCCGTTCAACCAGCCGGGTGTAGAGGCTTACAAGAAGAACATGTTCGCTCTGCTCAACAAGCCGGGTTATGAGGCTGAAAGCGCGGCTATCCAGAAGCGTCTTGCCGAGGAGAAGTAATGTCTATTCTTGAATAGAAATTATATCTTAATAATACAATGTGAAAAACGGACTGCAACGAATCTTTTTCGGCAGTCCGTTTTTGCTATCCATAGGAGGGTATGGCATCCTTGCCATACCCACGCACCCCTCCACGCACCCTTCCACGCACCCTTCCACGCACCCCTCATAAACCATCCATACAATAAAAAATGATTAAAGAAGCAATCAAACAATACCAGTCGTCTCACGGTTTCGACCATTTCGACCCGAAGTGCGTGCTCTTCGACATGGACGGCGTGCTCTACGACTCCATGCGCAATCATGCTGCGGCTTGGCAGGAGGCAATGGCGCAGTTCGACATCCACTTCACTGCTGCCGACTCTTATGCCACAGAAGGTGCGCGCGGTGTCGACACCATCCGCCACTTTGTGCGCAAGCAGCAGGGTAGGGAGATTGACGAGGCAGAGGCGCAGCGTATGTACGACGTCAAAGCCGACCTGTTCCATCGTATGCCGACTGCTGAGATATTCCCCGGCGTGCTCGATATCATGCAGAAGATTCAGTCGTCTGGTCTTACAATCGGCATAGTGACTGGCAGCGGTCAGCGTCCGCTTATCAAGCGTTTACTGTCTGATTTCCAAGGCTTTCTCACCGAAGACCATATCGTGAGTGCTTACGATGTGCAGCGTGGCAAACCCAATCCCGATCCCTATCTAATGGGACTGCGCAAGACTGGCAATTACGAGCCGTGGCAGGGCATCGTCGTTGAGAATGCGCCGCTCGGCGTGCGTGCTGGTTCAGCCGCCAACATCTTCACAGTGGGCATCAATAGCGGTCCGCTGCCCGATTCTGCTCTCTCTGACAACGGAGCGAATATTGTTCTTCAGCGCATGACCGAACTATGCGACTTGTGGGGCGAAATTCTCGCTGCCCGCAATTGATATAAAGTCAGCTGCATTAGCTTTCCGCTATGTGCAGCTGACTTTTTTTATAAAAAATGACAGGTCGCCTTAATTTTTCGCCTCTATAATTCTTATAATATATAAAGCACGCCGCAAACGGGCATGCACAATACGAAAATAACAAAGTATAAACAACTAAAAAACAAGAATTATGAAGCGAGTATTCAATCTTTTGGTAGTAGACGAGAGCGGAAGCATGGAGATTATCCGCAAGCAGGCATTGGTGGGCATCAACGAAACCCTTGAGACAATCCGCAAGATACACAAGGCGCATAGCGAACTTGAGCAGCGTGTGACTCTCATCACCTTCGACAGCACGCACAAAAAACTGTTTTATGACAACGTGCTGGCTGACGACGCGCGCAGTCTCAGCATGCGCGATTATCGTCCGTGCGGTGGTACGCCGCTCTACGATGCCATCGGTATGGGCATCGCGAAAATCAACGCGCAGGCTGCTGAGGGCGACAACGTGCTCGTAACTATCGTCACCGACGGCGAGGAGAACTGCAGCGAGGAGTACAGTTTGCGTATGATAAAGAACCTCATCGAGAAGCTGAAAAAGCAGGGATGGACGTTCACATTCATCGGCACAGACAACCTCGACGTGGAGGCAATGGCGGTTGATATGGGCATTGACAATCACCTCACTTTCCAGGAGGATGAGGAAGGTACGAAGAAGATGTTTGCCCGCGAAAACTTCTCGCGTGTACGTTATAGCGCTGTCTGGCGAAGGGAGTGGAAATGCCGGAAGGCGGCTACTTTGATAAGAAAAAGAAGTAACGAGAGCTATGCCAATTGAGAGTTGAGAGTCATCTCAGTTGAGAATTGAAAGTTGAGAATTAAAAGTTATGATTACCTATGTTATATCTCATACAAAAGAGTTAACTGCAAAACATATCATAACTCTCAACTCTCAACTTTCAACTTTCAACTCTCAATTCTCAACTATTCCAGTACTTTCCAGAAGCTCTTAGGCAACCAGATGTTCTCCACATAGCTCGCTAACTCGAATAGCGGCGCGATATCCTCAGGCTCGAAGCCCGCGATGCCGCAGCCGATAGGCGTCACGAGGAACGTCAGTTCCGGGTGCTTCTTGGCATAAGCGATGAAGTCGTTCACGTACGGACGTATCGTCTTTGTGCCGCCCTGCATCGTAGGTATGGCATAACTCCTGCCCTGCATACCCACACCATTGCCCATCACGGCTCCGAAGCGCAGACGCGCAATGCGAGCAGCGCCACCGCCGTGCATTCCGGCGAGGTTGCTGCCAAAAACAAACACTTCGTTTTCCTGCAAATCGTCAATCCACTCTGGAGTGACACGTCCTTTCTTCTTTTTATCCATATCTCTAAATATAAAATCTCGATTTGCGCCAATAGAAGGACGCGCCATTGAATAACTGCATTCGTCTTCCATGAATTTCTCGTATCTCGTTGGCAATCCGTATTTGTTCGTCACGAAATAGCGCTTGAAGTATGGCACCACCACGTCGTGCATCATGCGATTGTATCGCTCCGTTACGGCAGGCTGACTGATGCCGAGTTGTGCTGCAATCTCCTTGCCCTTAAATCCCTCTACGAAAAGCATTTGCAGAATTATTGAGTTGCGACTGTCGCGACCGTAGTAAGTGCGGCATATCTCGTCGATGGTGTTGCGGAACTCTTCTGCGAACTCGTCGTCGTGCACGTCGAATCTGAGGTGAGAGTTTCCCATACGCTCCTCCAGACTTTCTTTCTGCTGTTCCTTCTTCAGCCCTTTCAGCTTGTCGAGCACCAAGAAGCGAAACCCGTTCACCATCCAGGTCTTTAGCGACATCGTAGGCTTGCGGTCCTCCAGTTGGCGGAAGTCGTGCTTGATAAGCGCAAGGTAATACTCATGGGCGAGCGAGTAGAAGTCCATGCCCGACTTGTACTGCAAGTCGTAGCAGCGGTCGTATATGCAGTATGCCACGCGACAGTATCCGTAGAAGTATTCCTTCACAACATGCTCGTCGGCGTTGCGAAAACCCTCTAATATCTCGTCGTCCGTGAGCTGCGCAACGTTCTTTTCTTCTTTTTTCATAGCCGTTTTTTTGTTTCTTGTTAGTTTTTTATAGCGTAAAGTTACGAACAATAAACAGTTGAAGCAAGTTTTTTAGCGATGTTTTTCCTGCTTAACAAGTGTTTTCACGAATGAAAACATCAAATTATATTCACAAATACTCACAGATTGCGTTCGCGTCTGGTTGGGTGGCGAACGCAAAAAAGGGGGCACGCACCTCTCTTTTCCCTCGTTCACCCCATCTCTTTTCTTCTTCATACTCCCTACTTTTGTCATCCGCATCGACCGACGCGGATGCTCGCATCGACCGACGCGGATGCTCGTATCGACCGACGCGGATGTTCGTAACGACCGACGCGGATGACTTTTGTTGATGTTTCGCAGTGCCAAACCTTTACTTTCGTGCTGCCAAACCTTTACTTTCGTGTAGCCAAACCGTTACTTTTGCGGTTCAAGACCTCCCTTTCCATATCTCACTCCCTCTTTTTCTTTCCATATCTTCCCCTGTTTTCCTCGATCAGTAGTGCTTTCCTGTTGTGTGCGTCCTCTGGTTGCAGTCCTTAAAAACAGTCTCTCGCGCCTATAATAATATAATGTG
>OGLS01000230.1_pt1 | contig 59932 bp, 58 predicted proteins | sample 1572881 | NCBI WGS metagenome assembly OGLS01 (sample SAMEA2582013, study PRJEB24529) | metagenome | biome: Human gut stool | place: China | collected 2011
GTCACCATGTACGACTACATGAAAGCCTTGCAGGAACGATTCGACGAAAAGCAGCTGGAGCACCTCGTCTACGCCGTCCAATCCGCCCGTGAGGGTCTGCGCGATGGCATAGATGCCGAAAGTCGCAGGAAGCTGCTTCGGCTGCTGGACGCACAGAACGCGTTGCTGGTCGAAGCCAAGTTGATGAGCTTCATGGCAGGCTTCAAGCTGGCGGCCGGTATCGCCGGAGAGCTGGGCGCACCCTACTCCTTCGATACCGACGAAGAGCAAAAAGCAAAGGAGATGATCACGAATGGCTAAAAAGCGCGCCAACGGCGAGGGCAACATCCGCAAACGCGCAGACGGGCGTTGGGAGGGTCGCTACACCGCAGGCTATCATCCCGAGACCGGAAAGCGTATCATCAAAAATGTACTTGGTAAGACACAGGCAGAATGCAAGGCGAAGCTCAGTGCCGCAATGGAGGCTGCCAGAGGAATCGATGTCAGCCGCGCTGATGAGTACACGGTTGCCGCTTGGCTGAGAACATGGTTCGAGCTCTATTCCAAGCTACACATCCGTCCGTCTACCATGAACTACTACCACCGAAACATCGAACAGCATATCATCCCTGCTATCGGGGATATCCCGCTGAATAAGCTCACCACCCGTGACCTGCAAAAGCTCTACAACGATTTACAAAACAATGGCAGGTTGCGAAAGGTACAGAAAAAGGAGAAACCCGGACTGAGCAATTCCACTGTGCGCGGCATCCATATGATGCTGCACAATGCCCTTGACCGGGCGGTGAAAGAAAAACTCATTCTCAGCAATCCCACGGAGAATTGCATCATCCCCAAAATTGAAAAACAAGAGATGAAAATCCTTCACCCAGACCACATCAGCGCGTATCTAAATGCAGCCGAGCGGCGTAATGCCCTGCCGATGTTCTATCTGGAACTGGTCAGCGGACTGAGAAAGGGCGAGCTGGTCGCGCTCCAATGGAGCGACCTCGACGAAGCCAACTGCACCATCTCCGTCAGTAAGCAGGCCAGCTGGGACACAGAGCACCAGCTCATTCTAAGCCGCCCCAAAACCGGCAACTCCATCCGCGAGGTGTCTATCCCGCAGGATGCCGTGGAGCTGCTGAAGCAGGAGCACGCCAAACATCCCAGCAATCCGTGGATGTTCCCGTCCGGCAGAACAGGAGAAATGTACCACCCCGACTCGGTCGTAACACTCCACAAGCGAATCCTCAAGGACGCGGGACTGGAGCATATCAGGTTCCACGACCTGAGACACACATTCGCGACCTTGGCACTGCAAAACGGCGTAGATGTAAAAACAGTGTCTTCAATGCTCGGTCACTACGACGCGGGATTCACCCTGCGAACCTACACCCACGTCACACGGCAGATGCAGCAAAAGGCCGCGGAGAAAATGGGCAGCTTCATGGCGCAGATTCGATAAGTCCCGCAGGCAAGCAGAGCACCGGAAAGGAAGCAATTTCTCTCCGGTGCTCTTTGGGTCTTTCCGCGCATTTCGTTGTACCCATGGGGCATGAGCTGGCAGTAGGCGGCAAAGCCGCTGACTGCCCCTATGGGTCAAATGCGTGTCCGCCGAACGGGACCATGGGTCAAAATCTCGTGTCCATTTTCTTGGGTACAGTTTATTCCGCTTGTGGGTCACGGTGTGGGTCAGTGCTTGACCCACATTTTGACCCACACCTTTTTCAGCGTTTTCGCAACAAAAAAGCATCGAAAACCGAAGTTTTCGATGCTTTTTGGAGCTGGTGGTGTGACTCGAACACATGACCTGCTGATTACGAATCAGCTGCTCTACCGACTGAGCTACACCAGCGCATTCGCTCAAATGCAAATGGAAGTATAGCACAAAGATTTTTTCGCGTCAAGCGATTTTTCAAACTTTTTGAAAGCGGCGGCTTTGCCGCCGCTTTTTCATTCTTTCCGCCGTCTGCGGCGGATGCGGTTGATGTGGCGCTCGAAGTCGCCGCTGCCGATGAGCTCGGCAAGCACATACTGCTCAAAGACCGGCACGGTGCAGGAATAGAATCCCACCTCGCGCCGAAACTGCTCGGAGAGCGCGGGCGGCAGCACCATGTAGCCCACGCGCATCGACGGCGCGATGGTCTTGGAGAACGTATTCATGTAGATGACCGAGCGCTCGGGTTCGAGGGCGAAGAGCGTATCCTCGCTCTTGCTCGACACGCTGAATTCCGAATCGAAGTCGTCCTCGACGATGTAGCCGCCGCGCTCCTCCGCCCAGCGGAGATATTCGCGGCGTTTGCCCGCGCTGGCGGTCACCTGGCTCGGGAAGCTGTGGAACGGCGTGACATGCAGCACCGTCGCGCTCGCGCGGGTGAGCTCATCGGAGCGGATGCCGTCGCTGCCGAGGCGCAGCATCTCGCACGTGACGCCGTGCGCCTGATACACCCTGCGGATCTTGTCGTAAGACGGGTCTTCGAGCGCAAACACGCGCTCGCGCCCCAAAAGCTGCACGATGAGTCCGTAGAGGTATTCCGCGCCCGAGCCGATCACGATCTGTCCCGGCTGGACGCTGATGCCGCGCGAGCGGGAGAGATACGCCGCAATGGTGCCGCGCAGCTCGGCGCAGCCGTTGTTCGGCGACTTGACGAGAATACTCTCGCCGTACTCGCTGAGTACACGCCGCATCGTCTTGGCGAGCGACGGGAACGGAAATTCATCCTCCGTCCCGTGAGAAACGGTCGTGCGGCGCTCGGTCTCCGTCTCGGAGACCGGGAAGCAGTCCGCCGCGGCGAAGCTCACGAAAAAGCCGCTGCGCTCGCGGGATTCCAAATACCCCTCGTCGCATAGGATCGCCAGCGCGTGCTCGACCGTGATGACACTCACGCCTGTCTCTGTTGCGATCAGGCGCTTGCTGGGCATCTTCGTCCCCAGCGGGTAAACACCGCTGACGATGTCGCGCCGCAGCTGGTGATAGAGCTGTAAATACGCGCTCTGCGCGGCGGTTTTGTCGATGTGATAGTGCATAGAGCTTACTGCTTCTCGTCCGGCGCGGTAGGCTCAGCGGCGGCTTCTTCCGCCTCCGTTGTCTGCTGCACACGCTTGACAAACAGATTCGACCCGTCGGCCTTTTTGACCTTGAACTGATAGACGAGGATCCCTGCGCACACGAGCACCATCACGAGCGACAACGCCTGCGACACGCGGATGCGCTGACCAAACAGCGTCCAGTGGAAAAGATACAGGCTGTCGGTGCGCAGCCCCTCGATCCAGAAACGGCCGAGACCATACCAGATGAAGTAAAAGCAGGTGTTCTCCCCGTCGAAGCGGCGGGCGCGGGACACGACAAAATAAAGCAGCAGCAGACCGATCACATTCCACAGGCTCTCATAAAGAAACGTAGGGTGTACATCCATATACGTCGTGGCCGACGTCCAGAGCCGCATGCGCCAGGGGAGCTCCGTCGCCGCGCCGAAGGCTTCCCGGTTCATAAAGTTGCCCCAGCGGCCAATAGCCTGCCCAATGAAAAGTCCCTGCACGCAGCAGTCCGCCAGCGCCCAGAAGGAGATCTTGCGGCGGCGGCTGAAAAGATACGCCGTCAAAAAGCCCGCAATGACGCCGCCGTAGATGGCAAGGCCGCCGTCCCAGATGCGGTAGGTCGACGACCAGTTGATCGAGCCGTCGCTCCCGCGAAACAGGTCGAGGTAGAAAAGCACATAGTAAATCCTCGCACCGATGATGGAAAGCGGGATGACCCAGAGTACCGTGTCGATGACATTGTCCTCGGTCAGGCCGTATTTGTGCGCCTGCTTCATGCAGAAATAGAGTCCCAGCAGCATGCCCGCGGCAATGATGATGCCGTACCAGTAGATGCCGTTGCCGATGTTCAATGCCTTGGACGGCACGGTGAACTGCCAGTCGCCGAAAAGGCCGGGAAAGCTGATGGGCGCGTCGGAAAAGCTCATGGGATCGTTATCCTTCTTTCTTGGGTTCGATGATGGAGATGGCGCGGCGGCTGTCCGTCAGGTTTTCGCGCAGGAAGCGCTCGACATCCGCTTTTTCGATGCTCGCGTACGCCTCGGGGAACCGGAGCGCATCGAAGCCGCGGAAGTAGCCGTCCGCCATGGAGATGGCGATATTTTCAAACGAGTTGAGCGCGCGCAGCGTCGCGCCGAAGCTCGCACGGCGGATCTGCTCGAAAAAGTCAGGGTCGATGCCCTCGCGCGCGAGGCGCTGCGCCTCTTCCAAGATCGCGTCGCTCACTTCCTGCGGCTGCCCGCTCTCGCCGCCGGCGCACAGAACCGCGACGCCCGGCAGCTGGTCAAAGCCGCCGCCAAAGCTCGAATTGATGAGTCCCTCGTCGTAAAGGCGCTGGTAGAGCGGCGACGAATCGCCGAGCAGCACGTCGCTCGCCATCTCGCCGATGAGCGACTGGCGCAGGAGGTCGCCCTCGTTCGTCTCGCACTTAAAGCCGACTAAAAACTGCGGCAGCGCGACCTCCATCTGCGTGACGGTCTCCTTCTGCGCGGCAACGTCGTCCTCTTCTTCGCCATAGCAGCGTGCGATCTCCTCGCCGCGCTCGCGGGGCAAGACCTCCTCGGCCAGCGCGATCACCGTGTGGGGATCGACGTTGCCAACAACGCACAGCGCCATATTGGACGGACAGTAGAACGCGTGGTGGCAGTCGTACAGCGTTTCCGCCGTGATGCCCGCGATGCTCTCGACCGTGCCGGCGATGGGCACGCGCGCGGGCGACGAGCGGTACAGGCAGGCAAGGAGCCTTTCGTAGACCTGCCAGTCGGGCGAATCCTCGACCATGCGGATCTCCTGACCGATGATGCCGCGTTCCTTTTCCACGCTTTCGTCCGTAAAGTACGGAACGGAGACAAACGAGAGCAGGATGCGCAGGTTTTCTTCAAAATGCTCGGTGCAGTCAAAGTAATAGCCCGTCATCGCGTTGGAGGTAAAGGCGTTCGGCTCTGCGCCGTTTTGCGAGAGTACCTGTAGGGCGTTGCCGTCCTTCGTGTCGAACATCTTGTGCTCTAAATAGTGCGCGATACCCGCGGGCGTGTCGCACTTTTCGCCGTTTCGGATGAACTGCATGTCCATCCCACCGTAGCGCGTGGCGAAAAAGGCGTATTTTTTGCGGTGCTGGGGCTTGGGGACGATGAATATCTTCAAGCCGTTCGGCAGCGTCTTTTCCAGGACCGTTTCCCCGATGCGGGGGTAGCTTTTCTCATTCATCCTTGCTGTCCTCCCCTGTCAGGAAATACACCGTGTCAAGCGTCATGCTCTGCGCGGCCTCGGCGATGCGCTCGTTCGTCACGGCGCGCAGCGCCGCGATGAGCTCATCCGCCGTCTCGCGGATGCCCGTGGCCGCCTGACCGAGGGCATTTTCCTCCATGCGGCCCGCGCTGTCGCCGCGCGATTCGAGCGACGCGATCAGACACGCTCTCGCGCCCTCGACCTCCCATTCCTCAAATTCGCCGCGCTGCACGCTTGCAAGCTGGGCAAGAATTTCACGCTTGGCGGTCTCCACATCCCTGCACTCAATGCCGGACGAGACCGTCACGATGCCCTTGGAGCGGTGATAGGCGGAAGAAGCATAATAGCAGAGGGACAGCTTTTCACGCACGTTCAAAAAGAGCTTGGAATTGCTGTACCCGCCGAAAATCAAATTTGCCAGCATCATCGCAGGCGCGTCGTTCGTCGACGCGCGCCAGCCCATCGAGAGCCTTCCCTGCGTCACGTCCATGCGCTCGGTGATCTCGCGCGGCGTCTCCGGCGCGTTTTTCTTCTCCGCGATGACCGGCGGCACGACACGCCCGCGCTGAAGCGGCGCAAACGCGCGGGAGATGGCCTCCTCCACGCGCTCGCGCTCGGCGCTGCCGCAGTAGAAGAGCTCCAAGTGCGCGGTGGAGAGTAACTCCTGATAGTAGCGGAAGAGCGTCTGGTTCGTGATCTTCTCAACGCGCGCGATGGAGCCGAACTTGTCCACCCCGTAGCGCTCGCCGCGGCACATCTCCTGAAGTAAGCGCAGGTCTGCGTAGTCGCGCTTGTCGTTGATGATGCCGCGGATGGCGTCGATGAGGTTCTGCTTCTCGCTTTCGACATAGTCGTTCAGGAAGCGGCCGTTGCGCGTCACGGGGTCGAGCAGCAGCTCGCCCAAAAGGTCGCACATCGGCTCGAGCAGCTTTTCTCCTCCCGGGACAAATTCCTCGTCGATGAAGCTCGCGGCAAAGCCGATGCACTGGTTCTCGCCCTTTTTGCGTACCGTGCAGCCGATGGACGAGCCATAGAGCAGGTCGAGCGCGGTGGAAAGTGAGCGCATATCGGGGTGCGACATCGTGCCGCGGCGCAGCACGCTCGGCAGCAGCGCGCCAAAGCTCGCCGTTCTTTCGTTGATCGGCGTGATGAGCTGCACGCTCAGCGTCCCCGTTTTGAATTTATCCGAGCGCACATAGTCGAGGTTCACCTCGGGTGCGATCTCAAGTCTGACCGGTTCCATCACGGATTCCTCCTGTGGTCATTTTTCAGAATTTGCCCTTAGGATACCACGAAACTGTGAACAATTCCACTCTTTTCTGCTTACACCGCACTTTCCGGCGCAAAAACGGAAGAATTTTCTGCTCGCATGACGTTTTTCTTGCGATTTTTCCTTGACAATTTTGATAAAACCATGTAAACTGATTCATGTTGTAAAGGTATAAAACTTTACATAAGAATCTGCACAAGGAGGAACTTCCCGTGAAAAACCAGACCTTTCGTATGACGATGCTCTTCGACTTTTATGGGGAGCTTCTCACCGACCGCCAGAAGGAATTCTATGATCTCTACTATAACGAGGACCTGTCGCTCTCCGAAATTGCCGAGAACTACGGCATCTCCCGCCAGGGCGTGCGCGACGTCATCGTGCGCGCGGAGAACTACATGACCGAGATCGAAGACAAGACGGGGCTCATCAAGCGCTTCATGCAGCTTCAGCCCCACGTGGAAAAGATCACGGACGCGGCCGAGCAGATCAAGCAGCTCAACTTCCGCCGGTATGAGGACCGCCAGCTCGAAGAGCTTGCCGGCGTGATCGAGGCCGAGGCGGCGGCACTCAAGGAGTAATACATCCATGGCATTTGAAGGACTGAGCGAAAAGCTCAACGCCACATTCAAACACCTGCGCGGCAAGGGCCGCCTGAGCGAAGAGGACATCAAGCTCGCAATGCGTGAGGTGCGCCTGGCGCTCCTCGAAGCAGACGTGAGCTACAAGGTCGTCAAGGACTTTGTCAAAACCGTCTCTGAGCGCGCCGTCGGCGCCGAGGTGCTCGACAGCCTGACCCCTGCCCAGCAGGTCATCAAGATCGTCAGCGAAGAGCTCACCGCGCTCATGGGCGGTGCCAATGCGAAGCTGACCTTCGCCTCCAAGCCGCCGACGGTCGTCATGATGGTCGGCTTACAGGGCGCCGGTAAGACGACGAACGTCGCCAAGCTCGCGGGCTACTTCCGCAAGCAGGGCCACCGTCCGCTGCTCACCGCGTGCGACGTGTACCGTCCCGCGGCCATCACGCAGTTACAGGTCGTCGGCAAGCAATTGAATATTCCCGTTTTCGAAATGGGTCAGATCGACCCCGTTCAGATCGCGCAGGAGGCCGTCAAGTACGCCGGTGACCACGGCAACGACATGGTCTTCCTCGATACCGCAGGCCGCCTGCACATCGACGAAGCGCTGATGGACGAGCTCAAGCGCATCAAGGCCGCCGTCAAGCCGACCGAGATTCTGCTCGTCGTCGACGCGATGACCGGTCAGGACGCCGTGAACGCCGCCACCGCCTTTGATGAGGCACTCGGCATCGACGGCGTCGTGCTCACGAAGCTCGACGGCGACGCCCGCGGCGGCGCAGCCCTCTCGATCCGCGCGGCGACCGGCAAGCCCATCAAGTTCATGGGCACGGGCGAAAAGCTCGACATGATCGAGCCCTTCCACCCCGACCGCATGGCGCAGCGCATCCTCGGCATGGGCGACGTGCTGTCGTTCATCGAGCGCGCCGAGCAGAGCATCGACGAGGAAAAGGCGAAAAAGCTCGAAGAAAAGCTCAAAAAGAACCGCTTCACTCTCTCCGACTATTACGACCAGCTCGTCCAGCTCAAGAGCATGGGCAGCTTTGAACAGCTCGCGGGCATGATGCCCGGCCAGCTCGGCAAGCAGATGGCAAACGCCGAGCTTGACCCCAAGATGATGGCACACACCGAGGCGATCATCCTCTCGATGACACCCTACGAGCGCGAGAATCCCGCGGTGCTCGGCGCCAGCCGCAAAAAGCGCATCGCCGCCGGCTGCGGACTCGAGGTTGTGGACGTCAATCGCCTGCTCAAGCAGTTTGAGATGATGCAGAGCATGATCAAGCAGGTCACGCGCGGCGGCAAGATGCCAAAGGGCATGGGCGGCTTCAGCGGCGGCCGGATGCGCGGTTTCGGGCGCAAGAAACGCTTCAAGTAATTTCCGTTGATAAGTGCACAAGCATTTCATCATAATACAAAATCATTTACATTATTTTTGGAGGTAGTAACCATGGTTAAAATTCGTCTGCGCAGAATGGGCGCCAAGAAGGCTCCTTTCTATCGTGTTGTCGTCGCTGATTCCCGTTATCCCCGCGACGGCCGCTTCATCGAAGAGATCGGCACCTACAATCCCTGCGTCTCCCCCGCCGAGATCAAGATCGACGCTGAGCGCGCTCAGGAGTGGATCAAGACCGGCGCTCAGCCCACCGACACGGTCCGTGCGCTGCTGAAGAAAGTCAACGCGCTGTAAGACCCGGGGTGCAAGAAATGAAAGACTTGCTGCTCTACATCGCCCGCAGCCTTGTTGAGCATCCCGATGACGTCACCGTCACGGAGAAGCAGGGCGCGGACGAGCTTACGTTGGAGCTGCGCGTCGCACCTGACGATATGGGCAAGGTCATCGGCCGTCAGGGCCGCATTGCCAAGGAGATCCGCACGGTCGTCCGTTCCTATGCTCAGCGCACCGGCGTAAAGGTGTCTGTCGACATCGTAGACTGAACTGCAAAAACGTTCCCGAGAAGCTCTCGGGAACGTTTTTTATTCTTGCCATCCCCCGCCGATTCCGCTATACTGGATGGATAGAACAAAACAAAGGAGCATGACAATGGGTCTCTTTTCCAAAAAGAGCGCGCCGCAGCCGAGCGCGCGCCCGGAATATATCGAAGTCGGCCAGATCGTGAACACGCACGGCGTGCGCGGCGAGGTCAAGGTACAGCCCTGGGACGTGAGCCCAGAGCTTCTGTGCGGGTTCAAAACGTTCTACATGGACGGTGCGCCCTTCCGCCCGACGAGCAAGCGCGTGCAGGGCGACATGGTGCTCATGAAGCTGCCCGAGGTCGACGACATGGATGCTGCCGCCGCGCTCAAGCGCAAGGTGCTCTCCATCCGCCGCAATGATGTCCAGCTCAAGCCAGGTGAGCACTTCGACGCCGAGATCATCGGCATGAACGTCTACAACTACTTCCCCCACACGTATATCGGCACGGTGGTGGACGTGCTCTCCTACCCCGCCCACAAGCTCTACAAGGTCAAAGGCGAGGAGAAGACCTATCTCATCCCCGCGGTGAAGGATATCTTCATCACGGACATCGACGAGGAATCGCGCGAGATCAGCGTGCACATGATCGAGGGGTTAGAGACCGATGAGGATTGATATTTTAACACTCTTCCCCGCTTCGGTCGACGCGATGATGAACGTCAGCATCCTTGGCCGCGCGCAGGAGCGCGGCTACATCACGATCAAGACGCACCAGATCCGCGACTACACGACGAACAAGCAGATGCAGGTCGACGACTACCCCTACGGCGGCGGGCGCGGCGCGGTGATGCAGGCAGACCCCCTGTACCGCTGCTGGGCGCATGTGTGCGAGGAGGCTGGCAGCCGCGGGCATACGATCTACCTCTCCCCCTGCGGGCGCACGTTCACACAGAGCGTGGCGCGCGAGCTGAAGGATAAGTATGACCACCTCATTTTAGTCTGCGGCCACTACGAGGGCATCGACCAGCGCTTTATCGACGAGTGCGTGGACGAAGAGCTCTCGATGGGCGACTTCGTCGTCACGGGCGGCGAAATTCCCGCCATGGCCGTGACGGACGCCATCTGCCGCATGGTCCCGGGCGTGCTGCCCGAGGAGGAATGCTTCACCGAGGAGTCCCACTGGGCTGGGCTTTTGGAGTATCCGCAGTATTCCCGCCCCGATGAATGGCACGGCCGCCGCGTGCCGGACGTGCTGCTCTCCGGCCACCACGAAAACGTGGCCAAATGGCGCAAAAAAGAGAGCTACAAGCGCACAATGCTCCGCCGCCCTGACATGTGGGCACAGTTCGACGAAAAACAGCTCAAAACAAAGAGCGAGAAAAAAGTCCTCGCCGAAGCCAAGGCCGAAGCAGAAGCCATCCGCGCCGCGGAGGCGGAGAAGGCCGAGGAAAGCGACACCGAAACAACTGTTGAGTAACAGCTCGCACTATCTGCACAAGGCAAGGCGAACGGTCAATCGACTTCATTTGCCGCCCGCAGGCGGCAAAGTATTTTGATCCGTCGCGGAGGACGACACGCGCGTCCGCAGTGACACTTTGCAGGAAATGGCGCGGTGAGCACCATTTCCTGAAGCTCTCTCATCAAGAAGCAGCTTCGCTGCTTTTTGATGAAGTAAAAAAGCGGAACAGCCTAAGCTGTTCCGCTTTCTTTATGTACTTTTACGCGATGCGCTTCGCGCCGACGTAGCGGGAAGCATAGTAGCTCGCGGACAGGCTGTCGATCGTGATCTTGCCGACGCTGTAGCGCGCGTGGATGATCTGACCGTTGCCGATGTAGATGCCGACGTGGCCGATGGCGTGTGAGGAATCCGAGAAGAACACCAGATCACCGGGCTGCAAGTCGGATTTGGCGACGGCGTAGCCGCAGTTCTTATACTGGGCGGTCGCCGAATGGGGCAGCGAGTAGCCGAGCTGCGCATAGAGATACATCGTGAAGCCCGAGCAGTCAAAGCCGTTGGGGGACGCGCCGCCGGAGCGGTAGCGCGTACCGAGGAAGGGCATCGCCATGGAGACGACCTTTGCGCCCACTGTGCCGTCGAGGTCGGCAGGATCGCGCAGATATTCACCGAGCAGCCAGCCGGTCGTGGAGCCGAACGTGACCTGATACCAGCCGTTCGATTCACCGACGACGGTGACCTGCTTGCCGCTGACCACCTGCGTGATCTTGTCGTAATTCGTGCCGGGACCCGTGCGCACATTGATCGTGCCGCCCGTAACGACCATGGAGACGGTCTCGGTCTCGCTCACGTCTTCCTTGGCGTCGGCCTTGTCTTCAAGCTCTGCCTGCATTTCATCGAGCTTGGCGAGCTCTTCTTCGTTCGCGCTCTCGGTCTGAACAGATTCCGTCAGCACCGTCACGCGGTCAACGAGGTTGCGGATCGAACCGTCGTAAGCGGCCTGCGCCGAAGAGAGCGGCGCGAGCAGGCTGACGGAGAGAATGCCCGAAAGCAGGAACGATAAGCATCGTGAATGGTTTCTCATAGCTGAGTCATCCTTTCGTGAATAAAATCAGGGGGCTGCGCGGCGGCTATTTACATCTTGCCGCTCAGCGCGCGCTCAAGCCAGATGGAGGCAAATTCCATCGCCTCGCCAAGGCTTCCTTTTTCCGTCGAGCGGACCACACGGTCGCGCGAACGGAGGCTTGCGTCCGTCATCTGCAACTGAATGGAAACGCGCTTGGCAAGCGTGATATCCTTGAGCGGCGTGGTATCCAACACCTGCATCATCACGATATATTTATCCGCCATCGAGCCGTAGTAGATGAGATTATCCACACGGCGCAGCGGGTGTCCGCGGTAAACGAGACCTTCCGTAGCTTCTGCCATCTGACTCACTCCTGTCCTTGTAACCAATTTGTAACTTTGTAACCGTTTTGTAACTTTTTGCAGTATAGCATTTTTTGCCCCCCTTGTCAATAAAAGTGGGGCGAAAAAATGCAACAAACCCTCGGAGGCCGCGTTCACGGTCTCCGAGGGTCGTTATTCTGACGCTTTTCGCTTACTTGCCGAGGTAGCTGCGCACAAGCGTTTGCAGCAGCTCGTCGCGATCCAGCTTGCGGATCAGCGTGCGGGCGTTGTTATGGTTCGTGATATAGGTGGGGTCCTCCGACAGGATGTAGCCCACGATCTGGTTAATGGGATTATAGCCCTTATCCTCCAGCGCGGCATAAACGGTGGTCAGAATATGACGGATCTCAGCGTCCTTTTCCTGCGCAACATTAAACTTTCGGGTAAATTCTTCCATTGGGAGAGTCCCTCCTTTCCATGCAGACAGTATAGCAACGCAATTTCAAAAAGTAAAGAGAGCGCTGTCAACTGTAACCAAATCGTAATGTTTCCTTAAGGAATTCTCAGCGGAGCACCGCGTTGTGGTCGGCCTTGAGCGCTGCGAGGATGGACTGGACGTCCTCATCTGCCTCTTCGCCGGTCAGGCTGCGGTCATCCGCGCGCAGAACGAGGTTGAACGCCACGCTCTTCTTGCCGCTGGCCACACCTGGGCCGCGGTAAATATCGAACAGCGACACATCCTTGAGAAGGCCCTTCGCGCCGCGGCGGATGCTCTCTTCGAGCGCGCCGACCGTGACGGCCTCGTCGCACACGACGGCGATGTCGCGCGTGACGGCGGGGAACTTCGGAAGCGGCTGGTAGACAGGGATGTCGCCGCGCTTTTCATACATCGCATCGAAGCTCAGCTCTGCGGTGTAGACCTCGGTGTCCATGCCGTAGTTCGCTGCGACGAGCGGATGGATCTGGCCGAACACGCCGAGGTATGTCTCGCCCGCATACACTTTCGCGCAGCGGCCGGGGTGATAAGAATCATTGTCGGTGCAGGCGACGTACTTGACATCCGTGATGCGCAGCTCGTGCAGCAGCGTCTCGATGCTGCCCTTGAAGGAGAAGAAGTCCACGCCGTCGCCGTAAGCGCCGAGGGAGAGGTACTTCGGCTCGTCAGCAAGGCCATCCTCGCGCGGCAGGTAAATTTTGCCGAGCTCATAGAGGCGGGCGGACTTGTTGCGGTAGCTGTGGTTGCGGGCAATGATCTCGAGCATGCTCGGCAGGATCGTCGTGCGCATGATGGAGGTATCCTCGCCCAGCGGGTTCAAAATCTTCAGGGAGTTGCGCAGCGAGGAATCCTTCGGCATGCGGATCTTATCGTAATAGGTCGGGCTGATGAAGGAATAGGTGATGATCTCATCGTAGCCCAGCGCGCGCACAGCGCCGCCGATGGCGCGGTCGAAGCGCTGCTGCTCGCTAAAGCCGCCGCGCGTAGTCTCGCCGCGCATGAGCGTGCAGGGAATCTTATTGTAGCCGTAGAAGCGCGCGACCTCTTCGGCAATGTCGCTGTAATGCTCGACGTCGCCGCGCCAGGACGGCACGTAGATGTCGTCGCCATTCAGGATAAAGCCGAGGGAGACAAGAATTTCGCGCATCAGGTCTTCGCTGAGTTCCGTGCCGAGCAGGGCGTTGATCTTGTCGGGTTCGAGCTTGACGACCGTGGGGGCCTTTTCCTTGGCGACCACGTCCATCACGCCGTCGACGACCTCGCCGCAGCCGAGCAGCTCCACGAGCTCGCAGGCGCGCTCGACGGCCTTGATGGTGTTCATCATGTCGAGGCCCTTTTCATAGCGGGAGGAGGCGTCGGTGCGCATGCCGAGGGCGCTGGCCGTGCGGCGCACGGAAACGCCGTTGAAGTTAGCGGACTCAAAGAGCACCATCGCCGTGTCGCCGACGATCTCGCTGTTCGCGCCGCCCATGACGCCCGCGACGCAGACGGGCTTGTGCTCGTCGCAGATGCAGAGCATGTTCGGCGTCAGCTTGCGCTCGTTGCCGTCGAGCGTCTGGATGGTCTCGCCCTCGCGCGCGGTGCGCACGATGATGTGGCCGCCTTCGACGCAGCTGAAGTCAAAGGCGTGCATCGGCTGGCCGTATTCGAGCATCACATAGTTCGTAATATCGACGATGTTGTTGATGGGGCGCACGCCGCTGTTGCGCAATCTCTCGCGCATCCAGCGCGGAGACGGAGCGATCTTGACGTTTTTCACCATGCGCGCGGTGTAGCGCGGGCAGAGGTCGCCGTCCTCAATGTCGATGTCGACAAGGTCGGCGATGCTGCCGCCGCAGCCGTGCGGCTCGGGCGTGTGCAGCTTAAGGGGGCGCTTGAACGTCGCGCTCGCCTCGCGGGCAAGGCCGATGACGGAAAGGCAGTCGGGGCGGTTCGGCGTGATCTCAAACTCGACGATAGAATCATCGAGGCCGAGGATGTGCGCCATGTTGAGGCCCGGCTCGGCGTCCTCCTCGCGCAGGATGAAGATGCCGTCGGCGATGCAGTGAGGGAACTCCTTCTGCTCGGCGTGCAGGTCTTCGAGCGTGCAGATCGTGTCGCTCTTCGTGTTGTACGCGACAAGGTCGCCTTCGTGGAGGTTGGAGCAGCGCGTATCGGGCACAGCGGTCGCATTGCCGAGGTCGAGGCAAGTGTGGAACGTGCCGTCGCCCAGCGGGGCACATTCAAGCACCTTGGCGGCAACAACAGGGCCATAGACCTTGTCGCCGGGCTTGATGTCAGCGGGGATGGAGGGCTTCGCGGGGTCGATGGGATGATAGTCGTTCAGAAGCGCCGCGGGCGTGATGACGGCATAGGGGAAGTCATGCTCCGCCGTCATGCCAAGCTCCTTGAGCGAGCAGAGCATGCCGTTCGACTCGACGCCGCGCAGTTTGCCCTTTTCGATCTTCACGCCGCCCGGCAGATGCGCGCCGTGCAGCGCTGCGGGGACATAGTCTCCCACATGGATGTTCCACGCGCCGGTAACGATCTGCACGGGCTCAGCCTGACCGACGTCGATCTGGCAGACCCACATGTGGTCGGAGTTTTCATGGCGCTTCATCTCGAGAATTTTGCCGACGACCACGTTCTTGAGGTTCTCGTCGGGACACTCGATGGTCTCGACCTTCGAGCCGGAGAGCGTCATCTCGTCGTTGAATTCCTTATCGGTGATATCCTTGAGGTCAACGAATTCGTTGAGCCAATTACGGGATAGGATCATAGTTGTATCCTCCTAAGAAGTAACAATCAAATTTCGTTTTTTGTGACGACATGCGCGTCACAAAAAACACCGCTCAGGGTGCGCTCGTGCGAGCAAAGCGAGTGCGGCGCAGCACCCTGCGAAAGAGATCGCAGAAAGCGGCTCGCCGCTTTCGCGAGGAATATTAAAACTGTTCGAGGAAGCGGACATCGTTCTCGAAGATCAAACGCAGGTCGCTGATCTTGAAGTGGCCGAGCGCCAGACGCTCAAGGCCCATGCCGAACGCCCAGCCGGAATAGACCGTGGAGTCGATGCCGCAGCCCTCGAGGACCTTCGGGTGGATCATGCCGGCGCCGAGCACCTCGATCCAGCCCTCGCCCTTGCAGGTGGGGCAGCCTGCGCCGTGGCACTTGTGGCACTGAATGTCCATTTCGCAGCTCGGCTCGGTGAACGGGAAGTGATGGGGGCGGAAGCGCGTGACCGTGTGCTCGCCGTAGAGCTGGCGCACGACCTCGTTGAGCGTGCCCTTGAGGTCCGCCATCGTAATGCCCTTGTCGATGGCCATGCCCTCGATCTGGTGGAACATGGGCGAGTGCGTGGCGTCGACCTCGTCCTTGCGGTACACGCGGCCGGGGGCTAGAATACGGATGGGCAGCTCGCGCGTCTCCATCGCGTGGATCTGCATCGGAGAGGTCTGCGTGCGCAGAAGGATCGAGCTGTCCTCGGTGAAGTAGAACGTGTCGCTCCACTCGCGGGCGGGATGGCCCTCCTCGACGTTGAGCTTCGTGAAGTTGTACTCGGCAAGTTCGACCTCGCGGTCTTCGAGAATTTCAAAGCCCATGCCGACGAAGATGTCCTTGATCTCGTCGAGCACCTGATACATCGGGTGCTTCACGCCGATCTTTTCCTGCTTGCCGGGGATGGTCACGTCCACGGCCTCGGACTTGAGCTTGAGCTCCATGGCCTTGTCGGCGAGCTCTTTCGTCTTTTCCTCGATGTCCGCTTCAAGCTTGGCGCGCACGTCGTTGGCGAGCTGCCCGATCACGGGGCGCTCTTCGGCGCTGAGCTTGCCCATCTGCTTCAAAACGGCGGTCAGTTCCCCCTTTTTGCCAAGGTAGCGGACGCGCAGTGCTTCGATGTCCTCCGCCTTGCCGGCGTCGGAGATCGCATCGAGCGCCGCCTTGCGGATCGCTTCCAGTTGTTGTTTCATATCATTTCTCCTTTTCAGGTAAAAATTTGCAGAATTTCAAAAATCGGCGGCAGGGGCAAAAAAATAGTCTTTCCTCCCGACACTCTCGGGACGAAAGACTTTCTTCCGCGGTACCACCCTGATTCGCGCCCAAAGGCGCGCGCTCGTTGCCCGTAACGGGGGCTGACCGGCCGCGCATTTCCTCGCGGCTGCTCGGGGGCGAACCAAGCGACATCCCGCAGACCGGCTCCCAGCCGCCGACCGGTCCTCTCTACGCGGAACAAACACGCTATTTTCCCTTTCACAGCATTTGTCTAAGTGGTACTTATATCACAGAAAAAAGGAACTTGCAAGGGGGAATTTGCCCCTTGCCGGCAAAAAAGCGGCAAAAGCGCAAAATATCGCGCATTTTCCTCTGCGCACTCCCCTTTTCCTGCCCAAAACGCGGAAAAACCGCACTTTACAACGTGCAAAAACGTGATATACTATAATAGTTGCTTACAAACCCACCGTGGCTGCTCTCGCAGCCGGATAAGGAGAACGATCATGGATGAAAGAAAGCGTCTTTACAAGTCCCGCAACAACAAGATGATCTGCGGCGTCTGCGCAGGCATCGCAGACTACTTCAACATTGACCCGTCGATCGTGCGCGTGCTCTGGGCGGTCCTCGCTCTGGCCGCCGGTACCGGCGTGCTCGCCTATATTGCCTGCGCGATCATCCTGCCCGAGGGCGACACCGAGGTCTGACTGCTTGACAATCCGCGCAAAAAAGATATACTAAATCCTGTTTGCCGCGCGAAACGGCAGAAAAAGATGTAAAACGCGAAGGGAGCTTCCTTTTATGGCGACTTATCCGATGCATGTCGCGGGTCTTGACCGCGACTTTCCCATCTGCAAGGTAACGGACGATCTTTATATCGGTGCTTTCATCATGTTCGGCGACGCGGAGCTGACCGTGCGCTGCGCAGAAGAGCTCTTGAAGCTCGCCGAGGGCATCGACTACGATTACCTCTTCACCGCTGAGGCAAAGTCCATCCCCCTCATCCACGAGATGGCGCGCCAGAGCGGCGCGAAAAAGTATTTTATCGCGCGCAAGGGCCCCAAGGTCTACATGCCCGACCCCATTTCCGTGGAGGACAAGTCCATCACCACCGTCGCCCAGCAGAAGCTTTTCCTCGGCTCTGACGACGCGGATCTCATCTGCGGCAAGAAGATTTTGCTCGTCGACGATGTCATCTCCACGGGCGGCTCGCTCAAGGCGATGGAGGCCCTCGTTGAAAAGGCGGGCGGCACCGTTACGGGCCGCATGGCCGTTCTCGCCGAGGGCGGCGCAGCCGACCGCAAGGACATCCTGTTCCTTGAAAAGCTGCCCATCTTCAACGCCGACGGCAGCGTGAAGTAAAAAGATTCAATCACAGAAGCGCAAAGCGCCTTTCAAAGAGCTTTCTTTGAAAGGCGCTTTCTCTGTTATTCGGTGATCTCCTCGCAGACCGTCGGCGATGTGGACCTTGCTTCGGCCTCCGGCGCTGTTCTTAGTCCGCTCAAACCGCGGCGGCAGAGCACGCAGCCCGCCGCGCATACAGCGGCCATGGCGGCAAGGAACTGCCACTTCTCCGCAAAACCGCCCAAAAGCCCCAGCGGGTCGTTCATTGCGTTGAACGCGGCGTGCGCGGCGATCGTGGGCAGGATGCTCCCCGTGCGATAGCGAATATAGCCGAAAAGCAGGCCCATGAGAAACGCGTAGCCGATCTGCACCGGCGTTCCGTGGATGAATCCAAAGAGTACCGCTTGCAGTACAATTGCGATCCACACCGGCATGGCCCGTTCCAGCCGCGACTGGATGACGCCGCGGAACACGAGCTCCTCCGCAAGCGGCGCGCCGGCCACCACGGCAAGCGCCGGGATCAGCCCCGTCTCTGTGCTCAGGCGCATGGCTTTTCCATATTCCTCCATCCAGCTTTCCGGCAGCAGGGCAAGCACCAGACTGACCAGCACATAGAGGCCGACCGCGCCGAAGGCGCAGAAGCCCACCGTCCAGCCCGAGCAGTGACGAAGGCCCGCCGCCTCGGATAGCGGCTTTTTCCGCAGCAGGAACCACAGCAGCAGTACCGCGGCGATGATCAGACACGATAGCAGCGTGAGCGCCGACAGGCTGTCCAGAAGCCGCTCCGCCACCGCCTGCGCCCCCCGTGCAAGGTCCGCTCCCCTATTGATCGCCGCATCGGCAGCGATACCGATCCCATAGACAAAGGGCAGCAAAACCTGCACCGCCACAAAAAAGAGCAGATACAAAGCGGATCTCCCCAGCGCAGCCAAAACGCCCTTTGCGGAATAGGAATGCTCGGTTTTCATATCTTCCCCCTCCTTGTCCGGTCCTAAAATTGCCGCAGCCTCCATTTTGTGTGCGGGCCACTTCAAGCAAGCCCGGCGCAGTGAATGCCAGCGCGTTTTATTCGTCTTTTAGTTGAAAATATTCATTTATCTCTATACCGTTTGTTTAATTATACTGTATTATCAGATGCTTGTAAACAGCATTTTGTGAAAAGCAATCTTTCGGCAACGGCCTGTATTTGTCCGGTCCATCATACAGTTTATGATACAGTGAACTTCTGCATTCTTCTCACTTTTCGTCAGTTTTACTAAAAATATTTTAGCTTTTTCTGCTGGACAAGTGCGAAAGAACGTAGTATCCTATAAAAAATAAACGAGGAAGATGGATGATTCATCCGATAAACTGGTCAAACACAACAAAATAAGGAGGAAAACGCATGGCATACCGGGAAAGCTACGCAGGAAAGATCAACCGCAAGCTGAACAAGAAGCTCCACGTCGTCGAGGTGGCCTCGGGACGGCAGAAGGCCGACCTCGTGCTCAAGAACGCGACGTATGTGAACGTCTTCTGCAATGAGCTCAGTCATGGCGACATCGCCGTGGCCGAAGGGCTGATCGCAGGCATGGGCGAGCATTACGAGGGCGCGGTCGAGATCGACATGGGCGGCAAGCTCGTGCTGCCCGGCTTTGTCGACGCGCACATCCACTTAGAGAGCGCGCTCGTTTCCCCCAAGGAATTTGCCAACGCCGTCATTCCGCACGGCACCACGACCGTCATCACCGACCCGCACGAGATCGCCAATGTCATGGGCACCGACGGCATCGAGTATATGCTGCAGGCGACGGAAGATCTGCCCGTTGACGTGCGCTTCATGCTCCCCTCCTGCGTGCCCGCAACGCCGCTCGACGAATCCGGCGCGGTGCTCGATTACCGCGCGATCGACTCGTTCTACGAGCACAACCGCGTCGAGGGTCTGGCCGAAATGATGAACTATGTCGGCGTCGCGAACGCCGACGAGCAGGTGCTCGAAAAGATCGTCGCCGCGCAGGCGCACCACAAAAAAATCGACGGCCACGCCCCCGGCCTTTCGGGCAACGACCTGAACGCCTACATCGCCGCCGGCGTCTATTCCGACCACGAGTGCAGCACCGTGGAGGATGCCATCGCCAAGCTCGAGCGCGGACAGTACATCATGATCCGCGAGGGCACGGCCGCGCGCAACCTCGACGCGCTGCTCCCGCTGCTCACACCGCAGTATTACACCTACTGCATGTTCTGCACGGACGACAAGCACCCGAACGATCTTCTCGAAAAGGGCCACATCGACTACATCGTGCGCCGTGCCATCAAAGCGGGCGTCGACCCGATCATCGCCGTCAAATGCGCGAGCCACCACGCCGCGCGCTACTTCCTGCTCAACAACCGCGGCGCAATCGCACCGGGCTTTCTTGCGGACTTTGTCGTGATCGACAATTTCGACGACTTCAACATCCTTGAGGTCTACAAGAAGGGCAAGCTGATGTTCGACGGCAAGACCGTCACGCCGTTTGAAGCGCCCGAGATCGATCCGCACCTCGTCAAGCGCTCGCACGAGACGTTCCACGTTGCGCACCTTGAGGCCACGGACTTTATCGAGTCCCGCCCGCGCGCGGTGCTCGGCATGGTGCCCGGCGAGATCGTCACGACCGATGCGGGCTACGCCGAAAAGATCAGCGTTGAGGACGATATCTTGAAAATTGCCGTCATCGAGCGCCACAAGAACACGCACCACATCGGCATCGGCTACATCAAGGGCTACGGCCTCAAGTCCGGCGCGGTGGCGACATCCATCTCGCACGACAGCCACAACATCATCGTCGTCGGCGCGAACGAGGAGGACATGGCTGCGGCGGTCAACCGCGTGGTCGAGCTTGGCGGCGGCATCGTCGTGATGGACGACGGCAAGGTGCTCGGCGAGCTCCAGCTCCAGATTGCAGGCATCATGAGCGAAGCGCCGCTTATCGAGGTCAACGAGGCGCTCGAAAACGCCAAGGAGCAGGCCTTCAAGCTCGGCGTCTCGCGCGGGGTCGACCCGTTTATGACGCTTTCGTTCATGGCGCTGACCGTCATTCCAACGCTGCGCCTCACGACGCGCGGCGTGTTCGACGTCATCAATCAGCGCTACGTGTGATCTTACATTGTGAAAGGCTCCGGCGCAGTGCGCCGGAGCCTTTTTTCGAAAAGTTTTGCTTGCAAATGCTCCCTGCATCGCATATAATAGTTGTTGCACCTGCCGGTGTGATGGAATTGGTAGACGTAGCGGACTCAAAATCCGCCGCTGGCGACAGCGTACCGGTTCGAGTCCGGTCACCGGCACCAAGAGCAGAGGACCTGCGCCGCAGGTCCTCTGCTCTTTTCTTTGAACGGGCAAAAGAAAATCCGGATATTAAAATTGTGGTCGTTTGGCCGGGGCAGTGCCGGAGTGAGGCTTTCCTCTGCGATCCCACTGTTGTACTTGAGAAGATCCGATAAGCAGCATTGTATTCCTCGGAAAATCTACAATGCTGTGCGAGCCTGTCTGTCATCGCCTTTCAGGCCGCAATCAAAGTAAGAAAAAGCACGCCTGCCAAGCAGACGTGCTTTTCATTTTGTGTCAGGGGTTTTGGCTTTTCAGCGTCTTCCGCCGAAGCCGCCTCCGCGGCCACCGCCAAATCCGCCGCTGCGACCTCCGCCGAAGCCACCGCCGCGGCTGCCGCCACCGCCGAATCCGCCGCCACGGCTGCTGCCGCCAAATCCACCGAAGTTTCCGCTGCCAAAGCTGCCGCCGCGGCCGCTGCTGCCAAATCCGCCAAAGCTGCTACCCGAGGAACCGGAAGGCCGTCTCGGCTGCTGGGGCGGGCGGCGATTACCGCCGGAGGAGCCGCCGCTGCGCGGCGGTCTGGGGCCGCCCTGTGGAGGACGGGGGCCGCCCGAACGGGGCGGACGCGGGCCGCGCGGAGGACGGCGTCCCCAGAAGATGGGGTGATACATCACCGTCGGCACGCCCATGCCGGGCATCATGTAGCGGCGGCGATAGCGGCGATAACGCATGCCGTCAAGCATGATCCAGAGGACAAAGAATATGATGAGGATCATGATGAACATCACACCGTTGGCCGCCTCGTCCAGCGCCGCCTCGCTCTGCTGATACTGCTGGCTCAGCTCCACATGGAGCGCGGCGCAAAGCGAGCACACCGCCGCGTCATAATCGCCCTTCTGCACGTTATCCTCCATGCAGGAGGCAACAAAGCTCTGCGAAGGGCCGCTGAGCAGATCGTAAAAATCGCCGCTGGCAAGCAGGTAGTAGTCCTGCTGCTGTTTTGCGATGAGCAAAACGGCGTCATTCTCGCCAAGCTCCATCTCCATGGCGCAGTCGTACGCCGCGTTCTCCATGTCGCTTTCCGAATCCGTCGTGACGACAGCCATGATGCTGCCGAACATCTTGTCCCAGTTGGCGTTGTAAAGACCGATAGTCTCCTCGGTCTTGTCGGAAAGGATACCGGCATCATCGTGCACAAACTGTTCAAACGCCGCCGTGGAAAGCGAGGTGTCGACCTTCTCACCGCCCTCCGGCGTAGAGACGGCGGGCGCCTTGTGCAGTCCCCACGCACTGGATGCGACGATCGCCAGAATCAGCACGGCGATGGCGACGCCGCGTTTTTGAAAGAATTTCATATGCTTCTCCTATCCGGAGCGTCTCAGCTTCTCAGCTCCATGAGCTTCTGCTTCAGCTCACCTTCGATACGGCCGAGCTCGACCTCCGCTTCCTTGCGCTTCTGCGCGCCCTCGCGCTGGATGTTCACGACCTCGTCGAGCGTGGAGACGAGCTGCTCGTTCGTGTGCTGCAGCGTCTCGATATCGACGATGCTGCGCTCGGCCTCCTTGGCCGTGGCGATGGTGCCCATCTTGAGCATGTCGGCGTTCTTCTTGAGAAGCTCGTTCGTCGTCTGCGCCACCGCGCTCTGTGCGGCCGTGGCCTGACGGCTGTGCTCCATGCCGAGCGCGAGCACCATCTGGCTCTTCCAGAGGGGGATGGTATTGACGAGCGAGGACTGGATCTTTTCGACCATCAGCGTGTCGTTGTTCTGGAGAAGTCTCGTCTGCGGGCCCATCTGGAGCGACACCATGCGCGTGAGCTCCAGGTCATGCAGCTTCTTTTCAAAGCGCTCGCACTTCTGCGCGTAGTCGTTGTAGGCCTGTGCATCCTCGGCAAGGCCGCTCGCCTCCGCCTTTTTGCGCAGCTCCTCGAGCTCACCGGAGCGGACCTCGGCCAGACGCTTTTTGCCCGCGATGATATACATGGTCAGTTCTTTGTAGTACTTGAGGTTCAGCTCATACATCTGGTCGAGCATCGCGATGTCCTTCATCAGCGTGACCTGATGCTTTTCAAGCTCAGAAACAATGCGGTTCACGCTCGTCTCGGCCTTGCCGTACTGCGCGCGCATCAGCTCGAGCTTATCCTTCTGCTTGCGGAACAGGCCTGCGAAGCCCTTCTTCTCCTCCTGACCGAAGCCCTTGACCTCGACGACGAGGTTCGAGAGCGTCTCGCCCACCTCGCCAAGGTCCTTGTTGCGCACGGAGGACAGTGCATTTTCCGAGAACGTCGCAACGCTCTTCTGCGCGGCCACGCCGTAGTTGAGCACGACATTCGTGTCCTTGATGTCGATCTTTTTCGCAAAATCGTCGACGGCTTTCTTCTCCTGCTCGGTGAGCATGCTCTCATCGACCTTGACAGGCTCGACTTCCTTTTTCTCCGCCTCGGGCGCCGTGGGCGCTTCGGGCGTGAGCGTCAGCTCAGGGACGGCCTCCTGCGCCGCTTCGGTGGGGTTCAGGGTCAGCTCGGGCATCATGTTGTCGCTCATATCATTTCTCCTCCGTATTTTGGCTTTGAGTTTGTTCTTTTTCGTGCTTTTTGATGCGCTGGATGCGGCGCAGGCACAGCAGCGTGGCCAACGCCCAGATCAGCGCGGAATAGTAAAGCGTATCCCTGTGCAGATGCCGCGCGCCGATGATACTTGCCACACACATGATGGCAAAGATTGCACAGAAGATCGGGTCGAGCCACACGCCCTTGAGGCGCTTCATGATCCATGCGTTCACCTTGGCGTTGAACGCCATCACTTTCTTTCGCATCGCTTACTCCTTTATAGCTCGAGCTTGATGTCGTCCTGCGAGGCGGTCGCCGTGCCGGACTCGGCATGCAGCTCGCCAGTATCCTCGCTCAGGCCCTCGCGCTTCATCATGTTCTCAAGTACCGTAATATCGGCGGAAATATCCATCGCCTCGCTGCCGAAGAGCATGTCGAGCTGCTTTTCAAAAGCCGTAACGATCGTGCCCATCATACTCTCCACGCGCTGCATGGTCGCGTCGATGTTCTCGCCGCTCACGCCCTGCGCGCCCATACGGTCATAGGCGTTCAAGAGCTTAAGGGTCGTGGGCAGGTAGTAGTCCATGAACTTGCGGATCTGCGGCAGCTTCGACGGGTCGGATTTGACCTGCGCGAAAATTTTCGCGCTCAGGTCCTCGAGCCGGTCGATGTCGGCGGAGATCTTCGCGTCCTTGATGGAATCATTCAGACGCTTCATCTCGGAGATGGCAAGATTGCCGTCCTTGATCATCTTGTCGAGCTCGGGGTTGCCGGTGCTCTCTTCCTTTTTCGGCGGGTCGGGCACCGTGACTTCGACCGTGCCGCACACGGCGTTCATAATGAAGAACACCACCCCCGACACGACCGCCACAAAGAGGAAATGCGGTACGCGGTAGAGCGGGAACAGCATCGCATAAATGACCCATGTTCCCGCCGCGGCATAATAGGGAACGGTGGATCTGCGTTTGACGGTTGCCAAGGCGATCGCCTCCTGTTTTCATAAATATTTTGACTGATATATGATATCACATCGCATCAGCGCGGTCAAGCAAAGCAAGCGCTTGAAACATTGCAATATCGCACTTTTTACAAAAGAAGGCGGCGTCCGGTCCAGGACGCCGCCTTCTTGCAAAATACTGCGTTTTTCTTATTCGTTTCGGATGGCTTCGAGCGCGGAGATCTTGACCGCCTTGTTCGCGGGCTGATAACCGGACACCAATCCGACCATCACTGAGAACACCAGTGCAAAGATGATAAGCTCAGGCTTGATGACGGAAACGCGCGTCACGTTCTCTCCGCCGATGAGCGCCTGCTTGATGAGTTCCCACGTCACTCCTCCGCCGCCGAACGCGCCGAAGGAGAAGAGATTGATGCCGACAGAGATGATATAGCTGAAAAGGAGTCCCAGCACGCCGCCGAGAAGACCGATGCTGCCGGCCTCCATCAAAAACATCGCGCGGATATCGCGCACATAGCACCCAAGCGCCTTCATGATGCCGATCTCCTTCGTGCGCTCGGAGACGGACATGATCATCGTGTTCGTAATGCCAATGGCCGCGACAAAAAGTGAGATCGCGCCGAGACCGCCGAGCATCAGCTCGATCTGGCGGGTCTGCTTGTTGAGCTCGTCGCGCATGCTTTGCATGGAGTATGTGTCGTAGCCAAGGTCCTTGATGGCCTGCTCCACATCCGCCACGGCGTCGAGGCTCTCCGCCTTGACGTTGATGGACGAATACTCGAACTTCGTGTCGGTCTTCCCCGTCAGATCCTGAATGAGCGCTTTGAGCGCATTGATGTCCATCATCACGCTGTCGTTCGTCTCGTAGCCCTTGCCCCGATCTTCCTTCAGAATGCCCACGACCTTGAGATCGACGCTGTAGGGCGTCGTCTCATTGCCGGAGTCGTCCCAGGAGGTCAGGAGCATCTTCACGTCCGTTTTGAGCGGGTCAAAGAACGGGTCGGGGACATTTTCCGTGTCGATATTGCCGTTTTCGTCCCAGTTCCAGCGATTGACATAATTTCTGCCATCCGGCATCAGGGTATCCTTAAAGATGTAGGCAAAGTACTGGCCCACGACCACCTCGTCGCTGCTCTGCGGATAGCGGCCCGCGATCAGCTCAAAGCCCATGTCCTCAAGGGCGCTCACGTCAATGCCGGCAAAGTTTCCCCAGTCGGCGCTGTAGCGGTCGTTGATGCCCGCCTTAAACGAAATGTTGTAGTTATCAAGGCCTGCCTTGGGCATGACGGCCTGCACGCCCGCGATCTCGCGGAAGCTCTCGACCGCCTTTTCGTCGAGCTTGCTCTCCGTCTGCGTGCCGGTATTCTGGTTGTAGCCGCGGTAGACCTCGATGATGGAGAGGTCACCCATATTTTTGAGCATCTGATCGTAGGACTCCTGCATGCCCGCGCCGATGGAGACCATCACGATGATGGACGTGCAGCCGATGAACACACCCAGCACCGTCAGGATCGTGCGTCCTTTGCGCCGTGACAGGCTGTCAAAGCACATTTTCAGGATGTCTGCGAATCTCATTTGTTCTGCTCCTCAGCACCCGTGGCCGCAGTCTCCTTCGCCGCGGCGTCCGCTGCCTCCTTCTTCTCTTCGGCGATCTCCTCTTCGTCCCACTTGTCCCAGAGGGCCTGCTCGGCCTTCTGCTTGGCCTTTTTCTTGCGGATGCGCAGCACAATGAGAAGGACGATGAGCGCGGCAACTGCCGCGATGATGACGTACTTCCATGGGAAGGTGCTCTGCGGCTCGGGGTCGATCATGCCGGGATCGTCCATGCCGGGGTCGGCCGGCTCATAGGCCATGGCCTCGACCGTTGCCTCGAACACGCGCTCTTTGGTGTTGCCGTTGGAATCCTCGTAGGTAATGACGATCTTGACCTGATTCTCGCCCTCCAGCTGTGGGGTCACGGCAAAGGCGATGGTGCCGTTCTTGCCGCCGTCGATCGTGCCGACGCGCTGATAAGGCGTGGGAGAATCAATGTCACCGGAGATGGTCGCCTCAACGTTGCTGATGGCGCTCTTGCCCTTGTTGACATAGTCGATCGTCAGGCTCGTCTCCTCGCCGACGTAGCCGGTGTAGGAGGTCTTGGGTTCGCTCAGCTCAAAGCGGTCGGGCTGGTAGAGCGGCACGCTCAGCGACAGCGTGGCGTTGCCCGACTTTCTTGCGTTCTGATCGACATACTCATAGGTGACGGCGATCTGCACCCCCTGCGCGCTGGCGCTGATGAGCTGTGCGGCCTTCATCGGCACGGTGACGGTCTTGCTGCCGCTCGCGGCGACAGATTCAAAGTAGAACGTGTTCGTCGAGCCGTTGAGCATCAGGTCCTGACCGCCGGTGACGGTGACCATGACGTTTTCGATCTTGATGGTCTTGCTGGTGTTCGTGAACGAGAAGCTCAGGTTCGTGCTTGAGCCCGCCGCAACGGACGAACCGCCGTAGTTGTACTTCGAGAGAATGACGATGGGCGTGGGGCTCGCAATGGTCTCCTCGTCCTTCGTATCCTTGGTAACGGTGGAGAGAACGTTCACGCTGCCGCTGGCGCTGCCGCCGGTGAGCTGCGTGCCGTTGTCATAGTAGAACGACAGGCTCGCGTCGATCGTCTGCATCTGGGACTCGATCTTGTCGGGCGCCTTGACCGTCACAGTGACGGCCGTGTCGCGGCCCGCGCGGATATCGTCGAGCATGTAGTCCTGGCTGCCCATGATGAGAAGCGATCCGGAGGATTTGAGCGTCAGGATAGGGTCGCGCATGGCGGTCGTGCCGGCGTTCTGGATGTAAACGGTGATGGTCTTCGTCTCGCCCGCGGCAATAGACGTGCTCGTGCCGTCGGAGTTGAAGACGGCGCGCGGCTCGGGAATCACTTCCGGCGTCGGCTCGGGGGCGGGCGTCGGCTCGGTGTAGGGCACGCACTCGCGCACCGGAACGGTGTTGCCGTCCTGATAGCCGCCGCCGTTGCCTTCATAATAAATTGTAAAGGCAAGCTGCTTGCCGCTGTCGCCGGTGTAGGTCAGGCCGGTGAACGTAACGGTATATTCGCCGTTCTGTCCGCTTGCAACAGCGCTCGCCGTGCCGTCCTGAAAGCTGTCAAGGCCGCGCACGACGCGGATCGAATCGTTGCTGCCGTCCGTGCGGGATAAGTAGACCGTGATATCCACCGTATCGCCGGTGCAAATGCTGCTTCTGCTGGCCCGGTAGCCGGTGATCAGAAAGCTGGTTCCCGTCCGTGCCGTCGTGCCTCCGCCCGTCGCTTTGGCGTCATTCACAGGCAGCAGCGCTGCGCACAGCACAAGGGCAAGGCAGAGCGAGAGCAGGGATCTTGAGATGCGTTTCATGTTCGATTTCCTCCGTTATTCGATATAAGGTGCGGCGTCGATCTCCGCCTTGACCTGATTTTCTACGTTGCTGACGATCCTGCCGTCGATGAGCGTGACGATGCGGTCGGCATACTCGGTCATCTCCGGATCGTGGGAGACGAGCACGATCGTCTGGTGAAAGCGCTTGGCAAAGCCGCGGATCATGTGCATGACCTCTTTCGTCGTCTTCGAGTCGAGGTTGCCGGTCGGCTCGTCGGCGAACACGACCTCGGGATGCGTGACGAACGCGCGCGCGATGCCCACGCGCTGCTGCTGTCCGCCGGACATCTGGTTTGGAAAGTGGTCCATGCGGTCCTTCAGTCCCACGCGGCAGAGCATTTTCTTCGCCTCCAGCAGCCGCACATCCGGGTCGATGCCCTTGAACATCAGCGGCATGGCCACGTTTTCCGCCGCCGTCAGCTCCGGCAGCAGGTTGTAGGACTGGAAGACGAAGCCGATATGCTTCTGCCGGAAGGCCGCGAGCTGATTTTCGTTGAGCTGTGAGATCGGCACGCCGCCGATGCGCACCACGCCGCGCGTGGGCTTTTCGAGTCCCGCCAGCTGGTTGAGCAGCGTCGATTTGCCGCTGCCGGACGTGCCGAAAATACAGCACACCTCGCCCCGCGGGATGTCGAGGTCAATATTGTGCAGTGCGACCACGTGCTCCTGCCCCATCATGTACACCTTTCGGAGCTTTCGCACCGAAATGACGGGCTTCTGGTCATTTGCCATCGCAGTTTCTCCTCAATTTTAATCTTGGGTCCATTATAATCTCATCTTATGAGGAAGTCGTTACAATCAGGCGCGATTTGGTTACAAATTATTTAAGAGTTCCTTAATTCTCGCACCGAGCCTTTTCCTGTATTATTTAGACGAAATTTATCGAAAAATGTTTCATCCTTTTTGAAAACAAGCGGCGGATTTTTTGATCCGCCGCTTTTCGCGCGCTTACTCTCAGTTCATCGGCGCATCGGGCACAACGTAGACCGTCGTGCTCGCGCCGTTCGTGTCGATGGGCGCGGTGTCGTCAAGAGTCTTCGTCAGCTCTGCATCGGCATAGAGCTGGTTGCCCGTGCTGCTGACAAACGTGACGTAAGTGCCGCGCTTGATGGAGATCTCCTGCGTCTCCTCGTCCGCCGCGCCGGGGTTATAGACGAGCGTCAGCGCGCAGACCTCATCGCTGTTGAAGGCCTCGGCCGCCAGCTCCTTGTCCGGCAGGTAGGACTCGCCATAGCTCCAATCATAGAGCGTCGTGCCGAGGACGGATGCCTCGCCGCTCTCATCCTTGCTGTAATCTGTCACGGACTTGGCAAGAAGCTCGCCCGTCTCGGGGTCGACATAGTAGAGCGTCGTGAAGTAGTAGTCCGGCATGTCGCTGTAGGTCGTGGTGGTCGAGATCACCACTGCGCCGTCCTGCTCGCTCTGATCGTCGATGGTCTCGACCGAGCCGTCGTCCTGCAATTCGCCGCAGGCGGGCAGCATCGCCTGAATGTAGCTCTCATACTCGCCGCTCGGGTAGCCGTTCATATTCAGGCGGCCGTCGCTTTCCATTTTGCTGAGATACACGCCGTTTCCCTCGATCGACAGGCAGGCCTGAGCGAAGAATTCATCCTCGCCCACGGGGCTGTCGGCGGTGTAGCTGTAGTGCGAGGCCAGCAGCAGGTTTCCCTTATCATCGCGCGTATACTGCACCTTGGCTGTGTAGGTCTCTTTGCTGTCCTGGTCGGTGCCCTGAATGCTCACGGTCACCGTGTCGTGATCTTCGAGCAGCTTTTCGGGAATGTTGTCCGCGCGCACCTGCTCGAGCGAAATTTCCTTCGGCTCGCCGGCGTTTTTATCGTTGTTGTTCATATCTCCGTCCTGCATGCCGCAGCCCGCGAGCAGACTCATCACGCAAAGCGCGCCAATGCCTGCTTTCTTCCAGTTTTTCACCTTGGTTTCCTCCTTATTTTGGTGCGGGTTCACGCCCGCGTTTCAAATTCTTTTAACGGTTCTCTTCCAGCGGCACGATATAGACCGTTGCACTCTCGCCGCTCGTGTCGACGCCCCGTGTGTCGTCGATGGGCTTGGTCAGCTCCCTGTCCGCATAAAGCGCGAGATCCGCACTGTCGAGGAAGAGGATGCGCGTGCCATGCGCCACGCGGATCTCGCTGACGCTCCAGCCGTTCTCCCCGACGTCCCAGCCCTTCTCCGAGCCCGGCGCGGGATAGAAGTACGTCAGATCGCAGACGTCCTCCTTGCTGTCCGTCGAAAACAGGACCTCGTTCAGCAGGTTGCGCCCTGCTTTATAAGGCTCGTCGTAGCTCCAGCGGTAAAGCCTTATTCCCTGCTTGGATACCGCGCCATTTTCATCTTCATGGTAGTCGGTCACCGACATCTCAAGCAGTTCACTCGTTGCGGGGTCAACGCGGTAGCACGTGGTGTAATAATAGCCGCTGGAATCCAGATAGCGCGTGGTGACGGAAAGCAGGATCGCGCCGTCCTCTTCACTGCATCCGTCAATCGTCTGCTCTGCATTTTCTCCGGATGTGGGGCATTGGGGCATCATGTCAAGAATATATTGCTTGTCATCGTGTCTAAAGTGAATACTCAGGCTTGCAGCATCGTCGCTCGCCCTGCGCTCGGCATACATTTTTTCGTTTGCTTCGCCCCACACTTCATCCTCGCCTGCGTCGCTGTTCTCGGTATACTGATAGTGATACCAGGCCAGTACCTCATCCACAACGTAGGTGTACTGGAACTTCGCCGTATCGGTCACGGCGTCATTCTGATCGCTCTCCTGCACAGTCACGGTCACAGCGTCGTGCTTTTCGAGCAGGGATCGCGGATCATTCGCGGCACGGATCTGCTCGAGCGTGATCTGCGGCTCATCGGCGCTGTCGTCCTTGCCGCCGTTCCCATCGTCCTTGCCGTCCTGCATGCCGCAGCCCGCGAGCAGACTCATCACGCAAAGCGCGGCAATGCCTGCTTTCTTCCAGTTTTTCACCTTGGTTTCCTCCTTATTTGGGTGCGGGTTCACGCCCGCATTCTAAAGCTTTTTAATGGTTCTCTTCCAGCGGCACGATGTAGACCGTTGCACTCTCGCCGCTCGTGTCGACGCCCGCCTGATAGTCGATCTCCTGACTCAACGCTGCATCATAATAGATATTGCTGCCGGTACGGCAGGCAAACATGGCATAGCTGCCGCGCGTCACGCGGTACTGCTGTGTTTCCTCGTCCGCTGTGCCGGGGTCGTAGATGAGCGTCAGCAGGCAGGTGTCAGCACTGTCGGTCTCGTGCAGTGCTTCGCCCGCAAGGTCACGCTCAGGCGCGTAGGGCTCATCGTAGCTCCAAGTGTAGCGCATCTTGCCGTCAAAGGCCTCATCATCCGCAGCATGATCAGTCACTGTCATGGCGTGAAGCTCGCCGGATCCAGGTTCAACTTCGTAGAGCGTCTTGCTGTGATAACCGCCAAGGTTCGGATATGTCACACTCCCGGAGAGCAGGTACACACCATTCTGTAATCCGATCGTTTCCTCGCTCTCCTCGGTGCCCATCTCAAATTCCGCAATTGCGGGCAGATCAGCAAGAACATACATCTCGTAATCTATTTTGGTGAAGCAGGTCATCATCGTTCTCTCTTCGTTCGATGATCGATCCAGATACACTTTTCCGTTTGCCTGCGTCCAGCGCTCTTTTGCACTGACCGGATAATTCTCGCTCGGATCATACCCATAATGCCCCCAGGACACGACATTTCCATCCGCATTACGGGTGTACTGCACTCTGGCGGTATAAGTCACATCGCCATTTTTATCGGTGTACTGTACATTCACCGTCACGACCTCATGTCTTTCGAGCAGTGCAAGGGGTATATTGATCCCTCGAAGATCCTCGACGGTATAATCCTCGCCATCTTTCAGCCCACAGTCGCCTCCACAGCCTGCAAGTAAGCTCGCAGCGCATAAAGCAACGGCGACGGCTCTCTTCCAGCTTTTCATGGTGTGCTCTCCTCTCTCATCTCCCGTCAGTCTTGATCGCCGCTTTTCACATAGACGGTCGTGCTTTCGCCGTCCGGCCACTCGATCTCAGGGGTTTGATACTCCTGCGTCATGGCGGCGTCGTAGTAAAGCATGACGCCCTTACCACTCTCTGGGGAAAAGTACGCTGCGCTCGGCACGGTAAAGTGCTGCTCGTGCTCCTGCGCGGTGCCCGGGTCCCACACGAGCGTGATTTCATGCTTGGGAACATCGTCCGACAGCATCAGCGCGTAGAGGTCTTCCTCCGGTTCATAAGGGCGGTCATAGCTGAACGTATAGCTTCCCGTGGCAAAGCAGGTGTCTTTTCCCTGCAAGTCTTTTCTGTGCCGCTCCGACTTGATCGATATCAGGTCATCGGAGGTTGGATCGACATAGAGCCATCGCAGCGAGTAGTCAGTGTCATCGTCGGTGATATAATGTTTGATCGGAAACACGAGCTGGCCGTCCTGCTCATACGGCTCTTCGACCTCCACCGTGATACCGTCACCGGCCACGGGCAAAAACGGTTCCCGCGCGGTACTTTCTTCGTACCACTCATCCGTTCCGCAGGCGATCACACTGGCAATTCGAGCGCTGCCGTCATCATTTGTTCCAGCGATAATGCACATACCGTCCGGCACTTCATCCAGGCAGACATTCACGCTATAAATATCGTCTGCGCCGTACTCATCATAATACCAGCCGTGGCTCCAGCTTTGCAGCCGGCCTTCTTCGTCGCGCGTGTACTGGTCAGTGCTCTTGACGTCCTGACCGCCGTTGCTGCTGTCTGTGCTCTCCCGTACAATAGTCACCACCTTGTGCCGTTCAAGCAGCGCGGAGATCTTATTCCTCTCACAGATGTCTTCGTAGGTGATCTGCAGCTCGTCGGCGCTGTCGTCATAGTCAAGCCCGCAGTCGCCTCCGCAGCCCGCGAGCAGCAGCACGGCGGCGAGCGCAAGGGCGCTCATCGGTCCCCAGCGGTTCATTTTGTTTCTCCTTTCATCGTCTTCTTTCCATCTTGATTATGCGGAGCTTTTTTCGTTCCGTACATTCTCTTAGACGAGAAATTTCTCAAAAAGTTTCACCCTTATGATTTTTTTAAGAAACTTTTTTCTTTCCTGTGCGAGCTCTTGCATTTTCCACCGATGCGGCATACAATGAGGACACATTTCACCCGGGAGGGGCGTTTTTATGAACTATATCGGCATTGACCTCGGCGGCACGAACATCAAGGGCGCACTCGTGAGCGCAGAGGGCGAGATCTTAAAGGAGCATTCTATCCCGACGCGCGTCGATCTCGGCCCCGAGGCGGTCGCGGGACGCATCGGTCAGGTCATCGCGCAGCTCTCTATCGGCGAGGACACCGTCGGCGGCGTGGGCGTCGGCTGCCCCGGCACGGTGGACGACGCGAGCGGCATCGTGCGCTTTGCGGCGAACCTGAATTTTGTGAACTTCGACCTGCGAAGCGCGCTGCGCGCGCACACTGCGCTTCCCATCCACCTCGGCAACGACGCAAACGCCGCGGCGCTGGGCGAGGCGCTGTTCGGCTGCGGCCGCGGCGCGGAGAGCACCATCGTCGTCACGCTCGGCACGGGCGTCGGCGGCGGCGTGGTGCTCGGCGGCAAGCTCCTGACAGGCTACACGGGCGCGGCGAGCGAGATCGGCCACATGGTCATCGCGGAAAACGGCGAAGAGTGCACCTGCGGCAGCCGCGGATGCTTCGAAGCCTACTCCTCCGCCACGGCGCTGATCCGCGACACGAAGCGCACCATGGCCGCGCACCCCGAGAGCCTGCTGCATGCGATTGCCGCGGAGCAGGGCGGTGTCGACGGCCGCACAGCGTTTCTCGCCAAGGAGCGCGGCGACGAGGCGGGCGCGCAGGTCGTGGAGGACTACATCGAGCATCTGACCTGCGGGCTCACAAATCTTGTCAACATTTTCTTCCCCGAAGTGCTGGCCCTCTCGGGCGGCGTAGCAAATCAGGGCGACGCGCTGCTCCTGCCGCTGCGCGAAAGGGTACGCGAGCGTTCGTTTGGCTCGCGCTATGCCGTCTCGCACACGCGCATCGAGCTCTGCACGCTCGGCTACCGCGCGGGCGTGATCGGCGCGGCGATGCTCGCGCGCGAGTGAGCGTAAAATAGCGCAAGATATGATAAGGCCCTCCGCATTTCTGCGGGGGGCCTTTTTTACCGGTAGCCGTCGGGCTCGGCCGAGCCTTCGATCAAAAACTGCACCTCGTCCACGCCGCCGAGCGACAAAATGGACTGCTCGAGCGCGCTCAGCATCAAATCGCGCTCCGCCTCGTTCTCCGGCAGTGAGACGTTAGCCGGGAGATTCAGATAGCACACGCCGTTTTCGATGCGAGAGGAGATGACCGCAAAGTCCTCCGGCAGGAGCGAGACGAGCGAATCGTCCTCCGGCCCCTGCGCGAGCGCTTCGAGCAGCGCGTTCACGCGCGTCTGGCCCTCGTAGAGCGCGAGCGTCTGCTGCTCGGCGCGCAGCTCGCCTGTCTTGCTGTCGAGGAAATAAAGTGACACGGTGATCGGCCGCAGGCCACTCTCACGCGAGGAAAGCAGCGTATCCGCCGAGAGCAGCACTTGCGTCTCGCGGTACGGCAGCTCGCGCCCGTCCGCCGTGATGCTCACAGCGTTCACATTCGGCAGCTGCGTCAGCGTCAGCGTGATGCAGTAGTCAGCGAGCGACAGGTCGATGCCCGTCAGGCGCGCATACTGTGCGCTCAAGTCGATCTGCGCGCGGCGGCCCGACACCTTGAGCGACTTGAGCGCCGTTCCCTCCGGGATGGGCGACGAGAGCGACGGCTCGTCGGGCCCTGCGAGCAGCGCCTCCATCAGCGCGCGGACACAGTCTTCGGTCTCCATCGCGCCGTCGAGCGTCAGACGCTTTTCCTGCGTGCGGATGGCGTCGCCGCCGCCCGCGGAGTTGGGATCGCTGAGAAAATAGAGCTCGTAGCCGTTTTCGTCCATCTCCTGCGCGTGCTGGGCCGCGCAGGCGCAGAGAAGTGAAAGCAGGAGGACTAATGCCGCAGTCAGGGAAAGACGTCTTCTCATGTCTCATCCCCTCCCTCTTCGCAGCGCGGCAGGCGCACGGTAAACACCGTGCCGCCGCCCTCGCGGGCGCGGACCTCGATGCTGCCGCCGCGGCGGCGCGCCGTGTCGGCGGCGATGGAAAGGCCAAGGCCTGTACCGCCCGCGGCGCGCGAGCGCATCTTGTCCACGCGGTAAAAGCGGTCGAAAATGCGGGGCATGTCCCCCTCCGGAATGCCGATGCCATTGTCGCTGACAGTGAGAAGGCAGTCCTTTTCATCCCCCGCGAGCAGCAGCTTCACAAAGCCGCCGGGGCGGTTATACTTGATGGCGTTTTCCGTCAGGTTGTAGATGATTTCGTGAATTTCATCCTCGCTCGCAAGGGTCTGTCCCTCGCGGCGAATTTCATAGGAGAGGTCGACCTGCTTTTCCTCGGCCACAAGGCGCAGCATGCGCACCACGCGCGCCATCACGGGCGAGAGGTCGACGCGCTGCGCCTCGGGCAGCATGCCGCTGTCCAGGCGCGTCAATCGCAGCAGATTTTCCGTGATGCGCGCCAGGCGCTCGGACTCCTGCTCGATATCGCCGACAAATTCGCGCACGGTCTGCGCGTCCATGTTCTCCGTCTGCAAAATGGAGTCGGACAGAAGCCTGATGCCCGCCAGCGGCGTTTTGAGCTCGTGGCTCGCGTCCGACACGAAGCGGCGGCGAGCGTCCTCCGTCGTTTGCAACCGGTCAGCCATGTCGTTGAACTCGGCGGCGAGCTCGCTGATCTCGTCGTGCCCGCCGACCTCGGCGCGGTGGCTGTACGAGCCCTCGCGCATCTTGCGGATGGCGTCGGTCAGTACACCGAAGCGCCGCGTCAGCACACGGGATAAGAGTACGCTGATCCCGCCGGCGAACACCAGCACGACCGCCGAAATCGTCAGGAGATTTCGCTGCAGGGACAGCAGCAGCTCCGCTTGCTCGGTATCGTATTCGTAGGCATACACCGCGCCGATGGTCTGGCTGTGGTAGATGACCGGCGAGGCCGCGCGGCTTTTGAACGCCTTGTCCGAAAATTCGGTGTAAAAGACGTCTTCTCCGCGAAGCGCCTGCACAAGCTCTGTATAAAAGGCGTAGCGGCCGATCGCGCCGTCGGTTTCGCGCGTGTCGTACAGCACGCGGCCCGAGGCGTCCGTCACAAGCACGCGGGAGATGCCCGTCTCCTCCACGAGCGTCATCGCGCCCGCGACGTTTTCCTCGCTCAGCTCCTCAAGGCCGGAGAGCGCCGTCACCATCACTGAGACGCTGCCCTGCAGCGAGCTCTGCTTAGAGCGGAACGTCAGGTTTTCCGACGTAATGAGCGGATACGTGTTCAGCAGGATCAGCACCGCCAGAATGATGGCGATATAGCTGAAGCTGAATTTTCGCTGCAGGCTCGCATGCATCTGCACGGCGCTGCCCCCCTTCTCTTTCTTTTAGTGGGAAATCAGTCCTTCAAGTAGTACCCCACGCCCCATTTGGTCAGGATGTGCTGCGGCGCGGCGGGGTTTTCCTCGAGCTTTTCGCGAAGCCGCCGGATGTGCACATCCACTGTGCGGTAGTCGCCTGCGTAGGTGTAGCCCCAGACGAGGTCCATCAGATTTTCGCGCGAGTAAACGCGGCGCGGATTCTTGACAAGAAGCTCGATGAGGTCGTATTCCTTGGCCGTGAGCTCGACGATCTCGCCGTTTTTGACGGCGACGCGCTGCTCGGGGTCGAGCGTGATGCCGCCCGCGGTCAACAGGAGCGTTTCAGGCTGCTTTTGCTGCGGTGCGGCGTTCGCGCGGCGCAGCAGCGCGCGGATGCGCGCTTTGAGCTCTAAGATGTTGAACGGCTTTGTGATATAGTCGTCCGCGCCGGACTCAAGGCCGATGATCTTGTCGGCGTCCTCGCTGCGGGCGGTCAGCATGATGATGGGCACATTGGAAAATTCGCGAATGCGCATGCAGGCCGTCAGCCCGTCCACCTGCGGCATCATCAGATCGAGGATGATGAGGTCGAACCCGCCGCTTTTCGCCATGTCGATGGCGGTCGCGCCGTCGTAGGCGGTCTCGACCGTGTAGCCCTCGTTTTCCAGATTGAATTTCATGCCCTTGACGAGAAGCTGCTCGTCGTCAACCACCAGAATTTTCATCGCCATCCTCCTCCGTGAATGTGATCTCCGCGCGGAATCCCTCGAGCTTCGCCTCTCCGATGCCCTTGACGTTCAAAAAGTCCTCCGCCGCCGTAAAATCGCCGTGCTCTGCGCGGTAGTCGATGATCGCCTGCGCGAGCGACGGGCCGATGCCCGTCAGCGTTTCAAGCTCCTCCGCCGTCGCGGTATTGACGTTCACAAGCGTCACAACGCGCGTGGGCGCGGTGATCTCGTCGGTCTTGTCCTGCGTCGTCACGGTGTAATTCCCGTGCGAGGCACCCTCGTAGGCCGTTTTGTGCAGAAAAACGAGCGAAACGGCGAACAGCACCGTCAGCGCGGCGAGCACAAGGTAGACGCCGCTGACTTTGGTTTTCTTTTCTTGCTTTTCCACGGTTGCGCTCGCCTGCCTTTTTTGCTATACTGATGTCGAAGCGTGCCGAACGGCGCGCTCCTCTTCACTGTATTCTATATTTGATTGTATCATACAACGAGGTATATTTCCATGAAAAAACGCCGCTTGTTTTCACTTTTTTTATCTTTTGCGCTCCTGCTCCCGCTCTTTTCGCTCACGAGCGCTGACGCCTATGAGGACTTCACACTCGACGCGAAGGCCGGCCTTCTCATTGAGGCCGACACGGGCGAAATTCTCTATGAGAAAAACGCCCATCAGGAGAACTTCCCCGCGTCGCTCACAAAGGTGATGGTCGCGCTGCTGGTGTTTGAAGCCATCGACGAGGGCAAGATCGCACTGACCGACTCCGTCACTGCGACGGAATCGGCGTTCGAGGGGCTCTCCAGCGACGGCAGCACGGCGAACATCGTCCCCGGCGAAACGATGACGGTCGAGCAGCTGCTCAACTGCATGCTCATCGTCTCGGCGAACGAGGCGTGCAACATTTTGGGCGAAACGCTCTACGGCTCGGTCGACGCCTTTGTCGCGCGCATGAACGAGCGCGCGGCGGAGCTTGGCTGCGAGCACACGCACTTCGCCAACGCCACGGGTCTTCACAACTCCCAGCACTACACGACCGCGTGGGACCTCTACCTCATCACGCGCGAGGCGATGAAACACGATAAATTCATGGAGATCTGCAACTCCAAGAGCTACACCGTGCCCGCCACGAACATGACCGACAAGCCGCGTGAGCTGCATTCGACGAACTTTCTCATCTCCAACTGGCGCGCCCGCGGTTATGTGTACCGCGACGCGCAGGGCATCAAGACCGGCTCGACACCCGAGGCGGGCTACTGCCTCATTTCGTCCGCCCTGCGCGGCAGCCGCCACATGATCAGCGTGGTGCTGGGCGCAGAGCGCGTGACGCTCGAGGACGGTGTGACCATCCAGACGCGCAGCTTCTCCGAAACGTCGCGCATGTTCGACTGGGGCTTTGACAACTTTGTCCTCCGCGACATTCTCTCCTCCTCCGACCTTGTGCAGGAGGTGCCCGTCGCGCTTTCGAGCGAGGCGAGCTACGTTTCGACCCACGCGGCGGAGGATATCGCCTGCCTGCTGCCCGACAATGTCGAGCCCGACATGCTTGAGCGCACCGTGACGCTCACGAACGACACGGTCGACGCGCCCGTTTCCGCGGGCGACGTGCTCGGCAAGCTGACGCTCTCCTACAATGGTAAGGTCTACGCCGAGACGGACCTCTTAGCGCTGAACGATGTATCGGCCTCGTGGTTCCTGACGGCGCAGCGCAGGGTGTCTGACTTTTTCGCAAAGCCGCTCGTCCGCATTCTGTTGATCGTGGTCGTACTGCTGATCGTCGCGCTCGTCGTCTATGTGACGATGTTCTCCCGCCGCCGTCGCTACGGCCACCGCCGCCGCGGCAGAGCCGGCAGCGGCTACCGCGGCCGGAGAAGAAGATTCTAAGTACTTCAAAAAAGCGGTAAAGCCGCTTTTTTGAGAAAGACCACACTCCGCTTTGTGCCTTGCCGCCGCTGGCGGCTGCGACACGCGCGGAGCGAGAGGTGTCGATCGCCACGCGCCGGTCGCGGCGATCGACGATCAAAATTCTTTGCGTCTGCGAACGCAAAAGCAAAAATGAAGGGACGCGAAAGCGTCCCTTTTTAGTTGAGTGTAATCACGTTGTTCCCCTGCGGGAACTCCACGAAGCGGATGGAGTAGATGTCGGCGGTGATGTAGGCGCTGCGGCCGGGGTGGAACAGCGTGATATAGTCGTTTCCGACCTCCTGTAGCGTGCCGACCGCCACGACCGTGTTCTGCGAACCGACGAGGAAGCTCACGATGACTGCGCGGCCGATGTTGCGCGCGAGCATCCCCTTCCATGAATTATAGGACATCTTGTCGACCGTCCGAGACTCTTCGATCTCATCGGGCGTGGGCTGGAACTGCCCGCTCGCGCCGCCCTGCGGCACGAGCGACATGCCTCCCGCCCCCGACGATCCTCCAAGCATTTCCTCATAGCTCTGGCTCACGTTGTTGTTACTGTTGTTATTACTGCTATTATTGCTGCTATTATTGCTGTTGCCGCTCTGCTGCGCGCTCGCCATGGCGGGCACGGCAGCCATCTGCTCATAAAGGCACGGCATGCTTTTTCCCATCTGGATCATAAAAACGTCCTCTCCCTTTCCCGTTGCTGCTGATTTGCTTTTCTCAGGTGTCGTAATACGCGGCGGTGGGGTTATAAAAACAGTGGTCACCGATACGCATGACGAACGTCCCCACATTTGAAGGAAAATTCGCGCGGCAGGACGGCGAAAACGGGTTAAAGAACCACAGCGCCGTTCCAAGGCCGTTCAATCGGTTGCCCGCGATGGCCCAGTCCGCGATCTCGTAATGGATATCGGTCGGGCGCATGTTGTAGATGTTCTGCGGGTTGTAGCTGCCGCGCTCGGTCTCGCTCGCGCAGACGAACTGCCCCGGCTGGAAGATGATCCTGCGGATGCTGCCCTGCCCCACGCGCGCGTATTCGCCGCCCGTCGAGCGCACACGGTTCATCACGACGCTCGCCACGGCTTTCATCCCATTCTCGCCCTCGCCGCCCGCTTCGCACTCGATGAGGCGTGCGAGCAGCTCCCTGTCGGAATAGGCCATGTCGATCTCCTCCCCCATTTCTTCTTCCCCGACAGTCTATGCGACTCCTGTGCGCGGGGAACCAAACACGCGCAAAAAAGCACCGCAGATGAATTTCATCTGCGGTGCTTTCGCTTTGTTCAGTTTTCCTCGTCCGGCGGCGGAAGCTCTTCCGCTTCCGGTGGCGCTGCTCCGTAGGCACCCTTCATCTTGAGCTCCTGCCACTGCTCTTTCGTGATAAGCAGCTGGCGGGGCTTCGAGCCCTCGAACGGGCCCACGATGCCGCGCGTCTCCATCTCGTCGACGATGCGCGCCGCGCGCGAATAGCCGAGCTTCAAGCGGCGCTGGAGCATCGAGACGGACGCCTGACCCGTCTCCATGACCACGTCGATCGCGGCAGGGAGCAGCTCATCCACATCGTCGGCGGCGTTCTGATCAGGCGCGGCATTGCCGCCTCCCTTGGCGCTGCCCTTCTCCTTTTCGGCGACGGCGGCGTTGATCTTGTCGATGACGGATTCATCGTAGTCCGTCTCGCCGTTTTCCTTGACGAAGTTGACCACGCGCTCGATCTCCTCGCTCGAGATGAAGCAGCCCTGCACGCGCTTGGGCTTGCCTTCGCCCAGCGGGGCATAGAGCATATCGCCGCGGCCCACGAGCTTTTCCGCGCCCGCGGTGTCGAGGATGATGCGCGATTCCATCGCGGAGGCGACCGCGAACGCGATGCGGCTCGGGATGTTGGCCTTCATCAGGCCCGTGATGACGTCCGCGGACGGACGCTGCGTCGCGATGACGAGGTGCATGCCCGCGGCGCGGCCCATCTGCGCTACGCGGCAGATCGACTCTTCGACCTCCTTCGCCGCGACGAGCATCAAGTCGGCCAGCTCGTCGATGACGACAACGACGCTCGGCAGCTTTTTGAGCGTTTCGTCCGTCTCCGCCACCTTATTATAGGAGGCAAGGTCCTTGACGTTGTGCTCGGAGAACATCTTGTAGCGCTTCATCATCTCGTACACGGCCCATTGCAGCGCGCCCGCAGCCTTTTTCGGGTCGGTGACGACGGGGATGAGCAGGTGCGGGATGCCGTTGTAGGGCGCAAGCTCGACCATCTTCGGGTCGACCATGATAAAGCGCACCTCTTCGGGCGTTGACTTATAGAGCATCGAGACGATCAGTGAGTTCGTGCACACGGACTTACCGGAGCCTGTCGTACCGGCGATGAGCACGTGCGGAAGCTTCGAGATATTCCCGACGATGTTCTTGCCGCTGATGTCCTTGCCGACGGCGAAGGCCGTGGTGGAAGGATGGGTGGTGAACTCCGTGGATTCGAGCACCGTGCGGATGCTGACGGGCGAAACGAGCTTGTTCGGCACCTCGACACCCACGACGGAGATCTTGTCGGGGATGGGCGCGATGCGCACGCCGCTCGCGCCCAGCGCAAGGGCGATATCGTCCTGCAAATTTGTGATCTTCGAGAGCTTCACGCCCTGACTGAGCGTGAACTCATAGCGCGTGACCGACGGGCCGCGCACCACATCGCCCGGCTGGGCGTCCACGCCGAAGCTCGTGAGCGTCTGCGCCAAGCGGCGGGAGTTGTTGCGCAGCTCCGCGCCCGCCTCAGCGGCGTTCGTCACGCTGCCCTCTTTTAAGAGCGTGATGGGCGGATACTGATATGCAGGCGGCTGGGGCTGCGCGTCGCTGCCCTCGATCTCGCGCGTGACCTCCTCGCGCGCGGCATCGACCTCGGCGCGGCGGAGCTTGTCCTCCTGCTTGTCGGTCAGCACGGCGGGAACCGTCGTTGCTGCTGCGGCTGCGGCGACGGGTGCGCTCTGCACGCTCGGCGTGGGCGCGGCAAACGGTGTGTGCATCACAGGTGCGGGTGCCGGGACGACCGGCGCGGGCGCGCTCGGCGCTGTATCAAACGGCGGCAGGTCGAAGTCGTCGGCCTCCACCGTCACAGGCTTAACGGGTGCGGACGGCGCGGCGGCAGGCGAAACGGGTGCAGCGATCTTTGTCTCCGCGGCACTTCCGCCCGCTAACAGCTCGTCGGGGCTCTTGATATTGTCGGACTTCTTGCGGAAGAAGCCGCCCGTGGAATTTTTCTTGATGACGCGCTCCTCGCCGTCGAGCGGAATGTCGATGGCGGCGTCCGGCGTATGGACCGGCGCACTGCGGCGCGGCACATGGGTGCGCTGCGGCGGAAGGTCTTCTTCCTCCACCGGCTCATAGGGCACGCGCTCGTGCGAGCGCACGGCCTCGATCACGGCGGCAGGCGTCAAGCGGAACGCCATCATCAAAAACGCGACGAACAGCACAACGAGCAGGACCATCGCCAGCACCTTTTTCACCAGCAGCACCAGCATGATCGCAAGCGATGCAGACACCGCGCCGCCGGACTCGAGCGCGTTGCCGCTCGTCCACAGAAGCTTCAAGATGCCATCCATGTTGACATACTCCTCCTTGCAGAGGGCGATGTGCATGATCGCGCCGAACACGACCGGCAGCAGCGCCGTGCCGACAAGGCAGGACGCGACGTTCCGCCCACGGTGGAAGAGCAGGATATAGCTCCCCAGCAGCAGTGCGGGCGCGACGAGGTAATAGCCCCAGCCAAAGAGCGACCGGCACAGCTTCGCCGGCTGATCGAGCAGCCACGCGCCCGACTGGAAATAGCTGAAGCCCAGGCACAGCGCCAGCACCAGCAGGATCGCGCCCGCGACCTCGCGGCGGATGGGGCGCTTTTGATTCTTCTTCGCCGTGCGCTTGCCGGAAGACGAGGAGCGGGACGAACCCGTCGTTTTCTTTTTCGTTGTGGTGGTTTTTTTCTTCTGTTGTGCCATGATTCACCTCAGAATCAAAAATTAGTGCAGGATCGTGAGCACCAGCGTCAGCACGCCGGCGGCCCAGCAGTAATAGGCAAACGCGCCGAAACGGCCCTTGTCGGCAACATAGCGCAGCAGGCGGATGCTCGCATAGCCCGACACCGCCGCGACGACGACACCGACGAGGTACACGGGCACGCTGGAGAAGTCGATGCCCGCGTCAATCGCGTCTTTGAGCGTCAGGATGTTCGCCCCCAACACCGCGGGGATGGAGAGCAGGAATGCAAAGCGCACGGCAAACTTGCGCTCAAAGCCCGTGAAGCAGCCCGCCGTGATCGTCATGCCGGAGCGGGAGATGCCCGGGCACAGCGCGATGGCCTGACCGATACCGACAAGCAGCGCGTCGAGCAGCGTGGCGGTCTTTTCCGTCTTGCGGCCATGGCGCACGCGGTCGCTCGCAAAGAGCAGGATGCCCGTGACGATCAGTGCGCCGCCGATAAAGTACATATTATCACTCAGCTCCGTGAAAAAACGGCGAAACGGCACCATGACGAAAAGCGGCAGCGTGCCCACAATGATGAGCAGAATAAGGCGGCGCGCAGGCGGCACGGGGTTCGGCGTGCGATGATGGGCAAGGTCGCCGATGCCGGTGAAAAACTCCACGATCATATCGCGGATATCATCCCAGTAAGCGGCAAACACCGCCACGAGCGTGCCGAGGTGGAGCAGCACGTCGAAAAAGTCGGGCACGTTGCTCGCGCCCTGGATGCTTAGTAAATGCTCCGCGATGGCAAGATGGCCGGAGGACGAGATCGGTAAAAATTCCGCGATCCCCTGCACAAGGCCGAGAACAACGGCGGTCAAAACTGACATAAAAAACAACTCCTTTTGCGTTTTGTTCTGTAATGGCAATATTCTAACAGGATAATTATAGCACGCTTGTTCGCGGAATACCACCCCGAATTGCCGCATCTTCTTTTTCTTTCCTTTTTCGGTGCATCCCTTGCGAACGCAGGGCGAATGTGCTATGATTGGCGCGGACTATCAGAAAAGGAGAGATAGAAATGACTTATAACTACCGCACCAAGGGCGTTTGCTCCAAGGAAATGCACATTGAGCTGAACGACGACCACACCATCAAGAGCGTAGAGGTCATCGGCGGCTGCAACGGCAACCTTCAGGGCATTTCGCGCCTGGTCGAAGGCATGAAGGCCGAGGATGCCATCGCGCGCATGCGCGGCATCCGCTGCGGCTTCAAGAATACCTCCTGCCCCGATCAGCTCGCCATCGCGCTGGGTGAGGCGCTGGCGCAGGACAAGCAGTAAGTCGTCATTTTTTGCCCGCGCGGTGCATCGCACGGGCAAAAAATGCATAAAATCCTGCAAAATGCCGTTTCCCTCTCTGGACAAACGGCGCTAAACTGTGTATACTGTTAAAAAATAAGCATTCAACGCACTATCAACGCAAAACATTTTGCTTTTGCCGGTCTGACGGGGGAACTTCATGGACATTGATATGGATATCAAAGAGCTCGAAGCGTTCGTCTACGTGGTGGAAAACTGCAGCTTTTCCCGCGCCGCGGAGCTGCTGCACCTGACGCAGCCGACCATCAGCTCGCACGTCTCCGCACTGGAGAGAAAACTGAATATCAAGCTCATCGTCCGCACCACGAAGGAGACCTACCCCTCCGACGCGGGCAAGCTCCTCTACAAATACGCCAAGGAGATCCTGCAGGTGCGCGAGAACGCGGCCATCGCGCTGCGCAACTTCTCGCAGGAGATGAAGGGTACGATCTCCATCGCGGCCTCCACGGTGCCCAGCCAGTATTATCTGCCGCACCTTTTGCAGGACTTCCGCGCCCGCTATCCGGACATCACCTTCAATATCCAGATGGAGGACAGTCCCAAGGTCGTGGAGCTCGTCGCCACGCGCAGCGTAGAGATCGGCTTCTGCGGCACGATGGTGGCGAGCCACAAATGCGTCTATCAGGATTTTGCCAACGACCCGATGGTGCTCATCACGCCGAACACCGAAAAGTATCAGGCCTTTGCGGGCAAGCCCTTCCCCATCAAGCAGCTCAAGGAAGAGACGTTCATCAGCCGCGAAAAGGGCAGCGGCACGTATCAGGCGGGCAAGGAACTCTTAAATGAGCTCGGCGTCGACATCGCCCAGCTGCGCACCGCGGTCGAGATCCGCTCGACCGAGAGCGTCAAGCAGATGGTCAGCGAGGGTCTCGGCGTCGGTCTCATCGCGCAGAGCGCCGCGCAGGACTATGTTCAGTTCGGAAAGCTTCTCGCCTTCCCCTTCCCCGACTCGCGCTTCCGCCGCCAGCTCTATATCGTCAAGCACAAAAACAGCATTTTATCGCCCATTGCGCAGGTGTTTTACGACTATGCGCGCAAAACCAAGGACAAAGCATCCGCCAAATAAGGCGGATGCTTTTTTACAGGGATCGCTCGATTTTTTACCCGATTTTTTCGCGAAATTGTCATTTACTTTTTTTCCTCTCTGGTATATGATAATGCAATAGGCAAACGGCGATGTTGCACCGGTAGGGCAGCAAGCCTTACGGGAGGGAGAGCGATGGACTGCCGCGATTCCGCGCTGTTTACAGGCGTGGACGAAGCATCGTGCGAAAATATGCTGCGCTGCTTCAGCGCTTACGAGCAGCGCTTCAGCGCAGGACAGACCATCCTCACCTGCGGGCAGCAGCAGGATATGATCGGCGTGCTGCTCTCGGGCAGCGCGGCGCTTCTGCGCCTGCACGCCGACGGCAACCGCACCGTGCTTGAAAGCATGGACGAGGGCAGCGTCTTTGGCGAGGAGCTGGCGTTCACCGGCTTTCGCGACGGCAGCGCACTCATCGAGTGCCGCGAGGACTGCCGCGTCATCTTCATGCGCTATGACCAGATCACAAAGCGCTGCGAAAACGCCTGCGCCTGCCACAGTCAGGTCGTAACGAACCTCTTCCAACTGCTCTCGAAAAAGTCTCTGCATCTGAGCCGCCGGATCGAGGTGCTTGCCTGCCGCTCCATCCGCGAAAAGCTGCTGTGCTTTTTCGAGCAGCTCGCCGACGAGCACGGCAGCCGGACGTTCCCCCTGCCGTTTTCCCTCAGCATGCTTGCCGACTACATCAGCGCCGACCGCAGCGCCATGATGCGCGAGATGCGCAAAATGCGCGAGGAGGACCTCATCAGCACCGAGGGCCGCAGCGTGACGCTGCTTTAGTTTTTTGCAAGTATTTTTCGTAAATGCAAGTTTTCCTGCATCGTCAGAATTTTGGTATTCATTGACGCAAGAAAACTTTCATGATATAAATATAGCATCATTCCATATTCCCGGCGCTGCGTCCAGGAATCCCGCCTGCCGTTCTCCCCGGACGGCACGGCGCTGAATCTCAACAAAAAGGAGAATCATTCATGTATCGCATCGTGAAGAAAGAAGCGCTCAAGCCCACCGTGACCCTCTACGAGATCGAGGCGCCGATGGTGGCAAAGAAGGCCGAGCCCGGCCAGTTCATCATCCTGCGCGTCGATGAAAACGGTGAACGCATCCCCATCACCATCCACGACTTCGACCGTGAGAAGGGCACCGTCACCATCATCGTGCAGACGATCGGCGCCACCACCGAAAAACTCAGACATAAAGCCGAGGGCGAGTACATTCAGGACTTTGTCGGCCCGCTGGGCCGCCCGACCGAGACCGAAGGCAAGAAGAAGGTCTGCGTCGTGGGCGGCGGCGTCGGCTGCGCCATCGCTTACCCCGTTTTGAAGAAGTTCCACGACTGCGGCGCGGAAGTCCACGCGGTCGTCGGCTTCAAGAATAAGGACCTCGTCATTCTTGAGGACAAGTTCCGCGCGGCGTCCAGCGTTTTGAAGCTGATGACGGACGACGGCTCTTACGGCGAGAAGGGTCTTGTCACCGATGCGCTCAAGGAGCTCATCGACGCGGGCAACCAGTATGACGAGATCTTCGCCATCGGCCCTGCCATCATGATGAAATTCGTGTCCAAGACCACCGAGCCCTACGGCATCCCCACCACCGTTTCCATGAGCCCGATCATGGTCGACGGCACCGGCATGTGCGGCGGCTGCCGCCTCACCGTCGGCGGCGAGACGAAGTTCGCCTGCGTCGACGGCCCGGACTTCGACGGTCACAAGGTCGACTGGGACGAGAGTCTCAAGCGCGGCAAGATGTACTTCGACTGGGAGCGCCACAAATACGAAGAGACCTGCAACCTGTTCAGCAAGGAGGTTCAGTAATATGCCTAACATGAGTCTGAAGAAGAACGAAATGCCCTCGCAGGAGCCCAACGTCCGCAACAAGAACTTTCTGGAGGTTGCCCTCGGCTATACCGAGGAGCAGGCGCTCGACGAAGCAGCCCGCTGCTTAAACTGCAAGAACCATCCCTGCGTCTCCGGCTGCCCGGTGCAGGTCAAGATCCCCGAATTCATCAAGAAGATCACCGAAAAGGACTACGAGGGCGCCTATCAGGTCATTCATGAGACCTCTTCCCTGCCCGCCGTCTGCGGCCGCGTTTGCCCGCAGGAGACGCAGTGCGAATCGAAGTGCATCCGCGGCATCAAGGGCGAGCCTGTCGGCATCGGCCGCCTCGAGCGCTTTGTCGCCGACTGGCACAATGCCAATGTCCAGGAAGCACCCGCCAAGCCCGCGCCCAACGGCCACAAGGTCGCGGTCATCGGCTCTGGCCCCAGCGGCCTCACCTGCGCGGGTGACCTTGCCAAGAAGGGCTACGATGTCACCGTTTTTGAAGCGCTCCACCTTGCCGGCGGCGTGCTGGTCTACGGCATCCCCGAGTTCAGACTTCCCAAGGCCATCGTGCAGAAGGAAGTCGACGGCCTGAAGGCCCTCGGTGTCAAGGTCGAGACGAACATGGTCATCGGCCGCGTCGTGTCCATCGACGAGTTGATGAGCGAGTACGGCTTCGAGGCCGTGTTCATCGGCTCCGGCGCGGGTCTCCCGATGTTCATGCACATCCCCGGCGAGAACCTCTGCGGCGTTTACTCCGCCAACGAGTTCCTGACCCGTATCAACCTGATGAAGGCTTATAAGGACGGCTCCGACACGCCCATCATGCCGCTTCAGGGCAAGAAAGTCGCCGTCGTCGGCGGCGGCAACGTCGCCATGGACGCCGCGCGCTGCTCCAAGCGTCTGGGCGCGGACGTGTACGTCGTCTACCGCCGCGGCATGGAAGAGCTCCCCGCCCGTCACGAAGAGGTCGAGCATGCCATCGAAGAGGGCATCGTCTTCAAGACGCTCAATAACCCCGTCAAGATCAACGGCGATGAGAAGGGCTATGTCTCCTCCATGACCTGCGTGGAGATGGAGCTGGGCGAGCCTGACGCCTCCGGCCGCCGCCGCCCGATCGAAAAGGTCGGCAGCGAACACGATCTGCCGGTCGACTGCGTCATCATGTCGCTCGGCACCACGCCGAACCCGCTCATCAAGAACACCACCCCGGGTCTTGAGGTCAACCGCAAGGGCGGCATCGTCGTGAACGAGGCCGGTCTCACCTCTCACCAGAACGTCTACGCCGGCGGCGACGCCGTCACGGGCGCTGCCACCGTCATCCTCGCCATGGGCGCCGGCAAGCTCGGCGCGAAGAGCATCGACGAGGCACTGAGCAAATAATTTTCGTCAGCGAAAGCGCGCAGAAGCGTACTTCTGCGCGTTTTCTCAATACCATTTCTCACGAAGGGAGAACTATTATGAATCTTTGGCATGATATTGCACCGGCGCGCGTGCGCCCTGAGGACTTTTTCGCGGTCATCGAGATCGAGAAGGGCTCGAAAAACAAGTACGAGATGGATAAAGAGACCGGCGCGCTGCGTCTCGACCGAATTCTCTACACCTCGACTCACTATCCCGCCAACTACGGCTTCATCCCCCGCACCTGGGCGGACGACGGCGACCCGCTGGACGTTCTGGTTCTCTGCTCTGAATGCATCCGCCCGCTGAGCCTCGTGGAGTGCTACCCCATCGGCGTTATTTCGATGGAGGACAGCGGCAGTCTCGATGAAAAGATCATTGCCATTCCCTTCCAGGATCCGACCTACAACACCTATCAGGACATCTCGGAGCTGCCGAACCATGTGGCAAGCGAAATCCGCCACTTCTTCCGCGTCTACAAGAGCCTGGAGGGCAAGGAGACCGTCGTCAGCGACGTCCTCGGCCGCGAGGAAGCCATCAAGATCATCATCAAGTGCCAGAACGCTTATATTGAAAAATATTGCCGTTAAAGCAAAAAAAGGGAAAGGCTGACGGCCTTTCCCTTTCTATTTTGGCATAAAGAAAGACGCATTCGAAAGAATGCGTCCTTCTTTATGCTGCATCTTCGATTTACTAAATACTCTCCTAGTAACCTCATTAGTAACCTGAAAGCAACTCGGTAACCTCAAAAAACCTCTAAGTAACCCCAAACCTTTACGGCCTTCAGCGGCAAAAAGAGGCATATCCTCACAAAGAAAAAATCCCCGAGACCATTGGGATTTATTACGGCATTTTTATCTTTGTAGGACTGCTTGTGAGAACGGAAATTCACCGTATGCCCCATATACTCCGGCTTGGACAAAATCTGCCCAACGATGTAGCCGCTCCAGTTATAGGGGTTGGGGAACTCCTTCTTGTTTTTCCACACGCCCTTGTTCTGCTTGCCAAAGTAGACCGCAGGCGTGTCGATCTTGTCATCAAACAGGATGCGGGCGATGTCATAGGGGCCTTTGCCCTCGATGGTTAATCGGAAAATGCGCCGCACCACGGCGGCGGCTTCCTCGTCGATCAGCCAATGGTATTTGTTCTCCGGGTCTTTCTTGTAACCGTAAATGGCACAGCTGGTGGTGGGCTTGCCGGATTCCCCTTTGACGCGAATGGCCATTTTCTGCTTGCGGCTCAGGTCACGAAGATACCATTCGTTCATAATGTTGAGGAAGGGGGCAAATTCGTTGCTGTTCTGGTCGTCGCTGTCCACGCCGTTGGCAATCGCAACAAAGTGGACGCCGTGCTGCCGGAAGAACACCTCCGTGTAAAAACCGGTTTGCAGGTAATCACGACCGGCCCGACTCATGTCCTTGACGACCACATGGGCCACCTTCCCAGCCTCAATGTCCGCCACCAGCTGCTTCCATGCGGGACGGTCAAAGTTGCCGCCGCTCCATCCGTCATCGGTGTAATGGCGGCAGTTGGCGTAACCTCTCTGCCGGGCATAGCTTTCGAGGTATTTTTTCTGATTGACGATGGAGTTGCTGTCGCCAGCATTGTCATCGTCACGGCTCAGCCGCTCATACAGAACGGTGATTTTTTCCTCAGTCTGTTTCATGCGCATTCGGCGCTCCTTTCAGACTGACGGCTCATTTGTGGTGCTTCCATTATATCATAAGTGCCGTCATTTGTAACCCCTTCATTGCGGATCATCCGCAGAATCTTTTCCTCCATGGTCTCCGCTGCTGTTTCGCTGAATGCGACCCTGACCTTATAGGTGGTGCCGCCGATGCGACGGATGATGAACTGTTCCTGCTTCGTTTGCTCCATAGGCTTCCTCCTTGCGTGATTGGTCGATTTTTGATATAATAAGTCTGGTTCCGTTGGCTGTAAGCCGATCATGTCTTTATGCTGGTTTTCCATGTTCTTTTTCTCCTTTCTACCCTCTGTGTTTAAGGCAGTAACCTTAGTAACTTGCGTTTAGATTGCCCTTTCACTAATAGGAGAAAAACGGGGTGTAAATCGGAACTGTTTTTTGAGAAAAAGAAAAATATTTTTTCGGGAGGTGAAGCTGTCGTGGATTTATGGGAGGATGAGCTGCTGGGCGATGATTTTTCCGACGAGGAAGAAGGTACCGAGGAGCAAATAGAGGAAACCGGCCTTGAAACGGCTGCGGGCGGCTTTGCCGATTGGGAGGATGCATCTGACGCTGCGCCGGAGAACGAATCGCTGGAGGAAGCGCTTGCAGAAGAACGCACGCTGGAGCTGGAGAGCGAGCTGGAGCAGGACGAGCATCCCAGAGACTATGATGCCGAGCTGGAGGACGAGGAGGAAGAAGCCGCGCCCACCAGCGAAAAACGGCTCAAGCGGGAAATTCGCGCAGAGGCTCTGCGGCGGCTGGAGGAAGCAGCCCGGACGGAATCGGATTTTCTGAGTGTTGTGGACGAGTGGAACAAGCTGGACAGAAATCGGGAACGCCGGGAGCGTGACCACGAAAATCTGCGCGGGGATGTGCCGTTGGAGTTTCAGGCCGTGCCTGATCCGAAGATCGCCCCGATGTGGATGAATTTGCCAAGGTTTCGCCAGCTTTGTCAGGGAAATTTTCTTGACATCATCTTCTCCTGTCCCTACGAGCTGCACCAGCTGACAGCAAACCGTTTTCTCTCCAAACTCTTCTTCACCCTCAGCGATGAACAGAAGGAGGTACTGTACTACCTGTTCGTCAAGCAATACAGAACCACAAGGCTTGCTGCCATCCGTGGGCAATCCGACCGGAACATCCGTAAGCTGCGGATGACCATTCAGAAAAAGCTGCAAAGGCGGATGTATGAGCATCTGAGCGAAAAGCTGGAAAAGGACTACAGCATTACCCTGCGAGAGCGCGAGTTCGTGGAGGAATATGAAGCACTGCTGCAAACCATGGGCAAAGATGCCGTGATCCGCCGAGAGAACAAAACGAAGCCGAGAAAAAAGAAAGCCGCCCTTGACGATGACAAGGACGGTTGATACAATAGTAATATGGTTAATATATAGTTGGATTACGAGTCGAGAGGAACAGCGCCATGAAGAATCTCTTTGAGCAGTCCCGTTCCCATTGGGTGCGGTATGACCGCTATGAACTGAAAACCGCCGCAGACGGCAATCGGTATATCACGCCAGGGAAGAACGCCAAGCCCGACATCTATAATCCCTTGAAGGAAGCGCCGGGAATCGTGCTGGATGCGCTGAATGTGGGAATGCTGATGATGAACCGCAGTCCGGAGGACGAGGTGCAGAAGGCTATTCTGGAGTTTGTGACCCATTACGGTTTGCTGGGTCTGATGACGGCGCTGCCCACCACGCCGTCCTTTATGGACTATGAAAAGGTGTATCTGCCGAAAAACCATTTCATCAAGGCAGAATCCATGGAAACCGAGGACTATCTGGCGTTGTTCTATCCCTTTGACCAGCTGGATGTGGTGAAACGAGGCGTTGAGTCCAGTTGGAGTGTGTCCGGCGACCGAACAATGGTGGCGCTGACCATGACCTTTGCGGATGAGCCTATGGCGAAAACCATGAGCTTCCAGCGGGAGTATGCTGAAGCCTATGACTGGGTAGCGCAGCAGTTCAAGGACTGGGCTTTCACCCTGACCACATCCATTCTGTACTACAACGATTATGACCTGATCGACGAGGACACCCGGAATCTGTACCGTAAGGGCATGGCCGCTTTCGGCGGCATTGCACCCAGCTATCATATTGAGCTGTTGGACAAGCCGACCATCTATTGGGATTTTCACTCCCTGCTGCTGGGCATCCAGATGATGTTCAGCTTCCTACTGGTGGATGGAGAGAAGCCCCTGCGGCTGTGCAAGCACTGCCAGAAGGTATTCCTGAGCAGCCGCTCCAATTCCGCTTTTTGCAGCCCCCGGTGCAAGAACCAGTATAATGTCTATAAAAGCCGGGGGAAGAATAAGGGACAGGACGGTGAGAATGATGATTGACCGCTGGATCGCAGAAGCGACCGAATGTGATTTCAAGGTCGCGCTGGAGGTAAAGAAGCCGAAAAGCTGGTTGAAAAGCGTCAGCGCCTTTGCAAACGGCATCGGCGGCACGCTGTTTTTCGGGATTGATGATGACAGAAACGTGATGGGCTTGTCAGATGCTCAGACCGATGCAGAGATGATCAGCCGCCTGATCAAAGAGCGAATTACGCCCTATCCGAGTTTTGTCCTTGCTCCTGAACGAGAAAATGGTAAGGACATTCTTGTACTGTCCGTATCCGCAGGGCGGTCTACTCCGTATTACTATAAAGCGGACGGTATCATGGAAGCCTACATCCGAATGGGCAATGAAAGCGTGATTGCCCCATCCTATGTCCTCAATCAGCTGATTCTCAAAGGAATGCACCGCACCTATGACGAGCTGATTTCCGAGTATGATTTTAAGGATTATGCTTTTTCCAAGCTGCGGGAGCGGTATAAGGCGTGGACGGGCAACAGCATGGAAGAAAAGCTGTTCGATTCCTTTGATATGCGGGACGAAAACGGCAAGCTGACCAACGCAGGTGCTTTGCTCGCGGACGATTCGCCCATCCGGCATTCCCGCCTGTTCTGCACTCATTGGAACGGTCTCGATAAAAGCGGCGGCATGGTAGATGCGCTTGACAGCGCAGAGTATTCAGGCAGCCTGATTATCCTGCTCAATGAGGGTGTCAGCTTTGTCAAGCGGAATATGAAAACCCGCTGGAAGAAAACCGCAGATTCCCGCATTGAAATGCCGGATTACTGCGAACGAAGCGTTTTCGAGGCGCTTGTCAATGCGCTGATCCATCGTGATTATCTGATACTGGGCAGCGAGGTACACATTGATATTTACGATGACCGTCTCACCATTTATTCTCCCGGTGGTATGCCCGACGGCACACGGATACAGGAACGGGATCTGTCCAGCATTTCCTCCACACGCCGCAACCCCGTCCTTGCAGATATTTTCGGACGGCTGGGTTATATGGAGCGGCAAGGCAGCGGCTTTAAGAAAATCACGGAATCCTATCATGCCGCCCATAACTACCGTGCTGAGTTGGAGCCTAAATTCTACTCGGATGTTACCTCATTCCAAGTGACGCTGTACAACCTGAATTATGGGCAATCCATTGATAAAACGAGTATTTCGGATGAAAACCAGTTGTTTGATGAGCGGAAAGCAGTTGTTTCTGAGAAAAACCAGCTGTTTGAAACACTCCTTTTAGGGCTGAAAGCGAAAGCAAGCACCAAGGAAACAATGCTAAGGCTGTATCATAAATTTGGTTTTGACGCTGCATTTGCACGAGCGGATATTATGAAGCTCGCGGGTGTAACCTCCTCACCGGCAGGTGCATTGATAGATAAGCTCAAAAGCGCAGGACTAATAGAACCTGTTACCGGTCAAGGCAAGGGCAAATATAGGTTTGTATTGCCCAAAGAATAAGAGAACGCCCGTTATCGGCCATGCAGCCAATAACGGGCATTCATCAGTTATATACAAGTTCAGTCAGAACAATTTCCTCAGCACGGCTGCGGATGCTGTTCATGCGGTGTACCCATTCCATCTGGTCGGCGGCTTTCAGGGCTTCGGTCACACCTTCTTGCTTCGCCATAGCAGAAACGACGATTTCCATTCGTTCATTGCAGGCTTGGTCAATCTCGGCAAGGTGCCGATGCAGCGTCCCAGATGTGAGAAAGTTCGCGTAGAGAACAGGCCGATGAGCTTTCAGATAACTGCGGCGCATACGTCCATACTTGCCGATCTGATAGTCCGGCTCCTCTGGTAGTGCAAGGTTTGGGATAAGGTAATCGCCCTCCTGATGATAAGTGCCGCCCATTTGCTCAAATAACGATTTCATAAAAATCAGCTCCTTTGTGTGTTGATTTCCAGCGGTTATAAGGTGTTTTGACTCCTTTCCTACAACTGCTGTTCCATTCACCACAAATGAGCCGCAGTCATATGTATTAGGTGGGAGAAACCACCCTCTACATATTAACTCTGGTGCTGAATGCTGTTGGACTCTCCGGCCCGCTCGTCCTCCTGACTGAGCCGCCCGTAGAGTACGGTGTATTGCTGATTTTCTTGACCTGCCATAGTTACCTCCTTTTCCTTGGGGCAGGCCGGTACGGTAACAGAAAGTATACCGCACCGGCTCTCGCAAGTCTACCGGAATTTTACTGCTCATGATGCTCCCGCTCTAACTTCGTGTCGATAAGCTGCAGGAGCTTGTCTGTGGGTGTTGCCGATGCGCCGCCGGGGAACACAGAGGTCACAAGGAAGCACTTCCCACCAACCAGCATTGCCCGTTGACGAGCGAGGTCATCCCCCTCCCATTTGGCTGTGCTGTCACGGAACAACGTTTCCACGCCGCCGTCCTCGGAGCGGCGCAGGATGACCTGCTCCGGCCGGTAGGCGCCGAGGATGCCCGTGTCACGATAAATTTCCCAATCCTGTTTCATCCTAATCCTCCCATCGTTTGCTCATGCTGTCGCTTTTCCTGTTCTTCCCGCGCGGCGTGTTCATCCAATTTTTCTTTCACCGCCAGAGCCGCGCCTGCGGCGAAGCCGACCACTGCGCCGAGGTTTTCGGCGGCGGTCTTCGCCTCCATGCGCCGCCGCTTTTCCTCGGCGTCTTCATCCTCATCCAATAGCGATCCCGCGGCAGCCAGCCCGACCACGGCGGGAATCAGAGGAACAGGCCGCGGATCGCCGCCGCGCCATACCATCCCGCCAGTGCCGCCGTGCCAAGGATCAGCACCAGCATGATCCACTTGAGGGCCACCAGCAGGCTGAAGTCCGGGAGCCAGTCGATCCACTTGGAGGAATACCTCTCGCTCAGGTTCCCAACCCGTTCCAGCAGTTTGTTCATCTCTGTCAGCGATCTCTGCATCTCCGCCAGAGACTGCTGCACTGGCGTCAGGTCGATGTGTGCTCTCAGACCGGGGATTGCTTTCCGAATTTCCTCCAGCTCCCAGTTTATTCCGTCTGCCTGCTGTGTCAGCTTGCTCATAGCCTGCGGCAGCGGACATTGGATCACGATGGGCTGCATCATCTGCGGCGGTGTATTTGCCGATGCGCTGCTCGGCTGATTCATCCGCTTCAATTCCTCCATCGGTTTCCTCTGCTCGCAATTTTCTCTTGATGAGTTCTGCGCGTATTCTGAATTCATGCTCCATGGCCTCCTTGCAATACTTTTCTTCGTGTAATTTGTTGTCGCGGCACTTCATGCCGTCCGGCGTGGTGTAGGTGATGTACTTGCGATTGTTTTCCCAACGCACCTGATAACCCTCGGATTCCATCAGCGAAACGAAGGCGTCCCTGTCGGCGGCGTATTTCATGCACGCATCGGTGGTGTTCATGAGCCGCAGCTTCCAGCTTTGGCCTTTCAGTGCCGTGTGATATTCCGCGCCGCTCATGCCGCGGGCCTGCTGCGTTGGCGCGTCAAAGACAGGAAGATCCATTTCCTGACAGATTGCGTCGTTGCGCCGCATCAACTCTTGCAGTTGTTCCTTCGCCATGTGCAGCTTTTTGCCGGCCTCAAAGTTGACGGAGTTGATGACGCAGTGGGAGTGGATGTGCTCGCGGTCTACGCGGGTGCAGACCAGCACCTCGCAGCCGCCGAAGTACTCCGCCAGCCGCCGCGCGGCTTCGTGAGCCTGCCTTGAATCGACCGCCGCGCCTTTTGGAAAACTCTGCACCATGTGGTAGAACATCACGCCGCCGTCCTTGTGGTAGAGAAGTTTCGTGTTCAGGAAATCGTCATAGACGCTCTGCGGCTGGCAGTTGATGCCGCTGAAGAGCGGCGCGCCCTCCCATGTAGTTTTCTTCTCCTGCATGACATAGAGCATCACGCTGCGCATGGCGGCGCGGGACTGGGTGCCCCGCTTGTAGTTCACAAAATGTACGATGGCCATACGGCTCACCGCCCTTCCGTGACTGACCGCAGAGCGGCGCTGACCTCGGACAGCTCACCGGCGGCTTTCTCCAAGCCGATGACCTGCACTTTGCCCATGTTGGCAAGGACGGTGAGGCGGTTGATGTTGCTGCCGATGCCCTTGAGCTGGCGGAGCAGTTCTTTTTGCCCGTCGATGACAACGATCCGCTTGCCGAGGCAGCAGGCGGTGACATAGTCGCTCATAGACATGTGGGCCTTCGCCGCCAGAGCCTTGATTTTTTCGCGGTCCGTGGACGCCATGCGTGTGCTGAATTTGATATCTTTTTTCATGTTCTTTTCTCCAATCGTAGCTAAAAGTGGGTCCGGGCTTCTGCCCGGAATTTGGGTGAAGGGCTTTGCCCGCCCAGTGCATTTGGCAGGGCAGCGGCTTCGCCGCAGACCAGACAAATGCGATGCTGGCCGTCGTCCGAGCGGACGACGAATCCCTCGTCCCGCCGCAAGCGGCAGGACTCGCTCTCTCCGCTACGTCACTGTGGTGCTCGCCCTGCGCGGGCTGAATCTCCCCTCGTCGGGTACACACGCCACCCCATCCCCCAAACGCGCACACAGCGGCCCACACGGCGAAACACAGGGCGTTTTCACCACCTGAGACATCGGCAGGGTCGATAGGGTCAACAGCTTGGGTATCCTGTGCATCGTCACTTTCGGCACGGCGCAGCTCGATGAGCCGCTTGCCGTTGCTGCGGCGCACCACGGCGGAAATGTCGATTTTGCTTAGTGCGGCAACGCTTTGCAGAATCAGGCGAGATACCTTTTTCGGCGTGATGCCCTCGCTGCCCACAGGGTCGATCTGCGCGGACAGCTCCGTGGGAGTGCCGATAAATTCCGCGCGGTCACGCATCAGCTCAGAGAGAAGAATGACGATGCGCCCGCCCAGCAGCTCCGGCTGCGTCCGGCTGTCCGACATCAGCTCCCACACATTTTCCGCGTTGCGTTCCAGCGTCAGCTCACGATATTCAATGTCACGCCCGATGCAGGAGAGCGTCGCCTTGCCGCTGCCGCGCTTGTCCTCAATGAGCGTGAAGCTGGAATCCACCGCGCCGCTGATAGCCGTTGTGCCGGAGATACGGCTGAACACATCGTCGGCAAATTCTTTTCGCAGATGGTGGATCAGCAGAATGGCGATGCCGTGGGCATCCGCAATACGCTTCAGCGCGGAGAGGTCACGGTAGTCATTTGCGTAGGTGTTGTCATAACCGGCGCCGCGGATCATTTGCAGCGTGTCAATGATGACCAGCACCGTGTCGGGGTGCTCAGAGAGGAACGCGCAGAGCTGTTCCTCCAGCCCCTTGCCAAGGGTGTCACTGTTGGTGGTGAAGTGGACGTTGGCTGGGGCGTCCTCCGCGATCTCGAACAGGCGGTTCTGGATGCGGAGGGTGGAATCCTCCAGGCAGAGGTAGAGCGTGGTGCCCTGCTTCACGCCCATGCCCCAGACGGATTCGCCCTTCGCCACCGTGACGGCCAGCCACAGCGCCAGCCATGACTTTCCAACCTTGGGTGAGCCGGCGAGGATGTGCAGGCCCTGGGAGAGCAGATCGTCGACCACGAAGTTCAGCGGCGTGAGCGGCTGACTCATTAACGTTTCACCGTCGATGGTCAGCAATCGGTTTTCTTTTTTCAATTTTGAATCCTCCTTAAAAAATAGTGCTCCCATCGGAACGATAAGAGCGAAAAAAGCAGAGGGGAGTTACCACGGAACGGCACGTGGTTTCTTCCCTCTGCTTGTATTGTGGAGGAATTCATGCTATGCTGAGAAAAAGAGCGGACAAATTAAAAATCAGGTAGGACAATTTTTGTGGAGGAGGATACATATGGGAGGCAGCGTCATTTTCTACACCTATGGCAGCACCTTGGAGCTGAACGGCCAGCAGTTGACCGCCGGTATGCTGACCGCTGATCTGTTAAACCTGTCACCGGACGAATATCAGCCCATGGACAAACGCATGAAGCGGATCACCAGCCTTGCGGAAGAGTATGAGCAGAGCAAAGACACAGCACTTTGGTGGAAGCTGAATGAGGAGATGGCTGCACTCTGCCAGAAGCTACGCCGGTATCAGGTGTTCCGCCTGCTGCTGGATGAAGACGAGGACGCTTTCTTCTCTGCCATACGGGAGATCACGGAGCAGTTCAGCGTATTTCCCACAGAGGATCAAGCGCCGACAGCGGAAGCGCAAAAGAGACAGCTTGAGCGCGTGGCAAACCAATTCTCCCAGCGCGGTGAGTATGCTCCCCTCGACCTGTTCCATCCGAGTGAGGCAGATCTGGAAGATGGGATGGCTTTTTATTATGAGATGCTCCGCGCCTTCGGTCCCACCAGGGGCGCATGGCGTGATTACCAGAAGCGCCTTGACCGCTATGCGCTGTACCTCCATGACATCCGCGCCTTCAACGAGACCATTCGGAACTTTATTCAGTTCAGCTTGTCCAAACTGGATCACAACAGCCCGGAGGAGTATGCGAAGGCTCTCTACGGTTTCTATAATGATGACCGCATTGCGGAAAAGCTCATCATCAATCCCATCCGCAACAACGGCGACTGCTATACGACCCACGATGCCTACGAGCTTTCCTATGTGCCGCGGCCGCTGCCGGATGGTACTGTCGCTATCTGTCAGGAGCATGTGACCGACAGCTTGCAGGCACTGATGAAAGCGGATTATATGCTGGCGCTGAACAGTGGGCACAACATCCGCCGCTGCATCATCTGCGGACGGTATTTTCTGCTCAAGAGCGGTGTCCACGCGCTATACTGCGAAGGGGCGTGTCCCCACGCGCCCGGCTACACCTGCCGGCAGTTCGGCACGGTGGAGTTGCAGAAGGAGCTGGCGAAGGACATTCCCAAGGTCAAAGTCAAGGTGACCGCTTTTGCCCGCTTCACAAAGGATATGCAGCGGGGTGCGATCTCACAGGAGGACGCAAGAAAAGCCAAGGACTATGTGCGGGATTTGCTTTATGACGCTCTGCGTGACGCGAATATCTCCGTAGAGGCTTTCGAGCAGCGTATTTCCTCTGAGCGCGTTTACCAGCACTGCGGGATCACCAGAACGGCCAATCCGAGGGGCCGTCCGCCGAAGAAGAAGGCGGGTGAGAAAGCATGACCAACGAGCAACTAATTCGCCAATATTATGACGGTGATGAAGCTGCGCTGGAAAAGCTGTACCATAAAAATATCGGGCTGATCCGCAGAATCGCCAAGGAAGCAGCAGCGGAGTTAACTGCCTGACGGCGGACTCACATCATCCAAATCAATTTTCCGCGTATACGAAAACGATTCTGGATGACCTTTGCGGCGAGGGCGCGTTGGAGCTTCTGACGCGGATACAGAGCCGGGAATATGACGAAA
>OGLS01000243.1_pt1 | contig 57591 bp, 53 predicted proteins | sample 1572881 | NCBI WGS metagenome assembly OGLS01 (sample SAMEA2582013, study PRJEB24529) | metagenome | biome: Human gut stool | place: China | collected 2011
ATATGCACAACTTTTTAAACATAAATCTTTTATAATTTAATTCCGCCAATAGGTAATCTATAAGATTTTTACTTTCGCAGTCCCATTTTGAAACAGCTCAAAGTGCCTAGCGCAAAATGTATACAGCCACTTGCCTTCACACCCGTCCAGCAATAAAAAAGTGAGGGCTACCCCTATCACTAGGAATAGCCTTCCAATCATTCTTTAAGAGAGAAATTAATTGAGAAAATTATTATTATTCATGATAACCAAACGGAGTTTTCTGATTGGTTACAACGATTACATTCTTCGTATTGCCTACCTGAGTCAGTGTCATCTTAGTCGGATTAATTGGATCATCAGGTTCTACAGTGAATGTGACTGGAGAGAATTTTGCAAACAGAAAAATAGCGTCAAGGATTCCAGCATCTGCAAATTCTACACCAAATTCATCTCCAGATCCAGTCAAAGTCAGACTTACTTTATCATCACCACTTGCTGAAGTCACAAGCTGCAAAAGACCTTCTCTGCCACCGAATACCATATCCACAACTTCATAAGTAGGAGCGATAGCCAGATAATCCAGCGTCTTACCTGGATAAGAAGAAGCCATTCCGCTCAATGTTGAAGCCACAGTCTGCTGTCCGTATGAACTCATACCGTCGTAAGTAACAAACCACGGTCCACCGTTGGCAAATAACAATGCCGGAGGAGTAGTTTCACCGTTTAATACAGCTTTTCCATCTTCAGACTTCCAAGTACCAGAAGCACTATCGTAAACCAATTTCGATACTTCCATTCCACCCAATGTAATCGGGCTGTAGAATTCCATACCTTCCTTGGTCTGAATGTATGAAAAGACCTCTGTCACATTCTCACCGTCAACTTCATGCGAGATAGCCAGTGTTCGATATGATTTTGTTACGTCATATTTCTCACCATCAGCAGCATAAGAGAAAAGTACATAATTTACTTTTTGCTCAGCTTCCTCGATATCAGTGAGATATGCTTCCCAAGTTTCATTTTCCGGCATCGGAGTCATGATAATGGTATTACCAGTCTTTTTACCTTTCAATACAACCTGTTCCGGAGTGGCCGACTGAATAGTAAATTCATAGTCACCTTCCATACCGAGTCCTGTAGCACCTACATCCGAGGCCGGATCAGAGAAGAAGTGGAAAATTTCATTATAAGTATCTACAGTCAGTGTAGGACCAGCCTGTTCTTTCAAACGGTAGAGACTTGTCGACTTAGCACCGGGATCAGCGATATCAGCACTTACCGTTACTTCACCTTCTGCAGTAAACGACATCAGCACGTTGTATCCGCCAAAACTCTGCTGAGAAGAAGGATAATATTTCATCAACCATCCGTTCGGTGCCTCAATCAAAATTTTCTGGGCGTTTTCCATCGCTTCCTCCACACGGTTCGAAGCCGATTCACCGAACAAGTTTTCCGTTTCTGAAGTACAGCCCGCCAGCAAGAACGAACTGATCAGAGTAAAAATATATAATAACTTTTTCATACTCATTCCGTTTTTATCATTTTAATGTTGTCCAATCCATTTCCAGTATATGCGACTGGCGTTCCTGCACTTCTTCATGCAAAGCCTGAATATCAATTCCCCATGAGTCACTCAGATATTCGGTAACCATATCCAGTTTTTCCTGAATCAATGCGCCACCTACTGTTCCGGCCTGGCTCATGATGTTCTGCCATTCAGCGTCCGATTTTACCACGTAGTTTGCAATGGTTTCTACAAAGTCTTCATCCGGTTTGCTGGAACCATAGGCGGTTACGAAACCGTCTTTACGTACATCAGCATCCTCCAGATTCACCCATCCTTCACCTGTATACTTACCGGCAGTAATGTCATTAAAGTCTGTAGAGTAATTCTTTGTCTGATGCAGGATATGAGCAAACTCATGGTGCATGGTCTTGAAATACCATTCATTCAGTACCTCCATGTTCGGATTTTCGACATCCAGTCCGTTTACGTTGAACAACGTAATCTTCATACCGCCTTCCGCAGTACCCAATACAATGGAACCGCTGGCTGCGTTATATTCCGGTGAACCTACAAAGTGCATGATTTTCGGACAGTAAGTAGGAAGAAACTCCGGAGCAGCCAGTTTGGCATACACTTCCAGCCACAGGTATTTCACCATCTGCGCCAAAGCAATCGACTTGTTGTAATCGGCTGGTATCACGTTATAGTCCATATCCGATTCGATATCCTCAAAACGATACTTCAAGTCGATATTATATGGAGTTGTATAGTTCGTAAGAATCCATTTATCAAACTCATTGCGCTGAGGAGCCGTCGTATCAAAAATGCTATCAGGAGACAAATCGTCTTCGCTGCATGAGGTAGCAGTACACATGGCTACCAATATCAAAAATAAGTATTTTATCTTTTTCATAACAACTATCATTTTAAAGTTCATTTATCGAGGATTAGCCTCCAGACCAGCTTCTATAACATCTTGTGGCAACTGGAATGCGCGACGCGGATCATCTTTTGTCAATACGATCGGGTCCATACCATCACGGTTATGAGTAATTTCAATACCGTAGCGTTTTACATCCATCCAGCGTGAACCGTCGTGAATAGTTTCGATACGGCGCATCTGCAACACACAGTGGATCATGTTTTCCTGTTTCTTGTTTACAAACGAGAAGCAAGGATTCAGGTGTTTCTTCACTGTACGCTTGGTTTCATCGGTTACAGGTATCGGTGTATATCCCACACTTTCATAGAAGTCTACAATTTTATCTTCTGTCAGTGTTTCCGGATATCCGTATCTTCCGTCACCCTTCGATGCATCCAGCCATTCGTTCATATATTCTACAGCAGTAGCATAGTCAGGCTGAGCCTTCAGAATATTAGCCTCGATGCAGCAAAGCAATGTTTCGTTGGTACTGAACGGAACGATTACAGCGTGACGCCAACCGATACCGTTTACCTTATCTGTATACTCAAAGTACATACGATACTTGAAGAAACACAACTTCTGTTCCATACCGTTCAGGCTGGCATAAAACAACGTATTGGGGTTCCATGGAGCATCTGCCCAGAGTGTTTCGTAAGTGGTTACGGTACGGTTCATGCCATAACGTTTTGCCATGTTGTAAGGACCATAAATAAAAGGCCATGAACTGTAAATCGGAGTAATCAGCAAGTTAGCGTCTACCGAAGCAGAGATATATGCATCACCTCTTTCATCCAAATCAGTGATAGAACCCAGATCAGCCTGCAACTGGCGCAGTGATCTTGCCGGATTTGTACCCAAAACAGCCTTACCATATTCCAGCACCTTTTCATAGTTCGACTTATCTTCTTTTACATAGAACAGGTAGAAACGTGCGGCAAAAGCATTGGCAGCCTTCTTGTTGAAATGATATTTAGGCACTGAATATAAATTGTCATTAATCAGCGGAAGTCCTTCCAGCAAATCAGCCTCAATATGCTGATAAGTTTCTTCCAGTGTACCTCTGGTATATTCAGGAGCTACTTCTGTTTCCGGTTTCGTAGCGTAAGGAATACCCAATTTTTCCGCAGCGGTAGCCGGATCATAAGCTTCACAGAAGATATTAGCCAAGACAAAATGTGCATATGCACGGCACAACAGCGCTTCACCTTTCTGAGCGTTCAGCGAAGCCGGATTTCCCATCTGTTCGATAGCCTGCAGTGCATGGTTTGCCGAAGCAATCGCCATATAAAGTCCGTTCCACATTCCCTGCGGAGAGTCCTGACTCGTATCTGTCTTGATATCACTCCACAGATAGGCATCCTGTTCCTGCTGGAACTCAAAGCCATACATCTCACCGTTGTCAGCCGTATTGTCCGAAGCCTGCTCAAACATCATTATCGGATAATAGTTAGGATAAGCCGAAACCAGCAGACTGGTAACCTTCGACTCCGTATCAATTTCTGCACGATTATCTGGCACTGTATCCAGGAAATCGCTACACGAAGCGAAAGCCCACGCCATCAATAAAGCAGCACTGTATGTTTTTATATTTTTCATCATAATTTTCTCTTTTAAATCAAATTAAATACCCAATCTCAAAGTCAAAGTAAACTGCTTAGGAACAGGAGCGGCCACACCACCGGTGTTGAAGAATTCCGGATCCTGACCGTTCAGCTTCTTGTCGGCATAAATCAGGAACAGGTTGGTTGCCTGAAGTTTCAGTGACAGGTTGCTCAGTTTCATACGGCTGGCCAGTGATTTCGGGAAATCATAGTTCAGTGAAATTTCCTTCATAGGATGAAGTCACCTTTGGCGATACGTTCTGTAGAGTAGTTGTATGCATTGTATGCGCGGCTCAACTGAGAATCCTGACGGTTCATACGTGTATCGGCGATAACCGGTATGTTGGTAATATTTTCGTCACCCGGCTTAGTCCAGCGGTTTACAAACTCTTTCGGTGTTGCATCCAAGTCAGTATATTCATTGCTGAATACCGGATCCAGACGGATTACATTTCCGAATGAGTAAGTGATAAATACATTCAACTTAAAGTTCTTGTAGGTAAATACGTTACCGAAACTACCGGTAATAGTCGGATCGGTCGGACCTTCGTAAACCAGATGATCTTTAACGTTACGTTCCTGGAAGTTGATGTCACTTACAGTCACTTCACCTTTTTCATTGATGAATGTCGGGAGACCTTGTCCGTTCAGTCCCTGGAAGTCCATAGAGAACAGTGAACGTACCGGATAACCTTCCAGAGCAAAACCTGTACCTGCAATCAGGTCGATAACACGTGAGTTAGCATCCAGTTCGGTAACTTCGTTCTTCGCGTTAGAGAAGATAAAGTCGGTATTCCATTTGAAGTCGCGTGTTACAATGTTTCTTGTAGACAATGTAAATTCCACACCGTGTGACTTCATGCTGGCAACATTGGCATATTTTGAAATCTGTCCACCTACACCCATTGTGTTGATGATACCGATCAAGTCGTAGTTGTTACGCTTGTACCAGTCCATAGCCAGATTGATGCGGTTATCCAGGAAACCGATTTCAGCACCGACATTCAACTCATGTTTCTTTTCGTAAGTCAGCTCACTGTTTTCCAGTTCTGTAATCTGAAGTCCGGATTCACTTACACTGGCAAACGGGCGGTAAGAGTTATAACTGTTGACGATTACGCGTGAGTTAGAAACCTCAGCCGGACCACGGTCGGCAGTCAGTGAGTAAGAAGCCTTCAGAGTCAGGTTAGACAAGGCCGGTCTCAGGTTTTCAAACCAGCTTTCTTCGTGTACGTTCCATGCACCCGAAACGTTCCATGTAGGAAGCCAGCGTGCCGAACGGCTCTTACCCAGCTTGTTAGAACCTTCATAACGGACTGTACCGTTTATTGTATATTTACCTTTCCATGAATAAGTAGCTGTACTGAAGAAAGCCACGTCACGAGAGCGGGTTGTAGACACACCGTAGTAAGCAGCATTTTCCTCATTACCCTGTTTGAAGTACAGATAGTCGTAAGAAGGAAGCATACCCATATCATACTGCAAACCTACACCCTGGAACCAAGTCTGTGTACGGTCGGTAGCGTTCAACTCCATACCACCGAAGAAGTTGAAGATATGGTTTTCATTAAATACGTCATTGTAGCTGGCAGTAGCACGGAAGTCGTAGCTGTTCATGCCATATTTAGTTTCACGGTAGAAACCTCCCACCGGAAGAACCGATACCGGCAACGCGTTCGATACATCCGGGTCAGTATACAACCACGGGTTAGCGTCACGGATAGTAGCATCATCCATTGCACGGTAAGCCCATGCCTGGTTAGAATAGTCAGTAATCTTGTGAGCCTGAGTAGTAGTAGAATACTTGTAAGCGCCCAGCACACTCAGTTCTACCTTATTGATAGGTTTGTATTTAAACTCACCCTGGAATTTCATATCTACTACATCCAGGTCCATATAGTTATTGTCCAGTTCATGCAAGATATTGAACGGCGCATAGTTACGTACGTAGTATTCATTCGGGTCGAGTGCACGTGAAGTATTCAGCGCGTAAGAATACGGGTTGATATCGAAGTCACGTTTTACTTCACCACTTACAGGGTCCAGATTCGAGCTTAACGAACCCGGTGCACGCTGTTTACGGTAAGAAGCGTTACCGATCAGGTTCAATGAAACTTTCTTGGTAATGTTATACAAAGCGTTCAGGTTGGCAGTGTAACGCTGTACCTTGCTCTGTTTGGTCCATCCCGGGTCGTTCATCACACTCAGTGAAGTATAGTACGAAGCCTTTTCAGTACCACTTGTCATACTGATTGCATGGTTCTGCGAAATGCTGTTGTTAAACAAAACATCAAACCAGTCTGTATTTCTGTATTCAGCCTCACGCAGATAAGCATTTCTTGCTTCCGGAGTGTTTGGCATGCCAAATCCTGTGTTTGCGTCGTAACTGTTGATCAAATGATACATCTTACCATATACACCACTGTTAGAAGCACGGTATACATCGGCAAATGTCAGGTAACCGTTGCTTTCCAGTGTCTTGTATACGTCCATCTGCTCCTGAGAGTTCATGATGTTGAAGTTACGGTAGTTCGGTTTCATACGCATGGTGAATTCACCTGTATAGCTGATCTTGTTAGAACCTGCCTTACCTTTCTTGGTAGTAACGACAATCACACCCGCCATGGCACGAGCACCATAGATAGAAGTAGCCGAACCATCCTTCAGGATCTGGAAGTTTTCGATATCGTCAGCATTCAAACCAGAGATAGCCGAACTGATCAGTGTAACGGCATCACCCGAAGACAAATCGTCAGCACCTACTTCCGTTACATCCTCCATGATGACACCATCTACTACCCACAACGGTTTAGAGCTACCGTAGATAGATGTGGCACCACGTACACGGATTTTCGGAGCTGTACCGAAAGTACCTGATACGTTCTGAACCGATACACCGGCTGCACGTCCTTCCAGGGCACGGCTGATTTCCGGCACACCGTCAAGTTTAGAGTCTTCGGCAGATATTTTTGTTGACGCACCTGTAAATAATCGCTTGTCCATACGCTGCATACCGGTAACTACGACTTCATCCAGTACCTCTGTATCCGATTCCAGTACCACCTTCATATTATTTTTGGCAGCTACTGTCTGCGATTTCATACCGATATAGCTGATTTCAAGTTTATCCCCCTTGTTAACTTTCAGTATAAACTTTCCGTCGATATCCGTAATTGTACCATTAGAAGTTCCCTTAACCAAAATAGAAGCTCCCACGACAGGCATGTCATCCTCCGCAGACATCACGACACCTGTCACTTGTACAGCCTGAGCTATCGCCAGACTTATGCCTATTAACAAAAAGGCACAAAAAAGTGTAATTCGCTTTTTCATATTCTAATAAAATTTTAATAACGGACACAAATATACATATCATTTCATTAAAAAAACAAAAAATTAAAGCAAAATACATAAATATTCTTGCATATTCTATAAATTATCAAATAGACAGTTTTAGCTTTATTTTTTACCATAAATACCAATATCTTGCTAACACTTTGAACATTTTTATACCCTCTTCGAGAATCTATGGATAAAACCATATAAAAACAAACAATAACAAATATTCAAAAAATAAGGGACTCCTTAAAAGAGCCCCTTACCGCAAATCACTATAAACCAAATATTTACACAAGCGTTAAAATTCAATAACACATATATTCATTTTACATATTACATTTTGACAGCTTTTTAACACAAAAACATATCATCACAACACTGTACATAAATTTTCTTATAATTCCGTCCCAACATCAAAGCAGGGACACACCTTCGTCCACTCTTCCGGTTCTATCACCCCGTCACCGTCCAGGTCCGGACTCAGGTCGCGATGTCCTACTATCCGGCGTGTCTGGAAGTCCATGGCAAGCACTCTCACCAGCACCCTGAGCGAACGCTTCTGAAGTTCCGTACGTGTGTCGGCAGGACGTCCCTGCTCGTCCAGTCCTCCTTCGTAACACACACCGATACTGTGCCGGTTATATCCTTTGGCATGCGCTCCGGGACGGTCTACCGGACGCATCGTACATATTTCTCCGTCGCGCCTTACATAATAATGATACCCGCATCCGTCGAACCCGCGCTGCCGGTGCATTTCCTCCAGCTGGCGGGGCGAGAGCGGAACATCCGCTCTCGTTGCCGAACAATGAATGACAATCATGTCAATCTTTCTCATCACACCCTCCTTTCTTTCCGGTCAGTATGCAATACAGACACTTGATTATCCTGATCAGAATCCATTTTACCTTTCCAGTCATACATTCCTCCTTGTTTTTTATATTTCACATCTGTCCGCATCTCCCTTCCGGAGTCTTACTCCTCTTTTTTAGGCTTTACCGGCACACGTTCGTAGCTCAGCGAATTCAGAATGTCCGACAAATCGGCTCCCGGACGGAAGTTGATATGCGCCTTCTTTATCAGTCCGGTGTGATATTCTTCCTCCGTGACACTACCCTCACCGTTCAGACCGATCTGAAACGAACCCAGGTCGCCCAGACGCACGATTTCTCCGGCACACAGACCGTCACGCATCACCGTACCCAGCGAAATCAGCACCGCCATCGTATCGGCACGTGTCACCGTACACATCTGCTGAATACGGTCCGCCATTTCACGGATTCCCATCTCGCCGCGTGCCTGTGCCAGGGCATAATATTTGGCACTACCTTCCAGATCATTAGGTTTCTTTCTTGCTACTACCGAATAAGTCACTGCTCTTTCCATAATCTTTTTACTTTTTAAATGATTAAAACGAATACCTGTTGAAAGCTTTCAATCTCTTTTCTGTATCACAAAGATACATAGCCAGTTCCGGGCAGTGTCCGTCACCGTCCGCCTACAGGATTGCATTGTTACGATAAAAATAAAAAAACCACAGGCCGTACAGCTCGACGCCTGCCGGTGGAAAACCGTCTGCGTAAATGCTGTACAGCCTGTGGAATCTCTCTGCTACCGCACCTGTCAGTTGGCGCGGCTCAGTTTGATATTGTCGATAAACCAGCGGCGATAGACACTGCTGCCCGAAGTGGCGGCAGTTTCACCCCATGCATCCGACTTGATGGTGATGCGTGTATCTTTCGTGATGGAAACACCCTCCAGCACCACATCGGCATGCAGCCATTCCAGTTTGTCTACCTCATTCACAAAGTTATGTCCTATCGGATCCAGTCCGACTGTCTCGCTGCCGTTGGTCACGGTGATGATCAGCTGTACCGGGTCGAACTTTCTCGTACCGCCCACCATCGGCGCCCAGTCGAACGAAAGCATCACCTTCTCGCCTGACGGTATGCCGTCTACAGCCGGCAGTGTCAGTCCTGCCTGATAGTCTGCCTTACCGAACTTCAGGTAACATTTCTGCAGGTAGATAGAAGCACCGCGACTTTCTTCCAGTCCGTATCCGTGAGCCAGCAACGCTTCGGCAGCCGTCTGTCCCTCGTCGTTCTTCGCACTGTAAATCTGCGGAGCAGTACCCGATCCGTCGTTTTCCACTGTCTGTCCGGCGCCACTGTTCTCTGCCCAGGGCAACAGCCACTCAAAGTCTTCCGCGAAATAGATCACCTCTACCACACCCTTGTCTTCGATGCGTGCGGCCTGTATGCGCAGTGCAGGAGCAGCCACTCCGTCGAAGTAGCCGTACACCGTCACCTTGTGACCGTTCAGGGCTGCCAGATTCAAGCTTTCGGGCGCGTCGATGATAGACACCGAGTTCACCGCACCGTCTATCGTCACATTGTTACCGCTCAGCACACCGCTTGCCGAAATCCATTCACGGCTATCCGATGTGTAACTGTCCACTTCGGCAGTCACGTCGTGAGCTTCCGGATAACCGATATTATTGCCTTCCGATACCACACGTACCTCGTCGCATACCATGTAAGGCAAGGCGTGTGCGTCTGTGCCTTTCGAACCTTTCACCGCCACCTTGTCGCCCACGTTCACGGCAGTTGCGGTTTGCAGGAACATGTTTACAGCGTACTGTGCGTCGGTTACGATGCAGCCCGAAGTCGTCACCGCCGTAACCAGTGCTTCCGGAACCGAAACCACCGTTTCATCTTCCAGTGCCGGCAGTTCGTCCACTGTATACTCCTGACAGTCGCGGTACTTGTCGCCATCCTGCGAAACCACTACCTCCGCACGGCTTGCCAGCGTACAACCCTTGAATACGATTGTCGCCTTGCGCGGATTATCCTCCGCCCCGTCGCGCATGTTGTCAGTTACCGATACCGTCACATCCGTCGTACCGTTTCCTGTGGCAGGAGTCACCGTAATCCATTCGGGCAAGTCCTCCATCACCCAGTCGGCATCCGCATACACGGTAATCGTTTTCGGCTGTGCCCCTTCAGCCTCAAAGTCCAGGGCACTGGCACTTGCCAGTACAGCTTTCGAAAGCGTATTCTCCTCTTCGCTGCAACTGCCCAGAAGCGTTGCCGAGAGAAACAGCACCGAAGCCATGATATAATTGATCAGTTTCATATTTTTTACAGAGTTAATTTGTTTGTTTTGCAGTTGAAGGATCTTTCCAGAAAATTCCTGTTTCACCCCCGAAAAACCAGCTGATGTTTCGAGAGATAGATTATTTATTTCATTTTTCCGAAAAACCAGCTGATGTTTCAAGAGATAGATTATTTATTTCTTTTCTCCGAAAAACCTGCTGATGTTTCAAGAGATACATTATATTATTTCACCTCCAGAAAACGAGCTGATGTTTCAAGAGAGATTAGCCGTTTTGTTTCAGAACAGAAGCTGAAGTTTAGAAACCCAGTCCGTCGCTCCATCCCGGATTCTGTGTCAGACTCGGGTTCAGCGAACGTTCGTTGATAGGAATCGGGTACAGATAGTCACGCTCCTCATTGAAACCGTTGCGCACGATATTCTTGTGAGAGTACACATACCCGCTGTTACTTCCTGTCAGCAGAATATCCTTGCCGATTTCGTACACCAGCACCCCGCTGCCGGCTTTCGGTTTCGCAGTACCTTTATTATATAAGATCACATCCGGATTACCGTCGCCGCTCAGGTCGTATTCACCCGCACCGGCGAAATACATACCGTAGATATCCTGTTCGATGCAGGCTCCGGCTTTCCAGCGCACCAGGTCGTCGAAGCGGAAACCTTCCTGATTCAATTCAACGGCACGCTCGCGGCGGATTTCCAGAATCACACCCTTGTTGCTTCCCGATACGTTGGGATAACCCGTTTCCTTAGCCGACAGATAACGGTCCGGATTGGCATTGGCAGCAGCCATGTTCAGGTGCGCGTCGTTCATACCTGCACGGTCACGCAACAGATTCACAGAGATATCCAGATCCTCCTGAGTCAGCGTACCCAGTTCCGCCTTTGCCTCGGCATAGTTCAGCAGCACTTCGGCATAACGGTACACAGGCAAGTCGTTCGTATTACGGTCGTTGCGGTCTACCTGTCCGCCGGAAGCAGTCGGTTCCTGCACGAACTTGATCGGCTGGTAGCCAGTCACAGTAACCGAAAGGTCGGGAGGAAGCACCGTTGTTTCCCCGATACGGGTATATCCCGGTGTACGGATGCTCTGAGCCAGACGCGGGTCACGGTCCTTCGTTTCCTCCAGGAAGCTCATTTCCTGCCATCCCGGCTGGTCGGTAAAGCGGCTTCCGTCCTTCATCAGATACATATTCACCATCTTGCGTGTCAGTCCCGGACGTCCCTGAGTAGGAACCAGCGTATGTCCGTTGGCATTGTGATGGATAGCCAGACTATAGTCGAACTTGATAGCCAGGATATATTCATCCGGATTCGCATCCTCGGCAGCGAAGAGATTCAGGTAGTCCGATTCCGGATGTCCGGTAGAATACAACTTGTACGGACCATCATTGATAATCTCGCCGGCAGCTTTGGCGGCCAGATCCAGGTAATACGTATAATCGTTGCCTTCCAGCTTCAGGTCGTGATACTTGCGGTACGTACCTTCGTACAGACAGAACTGTGCCTTCAGCGCCAGTGCCGCCCAGCGGTTCACACGAAACGGACTGCTCGACTCTTCCTCGCGTGTAGGAAGATTATCGATGGCATAGTCGATATCCTCTATCATCTTGGTCATCACCAGCTCACGCGAGTCACGCGGCTTGTACAGTGCCTCGTCGGCAGAACCCAGTTCCACATCGTACCAGGGCACATCGCCGAAGCGTTTGACTTTCTCGAAATAGAAGAACGCACGGAAGAAGCGGGTCAGTGCCGTATATTTCACCACCGCATTCTCGTCGCTGCACTGATTCACATACGCCAGCAGGGTATTCATCTTGCGCAGGTCGGTCCATGTCCATCCCCCGCCCGAAGCAGGCACGGTACGGTTGTTTCCGCCCAGCATCTCGTCGGAAAGATTCTGCTGCACGTACAGGTCACTCTGGTCGTCGAAAGGGCTCTTGTCCGGCAGGTTGTTGTAAAACGAGTTACTGAAAAGCTGCAAGTCGCTCTCTGTCTTGAAATAGTCATTCTGCGATATCTCGCTTTTAGGAGTCAGGTCGAGCAAACCGTCACACGAAGTCAACCCCATTGTCAGTACCAGTGCTGTAAATATATATTTTTTCATACGAATCTGTTCTTGGTTGTTTTATTCAATGAATTTCCGTTTAGAAAGTGATGTCTACACCAAACAGCAGCGTCTTCTGCCACGGATAGAAACTTTCGTTGTACGTATCGTTGCTGCGGCTGATGGCTCCTTCCGGATCCACGTATTTGGTAATCTTCTTCAGCGGCGACCAGTAGCAGAGGTTCTCGCCCGAGAAGTAGAAACGTGCCTGACCGATACCGATTTTCTTTGTCAGGTTCACCGGAATGGTATATCCTACGGTCAGGTTCTTCAGACGCATGTAGCGGATGTTCTGCAAATAGCGGTCGTTCACCTTGCTCAGCGGACCGGAAGTCGACGAGTATGCCATCGGACGCGGGAAGTAAGCATCCGTATTGTCTTCGGCCCACACCTTGTCCATGAAATCCTTCTGCAGGAAGGTCTGGTAAGGATAAGAGAACGGACCCCAGAACGACATCATGTGTCCGTGAGGATACCAGTAGTGGTTACCTGTTCCCTGGAAGAACACCGATACATCGAATCCGCACCAGCGTACACTGGCATTGATACCATACGACAGGCTGGGCAGTGAGTTACCCAATACCTTGCGGTCGCCCGGATCGGCTACATTGTTGCTGCCTATATCCACCATACCGTCACCGTCGAGGTCGACAAACTTCACGTCGCCGGCCTTCCAGCCTCCGGTCAGTCCGTCTACCATGTAACTCAGGTCTACCTCCTTGGCATACGCCTGTGCCTCCTCGTCGGTAGCAAACAGACCGTCGGTCACAAATCCCCGGATTTCTCCGATGCGCATGCCTTCGTAGTAATCCTTGGCAAATGTCTTGTCTTTATTGTCATACTTGGTAATGTAGCTTTTGTAGTTGCTCACGTTGAATCCCAGACTGTATTCCAGCGGACGTCCGGCCAGTTCGAACTGGTCTCTCCACGACATTGTCACTTCGTATCCCTTTGTCTGCAAGTCGGCTGTATTCATATCCGGTACACTGGCTCCATACACAGCCGGCAGTTCCACACCGTCGGTCAGCATGTTCAGTGTGTTGCGCACATATCCGTCTACGGTAATGTTCAGGCGGTTCTTCAGCATGGTCAGGTCGAAACCGAAGTCCCACTGCTGGCTGGTTTCCCAGGTCAGGTCCGATGCCACCGGCGCACCCAGTGTAGCATATTTCGCCATCGAGCTGCCCTCGCCGAACGTGAAACCGGCAAAGTCGTTTACCGAAATCAGACGCATGTATGTATAGTAAGAAGAAACATTCTGGTTACCCAGGCTACCGAACGAAGCACGCAGCTTCAGGTTGTCTACATATCCGCTCAGCGGCTTGAAGAACGGTTCTTCCGAGATACGCCATCCCACCGAACCCGAAGGGAAGAATCCCCAGCGGCTTCCGGCAGCAAAACGCGATGTACCGTCGTAGCGTCCGCTCGCCTCAAACAGGTAGCGTCCCTTGTAGTCGTAGTTCACACGGCCGAAGAAACCAGCCAGCGCATATTCGCTCTGTCCGCCGCCCACTTCGGTCAGCACTTCACCCTCGGCATTCTGTCCCACCAGGTCGAGGTCGTCCAGCGAAGTAGAAGTCAGGTTCTGTCCCGCAGCCGAAACATTCTTCAGATACATGCGTTCGTAGTTGAACCCGACCACTCCCGTCACGTGGTGTGCTTCGCCGAATGTATCTTCATAGTTGGCAAAAACGTTTGCCGAATAATAGTTGCGTGTGTTCACCGATTCACTCAGCTTGTTCAGACCGGCTCCGGTAGCATACGACAGCAGCGGTCCGTCCGGATATTCGCGGTAGAACAGGTTGTTCGAACGGTGTGTATTGCGTGTCTGGTACAGACGGTAGGTAAAGTCACCCGTCAGACTCAGCTGTTTGATCGGTGTGATGACCAGTCGTGTAGTATTCGAGAAGTCGTTCGTGCGGTTCACGTTGCGGTGCGATCCCTCACCCAGCATGATATGACGTCCGTTGCCCACCTTATAGTTCAGGTAAGGAGTACCGTACAGCCATGAGCCGTCAGGGTTCTTCATCGGGAAGCATGCCAGCGCGTGACGTCCGCTGTAACCGATGGTATCGTCGATGCTTCCGTTACCCTGGAAAGTATACTGCGAGCCATAGAACGAAGTATTGTTGCTCAGCGTAGCATAGCGGTTGATGGTAAAGTCAATCTTCGAACGCAGGTTATACTTGCGGTAGATATCCGGATTCATGTTCAGGATACCTTTCTGATAATCGTATGCCCCGCTCACCAGGTATTTCACATCCTTCGTACCCCCGCTCAGCGAGATGCTGTGCTGCTGGGTAGGACGACGGTCGTTGTACATCATGTGCCACCAGTCGTAGTTGCCGTAGTACACCCACTGACGGCGACCGTTTCTTGTATCTTCCACTACCCACGGGCGGTCGGGGTTCTCCGTCTTGTCGTTCACACGGGCCAGCAGCTGCTGCATGTCGTAGTCGGTATAGTCCACGTAGTTCGTACCGTTCTTCGCACGCCAGAAGGTGTTTACCGTATACACCGACCAGTAACCGGTTGTTTCGTAATCGGTAGTCGTGGTAGGAGCCTGCCATCCCAGACGGCCGCTGTAACGCACGGTAGCCTTTCCGTCCTGCGCCGATCCCGACTTGGTTGTGATCAGAATCACACCGAATGCCGCACGCGCACCGTATACTGCCGCAGCCGACGCATCCTTGATGACCGAGATAGACTCCACGTCGTTCGGGTTCACACGGTCCAGTTCACCCACCGCACCGTCTATCAGCACCAGCGGACCGGCACTGTTGATAGAAGTCGTACCACGCACGTTGATGCTGGGCGAGCTGCCCGGCACACCCGACGAGGTAGTGACATTCAGACCGGCTACCGAACCTTGCAGCATGTTTGCCAGCGACTGCGTCGCACGGTTCTCCAGCTTCTCGCTGCCCACCGTAGCCACGGCTCCCGTCAGGTTCACCTTCTTCTGCGTACCGTAACCGATAACCACCGCCTCATCCAGCATGATGGCATCTTCCTGCATATATACCACAATATTTTTCTGTCCCGGTTTCACCTTCACCTTTTCGGTAAGATAACCCACATAAGAGAAATTCAGAGTAGCCCCGCCGGCAGGTATCTGAAGCTCGAAGGCTCCGTCTACATCAGTAATGCTTCCCTGGGCAGTTCCGTCGATGACGATAGACACCCCGATAAGCGGTTCCTGCAAGGCATCCAGTACCTTACCCGATACTGTTCTGTTCTGCGCCGACAGCGTAGAGACACTGCCCGTCAGCAACAGCAACAGCAAAAAAACATACGAATTGAAAACTTTCATAAATAAATATTTAGTAAAACATTAAGTAGCTTGTCGGTGCATCCCCGTTCAGCGAGGCAGGTAAGCATCCGTCGAGAACGCCTTCGGACGTTGCATCTGCTCGGTCCATTCGTGTCCGAACTCATCGCGCACGGTGATGGTCAGATCCACGTCGGCATCCGCCGCCTTCACCTTGAAGAAATGCGTAAAGTTTTCGGTAATGAAGCTCGGTGTAGAGCTCAGTGTCGACGAGTTGAAACGCTTCACGCTCAGCGCTGCCACATGCAGCGGATCGTAAGCCCATACCTCCTCAGGAGCAAGCTTGTTGCCCTTCTCGTCGGTCACCGTCAGCGTCCAGCGCGGATTCCAGTTCCAGATGTTTATCAGCACCTCGTTGTCCTTGTTCACCGGATAAGCATCCACATAGCGCTGGAATTTCGCCTTGACCGAAGCCGGTACACCGGCCGGCATCTGCGGCACATCCGCCATCGAGAAATGCACATTGTTCAGGTCGTAGCTGCGGAACTGGTAATCCTCCGTCCATCCCGTAGCCTTGTATATCCATTCGATGTCCGTTCCGTTCACATCCCATACCGAGTATCCGCCCGGTGTTCCGTCGGGACTGATGTGCACACCCGGAGTAAGGTAGCCCGACCACCACCACGAAGCGCATATCGCACCCGCGTTATGTTCGTACACCTCGCGTCCGCCCGTTACCTCATCCTCCGGAGTCACGTTGAAACTCAGGTGCGTATGTCCGGTCACGAAATGCACCTTGTAGCCGTCCAGCACGTCCAGCAGCTGCGTAGTGTTCAGCACGTCATGGTCTATCTTGAAACCTTCCGTCTGCGACGGGTAGAACAGCTGTGCGTGCATCACCACTACCAGCGGTGTCGACTTGTCGACATATGCCAGATCCTTCGACAGCCAGCTCAGCTGTTCGGCCGACACACGCTTCTCGTAGTCGCGCGAGGTAGTGCCGTCGTAGTTGCTGCAATCGATGTCATCCAGCACCACGTAGTGCACCTTTCCGATGTTGAACGAATAATATGTCGGAGCGATATAATCCATGAAACGGCTTCCCGCCTCCTCATCGCTCGTAGCCTTGTAGTCGTAGTCATGATTTCCGATAGTATGGAAAATCTGAAGTCCCTTCACCTGATTGTTGATGGTATTCAGGTACTCAGGCAGCGCATAACTGTTCGAATACCAGTACAGGTCCCAGGTCATGTCGCCCAGCGTAATGGCATACATCTTTTCGTGCTGATGCAAGGCACGGTAGCTGTTCAGATCCTCGGTAAAGTCCATAAACTGTCCCAGGTCGCCCGTGCGGTTGGCCAGATGCATATCGCCCAGCATAAACACCTTATAATTATCCTGTCCTTCCACCTCAGTCAGCGAGAAGTCCACACGCTCCGTTGTAGCGGCGTCCCCCTTCATCATCTTGTAGAACCGAGGCAAGACTCCCTCGGCAGGAACTTCATATCCCGAAGGAACGGAGATAAACACATACCCCCATTTCTTTTCCGACTGAAGCTGGTAGATACCCCGTTCGTCGGTCACGCTCACCTCTACACCGTCCGATACCACAACACCCCGCACCGGACCGTCGGCTGTCGATACCACCCCGTACACCGTCGTTCCGGCATCCGGTGTGAAATCAATTCCCTCTACAATATTAATATAGGTAGTACCAATCTGTTTCTTGCGGTCACCACGCTTGATGAACACCCGGTACGTACCGCTTTCGCATCCGTCGGCAAGCTTTATGGTAAAACTGTTTTCCGAAACACTCACCAGCACACACGTATACGAGATTCCCCCTGTCGATTCCAGAATAATCACATCCGATTCCGCCGGCTTGTTACTCCCGGTCACCTGGAACGTATATTCCCCTCCCTTGGCCACTTCTATCAGCGAAGGGCATTCAAACTGTACCTCGAAGCTGCCTGCCACAGCTTCCGTCATTCCATCGTTGCTGCACGCCATCAGCGGCAAGACAGCAATCAGCAAAAAGCAAAGTAAATACGCTGCAAATTTTTTCATTTTATTTTTAAATTGTAAATTTTCCCAACCTGTTCCTTACCTTTTTCATTACCAGCTATCTACATGACAACCAGCGTTTTTCAAGCAATCAAAAATCCTTAATTTTCATTGCGCAAAATTAAAGGCAGCGTATTTCAAAACAGAAACGCGCATGTGGCAATCCTGTTTCAAAACGGTTAAGTTTCCGATGCAGCATACACACAAAAAACGGGGTGTGAATACCTGGCTATGTCTTTGTACGGCACAGCATATTGCCGGCAGATAAAATCAAAGCGCAACAAAAGGCGCTTGTTTTCATAAAAAAGAGTAAATTTGTTTTTCAATTAAAAACAGCAATGGAAAAAGCATATACGATAGACCAGCAAATTGCCCAACTTAAATCAAACGGTATGATGTTTGATGATGAGGAGAAAGCAAAAGAAATTCTTCTTGACGTCGGTTATTATCGGCTAGGATTCTATTCTTTTCCTTATGAGATAAAATTCCCATGTCTGGAACACCGTGACCATAAGCTAAAACCGGGCACAACATTCAAGAGTGTGTATGATCTTTATGAGTTTGATACCAGACTCCGCAGACTTCTGCTTAACGCTCTCGACCGTATCGAGGTCAATATCCGCACAAAATTCATCTACAATATATCACTCCGGTACATTGACGATCCTTGCTGGTTTGTCAACCGTAAATATGTAACATCCAATTTTGTAAATGCCTTTGAAGAGCAGGTCTATGCTGCTATGCGTAAAAATCCCATAATCCAGCATCACCATGCAAATCATCCGGGGATATATGCTCCGGCATGGAAAACCATAGAGTTTATGACAATCGGCAATATCATTACATTATATGATTCGTTGAAAGAGACGGATGCAAAAGATTTGGTAGCCAATGCCTATGGCTGTTCAAGAGGTGTTTTTTACAATTATATGGAAACAATTCGTGTCCTTCGCAACAAATGTGCACACGGAGGCTGCATCTACCGCATGGACTTTCCCAGAGGTATTAAGCGCTTGCCTGCTGACATTTCTGCCGATTGCAGACACAACATTAAAGGTGGCATAGATGTTGTAAGATATATTCTGGGATGCATCTCACAAACCCGAAAAACGGAATTGGAGAACGAAATCCATAATCTTGTCTGCTCCATTCAGACAGATGAAGCTAAAAAAGTTGTGGCACAGACTTCTAAACTCGAATGTTGAACAGCCCTACTGTTTGGCGGAATAAAAAATAATGCTTACCTTTGCAATACGAAAGTGCCCGTGCGAGCTTAGTCGTCGCATCTGCACTATAAAAAGGAATTAGAGAAGTCTCAGTCATTACGACTGGGACTTCTTGCTTTTAACAGTCAATCATCCTCAGAAAGTTTCTTTCAATCTATTCTTTCCTCATCCGATTCTGAAAAAGCGTCCAGGCCTCCGCCGTTAAGTTTCCGATGCAGCATACACCCCGTGTCAGTTAAAATAAAATCCTTATCCGACCTTTCCTGTTAACAGTTCTTCTTCCAAAAAAGCAAAAACATACTTAGGACTCTGATAATAAAATGCGGCCTCCTCATTCATTACTTTCTGATACGTATCCGAGTTAAAAACAAATGAAAGCGCCTGTTCCATTGTTAATTTCCTGTTCTTCTCCATCAGTAACAGTGCAAGGTTCTTTACCATATCTGCCATCATTTCCTTTTTCTCATTCATATTCGCTTCAAGTATTTTATAGCACGTTCCGTACCGAAAAAATATTGTATTGTTACTCCTTTCATATATTGCAAATTACGGACAAGTGTAGGCAAATCAATTGAATGATTTTCATACTTCCATAACTGTACTCCCACTCTATCGTCAGCAATAGGTCCTATTACCACATCATAATCATGAACAGGCTGATCAGACGGATTATTACGGTTTAAAAGTATAAATTCAGCCCATTCTTCAGAGTAATTTTCAAACCTTAATACGCGCAAACTGTCCCATGCATCTTCGCTTATTTCATATTCCAACACAACAGGGCTTCCGGATTCCAGCTGTTCCATTTTCACATGCGCCATATTTAAAGCCTGATTGTAATCTGCTGAAAGATAAAAACCTCTCCCAAAATCCTTATTAGGTTTAGACTTCAGCAAATCAATTTCCAGAAACTCCTTATTCGTCCCATGATACAGCCTCATACCAGCGCCCCTCCGTGACGGTGACAATACTCAGCTATATCGTCCACCATCGAAGCAAACGACTGAGTATGCACATAATCATAATGGCGATCGATAAAATCAATCCCTTTGAAACGACTCAGGTAATTGAATGCCTGCTTCATCGAAAGTCCGTATTTACGTCCGAACTCCCTGATGAAAATAATCGTCCACTCCATTTTATCTTTTATATCATAATCCATATCTACAGCTGTTGATGATACATATGCAAATATAATGATTTTACTCATTCTTTCCTCATCCGATTCTGAAAAAGCGTCCAAACCTCTAGTGTTAAGTTTCCGATGCAGCATACACACAAAAAAACGGGGTGTGAACCACGCCGCGATGCCGCAAACGTGAGGTTCACACCCCGTGCAAGTATATATCATAGTTTCTTAATCTTACGGCTCCCCCAGTCCCCGCACGATCACCTCCACCTCCGGCTTGAGGAAAAACTTGCGGTGTATAAGCAACAAACCAGCAAGAACAAAAAATACTCCCAAAATGCTAACTATAGTATGTTGAATTTCAATCTAAGCCTACATATTTTTGTAAAAAACATACTATGAGTAGCAATTCCATTCTAGAAATATTCGGCAGAAATGTCCAGAAGTACCGAAAAGAGCAACACCTTTCGCAAGAAAAACTTGCGGAATATGCCGGACTTCACCGTACCTATATAGGAATGATAGAGCGTGCAGAAAAAAACATAACTCTTGTCAATATAGAAAAAATAGCAAAAGCATTAAATATTAATCTAACTAAACTACTGGAAAACAATGAATAAAAAACAAGAAGAAGGTATTGACAGAAACTGGCATCCCGAATTTCAAAAATACACAGAAGCCATTGTTTCAGCTCCCGAATATGAAGGGCTTTATTTTGAAAGAAAAAAAGACACGCAGATTAAATGGGTTGCCACCAAGAAATCTTCCGCCGGACAGAAACGTCTGGCATGGTGGAACAAGAAATGCGAGGAACTGGGTATTCCCGTAAAATCCGGAAACTATGCCGTTGCAGTCAGGGAGATACATCCTACAAAAAAACATGTATGCCAGATCTGTGGAAAGGCGCTCAGCATATATTATGAATACCCCACTAAGCAAACGCTTTCCAGAATCAACCAGAAACTCGGTACCAGACTGAACCAGACAGATTATACCATAAAGGAAATAATAGAACAGTTTTGCAAGAATACCAATGATCTGCAAAACATAGCCGACATATTCAAGGTAAAATATTTCACAGATACAGCCGACCTGATCCGGCAAATATATGATACACATGTAGCCAAGTGTTCAGGCAAACTCTCTCCGGGAGCCATGTCAAATTGTCCGGACCGTTTCGACGGCTACCATTCCGACGGACTGTGCTGCCGGCAGTTTACCGACAAGGGCAGACATACAGACAACATGAAAACCTATGTGCAGGACCGGCGTGCTTACGAAGAATGGTCCGACGGCAACTATAACCTGGCCAACAGACTGATGGGAGAATACCAGAAAGCTCCAAAGTGCACATGTCCGGTCTGCGGAGAAACAGCTAAAATGACAGCCGACCATATAGGTCCGATTTCGCTCGGATTCTGCCACAGTACGAACATTGCTCCTATGTGCAAAGCGTGCAACAGTGCGAAAAACAATCGCCTTTCCCTGTCGGATGTCCGTAAGCTGCTGACACTGGAGGCAGACGGCAATCAGGTGGTAAGCTGGCATTCCCAATATATCTGGGACAAGTACAAAAATACTATCACTTCCGATGAAGATGCCCGGAAACTCAGTTCCCTCATGTTGAAATGCCACCAGAACGTATTGAAACTGTTCTCCCTTATTTACAAAAAAGGAGGGGAAGAATTTCTCCAGACTTATCTGCATCCCGAATACTCCATGTACGACTACCGTTTTTCGGATTTCAACCCGCTGGAACCCGACAAACTGAAGATACACGAAAGTCCTCTCGACAGTGAAAACAAGCGGAAAAATCAGAAAAGATACCTGCGCATTGCTTTCGAAAGTCTGAAAGAATTCGACATGAAGGAAAACCGTAAAGTGACATTTTACACAGACCAGTTTCCCCAAGAAACAGCTGCCGTCATGCAGAGCATCAAAGCCAGAAATTTCACACAAGCCGACCAGGAAGTCAGGAAACTCATCGCACTTCTGTGCGACAAGATTATTACTTCCGAGTCAGAGTAGATTATAAAACTCTTCGAAAGTCAACTCTCCATACATGAGCCTGTCGTAAGCCGATGCCTGCACAGGCTCATAATCCATTTCCAGACTTCCTCCCCCGTTTTCCAGTTCCGGCAGCGAACCGATAGCATCTCTCACCGTAATGGCTACGGGCAAGTTCCATATATTCGGTGTCTTGACAGATGGCATGTAAAACAAAGGCGACGGCTGAGGTATGGAAATCTCTTCCAGTGAACCGATGATGAAAACCCGCTTTCTACGCTGCGGCACACCAAATTCCTCGGCATTCAGCTTGATGGGTACATTTACATGATAACCGATTTCAGTAAAAGCCTCAATAATTTCTTTAATGGCATCCCCCTTACGCATAGTCAGAATACCTGGCACATTCTCCATAACGAAAAATTCCGGCCTCAGCCGGTTTACCATTTCAACAAAATCCTTGAACAACTGGTTTCTCTTGTCGTTCGGATCTCTCCAGCCCGCATACGAAAATCCCTGACAAGGCGGACCACCGACAACCACATTCACCGGTGTATTTCCGCAAGCTTCCATAATGCGCGCCTTGGTTTCCTCCTGGGTAATATCTCCCAAAATGAAATTCTCAGCCGGTGCATACTGCGAGTGATTATATCGGTTGGTAGCCATGATGCTCTTGTCTATTTCATTTGCGGCTATCAGCTGGAATCCGCTCATAATGAATCCTTCCGACATACCTCCGCATCCGGCAAACAAATCCACAAAATTCATTCCTCTTAAATGAGGCATGATCAGTGAAGCGACGAACCTGGCCAGCAAAGGAGGCACAGCGTTTCCTATCTGCTTGTACTGTGAAGCATTGGAACCCTGAAAGATAAAACTGTCGGGAAACGACTGAAGCCTTGCCGCCTCCCTGTTGGAAAGCACACGACATTGCGAAGGGTGCAGATTGCACCCGTTCCCTACCCGATTGAAATAAGTGGCGATCGTATAGCTTGGCTTGTCCCAGCACAACCTGCCGTAATAAGTAGTCCGTCCTCCGGTTTCCCTTATTTTATCCAGACGAGTATCCGATATGCTCAGAGGAATATCCTGCCAGTTTCCACCTTCAGGAATGTGAGGGGCTATTTCCGCCTCATGTTTCCCCATCTTAAACACAACATGATTATATAATTTCATCGTACTATCCAGTTTATCTCTTCCGGTGTCAAACCATACAGTTCGCCTACATACCTGTCCAGTTCCTCCTGCGAAGAATAAGTAAAGTTTTCATCCACTCTGTTCAGATCAACTACCGGCAAATCGTCTATTTCGTAGTTATTTATATGATTATTAGAGCTGGTCACCTTAAATCTCCAGTTCAACAAGCTGCTGTTCAGCAAAATATACATCTTCTTCAAGACTGTTTCTTCGGCCGATATGTAATTGCAACTATTTCCCAGTATATCATTTTCCTCACAATACACAAACCTCAGCCTCCGCGATATTCCCATATTGGAAACCTGCTGACAGACCAGCCTCCTTCTGCCAAAATCACATTTCAGAAATTCAGCCGAACGAGTTCCGAGAAACTCGCCCTTCACATATTCGTGATTGATATCCTCAATATCGTTGTCAGCAATCATATTTCCCCGTACCAACCGGTAGGGAGTCTGCTCTTGTGTTATAAACCGCTTATATAAAGTGAGATCCAGTTCCCCCCTTCTGTTCCGTATTTCAGGATATTCCTTCAGCTTCCGTACCTGTGACAGCCTCTCCAGAATCTCCCACCCCCTATCCGACATCAGAGGTATCTCCATATTTTCCCCGAAAATCTTCCGCACACTTCCGATTTCTACTCCAAAACATCTCCCGTCCACTTCCACATTTATCCTGCCGGTAATACCGTATCGCTGCAGGTAAAATATATTAGTCGACTGCGTTACATTGTCAAACAGCGGGATGCTTTCTCTAAAGTATTTTATTTCACAGACCTTGTTCTTTTCCAACAAAAATTTCCGCAATTTTGTTGTTGACAAATCCGCGAATAATGTAGAAGGGCATATTACTCCCAAATAACCATTCCGCTTAAGCATCCGTATCATCTTTTCAATGGAGAGCTGATACAGATTCAACATTCCCTCCAGCGCATAATGATAAGCCCCCGAAGTTCTGAACCAGGACACCCACATTAAAATCCGGTCAGCTTTATTTCCCGAAATCTTCTTCTTGTCCGGTTTCAGAACCAGATAAGGAGGATTTGAAACAATCACATCAAATCCTCCGTTTACCTTTCCCTCAAAATCAGAGTTTTTCAACGGACATTCATCAGAAAACATTATATTCTCCTGTATCAGTGCATTTCTCCGAATAATATTTCCACATATTTTTTCTATGTCCGAAACAGAAGGTTCTTTCAGCCTTGCCAAGGCCTTCATACGAGTAATCGCTACAGCCACAGGGTCTATATCCACAGCAAAAATATTATTCAAAATACTTTTTTCCGGCGGTATAGCATATTCTTTATCCAATATATCGACAATGCAATCATAAAAGCGTCCTGTACCACAGGCAAAATCAAGCACAGACACGTCAGCCCCTGCATCACACCGCGACAAGGTATTTTTCACTATTTCATAAGCGACATAAGATCTGGTATAAACCGCTCCCTTATCAATAAGATTATGCTTCGATTTTTTTCTGTAAACAAGGCCGTTCTTCCGCTCTATCACAGCATTCAGAAATACGATATGCAGTTCTTCACATAAAGAAGGGATTACTTCTGCCGGAAACTGAGTATAAAGAGAATATTCTCCATCAGGCAAAAATCCATAGCTGCCTGAGATTTCCACCGAGTCCAAAAGTTTTTTTTGGTAGAGAAAAGTATATATAAGGCTGTTTATCAGAAAGGAATGCACATTTTCTGCCAATGCAGCAACTGTTTCCGTGTTCAAATCTTGTTCCGAAATCCGATTTGACGACTTATATTTTTCGCATTCTTCCGCTATCAGATCGTTTTCCAATTCAATAAGTCCGTCAATCATTATTCCTTGCTTGATTTAATCATTTTTTTAACAAAATCCTGTATTTTCGTGCAAAGATAATGTTTTTTGTTTCACCAGCCCCGTTCCCGTTCCGAAAAAACAGCCTCTCTTTATCTTACGGCTCCCCCAGTCCCCGCACGATCACCTCCACCTCCGGCTTGAGGAAAAACTTGCGGTGCTTGTCGTGGCCCAGTGCCGCCAGCCCTTCGCGGATGGACGGACAGCGGTACATCCACCGGTACAGATTGCGCCGTGCCGTTTCCGGCGAACGGTCGGGAAAATACAGACAAGCCAGCTCCGACTTGCCGTAGATACGCAGACGGAATTCCCCGTCGCCGTGTTCATTTTCTTTCATACCGCATCCCCTTTCCGGCACGTCCGGCTTCCTTGCGCGGCGAAACCCGTTCGAAAGCCGCCCCGTCCAGCATCCCTTTCAGCACCATGCCCGGACGGAAACGCACCCATATCTTGTTTATCATCGATTCGTGGAAGTCAGCCTCCAGCCGCACTCCCTCGCTTTTCACTCCCACCTGAAGCGAACCCAGCTCACCCAGACGGACAATCTCGCCGTTGCACAGCCCGCGGCAGACCTCCTCTTCCAGCGCTACAAGCACCGCCAGCGTATCGGCACGTGTCACCGTACACCGCCGCTGAATACGGCGCGCCATGTCGCCCAGCGTCACCTCTCCCCGCGCCTGTGCACGGGCATAATACGTCATCTCTGCCGAGATATCACGCGGATCAACCCGCGGAACCACCGAATAAGTCACTGCTCTTTCCTTCATCATTCTTCCGTTTTAAATTGTTTGCCGGCGCAGTCACAGGCGTACCCGCGAACTCGCCGATTTTCGTCATGCTGGGATTATACCCGTAATATACCTTTCCCGTCGCCCCGTTGCGGTGCTTGGCTACCGTGGCGATGCCCATGCCCCGCGTAGACCATCCCGTATCGGGATCCACCCGGATATGATAACGCTCCGGACGGTGCAGCAGAATCACCAGATCGGCATCCTGCTCGATGGCCCCGCTCTCGCGCAGGTGACGCAGCTCCGGACTCCCCGCCCGGTCTTCCGCCTGACGGTTGAGCTGACTCGACACGATGACCGGACAACCCAGCGAGCGCGCCAGCCCCTTCAGCTTGCGGCTGCACTCCGCCACCTCCTGTTCACGCGTACGCCCCGGATTCACCGTGGCAAGCAGTTGCAGATAGTCGACGATAAGCAAGCCCAGCAGCCCCTTTGCCCGCAGCGACTTGGCGATGACACACAACTGGTCGACGTTGATGTACGGTGTATCGTCGACATGCACCGGCAGCGCGCTCATCCGTTCCGCCGTACGGTGCACATCCTCCACCTCCTCCGGCGAGAGCCTGCCCTGACGGATACGCAGCGGATCGGCCGAACTCTCCGCCAGTACCATGCGCTCGCCCAGTTCCGAAGCCGTCATCTCCAGCGTGAAGAACACCACCGGCACACCCGCCATCGCCGCCTGACGCGCAAAGAACAAGTCGAGTGCCGTCTTCCCGTCGGCCGGACGCGCTGCCGTAAAAATCAGGTTGCCCGGCTGCCATCCCCCTGTCATCTCGTTCAGCCGCTGCAAGCCCGTAGGCACCCCCGTCAGCCCGTTCACAGCCAGTTCCTGCCGGCGGTCCACCAGCGCCACCGTATCATCCATCACCTCCGGCATGGGGTGCAAGTGATTCTCCAGCGGCGAATCCTCGAGCAGCGCCCCCAGTTCCCGCTGCGTATCAATCAGTACATCATACACATCACACGTCATATCGTTTGCCGCCGCCAGCTCCCGTGTCAGCGCCTCCACCAGCTTCCGCCTCAGGTAATACTGAAACAGGATGCCGCAATGATACTCCAGGTGAGCCGATGTAGCCACCCCCGCCGCCAGTTTCGCCACGGCAAACGGACCGCCCGCATCGTCCAGCCGTCCCAGAGCACGCAGCTCCTCGGTCACCGTCAGCATATCCACCGCCGCTCCCCGTGCATACAGCGCGTTTATCGCCTCAAACACCACCCGGTGCGCCGTCAGGTAAAACATCTCGGCACGCAGACTTTTCAGCACCACCGCCTGAGCCGAACGTTCCAGCAGGCACGCCCCCAGTACCGCCCCTTCTATTTCTTCCGCATAAACCATCCCCATAATCCTAAAAATATGACTGCTGTCAGATACTGCTTTTCACATTACTGAAAATCCGATTGCCTTTACGGATAATCCCTCCTGTTAAAATTATTGCTTGATTTTTATATATCAACAAGTTACTGAGGGTTTGAAAAGTTTTATCGGACAGCAATGATTGACAATTTAAAAAGTTTCATCAGACAACACAGATAAAAATATAATCAATTGAGTACAAAACTCTTCATCTGCAAATACTTCAGCGCCGTACGAGCCCGGTCGATAGACGGCAGCATGCAGAGATACATCTCGATGTTTCCCACCGCCTCCTCTCGCTCGGCCAGCGTCAGTTTCCCCCACGCCTTGCGCGCCGCCTCGATGTCGAGGGCAGGCTGCTGCGTCATGTCGTGATACTGTTCCCAGAACACCTCGAACATCTCGTCGCCCGCGCTCCTGCGCCTTCCGTCCGCACCGTTTTTCACCCGCATGCGGCACAGCGTATCGTAGTGCAGCAGACGCAGCTTCGAACAGTTCTGCACCTTCATCACCTCCACCACACCGTTCTGCTCCAGCTCTCCGATAAAGTGGTTCACATGCCTCCGGCTCCAGGCGAAGCGCAGACTCAGCTCCCTTCCTGAGAAAAACAGCTCGCCCCGTTTCAGGCATCCAGGGGTATCACCCTGATCGGTAAAGCACGCCGCCATGAGCAGATACACATACGCCTGCGAGTCGGAATGCCACTTTCCGTACATTTCGGCAAACATCTGGGTAAGCAGTCGCCTCGAAAGTACCAGAAAGCCCAGATTGCCAGGATTTTTCATAGTTGTTATCACCTCCATAATTCTTCATTTTTTTACGCAACCCGAAAGGGCGGGCCACCACCGTCACCAAAGTGTAGCATAGCAAACCCTCAGAGTTACAAGTTATTACAATGTCCGGCGGGCCACAAGAGCACCACCAGTGTTGCCACCCTTTCCTATTATATATTAAAAGAAAGAGTAAAAGCAAGGGAAGTTTTTCTCGCAAAGAAAAACGTTCAGCCACGATTTTTCCGTTATCTTTGTGTCATCAACAGAACCTGACAGGTAAACTTCCGTTCTTGTCTTTCACCGGTAAAAATACCGATTGGCAGAGTATTAATTACTGCCCTATACGGCAGAGATAACCCCCGAGAGACAAGACTAATGAAATATTTCGAAAAATTATACGCTTCGTGCGAGCCTACGAAGCAACAGACAGACGAGTGGCTCAAAGAATTAAGAAAGTTCATCGATACACTGTGCGCCCTGTCGCACGTATCGAAGTCGGAAATCCAGCGCATCACGGGCATCGGCACGCATACGTGTTTCGACACCGTCCGCAACTTCCGTTTCAAGACGCTGGCCACCTTCTTCAAGGCAGCCGAACAGGTGTGCGAGATAGATTTCGACGTAACCACCCTGAGACTGATCATAGAGAGCTGCATCATGCACAAGACGAACCTGATAGTACGCGAGGCCGATCCCGACGAGGAGCCGGGAGAAAACGAGTTCAGGATTCTGAAGCAGCTTTCCGTGGGCACGGACTCCCGAAAAGGCAGCCCGACGGGAAAAAAAGCTGAAAAGTTGAAGTAAACATCAGGAAGTTTACCCGGATATTCGTACAAAAGCTCCGGCTTTTCGTACGAATATCCAAAAAAATCTCCGGACATTGCCTGCCCATGATGCCGGCATCCGGAGATTTTTTTGTACCAATCGACAAAAAAACGGATAAATTGACAAGCCAGCCCGTTTGCGTCCACATTCGGAAAAAGACGGCAGTCCTTGTGTAAAAATAAAAAAAATTGAACAATCATGTCTAAAAAAAGGGTTAAAATAAACCTTTCTGCATATAAATTTGTTATCTTTGCGCCGAAGAACGACTTCCTATGCGGCTGTGGGAGCGGATCCTAGACAGAAGCACGATGTGCGTCATCTTCCATTTTTGGAGATAACAAACTGATTCATAGTGTTTTTCAGGCGCTAGGAAGGAGAGAGAGGTATATCCGTACCTCAACAAACATTCAATCAAGAAAAAAGGGAACAAAAAACCAGAAGGACAAACATCCACAGACATGGAAAAAGAACAGGTATGGCTTCCCCTGCAGACGGTGTACAACAAAGAACTTACAGTAGCCGCCTATCTCAAAGAGCAGGGCATCGAGCATTACATCCCCATGACATACGAGCTCCGCGACACCGGACACGAGGGTGAATGCACCCACATACTCGTACCCGCCATCCACAACCTGATTTTCATCCACCGTCCCTACGACGCCAACTGGTGCCGGCAGTTCGCCTCCGAAGCCCCGCTGCCCGTCTATTTCCTGAAGAAGGAGCGCAACGGCCATGACTACTGCACGGTGAGCGAACGCGACATGCAGAACTTCATGCATGCCACCAGCCCCGACATCCAGGGCACGCGGTTCATCGATTCCGAAAAGCTTCGCGGCAAGCGCAGCGTCCCCGTCCGGGTAGTACGCCGCGGTCCGCTCTACGGTGTGACCGGCAAGTTCCTCCGCTACGGAGGCCGCCACTACATCGCCATCGAAATGCCCCAAAGCACCGCCCTGCTCAAAGTGAGCTACACCTGGTGCGAAACCATCGAAGAGTAAATTCAGAAAAACAATATAAAATCACTAACAGACAAGCATGAAACTAAAAGCTTTATCACTTGTTATTTTTATGGCATGTTCGCCCCTGCTCATGGCGCAGTCGGGCATGACCGACCAGCAAGTGCTGGAATATGCTAAAGATGGAGTAAAACAAGGCAAAGACCAGCGTACCATAGCTACCGAGCTGGCACGCCGCGGTGTGACCCGCGAACAGGCGGAACGCGTGAAGAAAATGTACGAACAGCAGACAGGTACCGCTGCCGGCGACATGACCGGAACCGCCAAAGCCGAAGCACGCCTGCGCGAGCAGACACAGGAAGACAATTCCACCATGCTCGACGAACAGCCACAGGCACAGGAAGTGGCACAGCAGGACGCCGTATTCGGCCGCAACATCTTCAACACCCGAAACCTTACGTTCGAACCGAACGTCAACATAGCCACCCCGCCCAACTACCGTCTCGGTCCGGGCGATGAAGTGGTAATCGACATCTGGGGAGCCAGCCAGAACACCATCCGCCAGCAGATCTCGCCCGACGGAACCATCAACCTCGAACAGCTCGGTCCCGTATTCCTGAGCGGCATGAGCATCGAGCGCGCACAGCAGTACCTCACCGGCGAGCTCCGCAAGATCTATTCCGACCAGAGCAACCAGATACGCGTCACGCTGGGCAACACCCGCACCATCCAGATCAACGTGATGGGCGAAGTGATACAGCCGGGAACCTATGCCCTCTCGGCCTTCTCTACCGTATTCCACGCCCTCTACCGTGCAGGCGGTGTGAGCGGCATCGGTAGCCTCCGTAACGTGAAAGTATCGCGCGGCGGACAGACCGTAGCTACGGTAGACGTCTACCAGTTCATCATGCAGGGCAAGACCCGCGACGACATCCGCCTGGAAGAAGGCGACGTGATTATCGTTCCCGCCTACGAAGAACTGGTACAGATTACAGGCAACGTGAAACGCCCCATGCGCTACGAAATGAAAAAAGGCGAAACCCTTTCTACCCTGCTGAAATATGCCGGCGGATTTACCAGCGACGCCTATACCAAGAGCCTGCGCATCGTACGCCAGAACGGTAAGGAATATCAGGTAAACACCGTGGATGACACCGACTACAGCGTATGCCAGCTGCACGACGGCGACGTAATCACCGCCGAAGCCATTCTGGACCGCTTCACCAACAAGCTGGAAGTGCGCGGCGCCGTATACCGTCCGGGCATCTACGAGCTGGGCGGCAAGCTGAACACCGTACGCGAACTGGTAGAGAAAGCCGACGGACTGATGGCAGACGCTTTTACCGGTCGTGCCGTACTGTACCGCGAGCGTGAGAACAAGACCCGCGAAGTGAAGCAGATAGACATCCGCGCCATCATGAACGGCAGCCAGCCCGACATCCCCCTGCAGAAAAACGACGTACTCTACATCCCCAGCATCCACGACCTGGAAGACCTGGGCAACGTACAGATATTCGGCGAAGTAGCTCATCCGGGCGACTATCCGTATGCCGACAACATGACCCTCGAAGACCTCGTGATCACCGCAGGCGGTCTGCGTGAATCGGCTTCCGTAGTACGTGTCGACGTGGCACGCCGCGTAAAAGATCCGAAGAGCACCGAAAGCCCCGCTACCATCGGACAGAACTTCTCTTTCGGCCTGAAAGACGGTTTTGTGGTAGACGGCGAACCGGGATTCACTCTCCAGCCTTACGACCAGGTATTCGTACGCCGCAGCCCGGGCTACAGCGCACAGCAAAACGTGGTAGTAGACGGCGAAGTGCTTTACGGCGGAACCTACGCCCTGAGCAGCAAGAACGAACGCATCAGCAGCATCATCGCCAAGGCAGGAGGCGCCACTCAGTTTGCCTACGTAAAGGGAGCCAAGCTGACCCGTGTGGCAAATGCAGAAGAAATCAAGCGCATGCAGGATGTAGTGAACCTGCTCCGCCGCCAGGTAGGCGACGCCATGATCGACTCCCTGGGCATCAACGTACAAAGCACCTTTACGGTAGGCATCGACCTGGAAGCCGCCCTTGCCAACCCCGGCAGCGATGCCGACATCGTGTTGCGTGCAGGCGACGTGATCAGCGTGCCCGAATACAACAACACCGTGAAGATAGACGGCGCCGTGATGATGCCGAACACCGTATCCTATCAGGAAGGCGAAGGCGTGAAATACTACATCAACCAGGCAGGCGGCTACGGCCAGAACGCCAAGAAGAGCAAGAAATTCATCATCTACATGAACGGCCAGATAGCCCAGGTGAAAGGCAGCGGCAAAAAACAGATGGAACCCGGCTGCGAAATCATCGTGCCCAGCAAGCGCAAGAAGCAGTTCAATATCGGCAACATTGTCGGCCTGACAAGTTCCATTGCCTCACTGGCGACCATGACAGCTGCCATTACGGCATTGATTAAGTAAACTACTGATTATAAACAGCTACAGGAAGCGCGGTAAGGAAGATTTTACTGCAACTTTTCTCACCCACCGAGCCGTGCCGACTGTAGCCTTTTCTATACAAAGCATTTATGAGCGAAAACAAAAACTATCAGCATCCGGACGTACAGGAAGCGGAAAACGATGAACTCGAAATAGACTGGATGGAGATACTGCGTAAAATCATCGCCATCCGCAAAACACTTTACAAGGCTGCCGGCGTAGGCGTGGTGCTAGGCATTATCATTGCCCTGAGCATTCCTAAACAGTACACCGTAACAGTCACCCTTTCCCCTGAGATGAACGGAGATAAAGCAAGTGGAGGACTTGCCAGTCTGGCTTCTTCGTTCTTAGGAGGAGGAGCGACCAGCAGCAGCAGTGATGCACTGAATGTAACATTAGCACCGGATATTGTAACCTCGACTCCGTTTGTTTTAGATTTATTCGACACCCAAATACAAACGCTCGATGGAAAATTAGATACTACTCTGGTAGCTTATCTAGATGAACAAAAAGGACCATGGTGGGGATATATCAAAGCAGTTCCAGGTATGGCTATTGGAGCCATTAAATCACTTTTTACAGAAAAAACAGATTCTGCGACAACGCTAAACCCATTTCAACTAACAGAAAAAGAAGCAGCAAAAGTAAAAGAATTAAGACAATCAATTCTTGCTGAAGTTGATAAAAAAACAGCTATGACTACCATTACTGTGACTTTACAAGATCCGAAAGTAACAGCTATTGTGGCCGATAGTGTAGTAGCTAAACTTCAGCAGTATATCATCGACTACCGAATCAAGAAAGCTAAAGAAGACTGTGCCTATCTGGAAGAGCTCTATAAGGAACGCCAGCAAGAGTATTACGAAGCACAAAGTAGATATGCCCACTACTTCGATACCAACCGTAATATAGCTTTCCAAAGTATACGCGCCGAACAAGAACGCTTACAAAACGATATGAACCTTGCCTATCAGGTATATAGTCAAGTTGCACAACAACTTCAAGTAGCACGTGCTAAAATACAAGAAGAAAAGCCCGTATTTGCAGTGGTTGAACCGGCTACTATACCATTAAAGCCATCTGGAACAAGTAAAAAAGTAATTTTTGTAGGAGTACTATTCCTCGTAATATGTGCTACAGGGGGATGGATTTTATTGGGTGTACCACAATGGAAAAAAATAAATAATACTTTAAAATCAAATTAATAAAACGTCCTAATGAATAGATTTGCTTTTCACAAATAATTATTTATGACAAATTCTGCTGCAAACAATAAACAAATAGCTAAAAACACGCTATTGCTCTATTTTCGGATGCTATTAACAATGGTAGTAAGCCTATATACTTCACGTATAGTTTTAAATGCATTAGGAGTAGAAGATTTTGGAATTTATAATGTAGTAGGTGGAGTAGTCGCAATGTTTTCTTTATTATCAGGTTCTCTATCTACTGCTATAAGTCGGTTTATTACATATGAACTAGGAAAAGGAGAACAAGGAAATCTTAACAAAATTTTTTCATCGGCTGTAACTATACAAATTACTTTAGCTGCTATTATTATATTGTTTGCTGAACTCATAGGAGTGTGGTTTCTTAATACTCAAATGACAATACCTGTATCACGTATAACTGCTTCCAATTGGGTTTTTCAAATATCACTATTAACTTTCGTCATAAATCTAATCAGTATTCCTTACAACGCTAGTATTATTGCACATGAAAAGATGTCTGCATTTGCATATATAAGTATTTTAGAAGTAGTCGGCAAGTTAGTTACCGCTTATTTAATAACCATATCTCCTATAGATAAACTTATATTCTACTCATTTTTAATGTGTATAATTGCTTTAGTAGTCAGATTTACATATGGATATTATTGTAAAAAGCATTTCACTGAATGTACATATAGTTTTATATGGGATAAGCAACTGTTAAAACAAATGTTTGGCTTCGCAGGCTGGAATTTTATTGGTACAGCCTCCGCTGTATTAAGAGATCAAGGAGGAAATATTCTCATAAATTTATTCAATGGCCCAATAGTTAACGCTGCACGAGGCATTGCATTTCAAGTAAATAATGCGATACAGGGATTTGTAAATAATTTTATGATAGCTCTTAACCCTCAAATAACTAAATCGTATGCAGCTAACAATCACGAATATATGATGACCTTAATTTTTCAAGGGGCAAGATTATCTTTTTACATGCTGCTAATTTTATCTTTACCAATTTTACTTAATACTCAATATATCCTAGAAATTTGGCTAAAGACTGTGCCAGAACATTCTACCTTATTTGTGCAGTTAGTACTAATCTTAGCTATGAGTGAGTCCATATCGTATCCTCTCATTACTGCCATACAAGCTACAGGTAGAATCAGAAATTATCAACTATTGGTAGGAGGCCTTCAACTATTGAACTTCCCCATATCATACTGCTTACTACATATAGTTTTTTTTCCAGAAATCATAATGATAGTAGCCATCATTTTAACTCAAGTATGTTTAGGAGCAAGACTATATATGCTGCAAAAAATCATAAAACTTCCGACAAAAGTTTTTTTAAAGAATGTATATCTTAATATCATAATTGTCAGCACTTTATCTTCCATTACACCCATTCTTTTATTCAGAAATACACCAGATACACTAAGTAAGTTTATCTTAAGTAGTTCTATTTCTGTTATATGCTGTATAATAATCATATACTATATAGGCTGCAACTCAACAGAACGAAATTTTATTTCAACAAAAACAAAACAAATTTTAAGAAAAATATTTACCCTATAATAAAGAGGTTATACAATGACTATTGTTCTAAACATTTGTATTTATATTTTTTCCTTTATAAACTTTATAAAAATTGGAGACGTCAACAACCCTCCTTCCGAAAATGGTTATGGAAAAGTAACATACGACTATAGTATTAGCGAAACAGAATTAACAAACGAATGTTACTGCTTTTTCCTCAATTCCGTAGCAAAAACATACGATCCTTATAATTTATATAATCCAATAATGGGAGAATATTTTTGGGGAGGAATTGTACGAAAGACAGATTCAAACGGTAACTTTGTTTATTATGTAAAGCCAGGTTTTGAAAAATATCCGGCAATAGGTATAACTTGGAACAGTGCAATAAGATTCATTAATTGGCTGAATTACAATTGGGAAAATATTAAAAACAAAAAAGATATTACTTATTATATATCTGAGACAGAAGGAGATGATAACCATGGAGCTTACAATACTCAAAAATATCTTAATAGTTCACTACATATAAAACGCAATAAAGGTGCACGATTTTATCTCCCCAATAAAAATGAATGGATCAAAGCCTGTTTCTATAATGGAAAGGAATACATAACAACCAATCAAAATTTACAAATAGCCAATTGTTATACAGAAGATGGGTGGAAATATCCATACCCTCATCTGTTATCTTCAGAAAAAGGTACTGTTAGTCATTATGGTACGATTAATCAAAATGGAAATTTAGGAGAATGGATTGAAGATCCATTTGGTACAGATGGAAGAAACTGGAAACAGTTCTTGGGAGGAAGCTTAATTAGACCAAAATATTCTTTAGATATAAATTATACTGAAGGAGATGCTCCCGATAAATCAATAGCTTCAGTAGGTATTAGAATTATTCAATTAACAGCATCAACAACCAAGCAAACTCCTCCAACTATTTCTTATACCCCAAAACATAATACACGCTTAAGCCAACAACAAGACGAGAAATGGATTAAAATTGGGGATATACAAAATGAAGGTGACCTATATAATCAATTTATAGGAAATGTAAATTATGAATATGAAATATCCAAATATGAATTAACGAATGAAGAATATGCTCAATTTCTATCAGCTGTTTGCAGATATGAAGACCCTTATCATCTATATAATAAAAATATGGAGATAGGAGCTATTGGCGGCATAAATAAAATAAAACAAAATAATGGAGAATATAAATATCAAGCTAAGCAAGGCTGGGAAAGAAAACCAGTTGTCTATATCAGTTTCTACGATTTATGCAGATATGCCAATTGGATGCACTATGGATGCCCCAATACTGGGAAATGTACAATCGGAACAACTGAAGGAACAGCTACTCAAGGGGCTTATGATACTGGCAAATTTGGTACTAAAAGTAAAAAATCAATAAGAAGGAATAAAGGAGCTAAATATTTTATACCAAACAGAAACGAATGGTATAAAGCAGCTTATTATGACCCAACAATACAAAGTAAAAATAAATATCATATATATCCGACTCAATCTTCAACACCTCCCAGTTTCCAAGAAGCAAATTACATGATTGACAATCAATTATGTATAGGGTCTCCATTTTACGTCTGTAATGTAGACTCATTCCAAAATGCTCCAAGCCATTATGGTACACTTCAACAGGGGGGAAATGTATGGGAATGGATTGAAGACTGGCAATTTAATAAATACGGTCATATTGCGCTAAGAGGAGGTTCTTTTTCGTACACAGAATACGGATTATCTTCAATAAATGAAGATCCGGGAGGAATCAATGATATTTCTTATGTATTTGGAGGACGTTTAGCAAGAATCAGTCAAGATACAGGCTATATTTATATTCCGATGAATGGAAAGAACTACTATTATTATATAATTTCTCAATTTTATCAATCACCCAAAAAGAGTTTATTAATTCTTTGTTGCATATTAATCATTTTATCCCTTATAATATTTACTATTATGTTGAAATTTAAATCTGTTATAAAGAACATTATTTATACACTTCAATATCTAACAAACATCATTATATGGATCTTTTTAAAAAAGAAAAAAGCGTTATTACCAACCAATGAATCCAGAATATTATACATCCCCTGCGACCCATGGAGCGTATGGGGCTCAAGAGGAGATGAAGCTATGATATATGCTTCGATGAAATTACTTAAAGAAAAGCATAAAACAGAACAATTTTATTTTATAACAAGCACAGATAAGGGTATTACAGAAACCCAAAATAGAGGTTATAAAGCTATAAAAGCATGGAAAGGGAAAAGTCCTATCTATCACATATCACAAGCACTAAGAGAACTTAACCCAACTCAGGTCATTATTATTGGCGCAGATTGTATGGATGGTTATTACAGTCCAGATGTCAGTTTTACCCTTATGGCAACAGCAGATCTTTGCTCAAGCTATAATATACCCTATCACATATTAGGATTCAGTTTTAATGAAAATCCGTCATGGAAAGTTAAACTCGCCTATTTATTCTGCTCCTCGGCTGTAAGATTTAACCTGAGAGATTATTTCTCACAGCAACGATTTGAGCATTTTACACATAAAAAATCAACACTTGTAGCAGATATGGCTTTCCTATTAGAGCCCAATCCTAATTTTTATGATTTCAAAGAATATCAACAATGGTGTCAGCAAGAAAAAAATAAACAACAAACAATTGTTGGATTTAATTTTCATCCAATGCTGAAAAAGAATCAAAGCATAGAAGAGATACATGAAGCTTGCTCTTCACTTGCAGATATGATAATACATCTATTAAACCAACACAGTGAACTATCGTTTTTATTTATTCCTCATGATAATCGAGGCAAATTATCTGATACAATAGTATTACCAATTATAGCGAATAAAATAAGAGAAAAAGGATATGCACAACGTATTAAAGAAATAAAGGAAGTGTATCACGCAGATGAAATAAAGGCAATAGCAAGTTTATGTGATATTATGATTTGTAGTAGAATGCACTTAGCTATAGGTTCATTAAGTTCAGGTGTACCTGTTATGGCAGCGACATATCAAGGTAAATTCCACGGATTATTTAAACATTACGGTTTACCAGAAGATTTACTATTATCACCTGCTACTTTTATTACAAAAGAATTCATTTCAACTTTTGAAAGACTACTTAAAGAGAAAAAAAGTTTAGCAAAAACTCTACAAGAAAAACAACCTGAAATAAATATTTTATCTGCAAAAAATATAGAAGAATGAAAAAGGTCTTAATTATCTCAGATACCCCAACTCACCCAACAAATACAGGAAACAAAATGTGCATATTATCATATGCTACATTGTTACAAGATATGGGATATGATGTATATTTCCTTTATTTTACACGAGAAAGAAATAGCAATACATTTACTCAAAATAAAGACTATTGGAGTGATCATTTCCTTTCTTATCAAATGTCTATAATACAAAAAGCTGTAATAAAAATAGTTAGGCATTTACCTTTTCGATGTTTTTCAGACATTTGGCTACACGAACCATGGTTTATAAAATCATATATAAAACAAATTCAGAAAAAATATAAATTTGATAGCGTTATACTAAATTATATTTGGCTTTCAAAAATTGCAAATTATTTTCAGGGAAATACTGTATTATTCACCCATGATGTTTTTTCATATAGAAATCTCCGGCTTAAAGGAAATTACTGGGTATCATGTACACCCAATGAAGAAGCAAAATGCATAAATCGAGTAAAAACTGTATTAGCAATACAAGAACAAGAAGCATATTACTACAAATACCTATCATACAAAGCAAACGTATATTGCATGTATAGCCCTTTTACTTTCCATAAGCAAGAAATACTCAACAACAAAAAATTACTATTTTTCTCCGGAAGCAATATATTAAATATTGAAGGCATAAACCATTTTATAAAAAATATATTTCCAGAACTTATAAAAAAGTTCCCTGACTTAGAGTTAATTATAGGAGGTGGAATCTGTAAACATTTAGAAAAAGATTTACGTACCACACAGATTATCTTAAAAGGAGGCTTTGATAATCCCGCAGACTTCTATGCTTTAGGAGATATTGTCATAAACCCTGTATTTAATGGTACTGGATTAAAAATAAAAACATTTGAAGCACTATCATATGGGAAAACAGTATTATCTTCAACTCATAGCATGGAAGGAATATTTTCACCTCAATCATGTCCCATTTATAAAGCTGACACAATAGATGAATATATCAGTCATTTAACCAATATATTGTCAACACCACATATCTTAACAGAAAATAAGAATAAAGCTAAAAATTATATAGATGCCCTAAATCAACATATAAAAGATATATTTAAACAAATTCTATAAGTAGCAAACAGAGTATTTAACTAATTGTAAATACTCGATTTTAAAAAATATAAAAAATAGAATTTATGAAAATTTTATATTATACACATACATATTTTTTAGACTGTGATTTACCTTTGCTAAAAGCACTAAAAGAAAAACAACACGAAATATACCTAATTTTTGAAATAGTTCCCTATCAATTAAAATCTACAATTGTCAACATACAAAAACAACTCCCGCAAACAGATATAGTTCCAATAACAGAATATAAAGAATTTAATATCTACAGCAATTTTATTGATACATCAAAATCTTTTATTCTAAATAGGAATTGCGCTATTTATAATTCTAAAAATATCAGACTTAGAAAGAAATTTGCAAGGTTAATTAAAAATATAAATCCAGATATCATCCACTGTACAGATTTTATAGACTTAGATGATTTATTCTTGTATAAATATAGGAATAAAATAGTACAAATTGTACATGATCCATTTCCTCACAGCGGAGAAGATACAATTAGAAAAAAAATCAAAAGATATTTGGGATTAAAATTAATAGAAAAGTTTGTATTACTGAATAATAAACAACTTAACCAATTTCAGAAAGAGTTTAATATACCTCCATACAAAGTTCATACAAACTCATTAGGAACTTACGACTGTATAAAGGCGTATCAAACTATACCTTCAACTAAGGCAGAACAAATATTATACTTTGGAAGAATTTCACAATATAAAGGAATAGAGTATCTACTTCAAGCAATGGAATATGTACACAAAGAAAGACCCAATGCACAACTAGTCATTGCTGGAGGAGGTAATTTCTATTTTGATATAACTCCATATCAAAATAAAAATTATATTAAAATTATAAACAGATATATCAGTACAGAAGAACTTTATCAATTACTATCAACAAGTTGTTTAGTAGTATGCCCTTATACAGATGCGACACAAAGTGGAGTAATAATGTCAGCTTTTACATTAGATATACCAGTAATAGCTACTAATGTTGGTGGATTACCTAATACTGTTGAACATGAAAAAACAGGAATACTTGTCCCACCTAGAAACAGTAATTCCATTGCCAAAAGCATTATTCATCTATTAAAAAACCCAAATCTTATAGAACAATATACCAATAATATAAAAGAACAACGTCTTTTCGGTAAATATTCATGGAACCGTATAGCAGATAACTATATTTCAATCTATGATGAATTACTAAATAAGAATTCTAAATGAACACACTTTTCTATCTTTTATTCATATTTCTCATCACGGAAAATATTTATGAAAAATTTATTCCAGGTATTAATTTTTTTGATGAAATAATTACTATCGTAGCAATATTCAAAATACTTTCAAACATAAAAGCCTTTCAACATTTCAAATTAGAAAAAAAAATCATAAGATACCTAAGCATGATTTTATTAATTGGTTGTTTATCGACTTTAATATATCATGTCCAACCTCAATTTGGAGGCATATGGAGAGATTTTTTAGCAGTAAGTAAATTCCCTATATGCTATTTTGCATTTTTACCAGAAAAAAAATACAACAATAAAAATGTTATTAATAGTAAAATTATTTGTTTTTCAAAAGTTAGTATTACCATAATATTTATTTTTGGGTGTATCAACTTTATATATCCTATTGAATTACTAACTGATAATTATAGATACGGATTTCCCCTATATCAATTTGTTTATTCGCATGCAACTTTTTTAATTAGCTCACTAATTATATTGATAGCAGTATTACTAGCAAATGGACTAAAGAAAAATTTATTCTTTATTATATTAGCATCAATTTGCTTAATATTAACATTTCGCTCTAAACCTATAATCATAATTATCTTTTTACTATTAGCATTAAGATTAAGAAAAAATAAAACTCAATTAAATCTTTCTCCTAAAAAAATAGCGTATTATATAATTGTTCTGACAGGATTAACCCTATACTTTGTAATAGATCAAATTTCAACATATATAAGTTATGGGGATACTGCTGCAAGAACTGCGTTTTATATATATGGTACAGATATTGCAATTACATATTTTCCACTTGGCAGTGGATTCTGTACATTTGCTTCAACATTATCTCATACATACTATTCCCCTCTTTATTATGAATATAATATGCAGTATATTACAGGAATTACAGAAACAGATGGTAGCTATGCAGGAGATACTTTCTGGCCCAATATATTTGCACAATATGGAATAATAGGTATGATATTCTATATCTTAATGTTAATATATGTGTTCAAATCGATAAATAGACGTTTCAACATACTTTCAGATAAATGGCTCGGAGCCGTCAGTTTATTTTTATATTCAGTAATAGCTGCTTTTGCAGAGTCTTTTTACACAAATGGAAGTGGAGTCATTTATGCAATTATATTAACTTATTATCTAGGTAGCGACAGCAAAAGTAAAACTCAAAAACTATGAAAATATTAGAAATTGTGGAAACACTATCTCCAGGCGGAGGTCAACGTTTCGTTGTTGATTTATCAAATGAACTGTCTTCCAATAATGAAGTTGCAATATGCACCTTTCGAAAAAAAAATAAATCAGACTTTTATCGACACAATATACGATGTCAGATCAAACAATTTACATATGAAGGAACATGGAATTTAGGTTCAAAAATAAAACAGTTTGTTCATGTTTTCAATTGCATAAAAGAATACAAACCTGATATAGTTCATTCTCACCTTTTAGCTTTTCCATATGTAATCCTTCCGGCTATTTATTTCCAAAATATAAAGTTCTACTATACAGTCCACAATATTGCAGAAAAAGATACTCATCCAGGCATTGGTGCCTATTTAAAAAAGATATTCTTAAAAAAAACAATTAAAGCAATAACAATATCACCATATTGTGCACTTTCATTTAAACAATATTATGGTTATTCAAGTTTTTGTATGATTAATAATGGGTGCAGAGAAATAACAACAACAAATTTACTTTCTAAAACACAAGCAGAAATAGAGGGATTAAAAAAAACAAAAAAGACTAAGGTCTTTATCAATATAGCACGAATAATGGAACAAAAGAATCACAAACTATTAATTTCATCTTTTTGCAAATTTATACAAAACGGACATGATGCCATTCTTATAATTATAGGAGATGATAGTAATAGATTAATAAAAAAAGAGTTAGACCAAATAAATACTTCAGATAGAATTTTCTTCTTAGGAACCAAAAATAATGTCACAGATTATTTAACTCTTAGTGATTATTTTTGTCTTTCTTCTTCGTGGGAAGGGTTACCTATCAGTCTTTTGGAGGCTGGCTTATCAGGACTATATGCAATCAGTACTCCTGTCGGAGGCGTTATAGATGTAATCACAAATAACACAATAGGAGTCTTATCTAAAGATTTATCTATAAACGCGTATACAAAAGCTCTAGAACAAGCATGGAATATTATTCCTGATAAAAATACAATAAAACAATTATATCAAAAAAAATATTCTATGAAAACTTGTGCTGAACAATATTACAAAGCATTCAATAAATAATAAATAATATATAATTCAAAACTCCACTATTATGAATATAGGTTTATTTACATCTGTCTATTTTAATAATATAGGCAATGGATTTATCGATTTAGGTGCAGAAGCAACTTTAAAAGAGGCTTTACCTGAAAACGGCAAAATCATCAAATTAAGTCAATGTGCCAATTTTGCTGCCACCATGGGTAAGGGAATGATTCTAAAAGAATCTCCGTTTTTCCACTGGTTATGGGTCAGTATAATGCAACGATTCGCAAAAAAACTGCATGACAAATCATATAAAATGGTAAAACAACAAAATGTTTTTAGCGTAGCAAATATAGCACAATTAGACTACTTTATTGTACCGGGATGCGTTCTAACTGTTCCTTTTTTTACAATTTACGGTCAATTGCTAAAAAATAAAGTCAAAGAGGGATGCAAAATTATTTTTTTAGGAGCTAGTGGTAATTTCTATACTGAATATGAAATCAATTTTGTATCACAATACTTACAAGAATTAAAACCATATGCAATTATGACAAGAGATAGTGTCGCTTATAAACACTATGCAAAATTTTCCCAAAACTCATATAACGGTATTGATAATGCTTTTTTTGTTAACAGGTGGAATTTACCTAAAGTAAAAACGAGTATGGATCCTTATGTAGTATTAAATTTTGATGAACCAAAACATAAGCGTATCTGTGCTGAATTATCCAAAAAATTCAAAAATATTATTTATACGAACCATAAGCCATATCCATATTATAAAGTTAGTAAACTAGTCAAACAAGGTACAATGGTTTCTGACACACCTTTAGATTACTTATTTCTATATTCAAATGTTTCTGAAGTGCACTCAGATAGAGTCCATGCATGTATTCCCACATTAGCTTTCGGCAACAAAGCAAGACTTTATTCAGATAGCCCACGAATCGCATTATTTGAAAATGCTGGAATTCCTGAAATTAAAGAAAAAGTCGTTAGCATAACTGGATTAAAAGAAAAACAAGACGCACAAATAGGATTCTTAAAATCATTATTCAAACAATGAACGTGTTCTGCAAATTGGTTATTTTAAATATCTTATCATTCTTTTTTAGTTCATCAATATGGGGTATCACACCTCATATTGATCGACAAGAAATATCATCTAAGTTCAAATGGCAATTAATATGGCAAGACGAATTTAAATCCACAGATATAAAATCGCTTTGGATTCCACAAAACTCACCTACTCCACACACATTAAGTAGCAGATGGGAAGAAAATGCCGTAATAAAATCAGGAAAACTATATATCTACAATAAAAAAGAAAATAAAGGAGGGCAAGAATGGACTAGTGCAAGTTTAACAAGTAGAAATGAATTTGATTATGGATATTTTGAATGCCGCGTAAAAATTGCCCAAAGTTCAGGAATAAATAATGCATTGTGGCTTTATTCAAATAAAAATGAACAAGGACATTTATTTGAAATAGATATTGCTGAAGTACATTACCCTAATTTATTATATACCAATATACATGATTGGGGCACAAAACAAAATAGATATAGAAAACAACATTCACGATGTCATCCTATATCTTCGAATCTATCTAAAAAGTTCCATATATATGGATTAGAATGGAATGATAAAGAAATTAAATTCTATTTCGATGGAAAACTAATAAGAACTGAAAAAAATTCATATTGCTTTGATAAAGCACAATTAATAATCGGATGTGCAATATTACCATGGGCAGGGAATATAACTGACAAAATTGACGGAACTTCAACCATTGTTGATTATATTAGATATTTTAAAAGAAAATGAAATATATACTTGTAATAGATCATATTGCAACAGGAGGAGCTGAACGAATTCTGATTGATTATTATCATCATTTAAAAGAGAAAGGATATCATCCTTATATATTTGTATTATCAGGTTTTCCAGGACAAAGTAAATGGACTAAAGATATTAAAAATATAATTTACGGTTCCAGTGGTGATGAAGATAATCTTATAAGAAAAGGCATACAACAATTAAGCTTATACTTCAAGCTAAAAAAGCTCATTCAACAAGTAAAACCAGATGTTATATTCTCGTTTTTAGAAAAAAGTAATTTATTGACTATTTTAGCTCCTTCTACTGCAATTAAAATTGTATCTGTACATAACGTTTTATCTATTCAATATACAAAAATCAAATCTCCTAAAATTAAAAACATAGTATATAACATTATAAAATGGATGTATAATAAATGTCCAAACGTTATCGCTGTTTCTAAACAGGTAAAAGATGATTTGATTACATCATTTGGAGTAAAAATTGATAATATCTGCATAATCAACAACTATGTTGACAGAGAAAATATACAAATCAAAGCGCAAGAAACAATTGAAAACTTCACATTTCTACCTGAAAGAAAATATATTATGAATATTGGTCGTTTTTCCGACCAAAAAGCGCAATGGAAACTATTAAAAGCATTTGCATTATACATTAAAAATACTAGTGAAAATGTAGGATTAGTTTTAATGGGACATGGAGAATATACAGAAGAGCTCAAACAGTTAGCTCAAAAACTACAAATAGAACAATATACAACTTTCCTTCCCTTCAATATAAATCCATATAAGTACATGAAGCATGCTCATCTTTTTGTATTATCCAGCATTTATGAAGGCTTCCCCATTGTATTAGCAGAAGCCTCATCATTACGTTTACCTTTTTTGGGAACTCAAAAAGCCATACCTGAAGAAATGTTCGACAAAAAAACATTTTGGGAAGAATGTATTTTCCAAAGCTGTTCACTAGAAAAAGATTTTTCAACAACAATACATCAAGACGAGCAAGCTTTAGCCGCATTAATAAAAAAAGGAGTAGAAGATGAAATTTTCAGACACAAGATATTAGAATCTACAGCTCTATGGGAACAAAATAACACAAAAAAGAAACAATTTGAGTGTTATGATTCTATTGCAAACCAATAAAGATATAAACATGTTCTCCACTTTAATTAAAAATATTATTTCTACAGAAAGCAAATCTATCAATCAACTCTTTAATCAAAAAGGGCAAATATATACATTTCTAAATCCGGTATCTTATTTGACTGCTTTAGACAACAAGATATTATTTGAACAATTTGATGGTATATTTGCTGATGGTTCAATCCTTGTAGCTGCTATAAAAGTCCTATATGGAAAAACAGTAACAAGACGAAGTTTTGATATGACTTCACTTGCTCCAGAATTACTGAAGTATGCAGAAGACAATAAAAAAACTATTTATATAGTTGCATCCAAACAAGAACAAGTTGAAAAAGCTATATCTATATTCAAAGAAAGATATCCCTATCTACAATTCTCAGGATATAGAAATGGATATTTTTCTTCTGAAGATGAAATGGATACAGAAGCTGCATATATTACAGAAATAAATCCTGATTTTCTTATCGTTGGTATGGGAGTATTAATGCAGGAAAAATTTTTACTTAAAGTAAAATCGAAAGGCTTTCAAGGCATTGGATTTACTTGTGGTGGATTTATTCATCAAACATCAAAAAATGAAATAGAATATTATCCAGCATGGGCAGATAAACTGAACCTACGATTTATTTATAGAATGTATAAAGAAAAACACACTCGCAAACGATATTTACAAGCTGCATTTTTATTTCCAATACGTTTTTTCTTTGAACGAGTTATAGGATAATTATATTTTCAGCTCTTAAAATACAATATAAACGACATAAATATTAAGTTTTCCGCAGGAAGTAAAAAATTCTAAATCTATTAAAACCAGCATGCAAAATCATATAGTTATCATGGCAGGCGGCATAGGAAGCCGTTTCTGGCCTATGAGTACCCCCGAATATCCCAAACAGTTTATCGACGTAATGGGGGTAGGAAAATCGCTGATTCAGCTCACAGTGGAGCGTTTCAAGGGTATCTGCCCGAAAGAGAATTTCTGGGTGGTGACATCGGAAAAGTATGTCGACATAGTAAAGGAACAGCTTCCGCAGATTCCGGCTCAGCATATTCTGGCGGAACCGGAAGCAAGGAATACGGCGCCGTGTATCGCGTATGCGTGCTGGAAGATCCGAAAGGAGTTTCCGCAGGCGAACATCGTGGTGACGCCTTCGGATGCGCTGGTAATCGATACGGCGGAGTTTGCGCGCTGCATTGCCGTGGCGCTGGAGAAGACGGCGGACTCGCAGGCTATCGTGACCTTGGGGATGAAGCCTACCCGACCGGAAACGGGCTACGGATATATTGCTGCTCAGGGGGAAGCGGACGCAAAGGGTATCTGCAAGGTGGAAGCGTTTAAGGAGAAACCGGATGTGGAAACGGCAAAGGGGTATCTGGCTGCGGGAAATTATTTCTGGAACGCGGGGATATTTGTGTGGAACGCGGACACGATTACGAATGCCATACGCAGGTATGCGCCGCAGATTGCGGGAGTGATGGACGAGCTGGAGCCTGCCTTGTTTACGGACAAAGAGGCGGAGGAGCTGAAGCGACTCTTCCCTACTTGCGAGAAGATTTCCATCGACTATGCGGTGATGGAAAAGGCTGAGGATATCTTTGTGCTGCCGGCGGAGTTCGGATGGAGTGATCTGGGTAGCTGGGGTTCGCTGCGCACCTTGCTGCCGCAGGATGAAGCGGGCAATGCCAAGGTAGGCGGCCGGGTGGATATGTACAACTGCCGGAACTGTGTGGTGCATGCGGCAGAGCACAGACAGGTAGTGCTGGAGGGTCTGGAGGGCTACATCGTAGCGGAGAAGGACGGACGTCTGCTGGTGTGCCGCCTGAGTGAGGAGCAGCGCATCAAGGACTTTGCTGCGGGGAAGTAAACGGGAATCGCCACGATTCCTGCTACTGAAAGATTTTGATTCTCCATTGTTTTTTTAATCCTTTTATCTTATTCATTAGGAAATAAAGAAAAAAATTTGTTCTTTTGTATTAGAACCAAATCCAAATATATGAATACTACAGTTTTTAATCCGGCTCAATTGCAAGTGCTTGAAATGATGTCGTTTGTGGATAGTCCTGAAGCATTAGCAGAACTTAAAAAGGCTATTTCTGACTATTTCGCCAAGCAAGCGCAAAAAGAAATTGACCGTTTGTGGGAGAATGGAGAATTAAATGAGGAAAAAGTCGATAAATTCTACCAACTACATGAACGTACTCCCTATAAATGAATATGAGAAACATTGTATTGGATACAAACTCACTGATTATTGCAATTTCAGCGAAGAATGACTGCCATAAAGTGTGGCAATCATTCTTGAATGGAGACTATACGTTATGTATAAGCAATGAAATCGTAGAAGAGTATCTGGAAGTCATGACTCGCAACATTAATAAGTATGTAGCCGAAACGATTATCTACACGATTCTTACTCGTGAAAATGTAAAGAAATTAACTCCTCACTACCGTTTTCATCTAATTACAGCAGACCAGGATGACAATAAGTTCGTAGACTGTGCCATAACAGCCAATGCGGAATATATCGTGACGGAGGATCACCATTTCAATGAACTTAAAAATATATCTTTCCCATCAGTTGCCATAATTAATTTGAAGGACTTCGCAAAAACATTGTAAGTCTAATGGTTGATTGTCGACGAATATATCAACTTGCATATTACTGATGATCGGCAGAACAGAATCTATCGGTAGTAGCGTAGTACTGAGTGAGGAGCAGCGCATCAAGGATTTTGCTGCGGGGAAGTAAACGGGAATCGCCACGGTACTCTATACGGAGGGTATCGTGGCGATTTTTTTGTATTGGCTTGGCACTTTAAGGTTTATTTGTTTACTTTGTAAGTATCAACTACTAAATGCATTCAGTATGGAAAGCTATATTCGTTTTGACTGGGCTATGAAGCGCCTGTTGCGCAACAAGGCTAATTATGCGGTGCTGGAGGGACTGCTTACCACACTGCTGGAGGAAAAGGTGACCATCCAGAAGCTGCTGGAGAGTGAAAGCAACCAGGAGGATGAATTCGACAAGTATAACCGTGTGGATATGCTGGCGGAAAACTCGAAGGGAGAACTGGTGCTCATCGAGATTCAGAACAATAATGAGTATGCGTATTTCCAGCGGATGCTGTTTGGCGCTTCGAAGCTGGTAACAGAGTACATCAACCGCGGACAGGGATACGACAAGGTACGTAAGGTGTACAGCATCAACATCGTGTATTTCTCTCTGGGACACGGCAAGGATTTTGTATATCACGGAAAGACGGAGTTCGTGGGAATTCATGAAGGGGATGTGCTGGAACTGAGTCCGTTTCAGAAACAGACATTCAAAGTGGACAAAGTGAGCCAGCTTTATCCGGAATATTATATACTGAAAGTAAATGATTTTAACCGGGTGGCAAAGACGCCGCTGGAAGAATGGATTTATTACCTGAATACGGGAAATGTGCCGGAGAATGCTACGGCGCCGGGACTGGATGCGGTGAAGGAACGGCTGAAGCTGGATCGCATGAGTCGGGAGGAGCTGAACGCGTATTACAAACACTTGGATAATATCGTGATTTTACGGGACAATATAGAAACGGAACGTGCGGAAGGTCGTGCGGAAGGTCGTGCGGAAGGTCGTGCGGAAGGTCGTGCAGAAGGTCGTGCAGAAGGTCGTGCAGAAACACAAACCGCTATCGCACGTAACCTGAAGTCGCTGGGCATGAGCAACGAACAGATTGCAGCAGCTACGGGACTGGCAGAGGAGGAAATAAACAAGCTGTAAACAAGTGCAAAAGTTATTTCATTTTTACATTAAAGAAAGCAGATGCGACTGAATATTACCCATATCAACAAAATAAAGAAAGCTGACATTATTCTAAATGGTTTGACTGTCATTGCCGGAAACAATGATTCGGGAAAGAGCACAGTAGGAAAGCTATTGTTTTCAGTCATTAAGTCACTCAGTAATGCTGACAGACTGAACTCACAATCGCAGGACAGAATCATGAGATTGAACTGCGCAGCACTTTATATGTATGTAAAGCATACCGAGACAGAGTCGGGAGAAAAAATCAAAGGGGTGATTCTGCCGTCTACTGCTGCCGCTTTCCTGAAAGAGGTGGAATCTTTTGCGAATGACAAACGATGGGTCAGTCAGCTGAAAGATAAACTGGAAAAAATAAACATTGTACCGCAGCAAAGGGCTAAAATTATAAGAAGCATAGACCAACTGGTACAATTGGCTACCGAAAGCAGCAACTCCGAAAAAATGCTGGAACGGGCTTTCCAAAGTATCATAGGAGCCGAATTTCTTAATTCTATCTGTACATACAATACTGAAATGTCTGAAATTTGTTTTTCTGAAGAACAGGGGAAAGATATAACCATACAGATAAAAGAGAATAAGGTAACGGAGTTTAAATGTAAAACGGAAACTTTTGTCAAAGACGCTACGCTGGTAGAATCGCCACTGTATATTCATCTGATAGATATCCTGGCAAATGCACAAATGCCGGGAGGACATTATTTCAATATTGCCGGAAAGGATGTATTACGCCCGCTGATAAATTATCACATAAAGGATATGGCACAGAAACTGGATGCTTTCCGTTTCTCGCTGCCTGATAACGTCTACTCTCCTTTTATACAAAAGGCACAGACACTTACTGATAACATCACTGGCGGACATTTCTATTTTGACAATGCAAAACGAAACATGTACTGGAAAAAGGGAGAACAGAATTATGCACCGGTTAATGTTGCTTCCGGAATAAAGGCTTTCGGTGTCTTGCAGATGTTACTGGAAACGCAAGCGCTGGATGAAAGTAAAATTCTGATATGGGATGAACCGGAAAATCATCTGCATCCGGAATGGCAGATCAAATTCGCGTCTGTGCTGGTAGAACTTGCCAAAGCGGGAATCCCTATCTTAATAAGTTCACACAGTCCTTATTTCATACAGGCCGTGAGATATTTCGCTGATAAATTGTCGATGAATGACTTTGTAAATTATTATCTGGCAGAGGAAACAGAAGACGAACTGTGTGTGCTGGAAGATGTTACGGACGATTTGAACCGGATTTTTATGAAACTGGCACAGCCTATGAATGAAATTGTAAACCTTGGCTTGTAACTGCAATGAATATGACTCCTGAACATATTTACAAGCAGGTAATGACAAAAACAGGTGTCACACCATGCAGTCTATGTCAGTTGCATGTTCCTTGCCAGCACACACCTTCTTGCCTCTCTTTACAACAAACGCCTGTTATCAATCTGGATGAAGTGGAAACACAATGGCACAGTGCGCAGGGATGTGCTTCTTCTCCTTCGTCTGATGCTCTTTCGTATACGGAAAAGGTATTGTGCTTTGTTGAACTGAAAGGGTGGAAAGAGTTTTTGTCACATCAGCCAATTGCTCAAAAACCATTGGCTTCCGAAAAGGAAAAACAAGTACTTGAAAAAAGGATAACCAGACAGGCAGGAAAATATGACTTGCAACGCAAACTGCTGGAGAGTATAAAGTTATGTGAAGATATTACAACCTGTAACCTGAACACAGGGCAAATTCAGATTGCTTTTATTCTGATAACGGATGTAAATGTGGCAAGTAATCCTCTAAATGTACTAACACAGCAACTGAATATGCTGGCATTCACGACATCAAGCTGGGAAAAGGTTTGTACTTCGGCATTAAAAAAGCAACTGGATACACAGATTCGGGAACACAGAACTTATTTTATCGGTTGCAGAGATTTCGATGCGCTGATGTCGCAACTATAAAGTAGAATTTCATTTGACTTGTCTGATATTTTATATTAGCTTTGTAACAAAAGAGCATTTCCATGATGAAAAACTATACAATCGCTGTAGCGGGTACGGGCTATGTAGGTCTGTCTATCGCTACGTTGCTGGCGCAGCATCACCGGGTGGTGGCTGTGGACGTGATTCCTGAAAAGGTGGAGAAGATCAACAACCGTATCAGCCCGATTCAGGATGAGTATATCGAGAAGTATCTGGCGGAAAAGGAACTGAACCTGACGGCTACGCTCGACGGGGCTTCGGCTTACCGGGAGGCGGACTTTGTGGTGATTGCGGCTCCTACGAACTACGATCCGGTGAAGAATTATTTCGATACGTCGCACGTGGAGGAGGTGATCGACCTGGTGCTGGAGGTGAATCCGGATGCGGTGATGGTGATAAAGAGTACCATCCCTGTGGGTTACTGCCGGAGTCTGTATGTGAAGTATGCGGAGAAGTTCCGTACCTCTCCTGCCCTGGCGGGAAAGAAGTTCAACCTGCTGTTCTCGCCGGAGTTTCTGCGTGAGAGCAAGGCGCTGTACGACAATCTTTATCCGAGCCGTATCATCGTGGGATTCCCGAAGCTGATAGCGGGACTGGATGAGGAGAACAGGGCCATCAAGGAAATCGCAGGTGAGCAGCTGGAGGAGAAGGCGCACGAGTTTGCGGCATTGCTTCAGGAAGGGGCTATCAAGCCGGACGTGGACACGCTGTTTATGGGTATGAAGGAGGCGGAAGCGGTGAAGCTGTTTGCCAATACGTATCTGGCGCTGCGTGTGTCGTACTTCAACGAGCTGGATACGTATGCGGAGGTGAAGGGACTGGATACGCAGGCTATCATCCAGGGTATCTGTCTGGATCCGCGCATCGGCTCGCATTATAACAATCCGTCGTTCGGCTACGGGGGCTACTGTCTGCCTAAGGATACGAAGCAGCTGCTGGCGAACTATCAGGATGTGCCGGAGAATCTGATTCAGGCGATTGTGGAGAGCAACCGCACGCGCAAGGATTTCATTGCCGACAGGGTGCTGCACAAGGCGGGATATTATGATTACTACAACCGGGGCAGCTATAATCCGGCGGAGGAAAAGGAATGTGTCATCGGGGTGTACCGCCTCACGATGAAATCAAACAGCGACAACTTCCGCCAGAGTTCCATTCAGGGTGTGATGAAGCGCATCAAGGCGAAGGGAGCTACGATTATCATCTACGAACCGACACTGGAGGATGGCAGTACGTTCTTCGGATCGAAGGTGGTGAACAGACTGGAGGATTTCAAGGCACAGGCGCAGGCTATCATCGCCAACCGCTATGATGCGTGTCTGGACGATGTGAAGGAGAAGGTATATACGCGTGATATTTTCCGCAGGGACTGATAAAAAACAAAACAGAACGGTATAAATGAAAAGATATTGTCAGACGTTGGATCTCTACGACGACAAGGAGTTGATAGAGGCTTACGTGGCAGAGCATGCGCACGTATGGGAGGAAGTGAAAGCGGGCATCCGTGAAGTGGGTATCGTGGATATGCAGATTTATATTTACGGCAACCACCTGTTTATGATTATGGATACGACGGACGAGTTTGATATGGAACGTGACTATGCCCGACTTGCTACACTGCCTCGTCAGGCGGAATGGGAGGAGCATATGTCCAAGTATCAGAAGGTGCTGCCGGGACAGTCTTCTCAGGAGAAATGGAAGCTGATGGAACGGATTTTCAAGCTTTGAAAATCCGGACATACTGATAGAGAAAATGAATGGTCGTATCAACACTCAAGAACAGAGCCTGATACGACCATCATATACGGGTATCTCCGCGGCTGTCGGTGCAGGTGGGAGTACACGGCGTGGGCTATCTGCCGCGCGACCACCGTCCGTATTACAGCATCCAGCCGCGCATGTCGGTGAAGTATTTTCCGGAAGAGGACTACACAGTCATTTCATGCGGGCGGCACACTCGCGGCACACGCCCTTTACCATGTAGTTGATGCTGTGCAGACGGAAGCCTTCGGGCAGGTCGACAACGGGAATGTGGATGGACGGAAAGCAGAAGGTACGGTGACAGACTTCGCAGTAGAAATGCGTGTGCATGTCGTCGACGGTACAAGTGTCTTCGTCGGGACAGACCTCGTACTTCAGTGAGCCGCTGCCGTCTTCGATGTCGTGTACCACGTGGTGCGCCAGGAAATGATTCAGCGTACGGAAGATGGTGGAGCGGTCGACAGTGCCCAGAAGTGTTTCAAGCTCGATGAGCGACAAGGCACACGGGGATTCGAGCATAGCTTTCAGCACCAGGATGCGTACGGCTGTAGGTTTTACTCCTTTCTTTTCGAGTCTGACGGCATAAATCTCATTTGTTTCCATGATGTTTTTATTGTTTTCTGCTGTTCCGTTGGCGCAAAGATAGTCATCTTTTATTGCAACCCGGTTGCATCGAGCTGTCCGGAATAATGAATGGGCTGTCTGTTGCGCATGGTGACATGAATATTTGCCGAACCGTCGTCGTACAAGTCGACCGAGAACCTGAAGTTGTCTTCACCGGTCGTAGCCTCGAACGTTATCCGGTAGCGGTCTTTCTTGAGCTTGCTGGAGTAGTTTTCTACGGGAGCCTTGAAACGCAACCCCTCTCCTCCTCCATACGGTATCTGATAGGCCCTGCCGTAGTAAGGCAGATAGACATCGACGGAGTCTTTCTTCATCTGCAATCCGTAGGGGGTAGTCAGCGGAATGCTTCTGCCGCTCATGGGATATGCCATGCTTGCCTCCAGCTTGAATGTGCGGCCGTTGACCTGTTCGCCGACATAGGTCTTGAGAGCCTCTTTCTTTTCCTTACGGGTCTGTGCACCCGATGTACCTGCCACCAGCAGGAACAGTACAGCAACGATAAGATATCGGAATGTTTTCATAAGTTTCTCCTTTCTGATTGGTTGACCGGTGCAAGATAAACAAAAAAATCTGTTATTCATTCTCTATGCCGGAGAATGAATAACAGATTTAATTAAAATTCAGTTATTCATAATTATCGAACCTGAATAACCAGATAGCGTGATACGCTCCAGAACTGGTTAGGGTTAGTAATCTTCAAAGTAAGCTGTCCCTTGTCGTCCTTAGCAAGTTCGTATGAACCGGCAGGATGAGTAGTCAGCAGTGTAGCACGCTTAGAGTGCAACTTGATTTCTTTATCCTTACGGATATCGATTTCTGTAAAGTAGTCTTTATTGAACTCATTGTCTTTCAGCACATCACCACGGTTCAGAATCTTCTGGTCTTTCAGTTCCGACTTCGTACCGAATACATACCATGCAGTATTGAGGGCCTTGTCCTGAGCAGCAACGGTCTTTGTCTTAGCCTCGTTTTCGGCAGTCAGCTGGTCGACGTTCTTGTTCAGATCGGAAACAGCCTCATCGAGTTCGGCGATACGGATATTCTTCGAAGCCAGTTCAGCCTGAAGGGTTTCAATCTGGCGTTGTTTTTCTTCCAGCTGGGCAGTCAGGTTCTTGATAGCCTTTTTGAGCTGTGCCGACTGGTAGTTGCTGTTCTTAAGCTGTTCTTCCAGTTTGGCAATCTGTTCACGGTTTGATTTCAGCTTTTCGCTGATAAAGCGGATATCTTCCTTAATCTTGTCGGCGCTCGATTTGTTTTCGATAGCATCGCCGGTAAGATCCACACGGTTTTCAGCTTCATTGATTTCGCGGAAGCCTTCCTGAATTTCATTGAATGCTCCCATTATTTCATCCAGTTCGGCATCGCGGTTAGACAATTCGATCATCAGCGAGTCGTTCTGAAGTTTCAACGCATCTTTATTCTGGCCTGCATTATTACAAGAAGCAAGCACGGCCGCAGCACATAATGAAAATAAAACAACTTTCTTCATAGTTTTTTATCTGTTTAGAATTTATAACTTCAATCTTCTTTTCCTGCCAGTATAATGACAATCTCTCCTCTCGGCTCGGTAGCCGTGAAGTGTGCAATGACTTCCTGCAAGGTTCCCCGCACGCTTTCCTCGTGTATCTTGGATATCTCACGGCAGACAGAAACCTGACGTTCGGGACCGAATATCTCGGCAAACTGGGTAAGCGTTTTCACCAGCCGGTAGGGTGACTCGTAGAAAATCATCGTGCGCGTTTCTTCTACCAGACCGTTCAGACGGGTCATGCGTCCTTTCTTCTGAGGCAGGAAGCCTTCGAAGCAGAAACGTTCGTCGGGCAGGCCTGAAGCCACCAGCGCCGGAACGAAAGCCGTAGCTCCCGGAAGGCACTGTACCTCGATATCGTTTTTCACACATTCGCGTACCACCAGGAAGCCGGGATCGGATATGCCCGGAGTTCCCGCATCGGAAACCAGTGCAATGGTTTCGCCTGCCTTCAACCGGTTGATAATCCCCTCTACCGTCTTATGCTCATTGAACTTATGATAAGACTGCATCGCATTCTTGATTTCGAAATGTTTCAGCAAAATGCCCGACGTGCGTGTATCTTCCGCCAGAATCAGGTCGGCTTCCTTCAAGATACGGATGGCACGAAAGGTCATATCTTCCAAATTACCCACAGGAGTAGGAACAACATATAATCTTCCCATACAATATTTCAACTGTTAATATAGCAAAGATAGAAAGTTTTTAATCTCACTAGTTAATTTCATTCAATATTTAACAGTTGTTGTGTATAAAATAGCCGAAAAATGAAATTTCAGATAGAAGATAAGGCAAATTAACGACACAAATTGTATTTTTGCACCAAATTTTTGAACCAATGGTTGTTTTTTCAGAAGATCATACACATGAAACGTGCCGCAGAGGAAGAATAGAAGTTGTCTGCGGTTCGATGTTTTCGGGCAAGACAGAAGAACTGATCCGCCGCCTGAAGCGTGCTACCTTTGCCCGCCAGCGGGTAGAAATATTCAAGCCGGCCATCGATACACGCTACTCGGAAGCGGAAGTGGTTTCGCACGACAACAATTCGATTCCTTCTACTCCGGTAGACTCGTCGGCAAGCATCCTGCTGTTCAGCTCGGAAATCGATGTAGTGGGCATAGACGAAGCGCAATTCTTCGACGACGGACTGGTGAACGTATGCAACGAACTTGCCGACAGAGGGGTGAGAGTAATCATTGCCGGACTGGACATGGACTTTAAAGGTGTACCTTTCGGTCCGATGCCTGCCCTGTGTGCCATCGCCGACGAGGTGACCAAGGTACATGCCATCTGCGTGAAATGCGGAGATCTGGCCTACGTATCACACCGTACCGTAGCCAACGACAAACGGGTGTTGCTGGGAGAAAAGGAAGAATACGAGCCTCTGTGCAGATGTTGTTACCGGAAAGCGGTAGAAGAGGAAAAAAAGGCTCAGGCAAGTCATTCGTAAAGATCCGGCCGGCCAGAATGGAACGGCAGACCGGCACTCAAGAATAAATAAGGAGATAAAAAGCGGCTGCCGGCATGTAAAAAATCAGGCTGTCCGAATGTAAGAGCTCCGGCAGGAACGGGAATCTACAAGATTTCAGGAAAACCGGTTTGCAAAGGCTTATTTTTTTCGAAAGCAAAATACGCTATAAATCAGCAAGATAAAAACGCAAAGGAAAATTTATTTGAAAAAACTTGCCAAAACATTTGGCAGTTTCACTCAAAACACCTACCTTTGCACTCGCAATCAGAAAATGAATGCAACACAGGTTTGATTCGCTAGCTCAGCAGGTAGAGCACAACACTTTTAATGTTGGGGTC
>OGLS01000269.1_pt1 | contig 53539 bp, 63 predicted proteins | sample 1572881 | NCBI WGS metagenome assembly OGLS01 (sample SAMEA2582013, study PRJEB24529) | metagenome | biome: Human gut stool | place: China | collected 2011
ATATCCATATGGTCGCCGTTGCTGTGCTTCAGCGTATTGTTAATGGCTTCCTTTACTATGTTGATGAATGAGTATTTGATCTCTCTTGGAAGCTTATCTGACATGTCGTAATCCATGTAGATGTCCATGTCGCTGACGTTGTTGATCACATCATCTAGAGCGGTGCGCAGGTCTATGGATTCATCGTGTAGATCGTGGACACTTTTTCTCATGCTGTCCATGGCGGTATCCAGCGTAGATTGCAGCTGTGCCAGGGGCTTCTCAAGACGCTCGTCTTTGTTGATAACTTTGATGGCACCGGTCTGAAGTATGGATCTGGTGAGCATATGACCGACATTGTCATGAATATCCCGGGCAATCCTATTTCGCTCTGACAGGGTGGCGGTGAGCACCATGTTGTCCTGATTTTCCAGCAACTGGCGTGTATTCTGTGCAACCAGCATGTCGTGTTCTGCAGTATTGTCCCTCATGGCATGAAGCTCCGCCCTCAGTAGATTTATCCGGCAGCAGTACACGCTCATAGCAAATGAGAATGCGATGAGGCATATCTGCGGGAGAACTGACATCAGAGGATAGTTGACGCACATGTATATGGATAACAGGACAAGTATGACTGGTGACAGCCGTTGTCTGTATCTGTACATGTCGTAGCTGACTATGGGCACGAACATATAGACTGGGTGCAGCCAGAATGCGGATACAAGATACGCGCATACCAGTGCCTCGCATATGTATGGATATATTCTGCTGTGGTTCTCGGCGCCCTTCGTGGTGGCTCTGTCCACTGCGGAGATCCCGGCAAGTGCCGGATAGACCGCACCGGCAATGAGCGACAGGAGTAGTGCGATGATGAGCCGGGTGTCCGTGGCAGTATTATGCGCATATATCATGACAAATGCTGAGACCAGCAGGAGTCCTTTGTTGATGAGGTGTTTCATAATTATTCTCCATAATGTAGAAAATGCTGTAGTATATATCGTGCTGTCTGAATAGCCGTGCCAGACAGTGTGTGCAGCCTAGTGTAATAATTATTATAAATAAATATGAGGGAAAAAGAAACATGACAAATGTCACATTGTGAAGATGACGTTGTTCACTGTGAAAACAGATCAAGGGTGTATATAATGAGAGCATGTAATAAAGAATGTAGCATGCTGATGAGTGCAGACTATCATGTTATGAACGACACTCATAAGATAATGAGGGTCAAAAAACAGGATATCAAAACAGGAGGATATATATGAGTAATTCAGAAAATGCAATAGAGGTTACCAATCTGGTAAAGAGGTACAAAGATCTACTGGCGCTGGATCATTTCAGTTTGACGGTGAAGGCGGGGGAGATACTTGGACTCCTTGGACCAAACGGCTCCGGCAAAACGACAACTATAAATTGTATACTGTCCCTGCTCACATTTGACAAGGGCGATATAAAGGTATTTGGCAAAGAGATGAAGCCCGACAGCTACGATATCAAGAGAGAGATCGGAGTGGTCATGCAGGATGTGGCGGTGTTCGATGAACTGACTGTATATGAGAATATTGATTACTTCTGCGGCCTCTATATAAAGGACAAAGAGAAGAGACGCAAATGTGTTGAGGAGACAATGGATTTCGTGGATATTGCGGATTACAGGAAATTCCTTCCAAAGAAGCTCTCGGGTGGACTGCTGCGAAGACTGAATATTGCCTGCGGAATAGCGCATAAGCCAAAACTTATATTCTTCGATGAACCGACAGTGGCGGTCGATCCGCAGAGCCGTAACAGAATACTTGAGGGGATCAAGCGTCTGAATGAGGAAGGTGCCACCATCGTATACACATCCCATTATATGGAGGAGGTCGAGCAGCTCTGTGACAGGATAGTCATCATGGACAAAGGAAAGTCTGTAGCTGTAGGAACAAAGGAAGAACTTAAGAAGATGATCAAGAACACTGAGACCATCAAGGTTGAGGTGCTTGGACTTACAGGCAAACAGATATCGGAGCTTCGCAGACAGCCGCATATGTATGAGGAGGAATATAGCGATGGTATGTTGACGCTGAGATATTCTGGTGGAAGACACAATCTGGTGAGGCTCATGGAATTTTTCAAGGAGCACGACATATCATTTGGCAGGGTAGTTACGGAACTCCCGACGCTCAACGATGTATTTCTGGAGATCACAGGCAAGGAACTTAGAGACTGATCTGAATGTAAGCTGGATTATGGATTTGTTGAAGAAACAAATATTTGTATATTTCAGATGAACCGGGATTAAAAGGAGAGAAATATGTTTATACGGGATTTCCTATATACGATAAAGATATTGATGCGTGCCAAGGTGTCTATTTTCTGGACACTGGTATTTCCTATACTGCTTGCCACTTTCATGTACATGGCATTTGGCAACATATATGAACAGGATGAGATGTTCAGGAATATCAAGGTGGCAGTGGTCACTGAAGATGAATCGATAAATGGACTTAACTATATGCTGGATGCGCTGTCGGATGGCGATGATGCCCTTCTGTCGGTTACGAGAATGAGCGAAAGCGATGCGGAGATGTCACTGGCTGATGAAGAGGTCGAGGGCATCATATATACAGATTATGTGAGACTTACAGTTGCAGAGAGCTCTGTCAATGCGAGCATACTTGAGACAGTGCTTTCTGAGTACAAGCAGTACGAGCATGCACTTAAGGATATATATAAGGAGGGCACCGAACCTAAGGGGGGGATGGCTTCTGATGGCATTGGACTCCAACAGTATATGTCTGGGACTTCCGGCGTGGATGATATGTCGGACCTTGTGGAAAAACTCTCAGAACAGAGATCATATTATACAGAGAAGGCCAGCACTGAGGGCAGCCAGAATGTGTATAACAATTATTTCTATGCCATATTTGCCATGAGCTGTCTGTTTGCATCACTTTCATCTATAGAGATGATGAGCAATCTTCAGGCAAATGTGAGCGCTACGGGAAAGAGAAAAAATGTGTCCCCACAGAGAAAAATGACATTTGTTTTGGCAGAGTTTGCTGCACTGCTGATTATACATTTTGTGGTCGAGGTCATAAGCTTTATATACATGTCCTGCATAGGAGTGGATTTTGGCGACAGAGTATGGGAGATCCTGCTTACTCTGTTTGTGGGCTGCTTTATCGGTCTGGCAATAGGAGTCATAGTTGGGGCTATATCAAAGCTTGCTGAGGGGACCAAGATAGGTATTGTGATCGGAATATCCATGGTGATGTCCATCCTTTCTGATCTGTGTATAAACGGGATAAAGTATGAGATACAGCAGCACGTGCCGATTATAAATAAACTCAATCCCGCGGCTCTGATATCGGATTCATTCTATGCGCTGAATGTTTACAGTGACCACCAGGTTTTCACTGAGAATATCGTCATAATGACTATTGAGGCTGTGGTGCTCATAGCAGTTGGGATTCTCATGGTAAGGAGGAACAGATATGCAAGTGTTTAAATCTTTTTTCAAGGTTTTGAGAAAATATGTTGGGCAGATGATCATGTATGTGGGAATCCTGTGTGGAGTCATGATTGTGTTCATCAATGTGGGAAACACAGATCCACAGAACTATTATAAGGATAAAACGATCAAATATGCGGTGAGCGATGAGGATGGCAGTGAGATGAGCAGAAAATTGATGGCTTACCTGAATGATACGCAGCAGCTTGTATATGGCGTTGATATGGACGAACGAGGTATTCAGGATGCTCTCTACAACAGGGCGGTGGATTGTGTGATCAGGATACCAGATGGCTTTGGCGATGCATGGGCAAATGATACTGCGGATGGTCTGCTTGAGATAACGACCATCCCGGGAAGTCAGGCGTCCATGCTGTTTGAGACAAGGCTTGACAGCTACATGAATATGGTGTCTCTGTACAAGAGGGCCGGAGATGATGTGAACGATGCCGATAAGAGAGCGAGGACGGCACTTGAGCAGAAGGCTGAAGTCGATATGGCCGAAGGAAAGACCTCAGGACATTCCATGTTATATAATTTTTACAACTATCTGGGGTGGGTCATGATATGCGTTATGATAATTGGGGTAGCGCCTGTTTTGCAGGTATATAACAGGAAAAAGCTTAGAGCGAGAATAGAGTGCTCATCATACAAATTTTTCAGGCTGAACAGGGAACTTGTCCTGGGGATGATGTTTACTGGATGCGTATTGTCTGTAGTATTTATAGTACTTTCCAGAATACTTATAAAATATGATATAGTCTCAGCAAGGGGCGGAATGTTCATACTCAATATGCTGGTGTATGCCTGTGTAGCACTCTCGCTGGCATTTCTGGTTAGCAAGCTTACCCAGAGTGAACAGATTCTTTCCATGTGTGCAAATGTCATATCACTTGGAATGGCATTCCTCTGCGGGATATTTGTGCCGAGAGAGTTCTTAAGTGACACAGTGATGGCGATAGCACATTTCCTCCCGGCATACTGGTACGCAAATGCAACGGATGCCATCGACAATTTCACATCTGGCAGTTCGGTGGCAGGAATATTTGTGAGCATGGGAGTTCAGGTGCTCTTTGCCGTTCTGTTCATACTTGTTGGAGTGATCGTTGACAGGTACAAGACCGCCGGCAGGGCTATGGCTTAAAAAATACACTGGAAGTTATAATGTAGGGTCTGTTATAATGTTCTTTGGAGGGAGTATAGGAGGAACGAGAAAGTGCTTAAAAAGAAAGTGCTGAAACAGAACAACTTACTCAGACTGCAGAAGAGACTTGCAGTGGTTATGCTGGCCCTTACACTTGGACTCGGTACAGGGTGCGGCAAAACAGATGACGGAGCGGACGGTGCTGCGTCGTCAGAAGCAGAGACTTTGGCGGATGGTCAGACAAACGATCAGACAGATGCCGGAGCATCAGAAGGAGATGGACAGGAGTCAAAAAAAGCTACGGAAGACAAGGATGAGCCTTATGTAGAGGGAACATACTCAAGTGATTCGTATGACGTGGCGGAGTTTGCGGCAGAGACTCGTAAGAAGACCGACGAAGAGGGTAATCGCGGTGTGTATTACGAGATATTTGTCAGATCATTTGCCGATTCAGACGGCGATGGTATAGGCGATCTGAATGGCATCACGGAGAAACTTGACTATTTGCAGAAACTTGGAATCGACGGGATATGGCTCATGCCGATTACTGCATCCGATACTTATCACGGGTATTCGGTGACGGATTACATGACGGTGAATCCCGATTACGGAACAGAGGATGATCTTAAAAGATTGCTTGATGAGGCACACAGCAGAGGCATGAAAGTCATCATGGATCTGGTCATCAATCACACCAGTATCAATCATCCGTGGTTTCAGGCTGCAAAGTCAGATGAGAACAGCGAGTACAGAGATTATTACAGGTGGGTGTACAAGACCGACAAGAAAGACTGCAATCATCTCCTCGACAAATCAAGCTGGGGAGATATGGTGTGGCACCAGGAAGGAGACTTCTATTATTATGGTGTGTTCGGCGCGGATATGCCGGATCTGAACTATAACAATCCGGATGTTAGACAGGCTGCGAAGGATGCCGCCGGTCATTTTCTGGAGCTTGGTCTTGATGGTTTCCGTATGGACGCCGCAGTTCATATCTATGGGGCGCATGAGTTCAAGCAGCAGGAAGATTCTGAAGCGGCAAACATCACCTGGTGGAACGAATTTGCCGGTTACTGCGAGAGCATAAATCCTGATGTATACCTGGTGGGTGAGGTATGGCAGGATGACAAGGTGCTGGAAAATTATGTCCAGCCATTTGACACGAAGTTTGATTTTGCAATTCAGCAGAAGATACTGAACTGCGTACAGAAAGGCATGGCGGTGCCAGGATTTGGCGATTCTCTTTCCGTGGCGATAGAGAATATACAGAATAAATATGACGGCGTGGATGTCAACTATCTGAATGGAGTATTTGGAGCAAATCACGATCAGGACAGGATAGCATCGTCGGTGAACAGTCTGGATAAGGCGAGACAGATAGCAGCGGTATATATGACACTTCCAGGCAATCCATATATATATTATGGCGAGGAGCTTGGAATGTACGGCAGTAAGCCGGATGAGATGATAAGGACGCCTTTTCTTTGGGGAGGTGACAGTACATATAATACGTCGTGGGAAAAGGACGATCAGAATGCAGAGACAAAGGGACTTGACCAACAGATGAAAGATCCGGATTCAATGTATTCATATTACAAGACACTTATAGCGCTTAGAAAAGACAATCCTGCCCTTATGAAAGGAAACTATAGAGCGGCAGCGCTCACAAGCGACAGTGTGATAGCGTACTTCCGTGAGGCGGATGGACAGAAACTGCTAGTGGTGCACAACTTTGCAGAGGGCGATCAGACGGTATCACTTGCTGAGTGCGGAGACATAACAGTTACAAATGTACTTTATTCAAGTTCTGGTGAGACAGGTGTGTCAGACCTTAGTTCAGTGAAATTAGCTGGAAATGAGAGCGTGGTGCTGGAACTTGGTGAGTAGATAAAAAATTCCAATTTAAAGGAGGCTCTTCATGAAGAAAATACTAATAACGGGTGGTACAGTATTTGTAAGCCGGTATGCGGCGCAGTATTTTGTGGACAAAGGCTATGAGGTGTATGTGGTGAACAGAAATTCAAGACCGCAGGTTCCAGGTGTGAAACTTATAGAAACGGACAGGCATGACCTGGGAGACAAACTCAAAGACATCTATTTTGATGTTGTGGCGGACATAACCGCATATAATGCGGAAGATATCACAGACTTATGTGACAGCCTTGGTTCATTTGGTCAGTATATCATGATCAGCTCAAGTGCAGTGTATCCAGAGTATGGAGATCAGCCATTCCGTGAAGATTCAGAACGGGCACTCAACAGATACTGGGGGTCATATGGTACGGATAAGATTGCTGCGGAGGATGCATTACTTGACAGAGTGAGTGATGCTTACATACTCAGACCACCATATATTTATGGACCTATGAACAATGTATACAGGGAGGCTTTTGTATTTGACTGCGCCAGGGCGGACAGACCATTTTATCTGCCCGGAGATGGTGGAATGAAGCTGCAGTTCTTCCATGTGAAGGATCTCTGTATCCTGATGGAGAGAGTAATAGAGGAAAAGCCGGAGACTCATATCATGAATGTGGGAAATGTGGAGCAGGTCACTATAAAAGACTGGGTGACGATGTGTTACGCCTGCTTTGATAAGATCCCTGCGTTTGTAAATGTCAGTGAGGATATAGAACAGAGAAATTATTTCAGTTTTTATAACTATGAATATTATCTCGATGTGCAGCAGCAGAACAAAATATACCCGGAGACAATATCATTGGAAGATGGATTGAAAGAATGCGCAGAGTGGTATGTGGAAAATGAATCAGAAGTTGGGAAAAAGTCATATATGGAATATATAGACTGTAATCTAAAATAATGTACGTTGGTGCAGCGATATTGTAAATGATATGTATTTAGGGAGATCTGGAGCTTCGGCTCCGGATCTTTTTTTATAGATATACATTCAAATATCGTCGAGATATACGATGTGTATAAATTTTATAATGTATGAATAGCTAGAAGAATCAAGGGTTTATGCCACTTGTAGTTATTGAAATAAAGCGTTTAGGGGCAGAAAAGGGGCAAAATTTAAAAGACGACCACTCAGGTTCAACTGAATGGTCGTCTTTCTTAATTGATAATAGATATGGAATCGACAGCGGCATTATCTTTTTGTATCATCTTTTGAGTGATGTGAATATATATTGCTTTTGTTATTTTGTCATCGTGATGTCCCAATCGGCGGGATATCTGTTCTGCTGACATAGTTTCTGCCAGAATCGATGCGTGTGTGTGCCGCAGTTTGTGCGGAGTTATCTCTCTGCCAAGAACTTCAGAGGCGGCTGTCTTCAAGTGTAGGTTATAGGTTCCATAGGAAAAATAGCCGCCTGTCTTCAAGTGTGGCATAAAAAGTGTGCTTTTAATTCCATTTTCAAACATAGCCTCTTTGCGCCATAGCCGCAGCTTTTTGATGAGTGTGAGCAATTCCGGTTGTATATGAATATCTCGAATCGAGTCCTTGGTCTTAGCGGACGTAGCATGCTTAGTAGAGGGATAGTAAGTCTTTGTAATGTGGATGGTCTTAGACTTGATATCCACATCTGAATCTTCAAGTGCCACAAGCTCCCCAATCCTCATGCCTGTAAGAATCAGAAAATAGGATATATAGTAGTCCTGCCAGTGGTTATTGTCTATAAAGTAATTAAGTAATTTTGTTATCTCATCATGTTCCAGATATTCATTGCTGATGTCATGTACATTTGGTATTTCATCGGAGTTCTCTTCGCTGATATAGTCAAGTTTTAATAGTATATCATGATTTGAGTGATAGTCGTTTTTCACCCCCCATTTTAGAGTGAATTTCAGATATTTTATATATCCGTTTATTGTGCTGATTTTTTTACCGGTAGCAAGAAGTTGATCATATATATAGCGGGGAGAAAGTTTGTCAACGAGTACATCATTACCGATTGTGCTTACACAACGATATATATATGATTTCTCAGTTACAATTGTACTTTCTTTCCTTTTGCGCTGTCGCAATGATGCTATATAAGCATCAGCCAGCTCCTTGAGCGTTGTATCTGATCTAACTGGTGATGCAGTCAACAGCTTATCTATTTTCCCCTGTAAAATTCTGGTTGCCTTGTTCTTATTCTGAGGTGATGCTTTAGGCATCGTCACAGTGACCTTCTTCACCTTCTCTGTGAGCGGATCAGTGTACCTCTCACAATACTTTACGGTTCCATTTTTTTGTATTTCTGACCACATAATATCAACTCCTATCTAAAAATAGGCATAAAAAATAAGCCTATCAAAAGTGGAAGGCTTATGGTATAATATAGTTTGCGATCACTGTTATTCATAAGCCTTCGGTTTGTGGGTAACTTCCCTCAGGTGTACCCGCACCTGGGGGATTTTTTTATAATGTGAAGATGATATTATTCATCCTCATCATCTGTCTCATCCTCTGTTGAATATTCAGAAGTATATGCTTCAGAACTTGACAGCGACTGTCTGTATTCTTCAGCAAGCATTGTTCTGTTGAACTCTGCAGTAGGGCAGATCTCATTTACAAGTTCTTCAAGTTCATCTATTGATACATTAAAGAACTCTTTTCTAAGATTTACCTTGTTTACTCGGCGATCATTAAGTCTCTTGTGAAGTTCGGTTTCAAGACCAGAAGCGTCATCAGAGAAAATAAAGCTGTGTACATCAAATTTGAACGGAACAGAAGCATCTCCAAGTTCATTAACTCTATCCTGTGGATTTATTCTTCTTGTCATTCCGACTTTGAATACATTCTCACCAAATGAACCCAAGTTGCTGATAATATAAACATTACCAGCTTTACCATTTTGCAACTTTGCTATTTCATCCTTTTTGATTGTTACATCTGCAAGCTGAGCCTGCAGTTCAAGGATACGAGCTTGCAGAGCAGCAAGGGCTTCACCCTCTGAAGCTTCCGCCTGTTCTTTGAGGGAAGATATCTGATTCTCATATTTTGACTCTTCAAGCTCCACTTTTTTACGTTCGGACTCAAGAGCCTTGCGCTCCTCTGCCTCCTGACGCATCTGTTCTTTGATTGCAAGCTGTTCTTGCTTTGCCTGTTCTTTCTTGACGTAGTAGTTATACTCTATCTTTGCGGCATTAATGAAAAGATATTCTATTTCACCTATGAACTTAGTAAGAGTTCCGGCAATTGTTTGATTACCTTCAGCTGCAATCTTTAGATACTTAGCACAGATATCTTTTATTTGTTCAATACCGTTGTCAAGCTTGTCATATTTTAAATTATACAAGACGTTCTGCATCTCAGATTCCAGCCCCTTGACAATGAGGTCGTAAATCGTTTTGTTGGCTTTAGTAGTGTATCTGATAGCATATTGCTGTCTGAGAGTGTCAATGGATTTCTCGTTTTCTCTGTATGCTTTTCGCAAGCTTTTTATATCCATACAATGTAATTTAAGGATAACAGATGGGGCAATGAGATTAGCGTCCTCAATATCTGATTGGCTAATTCGGCATTCATTATATGGAATGTCAGCAGTGATGAAGTTATCTAATGCATATTCAATACTGCTGTAGATCTCCTTAGCACGAGAGATCTTTCGCTCCTGGGTCGCTACTGATTTTTGCAACTTATCATCTTTCGTTTGGAGTGTAGCAATATCTGAACGTAATTTATCTATAGTGGCAAGGCTTTCGGATATTTCGGCATTCACCTGATTAAGCTTAGCCATTGACTGCTGATGGTCATGCACCCCTAAATCTTGCATAGTCTTATTCATGTCTTGCATTGCTTGATTCATCTGAGCATTCTGAGCCGCAAGTTGGGCATTCTGTTGAATAATTTGTTGATTGGCTTCCTTTTGTTTCTTTTCGTCCAAGGTTTTCATTATCATCAATACTATGCCGCCGATTGCTGGAAGTATAAGAAACCAGCATGCGCATAGAATAGCAATAAACCATGTACTTAAATACCATTTGTTTTCTTGTTTTTGATTCATCGAATCTCTCCCTTCATTTGTTAATTATTTTTGCAACCCATGTGCATAAGCCTCAATAGAATCTGCAGACTCCTTGTGAAAGTCATCCCGATCTATATGTCTGCAAGCATGGATATATGCCTCATTCAATTGTTCTGTTGTGAAGCGTGTATTAAGAAACACAGTATATGAACCATCTTCATTACACGTCACAGTTTCTTTTACTTTAGTTGCTTTCATATCAAGATACTGAACATATATATCATCCGTCATTGCTATCCCCTCCTTATTTGATTATTTACGCAATATATATATCAAAAACAGTGGGATGTTTTTTGCACAGCATTATTTATTATCTTTATTTTTGAGAGCCAAGAGCATACTCTGTACTATCTCTAAATCTTCGGGTTTGGCATCCCTTGCGGCATCGAAGAGAAGAGAGAGCTGTTTGTTCTCGAATATCTCTTGTGCTTTCTGAGCAGTTTCTTCATCAAAATAGTAAGATGGTTTTGAATCACCTTCAACAATCAGATCCCCAGGTTCAACATGTAAATAATTTGCTATATCTATAATCGTATCGAGTTTAGGCACTCTTGCTCCAGAGCACCAGCCGGATACAGTAGATTTGTCATAACCCAATGCATTCACCATATCGGACTGAGTTTTACCATTAAGATTAAGATAATATTTTAATAATTTTGCGAATTGGTTAGTTCCCATCTCTTTCACACTCCTTTAATATTGATTATACTCATTTTGTGGAATATAGCAATGCAAAAAGTAAAAAAAGTTTGCAAAATGTATTGACAGTTTGCAAAATGCGGAGTATTATTCAAGTATGCTCAATGAAAGGAGATGATAGTTTTTGCTGCCAATTAAAATTAAATTAGCTGCCGTTAGAGTAAATGCAGAGCTTTCACAGCAGGAATTGGCTGATAAAATGGGAGTATCAAGAGCTACTATAGGCAGTTGGGAAAGCTACAATACTAAGATGTCTAAAGCAGATTTGTGTCTCTTTGCAAGCATTTGTGGATTCCCAGAGGAAAATATTTTTTTACCATATGAGTTTGCAAAATGTGGACTAAACGGATAAGAGAAAGGAGATGAGAGCAATGAGCAGAGCGGTCAAAGACATACAGGTAATAGGTGTCAGGGAGATTGGCCGGTTGCCGTACATAAGCAAGGCGAAAATGATGAAGATATTTGAGATGTCATTATCTACAGCAACCAGACGTATAGCAGATCTTGACAGATATGTCCAGTCTGGCAGATATGGACCATACACCATACTGGATGGTGCCGGAGTAACAAGGGTCAATGTGCTTGCCTTGGTGGATTATCTGAAGTACAAGAAACAGCTTGACGCTGGCAGACGAGTGCCGCCGTTCGACATAAATAAGGTAGCAAAAGAAGCCGTCATAAACTGGGATGAATTAGATCCCTGACAGTAAAAAAGCACCTTTGGAATAGCAGTTCCGCCGGTGCATAGAAAAATACTCAATAAAATCATAGCAGAAAAGGGGAAGAAAAGCAATGAAGAGGAAGAACATGGATACAAAGGCTGTCAAGATGGTGAGCCTTGTAATAATGACTATTTTATTTTTGCTGTTGGCCTACAACATCTTATTCAACGCAGAAGTGCTGCTTGCACTGCCGGCGGTAGGATTGGTGGCGTACTTGCTTGGAACCGTGTTCACGGAGCTGGGACTTTATGGCGTGCTTGAACTTATGAACAGCATTGAAGATGCCAGAGAGGAATAGAACATGGTTGAGATGAAAGTGCTCGGAAGTCATGAAGAGTGGCTTAGGGCAAGAACCAAGATAGGCGGTTCTGATGCCTCGGCCATCTTTGGGATGAGCCCATACAAGACAAACGTGGAACTGTTTAAAGAGAAAGCATACGGCATAGAGCCGGAGGACATATCAGATAAGCCTTATGTCAAGTATGGAACAGAGGCAGAAAAGCATCTGAGGGAGTTATTCAAGTTGGATTATCCACAGTATCAAGTTGGATATGTGGAAAACAACATGTTCACGAATGATAAGTACCCATGGGCGCATGCATCGCTTGACGGATGGCTTACAGAAAAAAGCACAGGTCGTAAAGGCGTGCTTGAGATTAAGACCACAGAGATCTTGCAGTCAAGTCAGAAGAAAAAATGGGATAACAGAGTGCCAGATAACTATTACATACAGGTGCTTCATTACTTGATGGTGACAGAGTTTGAATATGCGGTACTCAAGGCACAGCTCAAGTTTGAAATTGATGGAGAGGTATATTTGCAGACCAAACACTATCCGATAGAGCGGTCGGAGGTAGAGGATGACATCCAGTATCTTATTGATGCTGAGAGAGAGTTCTGGGAGAGCGTACAGGTGAAGAAAGAGCCGCCGCTGATACTTCCGGAGATATAGGAGAGATGCAATGTATTACAACGAATGCCCGCAGTGTGGTGCTTACCTGGATCCAGGCGAACACTGCGACTGTGAGGAAGAGAGACAGCGACAGATAGCACGCATTATGGCAATGGTGCGAGAGAACAAGAACAGTAACCAGTATGAGCTGGTGCTGAATTAGGAGGTAAGAAATGGAATTAAGAGTTAATGAGGTAGCGATACCAGAGAAGATTGATTTTAACTATGAGGAGCTCAAGGCTGAGCTTACATCTAAGGTCTCATTTTATGAGACACTTGTCTACACAGATGACCAGATCAAGGACGCAAAGGCAGACAAGGCCAATCTGAACAAGCTGAAGAGAGCCCTCAATGATGAGCGCATCAGAAGAGAGAAAGAATACATGCAGCCGTTTAATGTGTTTAAGGCTCAGATCAACGAGATCATAGGCATTATAGACAAGCCTATAGCGGTGATAGATGAACAGGTCAAGGCATTTGACGAGAAGCGCAAGGCTGAAAAGCAGAAAGCCATTGAAGAGCTGTTTCCCCAGATAGGTTTTCAGAACTTCGTAACGCTTGAGAAGATACAGGATCCTAAGTGGTTGAATGCTTCGGTATCAATGAAGAGTATCGAAGATCAGATGAAGTCAAAGATGTATGAGATTGGCAACGGAGTGCTTACACTCAGCCAGCTCCCGGAGTTTGGATTTGAGGCTACAGAGGTATTCAAGGAGACATTAGACATCAACAAGGCCATCTCAGAGGCTAAGAGGATGTCAGAGATTGCCAAGGCAAAGGCAGAAGCTGAGGCAAGGAGAAAGGCTGAGGAAGAGTCACGAAAAGCAGCAGAAGAGGCAAGACAAAAGGCTGAGGAAGAGCGCAAGGCACAGGGAAAGGTTGCCGAGGAGCAGAGAGCCGCAATGGCAAAGGCTATGACACCACCTGAGGATGCACAGCCAGAACCAGTAGAGGAATCACAGCCGGAACCACAGAAGATGGTAGTCAAGTTTGAGGTTGAACTTACAACGGATGATGCAGCAGCCTTGAGAGAGTTCTTCCAGAGCAGAAATATAACATTTAGAGCGATTAAGTAGGAGATAACAAGATGATTAAGTCAGAAATGGGATCAGTATCAATGAGAGGAACAACACCTGTGCTTATATCAGAATTAGCACTTGCAATGAAGAGTTTAAGAGAGTCGCTTGCTAAAAGATATGGAGAGGTTGCTACAGAAGAAATGATAAGCAGAGCCATGGAAGCGTCCAAAGCTGAGGGAGACATTAACGAGATTATGAGTGACCTCATAGATGATGTTTTATTTAAGATATTGCCAAAAGCCAATATAAACAAGGACAACATAAGGGAAATGCCACAGGCTCTGAAAGAGGTACTGCGCAAGATGTTAGAAGATATGATTATGCATTAGGAGGTAACACATGGCAGCATCAGTGCAGATCACGTTAATTATATGCATAACAATAATCGTTTTAGTTTTCATAGGAGGTAAGAAGAAATAATGGCAGTAAATAACAGTTTAGTAGCAAAAAGTAAAGCACAGCAGAATCTGGGAATTACAGAGTATCTTACAAAAGATGCAATCAAGAATCAGATCAACAAGGTAGTTGGTGGTAAGAATGGACAGAGGTTCATATCTGCTATTGTATCAGCATACAACACCAACCCTACACTTCAGGAGTGTACGAATCAGTCGATTCTTTCAGCTGCACTTCTTGGTGAGAGCTTACAGCTTTCACCATCTCCACAGCTCGGACACTATTATATGGTTCCATTCAACAATACAAAGACTGGTGTCAAGGAAGCTCAGTTCCAGATGGGATATAAGGGATATATCCAGCTTGCGATCCGTTCCGGTCAGTATAAGAGACTGAATGTTGTCGCAATCAAGGAAGGGGAGTTGGAATACTTCGACCCACTCAACGAGGATATCAAGGTCAATCTCATGGTTGATGACTGGGACAAGCGTGAAGAGGCTGAGACAATCGGCTACTATGCAATGTTTGAGCTTGTGAACGGATTCAGAAAGACAATGTATTGGAGTAAGGCTCAGATGCTTGCTCATGCGGACAAGTATTCACCGGCATTCTACAAGGACGCTGGAAAGGTCAAGACAAAGTACGGAGAGAAGCAGAGAGTATCATTTGCTGACTATGAAGCCGGTAACTATGATCCTCGTGATTCGTGGATGTATTCATCGTTCTGGTACAAGAATTTTGATGGCATGGCTTACAAGACAATGCTCCGACAGCTGATCAGCAAGTGGGGAGTAATGAGCATAGAACTCCAGAAGGCATTTGAGGGCGACATGGCAACCTTGGACGCTGAGGGACATCCTACATATGTTGAGAACGACAATGATGAGTATGTGGAAACCACAGCAACAGAGATGAATGAACCAGAAGCACAGGCTCCACAGGCAGAGCCACAGGATACTCAGCCAGCACCGGCAGAAAATCCACAGCCAGAGATGAACGCTGCCGAGGCGGCACTATTCGGAAGTTTCAAGTAGAGTAGGTTACATTGACATTACATAATACATCACAAGCACAGTAACGTAATGTCTTAGCATATATCCCTGTTGCTCTTATTTGAGGGTGACAGGGGGAAAGGAGCATTGATGGCTTGGAACAGGTCAAGAGCCAAGTACGGCAACAGGAAGGTTGTTGTAGACGGCATCACATTTGACAGCAAGAAAGAAGCTCAGAGATATACAGAACTGAAATTGCTTGAGAAAGCTGGCAATATAACAGGCTTGCAGCTTCAGAGAGAATTTGAGCTTATACCAGCTCAGAGAGAACACACAAATGAGATATATGAAAAAGGACCCAACAAGGGCAGATTCAAGCCAGGGAAGCTTCTGGAGCGTAAGTGCTCATATGTGGCTGATTTTGTTTATTGGGACTTGGAAAACAACTGCATGGTTGTTGAAGATGCGAAGGACATGAGAACAAAGGAATACATCATAAAGCGTAAGTTGATGTTCCACATATATGGAATCAGAATCAAGGAGGTATAGATGATAAATGGCAGGCAGACCAACCAAAGCAGGACTTGATTACTTTGAATTGGATTGCCACATGGAAGAAAAGGTCAGATTGATACAAGCTGAATTTGGACTGAAAGGCTTTGCGGTACTTGTCAAACTCTATCAGAAAATCTATGGAGGATTTGGTTACTACTGTGAATGGACTACAGACTCGTTGTTGCTCTTTATGTCGGAGAACGGTTTACCGAGTGACAATAAAAATTTAATAGCAGATATAGTGGCAGCTTGTATCAGAAGGGACATTTTTTCAGAACAACTTTTTAATGATTTCAATATCTTAACATCTGAAGGGGTGCAAAAAAGATATTTGAATGCTACGTCCAAGCGAGAAAAGATTGAACTGAAAAAAGAGTACCTTTTAATTGCTGTACCCGAAAATAATAAAAAAGTGGTAATAAATTCAATTTTTGACGGAAGAAATTCGATAAATGGTGGAAGAAATACACAGAGTAAAGGAAAGGAAAGTAGAGAAGAGAAAAGGAAATTAGAGGAAACAAGATTAGACAATACACCCCTTATAGCCCCCTTGCAGGTGGCAAATGATGAGCCCAAAACGAAAAGAGTACGTAAGACCAAAGAGGATAGTATTCAGATTTTGGATAGGCTCATACTGAATTATTCCATGTCGGATTTTCTTTTGGAGAAAGTCAGAGAATGGATTGAGTATAAGGTTGCCAGAAAAGAGGATTATGTTGAACAGGGCATGAAGTCGTTACTAACCAAAATATCCAAAGAGGCACAGAAAAATGGAGATGCGGCGGTGGTAGATGTAATCGACCTGTCAATGGGAAACAGCTACAAGGGGATCTTATGGGATAAGATCAGCAAAAATAACAATCAGCAGCCATTTTCAAGAAATGGTGAGCGGGACATTTTAAATGAATGGAGGAGTAGTTGATGACAAGAGAAGATGTGCAAGATTTACTTGCTATGGTGCAGGCTACATATCCAAATTACAACCCTCCAAGCAGAACAGCAGCGGTCAATGCGTGGACTATGGCATTAGAGGAATACAGCAAAGATGAAATTGCCATGGCATTTAAGGTCTATATGCAAACAAATACAAGCGGGTTCGCACCAGCTCCCGGACAACTGATTGATAAAATTCACTCAATCACCAAACCACAGGAGCTGAACGAAATGGAAGCATGGGCATTGGTCAGCAAAGCAATTCGGAACAGTGCCTACAATTCGGTGGAAGAATATGCAAAGTTGCCTCCGGTGGTTCAGAAAGCAGTTGGACTTCCGAGCCAACTTCGGGTCTGGGCGTTAGATGAAGATTACAATGAGCAGGTTGTAATGTCGCAATTTCAGCGTTGCTATCGGACAGAGGTCGCAAGGGCACAGGAAATCTCCAAAATGCCAACCGAAGTAAGGCAGCTCATTCAGAATATCGCTCAGGGCTGTTCTACTGAAATAGACAATTTAAGGAAACATGTGATAAGTTCCTTGCCTGCAGGAAATGAAAGCAGAATTAAGGTACTGGAAGATAAGTCAGAGGGTGTTCCGATACCAGATAGGATTAGGGAAAAAATAGAGGAAATGAGGAAACGGTGAGGATCCTTGCCGATGATCTAAACAAATAACACACGAAAGGAGCCGAACCTCCGGCCGGGGTAATGCTATAGCGGGTTCCTGAGAAGTGAATGAACGAAGACTTAATAACGAGAATTTTTGGAGAGGACGGCGAACTTGACAGCCCGGACGAGGGCTTAGAGGAATACAAGAAGCGCAAGAAAGAAGCCAGGGAGAAAATGATAATGCTCCAGAGCCAGCCGTATGAAGTTAAGGTGCGGCGTTCCAGGCTTAGAGCTGAAGAGTTCATGGAGCAGATGCGGATACGAGACAAAACGGCTCATGTGAGTGTTGGCGGTCTTGACAGTATTACACTACACGTATTTCTGAAGTCGATAGGCATCAACGTTCCGGCAGTATCAGTATCATCCCTAGAAGATAAGAGTATACAGCGGGTACATAAAGCTCTTGGAGTGACTATCCTGAACCCACTCAAGACAAAAGTTGAGGTGCTCAATGAAGTTGGGTTCCCGGTTATCAGCAAGAGGATAGCGGGCAAGATAGCACTGCTTCAGAATCCGACAGAGAACAATAAGACAGTCAGACATGCAATAATCACAGGTGAATGCGGAGAGCTGGGGCACTTTCAGAAGAACAGTCGCATGAAGCTGCCGCAGAAGTGGCTCAATCTATTCGGTGGATATGAGAACGAGAATGAAGGGGTCATGTATTACAAGCCGAATTTCAAGGTGTCAAATGATTGCTGCTACTGGCTGAAAGAAAAGCCGTGTGACGATTGGGCAAGAGCACATTCAAGTTATCCGTTTCTTGGCATGATGGCATCTGAGGGTGGACAGAGAGAAGAAGCTCTCACAGACCATGGATGCAATTACTATGGCAAGACAGTAATGAGATCAGCGCCATTTGCACCATACCTCAGAAATGACATATTGAGACTTGCTCAGGAGATGGACACTTGGTATCACGCACATACAGATGTGTTTACAAAGCTTTATTATGAGCAGCCATACAGCAAGGATAAGGCTGGCAACACGATACCTTATGAACCGGTTGAGACAATCATACCGGCTATATATGGACGGATAGAGGATGACGGACACGGAAATCTCAGAACGACAGGAGCACAGAGGACAGGCTGCAGTATGTGCGGTTTCGGAATCCACATGGAAGAACGACCACACAGGTTTGACAGGCTCAGAGAGCGAAATCCCAAAGAATGGGAGTTTTACATGTATAGATGCTGCACGGATCCAGAGACAGGAGAAAAGTTCGGCTGGGGAAGAGTCCTGGACTATATCGGAGTGCCGTGGGAAGATGTACCGGCGGTACAGATGAGCATATATGATTACCCGGAGGTGCTGCCATGATAAACGGAGAACTTATCGTTGATAACTTTGCTGGAGGTGGTGGAGCATCAACAGGAATTGAGATGGCTACAGGGTACAGCGTTGATATAGCTATCAACCATGACCCGGAAGCCATCAGGATGCATAAGGTCAATCATCCAAACACAAAGCACTACTGTGAGAACGTGTGGGCGGTTGATCCTGTGAAAGCCTGTGAGGGGCATCCGGTAGCCCTTGCCTGGTTCTCTCCGGACTGCAAGCATTTCAGTAAGGCCAAGGGTGGAAAACCAAAGGATAAGAACATCAGAGGCCTTGCATGGGTAGCATGTAGATGGGCGGCACTTGTGAGACCGAGAGTGATCATGCTGGAGAACGTTGAGGAGTTCAAGACATGGGGACCGCTCAACCGAGGACATCATCCGATAAAGGCAAAGCAAGGAGATACATTCAGGCAATTTGTAAAGCAGCTCAATGAGCTGGGATATGAGGTACAGTTCAGAGAGCTTGTGGCGGCAGACTACGGAGCACCGACCAAGAGAAAGAGATTCTTTATGATCGCAAGGTGCGATGGTGTACCTATCATGTGGCCAAAGCCTACACATGCGCCAGCAGACAGTGAAGAGGTCAAGGCGGGATTGCTCAAACCTTATGTTGGAGCGTATACACAGCTTGATTTCAGCTTACCTTGTCCGAGTATCTTTGATACATCAGAGGAGATCAAGGAGAAGTATGGCATCCGGGCGGTGAGGCCGCTTGCACCAAAGACTATGCAGAGGATTGCAAGAGGGCTGAAGAAGTTCGTTCTGGATAATCCGGAGCCGTTCATCATCCAGTGCAATCATGGCGGCGATAGAAAGCCACAGGACATAAGAGATCCAATGCCGACGATTACAGGGAAGCACGGATATGGAGTTGTAGAACCATATATGGTTCAGATAGGTCAGACTGGATTCTCTGCAGATCGTAGCAAAGATGTGAGAGAACCACTTACTACTATTGTCAGCAAGAATGAGCACTGTCTAATAAGTCCTACACTTATTCAATATCATTCGGAGACCAATTCAGATGAGGTAAGAGGTCAAGGTATAGAGAATCCGATCATGACAGTAGACAGCTCAAACAGATATGGCCTTGTGACTTCGTTCCTCAGCAAGTTTTACAAGACAGGGATAGGTCAGGATGAGAGAGAGCCGCTGCATACAGTTACAACATCAGCCGGACATTTTGGAGAGGTCAGAGCATTCTTGATTAAATACTACGGAGAGGGTACAGGGCAGGATATAGAACAGCCACTTGACACAGTGACATCAAGAGACCGATTCGGCCTTGTAACAATCCAAGGTGTTGAGTATCAGATAGTGGACATTGGTCTCAGAATGCTTGAGCCAAAGGAGTTATATGGGTGCCAAGGGTTTCCGGATGATTACATCATAGATCATGACAACACAGGTAAGACATATTCAAGAAGTGAACAGGTTAAGAGATGTGGAAATGCAGTCTGTCCACCTATACCGGCGGCGATGGTGAGATCAAATCTTCCGGAGCTGTGTGTAAGGAAGAGGATGCCAAACATGAGGATAAGCGAAGAAGAGAACGGACAGTTGTGTTTTGTATAGATAGTAGGAGGTTTTAGATGAACGATTTGAAGATATTTGAGAATAAAGAATTTGGAAAGATAAGAACAGTGAATATAGATGGCGAGCCTTGGTTTGCGGGAAAAGATGTGGCTGAAATACTGGGGTATAGCAATACCAAAGATGCAATTTCAACTCATATAGACGAGGATGATAGGACAGTAATCCAAAGGTCGCATTTCCCGACCTTTGATATTCCAACTAGAGGACTGACCCTTATAAACGAAAGTGGACTTTACAGCTTGATTCTTGGCAGTAAGCTTCCAAACGCAAAGCGGTTCAAACGCTGGGTAACATCCGAGGTGTTGCCGTCAATCCGTAAGAACGGCGGCTACATAGCCGGGCAGGAGACTATGACGGATGATGAATTAATGGCCAGAGCCTTGCAGGTGGCTCAGAACAAGATACAGGAGAGAGACAAGCAGATTGAGACCATGAAACCTAAGGCTATATTTGCTGATGCGGTTGCAGCAAGTCACACATCAATTCTGATCGGTGACCTTGCAAAGCTGATAAGCCAGAATGGTGTAAACATCGGTCAGAAGCGTTTGTTTAAGTGGTTACGTGATAACGGCTACCTCATCAAGCGTGAGGGCTCAGATCGGAATATGCCAACTCAGAGGAGTATGGAGATGAAGCTGTTTGAGGTGAAGGAAAGCACCATAAGCAATCCTGACGGCTCAGTCAGGATCACTAGGACACCAAAGGTAACAGGCAAGGGACAGCAGTATTTTGTGAATAAATTCCTTGCTATCTGAAAGGAGAGAACACATGACAGAATTTGAGATAGATGCAATATTCAACACCATCTGCCGACCGGGGCGGGTGGTGAAGATCCTCACAAAGAACGGAAAAGAGGAGAATGTTCCGGTGAGAGTTTGGAAGCGCTGGACAATCATCAAGGTATATGAGCACCATGTACTGATGCAGAGTGAAAAGGGCTACCATGAGAGCTTCAGCAACATAAACATTAGAGAGATGATCAGGAAGGGAGAGATACGATGGAAATAGTACCAGAGAGAGAAAGAGGCTGCGAAAACTGCAAATACAGAGGCATGGACGAGACACAGGAGCCATGTGCACACTGCACCAAGAATGCAGTAGACAACTATGAGCCGATGACTAACGGAGATTACATCCGGTCGCTCAGTGATACAGAGCTGGCACAGATTGTCATGTGTCCGAATGAGATTGGATTTTGTGAGGTTACGTGCAAGGTAGATGAGCAGCATTGCGTTGAGTGTACCCGCAGATGGCTTGAGGCGGAAAGAGAGGTTGATGAGATAAGAAACACATCTGAACAGCTGAAAGTGGGTGATAGCAAATGAGCAGAATTAAAGGCTATACAGCGGAAGAAGTCGCACGAGATGCAAAGCAAAAACTTATTAGCGACTATGCACTTTGCAAGTGGAATTTAGCTGAAATCAGACAGCACGAAAAAGAAATTGCAGATATAAGACTTGATTACAATTCAAAGATAGTAAAGTACAGGATGGAAAGCGTAAACAGAGTTCTTGACTTCGTAAGAAATGAATATAGGGCAGGTAGAATTTGCGACCTTGAAATACTATTGTGTCACTGTCAAAACAAGCTAAATGGAAATATTGACGGAACAGAATTAGACCTTGATGAGCATTTAAGAGGAGTTCCTTTTGAGAAAGTGGGTGAAAACGAATGAGCGCAAGAAAAGGAAAGAATCTAAAGCGGGTGAAGAATCAGCTTAAATTGTTGACAGATACCACCACAAACACATCAATGCGGCGAGCACTAATCACAGCCCAGAAGTGTATTGATAAACAGATATCAAAGCCGCTGGAGTCATGGGGCGCATATCAGCGTTGTCCTAGTTGCGGAGTGGCATATATATATTTTGATAATTACTGTCCGGTATGTGGACAGAAAATTGATGGGTAGGAGGTAGAGAACAATGGCAATTAGAGCATTATTACACATGAACAAATTAAAAGATTTTGAAAGCTGGCTTGAAAAACAGGGATATATGATTTTGCCAACATCTAAAAATCCATATGAAATTTTAAGAGCAAAAAAAGATAAAGATACAGTAATCATCTATCAAAAAAGCGACAGCAAAGAGCATTTATCAATTATGGATAAAGACCATACTTTGATACATAAATTCATAATGGAAAGCAAGCCAAAAACCAACGCCGACAGAATAAGGAATATGTCGGATTACGATTTGGGAAATTTGTTGCAGAGCGTAAATTCTGGTGCAGGGAATGGAAACCCATTTATTTCTCTTTGCGTTGATGATAATGAAATAACAATGAATTTTAGTGATATTTATGAATGGCTTCAATCAGAAGCGGAATAGGAGAGAATATGGAAGATAGATATTTATTCAAGGCAAAAACATGTAATGGAGAGTGGGTTGCAGGATTTTTGCATTGCAAAAATGATAAATGGTATATCAGCAATAAAGCAGGTTCGCCATTTGCATTTGAAGTGCGACCAGATACTATCTGTCAGTGCACAGGCTTGAAAGACAAGAACGGCAAGCTGATTTGGGAAGGTGACACTATTTTGTTCCAACGAGATAATGATGATTGTCCATTCCCGGACAAAGATACAAAGAAAAGACTTGGAAAAGTATTTTATAAAGATTTTAGGACAACTTTTGCTATCGGAATGGGAAAGAGTGGAAGTGGGTCTTTGAATGATGATTTATGGAAATATGTTCAAAACGGAAATCGAGTTGAAGTTATTGGCAACATATTTGATAATCCAGAATTGATAAAGGAGAGGTGATACATAATGGCATATGCAGGCAAATGCGATAGATGCGGCGGGTTCTACGACCTGCCATTTGAACACGGAGCGGCGATAAGGGCAAGGATAGTTGATGTGTTCGATGATACAGTAGAGACAATGGATTTATGTTCGGACTGCATGAATGAGCTCCACAGCTTTCTTGGTGGGGCAGAGCTCAATGATCCGGGAGTGATAGAGAGTAAGGGACAGATAGGATTCAGAATGAAGATGGATCCTGACAATCATTTGATGAACAGATTCATGCGGAAGGAGTGATGGGATGGCAAAGTCAGATAGAAAGCTACACGAAGCAAGAATGGCAGGGGCTGCATGGCTGATGAATGTCATCAAGACACAGGGCATGGAAGCAGCAGAGAAAGAACTCAAGGTCAGAGGAGCCATGTTTGTTCCGCTTGAGGTCAACCAGAAGCAGCTTGACGAAGCTGTGCATAAAATCAAACTGAATACAATAGATTGTATTTTGATAATGAGTTGCATGGTACTTCGGGATGAGTTTGATTTTGGACAGAAGAGGCTTGAGAGATTCTGCGAAAGATTTAACTTAAAGACTGATGCGCTGTGTGATGAAGAAATTATCTGGGATGATCTGATACAGACACTAAAGGAAGAAACAGGTTTGGATTTCACCATCCGGGAGAACAAGTAGGAGGTGAGGCGGTGAAAGCAAAAGAGTATTTGAAACAGGTGAAGCTTCTGGATGTTAAGATCAGACAGAGGAAGATAGAGCTTGCAGGACTCAAGGAAGATGCAACCTGTACAGGGGCATTTGATTATTCGGCAGAAAAGGTGCAGACAAGCGCCAAGGCTGATTCTATGAGCAATAAGGTGGCAAAGTATGTTGACCTTGAGAAGGAGATTCATGAGGACATAGAGCGGTTCACGGAGCTCAAGCATAAGATCATAGGACAGATACATATGCTGGACGAACCGAAGTACGTCAATGTATTGTTCATGAAATATATTGAATATAAGAACCTGAAGGAGATTGCCAAAGAACTTGATTATTCATATGGCAGGACAAAACATATACATGGTTTTGCACTTGAGGCATTTAGAATTAAGGTCTTGGAAAACTCAGCACCAAATAGCACCATTTAGCACCACATAGCACCTAGCAAACGTGGTATACTAGTATGGTAAAATTATATTGATTCATAAGGGACATGACTGTTTGCCATTTCGGTCGTGTCCCTTTTCTTATGCCCAGCGGTTGTACCTCCCCTTGTGAAAAGTGAACGCTGATCTCTCCCCCACTGGGCTTTTTGTTTGAGGTGAGATATGAGTAAGATTAAAAGGTTTGAGGTCGTGAGACCTGAATATAGTTTTGAATACATACATCCGCTTGGCAGGCTGGCTTTACCAATAGCCATGATAAAGGTGATGGTTAAGTGCACTAAGATATACAAATTTCAGCCAACTATAAAGCTGGGTGGAGAGGTAATAAGTGTGTGTAAGCCGTTATACAAGATTGTGATTCCGAAGAGAGTGAGAAAGTAACAGAAAGAAGGTGTGACATTATGGCAAAACTGACAGCTAAACAGCAGAGATTCTGTGATGAATACTTGATTGACCTTAATGCCACACAGGCAGCTATAAGGGCAGGGTACTCACCGAAAACAGCTGAACAATTAGCGTATCAACTACTTCAGAAAACTTCAGTTCAAAACCATATATCTGAACTACAGAAGAAGCGTGAAGAACGCACAGAAATAACTCAGGATAGCGTATTACATGAGCTTGCACTTATCGCATTTGCAAAGGCATCTGACTATGCAAAAGTAGTTGAAAAGGACGCTATGGTAGAGGTTGATGGAAACATGGTCCCGGTACTTGACGAGGACGGCAATCAGGTGAAATACAGGACAGTAGAGCCTATTCTGACGGATGAACTGACAGAGGATCAGAAAAAAGCTATTGCAGTTATAAAAAAGGGTCGAGATGGCTTTGAAATAAAGCCTTATAGCAAGATACAGGCGTTGGAGCTCCTGGGTAAGCATTTGGGTATGTTCACAGAAAAGGTGGAAGTGAAGAATACCACACCAAATGCATTTGAGGGGCTTACAACAGAGGAATTGAAGAAACTTATTGATAATGATTGACAGGCATGACCCTTTATTACAGCAACAGCTAAAGATAGAGCTATCAAGGAGAGAGTTTTGGCAGTATTGTAAGCTGACCTCTCCTGATTTCTATAGTAACGACAGAGGCTTTCTGCATGATCTTGCAGATAAGCTACAGTGGTTCGTGGAAGATGCAGAACAACAGATAATGGTTGTAAATATGCCACCACGACATGGAAAGTCACGAACAGCTACTAAATTTGTTCAGTGGTTATTTGGTAAATATGGTATAGACAAAAAGGTTATGACAGGATCATATAATGAGACCCTGTCAGGAACATTTGCAAAGGCTGTCAGGGATGTTATAGCAGAAAAGCCTACAGAGGGCATTCTGACATATGGAGATATATTCCCTGGCACAAAGATAAAGTATGGGGAGGCTGCAGCACAGAAATGGAGCCTTGAGGGCAGTCAGCAGGCTAATTACCTTGCAACTTCTCCGACAGGTACAGCAACAGGATTTGGCTGTAATATCATGATAATAGATGATCTTATCAAGAACAGTGAGGAAGCCTACAATGAATCAGTATTGCAGAAGCAGATTGACTGGTTCAACAATACAATGCTCTCCAGAACAGAGAATGATTTTAAAATCATCATAATTATGACAAGATGGTCAACAAAAGATCTTGCCGGATATGTACTTGCCAACTATGACAATGTAGTTCATATCAATTACAAGGCAGTACAAGACGATGGGACAATGCTCTGTGAGGCTATCCTGTCATATAAGGATTACAAGATAAAGACCAAGAATATGAACAAGGATATAGTCCTTGCAAATTACCAGCAGGAGCCTATAGATGTCAAGGGCAGACTATACAGTCATATCAAGACATATACGGATATTCCGAGGGATAGCAAGGGTAATAACCTGTTCAAATATATATTGAATTATACAGATACAGCAGACACAGGTAGTGATTACCTGTGTTCTATTTGCTATGGCATGTATGAGAGTACATATTACATACTTGACGTTTTATACACAAAAGAGCCAATGGAAGTTACTGAACCGGCAACAGCTCAGATGCTGACAAATAATAACGTTGGTAATGCTTTAATAGAGAGCAATAATGGCGGTCGAGGATTCAGCAGAAACGTTATAAGAGAACTAAAAGCTCTGGGGAATACCCATACTAAGATACAGTGGTTCTTTCAGTCAAAGAATAAGACATCAAGGATCCTGTCAAACAGCACAGGAGTAATGCAGAACGTTCTCTTCCCTGTGAATTGGGAAGACAGATGGCCAGATTTTGCGGAAGCAATAAGGAAGTATCAGAAAGAGGGTAAGAATGCTCATGATGATGCTCCGGATGCGCTGACTGGTGTATATGAGAATGATAAGCCTAAGGGAACATGGCTGGTATAGAGAGGTGAAAAAATGCTAACCCCTGACGAGATAAAAGAATTGATAGACAGTGACCGCACATCAGAAAAAAAGCAGTTCGCCCGGACAGGCGAAAGATACTATGACGGCGATCATGACATAAAGAAGTATAGATTGTTCTATTACAATGCGGACGGCGAACTGGTAGAGGACAAGACCAGAAGCAACGTTAAGATACCACATCCATTCTTCACAGAGCTGGTTGACCAGTGCACCCAGTACATCCTATCAGGGGATGGCATTGTAAAGTCCAACGACCCTGAGCTGCAGAAACACATGGACAAGTATTTTAACAACAATGATGAGTTCATGTCTGAGCTTTCTGACGCTATCACAGATATGCAGGTCAAAGGCTTTGCGTATATGTACGCGTACAAGAATGCCAAGGACATGATGTCATTTGCAAATGCTGACAGTATCGGAGTTATTGAGGTAAGAGCTAAGGACACAGATGATGGCTGTGCATACACGATTTACCACTATACGGACAGGATAGACAAAGGGCACAAGACTATTGAGAGAATACAGGTCTGGGATGATAAGCAAACATATTATTATGTTCAGGTTAATAATGGGGCGGTGGTGTTAGACGATACTGAACCAATCAACCCAAAGCCTCATGTACTTTATACAAAGAGTAATGGAGATAAGGCCACCTACTTTGATGGATTTGGCTATATTCCATTCTTCCGGCTGGATAACAACAAGAAGCAGTTCTCAAGCCTTAAGCCTGTAAAGCCACTCATAGATGACTATGACCTGATGGCCTCAAGCCTGTCAAACAACCTCATAGACTTTGATTCCCCACTATATGCTATCAAAGGCTTTCAGGGAGACAACCTGAATGAGCTTCAGACAAACCTCAAAACAAAGAAGATCATAGGTATAGGTGAGGATGGTGACGTAGATGTCAAGACTGTTGACGTCCCATACCAGGCAAGGCAGGCTAAGCTGGAGCTTGATGAAAAGAATATATACAGGTTTGGCATGGGGCTGAATACCGCCGGACTCAAGGACACATCAGCAACTACGAATATAGCCATTAAGGCGGCCTACTCATTGCTTGACCTTAAGGCAAAAAAGATAGAGAAAGCTCTTAGAAAGTTCTTGAGGAGGATAGTAGAGATTGTCATTGACGAGATCAACAAGGCTGAGAACAAGGCATATAAGGCCGAGGATGTTTATTTTGAGTTCGCTCATGAGATTATGAGCAATGCACAGGAAAATGCACAAATAGAACTTACAGAGGCTCAGGTAAGGCAGACAGAGATCAATACAATACTTAATGTTGCAAGCATACTTAATGATGAGACTATTATCAAAGCTATCTGTGATTGGCTTGATATTGATTATGAGGAGATCAAGGACAAGCTGCCTAAGAATGAGGAGGAGAACACGGAAGAGGCTCAGAAGGTGCTTGATAACATCAATACAGATGTCGAGAACGGAGGTGGAGCAGATGGAAAATAAAAGATACAAGATAGATTTAGATACAAGAACGGTGAAGATGCCGGCTGGCGAGGTCATCGGTGTATATCATGACAAAGATGTAAACCGGCTGACATTTGAAGTGCCGGCAACGTATAAGGGCATAGATCTCACTGAATATCAGATATCAATCAACTATGTGAATGAAGAAGAGCAGAAAGATGTGTATTTTATAGAGAATTATACACTCTCTGATGATGCAAGCATTATAACCTTTGATTGGCTTGTTGGTGCTACTGCATGTACAGTGCCGGGCAATGTCGGCTTCACTGTATGCTTCAAGAAGCTTGATAGTGAGGGTAACATCATCAACGAGATCAACACCAAGCTCACAAGAATGAAGGTTCTTGAGGGCTGTGAAGCAGTTGAGAGTGAGATTGAAGAGCGGTATATGACAGATCTTGCAGGACAGCTTTACAAGGAACTTGATGAAGTAAAAAAACATGGCAGTGATGTCAAAGGAAGGCTTGCGGCGGTCATCACTGAGAAGGGAGTGCCGACCGCAAGCAATGAATCTTTTGATGATATGATTGCTAATGCGAAAAAAATTAGTACAGGAGCGTATGGGATGATTATTAATACATCTTTATATACAAAACCATATGGGTATGTATGCGGCATATATGGATTATTGCCAACAGAAACGGAGGTTAGTTGATGGGATATACTGTACAAAGAATAAGACTGGGAAAAAAAGAGGCGGATTCAACGTTTTACAATGCGGACGTAAATGACGCAAAAATGCAGGAGATTGCGGCAGCCCTTGGCATGAAACTAAATATTGTAGAGTCTAACACTACGTGGATATTATACATGGGAGATGATGAGCACAACACAACAGGTTTTAAGTTTAGTCTTTCTGGAGCTAATCTGATTATGACAACTGTGATTCAGGGGGCTACTCCGTCCGCATCTACATATTGTTATTCGTATAACATGAGTTTGACTAGATCAGCCAATAGTGGTGCGGCTAATGCATTTTTGCATTTTGTATCATGCAAAGAAGGAGTGGTATTTGGAATTGGAAGTTTCAGCGAGGGGGCTAACATTACTGATCTATTGCATATCGTACTGCCTGCAAAAGACTTAAAAACAAACGAAAATAGAATAGCCTATATATCATTCACTTCCGCAAGATATATCATTTATTCTGATATAGATGAAACTTCTCATTATGCTCAGTCATGGAGTCAAGCTAGTAACATACATGATGTTGTAAGTCTTGCTCAATATGTATTTCCTGCAGGGTATCTTGCTATTCCGTCAGCATATTATATGTTAGCTGGGCCAGATGTTACATCAGGTGTTTCTGGTGAAAGTTTTATTATAAATGACCAAGAGTATTTCATTCCAGGCAATACAGGTTCAAATTGGAGAATAGCTATTGAACTGCCAAATTTAGAACAGAGTTAACATATGAATAAAGCACAAAAGCAAGTAATTAAAGCTCAACTGAATAGAGAAAAGCAGGCAATCAAAGAACTCAAACAGGTATATCAGCGGGCATTGAGAGATTGTGAGCAGAAGATAAGAGAGCTTTCAGAACGAACTGATATGGAGAATCTGCAGAGCATCATCTATCAGAAACAGTATCAGGAGGCTTTGAAAGCGCAGCTTGAGGGTGTTCTGAGTAACCTGCAGTCTAACTCATATGCAACTGTGTCTGACTACCTGACGAAGTGCTACAGAGACGGATACACAGGCGTCATGTATGACCTGCAAAAGACAGGTATTCCAATCATCATGCCGATAGATCAGGCGGCAGTTGTGAGAGCTATTCAGACGGACAGCAAGCTCAGTAAGTCGCTCTACGACAAAATGGGCGAGGATGTGACATACCTCAAGAAAGCGGTCAGAGCAGAGGTATCAAGAGGCATTGCAAATGGCTCAACGTGGAATGAGGTGGCTGGTAAGCTCTCAAGACACATGGCAAATACTCCATTTCAGAAGGCTTATAACAACTCTATCCGCATTGCGAGGACTGAAGGGCATCGTATACAGGTACAGTCAGCGCTGGACGCTATGTATATTGCAAAAAGCAAAGGGGCAGATGTATTGAAACAGTGGGATGCCACTCTTGACGGAGCAACGAGAGAACATCATCAGATGCTTGATGGACAGATCCGGGAAGTCGATGAGCCTTTTGAGGTTGGTGGTCGTAAGGTCGAGGCTCCTGGAATGTTTGGAGATCCGGCAGAGGACTGCAACTGTCGCTGCTGCTTATTGCAGAGAGCAAGGTGGGCGCTGGATGATGAAGAGCTTCAGACTCTGAGAAAGCGAGCGGAATACTTCGGGTTGGATAAGACAAAGGATTTTGAAGAGTACCAGACGAAGTACTTTAAGGTGTCGTGTGAGATTGAGCATGAAAAAGAACAAAGTAAACCAAAATATATTTATAAAGATACAGTTATTCATAAAAAAATAATAGAATCTCCGGATTACAGAAGAAAATTCAATCAAATATCAGATAGTGATAGGGTTAATAGAATCGCATGGCAGCGATCAAAAGAAATGTTAACTCATCGTTCGGGAACAAGATACGAGGATATTGCATTTGTTGACTATATGACTGGAAAATCTAAAATAAATAAGGAATATCATGAGGAAAGTACAGCAAAGCCAAATAAGGCAATGATGGAAATGTTAGCCAACAGCAGGCCAAATACAATCATAGCAATCCATAATCACCCGGGAAGTGGCGTGCCAAGCTTGGCAGATTTAATGGTTTGCCAAAAACGTGCTTATAAATTTGGACTAGTCGCATGCCACGACGGGAAGATATATAAATATTCAGTGGATAAAGAGAAATTTAATGCGCCAATAGCGTCATCTGCACTTGCTCAATTAGAGATAAAGGGGTATAATGACGATGTAAGAAGCATATTTGAAGATGCTGGAGTAAAAATGGAGGTGCTGTGATGGATAAAGAGATAGAATATCAGAGAATATGCGATAAACTCGGCTTTATTCCATCGGAATTTAAAACACCTGATTTTGAAACAGAGGATGATTCTTGGGTTAACCCTTTTTCAGCTTTGACAGTTGAAGAAAACGTTTTTTTGTATGAGAATGGATATTTAAAATAAATAATTAAAACATAATATTTAGCTAATTCAGACCATGATAAAAACATGGTCTTTTTTTATGCCCAAAATCGGCTTAAGGCAATAAAACTGTGACCGACAAAGAATAAACTCCGGCAAGAGTGATAACTGCCATGTGTGGCTACGATTAAAGCCAAGAAAGGATGGAAACGATGGAATTAAAGGAACTGTTAGGAGATGACCTGTATAAGCAGGTGCAGGCAAAGATTGACGAGAAGAACGGCGCTGAGACAGATAAGCTCAAGCATGTAAGATACACAGATCTGTCCGAGGGCAAGTACGTCAGCAAGGAGAAGTATGATTCAGAACTTGAGAAGCTCAACGGACTGATCACCGGCAAAGACACGGAGATTGGCAATGCAAATAAGCTCATAGAGGAGCTTAAGAAGGCCTCTAAGGGTGATGAGGGCATGCAGCAGAAGATATCAACTTACGAGACTGAGAATGCAAGACTCCAGAAAGAGCTTGAGGAGACTAAGGTCAACTCAGCTATCAAGGTGGCTCTGCTTGAGGCTCATGCGGTTGATACTGATTATATGACCTATAAGATCAAGACAGCCCTCAAGGAGAAGAATGAGGAGCTTAAGCTTGATGATGAAGGCCACATAAAGGGATGGGATAACATGCTCACAGACTTAAAGACACAGTTCCCGGCTCAGTTCACAGCTTCATCCGGCTCAGATGATGGCGAGAGGCACATCATTGAGAATAGACTGCCAGATCCTACAAATAAAGATACAGGACTGACGAGAGAAGACATATTGAAGAAATCATATGCAGAGCGTGCTAAGATTGCCCAGGAAACACCTGAGCTATATGAAGCTGCTATGCATGGAACAAAGTAAGGTAGAAAGGAAAAGGTGAAAGAATATGGCAATTACAAAGGTAAGTGACATCATTAACCCAGAAGTAATGGGGGATATGATTGATGCAAAGGTAGAGGCACAGGCCAAGCTTTTAAAGTATGCCCATGTTGATACATCCCTTGAGGGTGTACCAGGAGATACAAAGACAGTTCCATCATGGAAGTATATCGGCGATGCTGAGGATTTTGATCCGGAATCAGGGGATGAAATTGAGGCATCTAAGCTCACAGCAACAAAGAAGACATTCACTATTAAGTGTGCAGCTAAGAGCGTATCAATATATCAGACAGCAATCAATAGTGGTTTAGGAAACCCTGTTGGACAGGCTGAGACTCAGCTTTCAAAGTCTATTGTAGGCAAGTTGGATAATGATCTGCTTGATGCTGCATACACATCAGAGAATGCATATACACCAGATACTCTTGCAGTAATCGGATATGATGGCATTGTTGATGCTAACACAAAGTTCGAGGATGAAGAGGATGGAATAGAGAAGGTTATGTTCATAAACCCTAAACAGGAGGGAACGCTTCTCAAGGATGACAACTTTAAGTCAGCGGACAAGTTTGATAAGAGCGTTATTGTGACAGGCTCTATAGGTAAGATTGGTTCATGCTGGGTTAAGAAGTCAAAGAAGATCAAGCTTATGACTTACGAGAAAGACACAGAGAAGGGAACTATTACTATAGTGGCTGATTCAACTGCTGAGTCAGACACAAACAAGCATCTTAGTACAGTTCAGCCAACATGCAAAGATGAGCTTGTAATCGGTGATAAGGTTAAGAGTCTTGCAGCTGGTTCACAGTATTATCTCTGCCCTATTATCAAGCTTCAGCCTGATTCAGATGAGACCGAGTTTACAGAAGAGGAAGCTCCTGCTCTTACAATTTTCCTCAAGAAAGATGTTCAGGTTGATCACGAATGGTTACCGAAGAAGCAGAGACATGATATCACAGCATCTAAGTATTATGGTGCTGCACTCACCAACGCTTCAAAGGTTGTACTTGCTAAGTTTAAGAAGTAAGGCGGTGGTCATATGATCATGACTGTCGAAGAGTTGAAAAAGTATGTAGACACCGAGGAGAAAGATTCAGTGCTTGAGGCTAAGCTTCAGGCACTGGAGCTGTTGATCCGGAAGTACACAAACAATAACTTTCAGGACAGAAACAGGCGGTTTGTGGCTCCTGTGGACGCTGTGACAGGCTTTCAGTATGCATCTGAGCTGTTCAAGGTTGGCGACACTATACAGGTGTCAGAGTCACGTTACAACGATGGCTTGTACACCATCAAAGCTGTGGATATGGACAATGGACATATAGAGGTGAATGAGGAGCTTGTAAGCGAACCGGTCGCCATGGTGACAAAGATAGTATATCCGATGGATATCAAGCTGGGAGTTGCCAACATGCTTTCATGGGACCTGAACAACAGGGATAAGGTTGGTGTGCAGTCTGAGACTATCAGTAGGCACTCTGTGACCTATTTCAATATGGATGGCGACAATTCCCTCATGGGATATCCAAAGTCGCTTCTTGGCTTCTTAAAACCGTACATGAAAGCGAGGTTTTGAGATGCGAGGAATAGGCGGAAATGCAGTTGCAGATATACAGGTTAAAAGCATAACCAGAAATGAGATAGGCGAACAGGAAGTCACATGGATATCTGAAGATACCTTGACCGGATGGCTTGACCTCTCAGGCGGTGACAGTAAGTACACAACATACAATGCCAAGGTGCAGGAATCCACGCATATGTTCGTGGCTGATTATAAACAGCTCAGTGACATGATCAAGGCTGAGAACAGCCGTATGGTGGTTAATGGCCAGGTATATGACATCATGCTGATAGATGATCCGATGGGGATGCATGAGCAGCTTGAGATATATCTGAAGTATACAGGAGGGCAGTAATGGGAAATGTGGAGTTCACAGACAACAGAATAAAGGTTGAGGCAGCTCTGAATGATGCTATTGTTGCATTCCTGTATGAAGTTGCTGTAGAGGTTGAGGCTCAGACAAAGATAGCACAGACAAGAGTTGATACAGGTCACACCAAAGGCGAATGGACTCACTATGTCGATGAAGATAAGGGTGAGGCTGTAATTGGAAATCCTAGGGAGAATGCTATCTGGGAAGAATACGGCACAGGCGAATATGCTTTGAAAAAGAATGGCCGTAAAGGCGGATGGTGGGCTCCTGTGGGACCTGATGGAATGAGCTTGAAACAAGCCAGTAAGTTCAGTAAGGTAAAAAAGGATAAGGCAGGAAATATAGTAGCTGTTTTTACCTATGGTAAGAAGCCACTCAGACCTTTACAGAAAGCCTTTGACAAGACCAAGAGCAAGATCATCAGGCGACTTGGCTCTATTCTAAATCAGACGTTCAGTGAGTAAGGCGGTGATGACGAATGACGACAGAGACATTATCATATATCAATAGCGTACTCACAGATGAGCTTGAGATTCCATACGCATTCATGGAGTGGCAGGATGACCCGCCAGAGGCATACTTTGTCGGTGAATATTCTGAAGGTGATGCACCTGAAGAGGATGGATGTCAGGAAATAACATTCATCATAGATGGATTCACAAGAGGCTCATGGTTCAGCTTGGAGAAGTACAAGCAGAAGATAGAACAGAATATTGAACGAACGGCAATCCTTGCAAGTGGTGTGGGGGTTGCCGTTTCTTATGGGAATGCGTCACCAGTGCCAACAGGGGATGCAGACCTCAAACGTATACAGATCAATTTAACAATCAAGGAATATAAGAATGGAAGGTGATTATAACATGGCAGATACATTAACTTTTGAAGAGTTCAAGTCATCAGGTATCACAAGCAAGACACCGAAGAACATTGTGTTTGGTGCTGGAACTATTCACAAAGGCTTGAAGTATGACGCATCAAAGAAGGCTTGGAACTTTGCAGAGTCTCTGATTGGTGCAACATCCGGCGGCACAAAGCTGTCAATCAAACCTGAGCTCAAGGATATAGAGGTTGATGGTGAGCTTGTTAAAGTTAAGGAGTTAACAGTTAAGACAGGCGAGACAGCACAGATGGATACAAACATGGTGGAGCTGTCGCCTGAGACGATCAAAATGGCTATTATCGGACAGAATGGCACATCAACAGCGGAAGGATACGATGTGATCGAATCCAAGGCAAGAATTGAAAAGGATGATTACATTGAGAACTTCGGATACATTGGAAGATTCTTAGATGGTCGTCCTGTTATCGTGATCTTTGACAATGCGCTCTGTACATCAGGCCTTGAGATAGAGGGCAAGAACAAGGAGAACGGCACATTTGCGCTGACAATGGAGTGCTATGCGGATCTGTCACCAGCAGCTGATACACTGCCATACCACATCTATTTGCCTACCGGCACGACAACGGAGCAGGTTCAGCAGTCTATAGATTCCAGTACAGAAGTAACAGACTAATTGACATAGAAAAGGAGAGATAATCATGGGAACAACCGAGATAAAAGAGAACAAAGATATAGAAGCAGTAGAGAATGCCGAAGTAGTTGAAGATACTGAGGCAGTAGAGGATGTGCAGGAGATCAAGCCATATACACTTAGAAATCCAAAGGCTACAGATATAGCTGCATTCCTGAAACTGTTCAGCAAGCTGGGGGTAAAGGACTTCAAAGATTCATTCAGCGGCAATGGGTTCAAAGAGCTCATTGCGAAGGAACGTGAGAAACTTGCTGGTGATGAGGATGATGAGGACACATCGAAGTTCCTTGAGAATGTGGGTGTTGGCCTTGCGTTTGAGCTTGTAGATGTGATACTGGCTAAGCTGTCAGACTGTCAGCATGAGGTATTTGTCTGCCTGTCACACCTGTCAGGAATGACAGTGGATGAGGTAGCAGATCTTGACCTCTCTGTGTTCACACAGATGTTATATGATGCGGTCACACTTCCGGGCTTTGCGGATTTTATCAAGGTTGTTTCAAGATTGTTCGAGAAGAGACAGTAGGCTATCTCAAGTTCATGGATCTGATATTTCACAGATATGCGGATCCGTACACTCTGCTTGATACGATGATAGACAATCAGAGCTTTGATGAGTTTGTATGCACATTCGTGCGGTTAGACGATGACGATAAGCTCTGGGATATGTATATCCATAAGTGCTGGGAGAACATATCATTTAATGACTTCAAGACAAGGCTGTATGGCACATCAGATGGCAGTTCACAGCCGGTCAGATCAGGGGCATTTGAAAGCAGAGACGAACTTGAAACAACCATAAAGGATTCCATGTCGATCATAGAGAATTTTAAACCATAGGGGCACACAGAACGTGTGTCTCTATTTTTTTATTATCGAGGAAAGGGGGTAGACCCTTTTGGAAGTATTTAAGATACTGGGAAGAATCGCAGTATCAAATGAGGATGCGAATGAGAAAATTGAAGAGACTGGCGACAAGGCAGAGAAGACAAGCAAAAAGATGAGTTCTGTGTTTGGCAATATCGGCAAGTTTGCGCTCAAGGCAGCAAAGGTCGCCGTGGTTGCAACAATGGCTGTGGCTACTGGAATAGCTGGCATTACTGCTAAGGCTGTAAGCGAGTATGCGGATTACGAGCAGCTTGTCGGTGGTGTTGAGACGCTGTTCAAGGACAGTTCAGATAAGGTTGTTGAGTATGCAAATAATGCATATAAGACGGCGGGACTGTCGGCGAATGATTACATGGACACTGTAACGAGCTTTTCAGCTTCGCTGTTGCAAGGTTTGGAAGGCGATACAGCACAGGCGGCTGAGTATGCGAATCTGGCCATAACAGACATGTCAGATAATGCCAATAAGATGGGCACCAGTATGGAGATGATTCAGAACGCATATCAGGGTTTTGCCAAGCAGAATTATACAATGCTTGACAATTTGAAACTTGGCTATGGTGGTACTGCATCCGAGATGGCAAGGCTTATCAATGACTCTGGTGTACTTGGTGACACCATGACTGTGACAGCAGATAATGTCAATAGTGTATCGTTTGATAAGATGATAGAGGCTATTCATGTTGTACAGACTGATATGGGGATAACAGGCACAACAGCCAAGGAAGCGGCCACAACCATTCAAGGTTCTATTGGCATGATGAAGTCCGCATGGACGAATCTGCTCATAGGTATGGCTGACCCATCTCAGGATATGGGAGTGCTGATGAACAACCTTGTTGATTCGGCTATGGCTGTAGCAGATAATCTTGTACCAAGGATAGCCGATACACTGCCGAGGGTGGTTACAGGTATATCAAGTCTTGCACAGAAGCTGGCACCATACATACCGCCTCTTATTGAGCAGTTACTGCCATCGTTGATGCAGGGAGCGACATCGTTGTTGTCTGAGGTGGTCAATAATCTGCCCGGAATACTTGAGACATTACTGCCCGGCATAGGTGGGGAATTGGGACAGTCGATATCAACCGCTCTAAATTCTATTTTTAGCACCCTGACATCGATTTTACCATCGATTCTGCAGTTGGTTGGACCTGTGCTGACAACACTGACAACACTGCTTAATCTGCTTTTACCACCGATGATGCAGATTATTCAGGCGGTTTTACCGCCACTTACGAATCTGATCAATATGCTTTTGCCGCCGGTGACTCAGATTATTCAGTCTTTACTGCCTGTTTTGATGGCTATTTTGCAGCCTATACTTGAATTGTTACAGCCGTTTTTGGATATGTTGACACCGATTATCGACTTGGTAATGCAGGTAGTCACACCGCTGACAGATCTTATCAATATGATATTACCACCACTGGTGGAATTACTTTCGATGCTGATGGAAGATTACCTAAATGTGCTGCAACCAATCCTTGAATGGTATTGTAAGATGCTTTCAGGAACGCTTAAGTCTGCTATCAAGTTGATAGTTAAAGTGATCAATAACTGTAAAGAATCATTTGCTGCGGCTTGGCGGGGAATCAAGAAAGCATGGAACGCGGCACCAGAGTTTTTTAGTAATATAGGATCCAATATAAAAGGTGCATTTGCATATGTAGGCACGTGGTTCAGTGATATATTCAGCAAGGCATATAATGGGGTTAAGAATAAATTTTCTCCGATAGTGAACTTCTTCTCAGAAACATGGCAGAAGATCAAGAATATATTCGGCAAGGTTGGAACAGCAATAGCAGACGGATTATCTGGTGCTGTGACATCAGCGGTCAATGCGATACTGAGCAAGGCTACAGGGATTATCAATGGCTTTATCCGGGCAATCAATTCGGCTATATCAGTCTTGAATAAGATCCCAAAGGTGTCGATATCGAGAATAGATGAGCTTGACGCTCCGCAACTTGCTGAAGGTGGTGTGCTTAAGCGTGGTCAGGTTGGTATCCTTGAGGGTAATGGAGCTGAGGCTGTTGTGCCACTTGAGAAGAATACTGGCTGGATCAAGAAGGTAGCCGAGGATATGGCAGATATAACAGGTGGAACACCTGTGGGAGGTGACTCAGAGTGCTTGAATGTACTGTATAAGATATTAGAGATCATTAAACATATAGATGATAATCTGTATGACCTGATAGTGAAAGCTTTGACTGATGGGGTAAGACTAAAGATAGACGGCAGGGAGTTTGGAAGGATGGTGAAGGCGAATGCTTGAACAGCTTAGATATGTGAATCACTTAGGTGAGACTATAGAGTTCGGGAAGAAGGGTATCTTTGCCAACTCAAACGATCTCAGAAACTACGAATATACATACGATAGCAGCAGAAACCGTGCCGAGAATTTTAGAAAAGGGGTGGTCTCAAAGACCATCCCTATTGTTATATCTGCGGCAAATAAGAAAAAGTGTACAGATATTAAGAATAGGCTGTATGAGGTTTGTGAGAAGGATATTATAGCAGAAAAGAAGGGAAGGCTCTATATAGGAGATTACTATCTTGAATGCTATGTGTTTAGTTCGGCGAAGAGCAATTATCTTGACGTGGCGACATCGATGAATCTGTCACTTAAAGTAGTAACAGATGGTGGCAGATGGATGAAGGAAGAGTTGCACAACTATAAGCATGTACCAGATAAGTTTATTGAAGGTAAAGGCTATGAGTATTGTTATGAATATGATTACAACTCAATTTCTGACAATATCAGTAAGCTTGAGGTGGACGACTTCAGAAACTGTGATTTTGTACTCAGCATACATAGTGGTGCTGTTAATCCAGTCATATATGTTGACAATCATTACTACAGCGTTAGGTGTGTTGTTGGCGATGGAGATAAGATCGTTATTAATTCTGCAGAGCTTACGATAACTCTTGTGAAAGCAGATGGAACACAGGAAAACATGTTCAGATACAGGGACAAGCAAAGCGATGTGTTTGAAAAGATATCCCCCGGGAATCATCGTGTGATGTGGAATGGAAGCTTTGATTTTGATTTAAGTGTAATACATGAGAGAGGTGAACCAAAATGGACATAAGGTTGATATACACTGATGCAGACAGGGTAGAACAGGGATATCTCAGGAACTTCAGCGCAGATGTGGATGTTGCAAAGGATAAGGATTTTGAGATAACTGTAGCTAGGGATAATAACATTCTGCGAGGTGGCTCATGGTGGTATATCAGCAACACAGAATACGGTGGCATAGTTGATAATGTTGGAGTTGTTACTGCAGACAGGGAGATCCGATATACTGGCCGAAATCTCAGAGGTATCCTGTGCGACAAGATCATCGAACCCCCTCAGGACAAAGATTACAAGATAGTATCAGGTGATGCTATAGCAGTGATCAATAGTCTTATTGAAGATGCAGGACTTAGCAACATATACAGAATGACAGGCGAATCATGGAATGTACAATCATTTCAGTTCAACAGATATGTGAGTCTCTATGATGGCATATGTGCGCTGTTGAGCACCCAGAACAGGGTTCTCAGGCTTGTGATTAAAGATGGATATGTGACTATGAGTAGTGCGGTGCCTTACGATTATACAGAGGATAAGGATTGTATGAGATCGGATATCAACTACAATATCACACAGGTCAAGAATGGATATAATCATCTGATCTGCCTTGGCCAGGGTGAACTTAAAGATAGACAAGTGCTGCACTTGTACGTTGATAAGATGGGAAATATCACCGATACGCAGACATATAAAGGCTTGGAAGAACGCACAGCAATATATGATTATAGTTCGGCCTCCAGTATTGGCGAACTCAGAACAGGAGGCATAGCAAGGCTTCAGGAGCTCAATGCAGACAGTCTTGACATGACACTTCCAGATATGTCAATGCAGATTGGGGATATTACTGGTGGTACAGAGGATATTACAGGAATCACCGTCAAGAAACAGATAACAAATATCATAGCGAAAATAGACGATAACAGCATAGACATTGAATATTCAGTGTCATAGAAGAAAGGCGGATTTTATGAAGATAATAACAGGAAAAACAGGGAAACCACATGTAACAAGTGCAGATGATAGAGCCTTACACAGAGCGGAATGGGATGGCAATGGATTCTTGTCGGTCTCACAGCCGCCAGTGCTGGTTAATTCAACGACACTTAGAGTATATCCGTGTGACATTATGTTTCAAGGATGCCATGCTAGGGTTACAGGTACATATGAAGATCTTACTTTCCCTAGTGGAGAAACAGGTAAAAAGCGAGTTGATATTCTTGTTGCAAGATACACGCTGTCAGAGGAAGGACTTGAGGATATGTCATTGCTGATCTTGACAGGGCAGCCTGTAGAATCCTCACAGGAGCCACAATCACCTGTGTATGAAACTGGCATAATAGCCAATAATGTAAGTGTCGCCGACATGCCGCTTTACAAAATTATACACGATGGAATAAATGCGAGTGGGCCGGTTGCGATTGCATCAACTTTCCCCCCACTTAGTAATAAATATACAAAAGAGGAGTCAGATTTAACGACAAAGGATATCATCCAGACGATATCGAAAGTCGAAAAAACAGCCGCAAAGGCACAGTCTATTGCAAATGACGCAGCATCAATGGCTGAGGAAGCTATAGGTAGGGCTGAGGAAGCGCAGAGAACAGCAGACACTGCATCGTCGAAAGCGGATAATGCACAGAACACGGCAGATGCTGCAAAAACAGATGCTGCTAATGCGCAAAGCTATGCGGAAAAAATTGCAACAAAGAGCCTTGTTATATCTGATATAGTAGGAGTAACAGCGACTATACCAGGAACTGACGCAGGAACGACACTTCAATATGCCGTTGAGGTAGAGTTGCCTAATACGGGTAGAATATTAGTTATTCCTAAAAATATCCCTAGTGGTGTCACATACATGGGATATGAAGCTTCTTCAATAAATCAGACTACATATTCGATTACTGTAAAAGCAAAAAATACAAACAAAGCAGATTCAAATATAAGCTTAGTTGTTGTAGGAGTTGCAAGACCTAAAAATCTCATATAGGGGGTTGAGCATGTATATAAATTTTGAAACAATAATTCAGGTTGGGAAGGTACTTGGAGCTCTTGTGCTGATAGGAGGGATACTCATATCAATATATAAATGGTATTCCAGGCAGAATGAACAGGATGTGGAGATTAAGAAGATGAAGGAAGAACAGTGTCTGCTTACATATGGTACACTTGCATGCCTGAAAGGTCTCAAGGAGCTTGGATGTAATGGACCAGTCACAGAGGCTATTGACAAGATGGAAAAACATCTGAATAAAGCGGCACATGATCAGGAATAGGAAGGAGATATAATCATGGATAAGTTAGCAATATTATTATTGGTTGTTGCAGCAGTTTGCACGTTAATCACAGTTATCACAGAGTTTACAAAAGAGGTTGGAATACTGAAGAAGATTCCAACCTCTTTTCAGGTGCTTATAACAAGTCTCATCATATGTGAGATATGCTTGTTTGTAGCATTATCATATTTTGATATTAAGTTGCTATGGTATTACCCTGTAGCTGTATTCTTTGGTGCTTTTATTATTGCATTCATCTGTACCAGGGGATGGGACTATCTGATTGAAATATTTAAGAGGTTTTACAGAGGCGGAGACATAGAGAAGGAGCGTGATGAGAAATGAATGGAATAGACATCAGTGCCTGGCAGGGCGATGCCGGCATAGATCTCGGTAAGATAGCGTATGACTTCTGCATCGTGAAGGCGACAGAGGGAACAGACTACAAGAACAGATACTTTGCAGCGCATTGCGATAAAGTTTTGAGTAGAAAAAAACTTCTGGGAGTATACCACTATGCAAATAGCGGAGATCCACAGAAAGAGGCTAACTACTTCCTGGCATACTGCAAGAAGTACATCGGCAAGGCGGTACTTGTCCTTGACTGGGAGGCAAAGAATAACCCATTGTTTGGTGTAAAGGATTTGGAATGGTGCTTGCAGTGGTGCAGTTATGTGCAGAAAAAGACAGGCATTAAGCCACTGATATACATCCAGAAGAGCGCTATGGATGCAGTTAAAAAGTCCGGATATGGCTTGTGGATAGCTCAGTACCCAGACGATGTTGAGACAGGCTACCAGGAGCACCCATGGAACGAAGGAAAATATAATTGCTTGATCAGGCAGTATACATCTGTTGGCAAGCTTGCAGGATACGCTGGCAGCCTTGACCTCAACAAGGCATATATCAGCGCAGCATCATGGAATAAGCTGGCAGGCAGAAGAGCCGTGTCCGTACTTGCAAAGCCGACAGCCGGCAAGAAGAGCATCAATATCATTGCAAAGGAAGTCCTTGCGGGCAAGTGGGGCAACGGTGCTGATCGTAAGATCAGACTGACCAAGGCTGGATATGATTACAATAAGGTACAGGCAGCGGTCAACAAGCTCGTCAAGGCTTCCCAGATGTCAGAGGACAAGATTATCAACGCTGTGGCACACGAAGTCATAGCAGGCAAATGGGGCAATGGTCAGGAGCGTGTTGACAGGCTCAAGGCAGCAGGATATGATCCAACTATGATCCAGAACAAAGTCAATGAGATTTTGAAGTAGAATGGTATTTTAGGGGCAAATTAGGGGCAAAAAGTTGATTTGCCGTGATATTGCTATGCACAATGAAAGTGTAAAAAACGTAGGAATTAAGCCACTTTTGAGCATATGTGAGCATACGCAAAAACATAGCGATTTTAAACGATGTGTATAAATTCATTAAGAGTTGCCCGGTATTTAAAAGGGTATGTTGGGGATTTTTATGAAATTAGTGAGAATGCAGAAAATGGTAAGAAATATCTGTATGATATTCTATCAATAAAAAAGGAAACGAGCAACCCACAACAGTAAAATGTGGTAAAAACCCATTTCCTTTTCTATATACTATTCCAACACGCTTCTTTTGTAAAGAATCTATAAATTATTTATTGTTGGCGTTGTCCTTCTCCTCGCGCTTCTGATCCATCATAGCACGAACCTTCATTGAAAGACCGAACAGGTTGATGAAACCTGAAGCATCCTTGTGATCGTAGAGGTCGCCAGTTGTGAATGAAGCAAGGCTCTCTGAGTACAGAGTATAATCTGATGTAGTACCAGCCTTGATGATGTTACCCTTGTAGAGCTTCATCTTTACATGACCAGTTACACGCTCCTCAGTCTTGGCAACAAATGCTGAAAGGCTCTCGCGGAGAGTGCAGAACCACTTTCCTTCATATACAAGTGCTGCGAACTTTGTTCCGACAAGCTTCTTGTACTCCATGGTATCACGGTCAAGTGTGAGCTCCTCAAGCTGCTTATGAGCCTCTGTAAGGATAGTTCCACCAGGTGTCTCGTATACACCACGTGACTTCATGCCGACAACACGGTTCTCAACGATATCGATGATACCGATACCGTGCTTTCCGCCGAGCTTGTTCAGCTCACGGATGATATCAGAAGTTTTCATCTTCTTGCCGTTGAGTGCTACAGGGTAGCCCTTCTCGAAGTCAAGGTCGATGTACTCAGGCTCATCAGGTGCCTTCTCAGGTGTAACTGAGAGAACCAGAAGGTCATCGTAGTTTGGCTCATTTGCAGGATTCTCAAGCTCAAGGCCCTCATGGCTGATGTGCCAGATGTTACGGTCACGGCTGTAAGAATGCTTTGCATCAAATGGAAGATCGATGCCGTGTGCCTTACAGAAAGCGATCTCATCCTCACGTGACTGCATTGTCCACTCAGGCTGTCTCCATGTAGCGATAACCTTGATGTCCGGTGCAAGAGCCTTGATAGAAAGCTCAAAACGAAGCTGGTCGTTACCCTTACCTGTAGCTCCGTGGCAGATGGCAACAGCGCCTTCCTTACGTGCAACCTCAACGAGCTTCTTGGCAATGATAGGTCTTGCAAATGAAGTACCGAGAAGGTACTTGTTCTCATATACAGCGTCAGCCTGAACTGTTGGCATGATGTACTCATCGCAGAGCTCGTCTACAACATCGATGATGTAAAGCTTCTCAGCTCCTGAATACTTTGCCCTCTCGTCAAGTCCCTCAAGCTCACTCTCCTGACCTACATCTATACATGCACAGATAACATCGTATCCGTATGTCTCCTTTAACCATGGGATGATGGCAGTGGTATCAAGACCGCCTGAATAAGCCAGTACAACTTTTTCTTTAGCCATTTTAATAAATCCTCCTATTTATAAATATAGAGCAGATGCAATAAAGATACATCTACGCACATCACAAGAGCTCTGTCCGGCTAAGCGGGATCCTCTATATGACATTTTCTACATGAACTATACAACGCAAATGTATATTATGCAAGTGATTTTTCAAAATATTCATTCGTTCACCGTATATTATTCATGAAAAATATGCATAAATACAGCGCAAAATGGTGGCAAAAATGCTGATAAATCGTATATTTTGGACAAATATGCAAATATTCAAAAAAACCATTGCATATTATACGTTGTAAATGTATAATTATAAAAGTTTCCGCAGAGGAAACGAGGAACAGAGATACAAAAGCTCAGGGTAATGAGTGTATTTCTACATATTAAATAGTGTATGTTGACGATATACATTGTCAGGTATACAATCAAACAGAGTATGTCTTTATACAGATATAGAAAAAGTACATATAAATTATGGAGGCAGTTATGATTAAGGTAGGAATTATCGGATCAACAGGATATGCAGGACAGGAGATAGTAAGAATTCTTCTTGGACATAAGGAAGCGGAGATTGTATGGTATGGATCAAGAAGCTTTATAGATCAGAAGTATTATCAGGTATACGGCAACATGTTCCAGATCGTGGATGCAAAGTGTATGGATGACAACATGGAGGAGCTTGCCTCACAGGTAGATGTAATATTTACCGCCACACCACAGGGACTGTGCGGATCACTGGTAAATGAGGAGATACTGTCCAAGGTCAAGATCATAGACCTCAGTGCAGATTTCAGAATAAAGGATGTTGCTACTTATGAGAAGTGGTACAAGATAGAGCACAAGAGCCCACAGTTTATTGACGAGGCTGTGTATGGTCTCTGTGAGATAAACAGGGAGGATATAAAGAAGTGCAGACTTCTTGCAAATCCTGGATGTTATACAACTTGTTCGATCCTTTCACTCTACCCACTGGTTAAGGAAGGTCTGGTTGATGCCAACTCCATCATCGTTGATGCTAAGTCTGGAACATCAGGTGCAGGAAGAGGCGCGAAGATCGCAAATCTCTACTGTGAGGTCAACGAGAGCATCAAGGCTTATGGTGTTACAACACACAGACATACCCCTGAGATAGAGGAGCAGCTTGGATATGCGAATGGCAGTCCGATAGTCATTAATTTCACTCCACATCTTGTTCCTATGAACAGAGGAATACTTGTAACAGCATATGCCAACCTCAAGGAGAAGGTCGACTACGATACAGTGAGAGCTGCATACGATAAGTACTATGCAAATGAGAGATTTATCAGAGTCCTCGACAAGGATGTATGTCCTGAGACAAGATGGGTTGAGGGAAGTAACTATGTGGATGTCAACTTCAAGATAGATGAGAGAACAAACAGAGTCATAGCCATGGGTGCACTTGACAATCTCGTAAAGGGAGCAGCAGGTCAGGCTGTGCAGAACATGAACATCATGTTTGGATTTGACGAGGCTGAGGGCCTTCGCATGGCTCCTGTTTTCCCATAAACATCAGGTTTGAAGCATTTGCCTCAAAATAGACACTTGGAAATAAGGTGGTAGGATGAAGATAATTCCGGGAGGCGTGACGGCACCTATAGGCTTTAGGGCAGCGGGACTTCACGTTGGAATAAGAAGAAATAAACTGAAAAAAGATATGGCACTTTTGGTGAGCGATGTTCCGGCTCATGTGGCAGGAGCATTTACACAGAACATGGTTCAGGCGGCTCCGGTCATATACGACAGGCGGCTTTGCCAGAATGTGGGAATGTGTCAGGCGCTGGTGGTAAACAGCGGTGTGGCAAATACCTGTACCGGAGAGCAGGGAATCCATGATGCGGAGGCCATGGCGGCTCATGTAGGTAAGAGCCTTGGCATAGATCCAAGCACGGTTGCGGTGGCTTCTACAGGAGTCATAGGAATGAGACTTCCGATGGATGTCATACAGAGCGGTATAGATATGCTGGTGTCGGAGCTTTCATATTCTATAGATGCCGGAGTGGATGCCGCGGAGGCGATCAAGACGACTGATATCTATAAGAAGGAGATAGCCGTAACTTTAGAGATCAAGGGGCAGCATGTTACCATCGGAGGTATGTGTAAGGGATCAGGAATGATCAATCCTAACCTGGGAACCGTACTCAGCTTTATCACGACAGACCTGAATATCAGTTCAGAGTTGCTGGGCAAGGTGCTTAAGGCTGATGTGGTCGATACATACAACATGGTGTCAGTGGACGGAGATATGTCCACCAACGACACTGTCATGATATTTGCAAATGGCATGGCGGGTAACGAGGAACTGCTGGAGACCGATGACGACTTTCCTGCATTTGTCGAGGCAATAAGATATATCAACCGCGCATTTGTCAGGGCGATAGCCTCGGACGGCGAGGGTGCTACCAAGATGTTTCAGGTGGATGTGTCGGGCATGCCGGATAAGGATACTGCAAGACATCTGGCAAAGGCGATAGTGGCCTCCAATCTTGTAAAGTGTGCCATGTACGGAGCTGATGCCAACTGGGGCAGAATAGTGTGCGCCATGGGACAGAGCGGCGTGAAGTTTGATCCGTACAGGGTGGATATAGAGATAGCCAGTGTGGCAGGACATCTTGAGATCGTAAAGCATGGAGTGACAACTGATTACGATGAGAAGGAAGCAAGCCACATACTCTCAGAGAAGCAGATAAAGCTCAAGGCGCATATGAATATGGGAGATGAGACGGCCACAGCGTGGGGCTGTGATCTCACATATGATTACATCAAGATAAATGCGGATTACAGAAAATAGACTGTAGTCAATAATATGAAATAGAAGAAAGAAGGACAGAAAAATGGTTATAGGTGATTACACAGTAGATCAGGTAATTGAGAAGGCACAGACACTGATAGAGGCTATGCCGTATATCAAGAAGTTCCAGGGCAAGACAGTGGTAGTAAAGTATGGCGGAAGCGCTATGCTTGACGAGAACCTCAAGTACAACGTCATCAAGGACGTTGCCATGTTAAAGCTCGTTGGAATGAAACCGGTCATCGTACACGGTGGCGGTAAGGAGATCAGCAAGTGGGTTGAGAAGGTTGGCAAGGAGGCAGAATTTATCAATGGTCTCCGTGTGACAGATGCAGAGACTATGGAGATCGCAGAGATGGTTCTCGGCAAGGTCAACAAGAGCCTCGTAAGCCTCATGCAGAAGATCGGACTTAAGGCAGTCGGAATCAGCGGCAAGGACGGCGGTATGTTCACAGTCAAGAAGAAGTTCCCTGGTGGCAAGGATATAGGTTATGTGGGAGAGATAACAAAGGTTGACACATCTATCCTCACATCACTCATCGAGGATGATTTCATCCCTGTTATAGCACCTATAGGTGTGGATGAGAATTACGAGGATTACAATATCAACGCTGATGACGCTGCATGTGCAGTCGCTACAGCTCTTGAGGCTGAGAAGCTTGTATTCCTCACAGATATCGAGGGAGTATTCATCGATCCAACAGACAAGTCGACACTTATCTCAGAGATGGATATACATGAGGCAAAGGACATCATAGAGAAGGGTGTTGTCGGCGGCGGTATGCTTCCGAAGCTTAACAACTGTATCTCAGCCATGGAGAACGGAGTTTCAAGAGTGCATATCCTCGATGGACGTCTCCAGCACTGCCTGCTTCTTGAGTTCTTCACCCAGAAGGGTATCGGAACTGCTATCCTCAAGGAGCCTTTATTCTAGGATGCGGGGCAGAATATAACAAAGCTTCAAATAATAAAATAGTAAATTATAAAACAGTATATATGACCATGGTGGACAGCCATCTGTAAGGATGGAAGAGCACCGGGCGTATATGCTGTTTTTTTATGTCTGATCTGAATCGGGGAGTTTATAAAAATGTTACATTTTTATGTATTGTAAAAAGTATCAATGAATAAGGGATAAAAGGGCTCTTTTGTGAAAAAAGTAACAAAAATGAAATAAAATAGAAATATATTGTTGTAAATTCAGAGGTGTTTAGATACAATAAACCTGTGTAATTCTGTGCTGACACAGGAGGTGTCGCACGATGAAGAAAATAATTAAAAATTTAGCATATTTATGCGTGCTGACGATGACATTATTGTGTTCCGGCTGTGGAGAAGAACAGGTAACTATATCCGGTAATTCAGAAGAGAATGTTACGGAGAAAGCTTCGCAGCAAGGCGCGGAAGAAGCCGGAGCAGACGAGAGCGTAACGATACATTCAGAAATTCCAGAATACATAACAGTTTTTGTATGCGGGGCAGTGAAGAATGAGGGTGTATATGAACTCGAAGCCGGATCCAGGGCGAATGATGGCCTTGAGGCGGCGGGAGGATTCTCCGATGACGCAGATACCGTTGCGGTGAATCTTGCAGATGTGCTTGAGGATGGTCAGAAGCTGTACTTCCCTGTCGGAGGTGAACAGCTTCCGGAAGAGAGCGAAGGTGGGACAGATGCGTCGGAACAGAGACTGGTCAACATCAACAGTGCAGATGCTGCGGAGCTTATGACGTTACCGGAAATAGGCGAGACGAAGGCCTCACAGATTGTCGAGTACAGACGGAAGAATGGAGCATTTGCCTGTAAAGAAGACCTTAAGAATGTCAGTGGCATAGGAGACAGTATATATGAGAAACTGGAGACATATATATCGACAGAGTAAATGAGTCTCGGGGTAGAAAGGATGTTAAGATGAAGAAAGTTCTTGTTGTGGATGATGAGAAGTTGATTGTTAAGGGCTTGAAGTTCAGCCTGGAACAGGATGATATGGAAGTGGATACAGCCTATGATGGCGGCGAGGCTATAGAGAAGATAAAGGCCAACGATTATGATATAGTGCTTCTGGATATAATGATACCTGTATATACCGGAATAGAGGTGTGTCAGATGGTCAGGGAATTTTCAAATGTCCCAATTATCATGCTCACTGCAAAGGGTGAGGATATGGATAAGATCATGGGACTTGAGTATGGTGCAGATGACTATATAACAAAGCCATTTAATATTCTTGAGGTGAAGGCCAGGATCAAGGCTATACTTAGAAGAAGCAACCGCAAGCAGGCACCTGCAAAACCGTCAAATGTAATGGAGATCAACGGAATGAAGGTTGAGCTTGACAGCAGACGTGTATTTGTCGGTGGTAAGGAGCTTAATCTGACAGCCAAGGAGTTTGACCTTCTTGAACTGCTCATGGCGCATCCAAACAAGGTATATTCAAGAAATGAACTCCTGAATACGATCTGGGGAGATTCCTACCCGGGAGATGCGAGAACAGTTGATGTGCATGTTAGAAGACTTCGTGAGAAGATAGAAGCTAATCCGGGTGAGCCGGTATACATTCATACAAAATGGGGAGTAGGATATTTCTTCAAGGGCTGATATGAAAAAAAAGAAACGTGCAACAGTTGAAACAGAAAAAATTGAAGAGAAGAATACCGCCCAGGAGAGATCAAGGGTCAGTATCAGAGTGGGGCAGAGAACGATCATATCGCTCATTGTGGCAGTGAGTGTGGCAGTGATCGCTTATGCAGCACTGTGGATACTGGCGGGCACTGTGAATTCGAAGAGTGAGAGAAATCTTGACAGACACGCACAGGAGTGTGCAGAATACATTGCTCATATAGTGAATGAACACAAGGCGGAGGATGATATAGGGAGAGCCGTGGACGAGATAAAGACCATGGCTTATTCTCTCTCTGCACGTATAGTTATAGTGGATACTGATTACAAGGTCGTGGTGGACTCCTATGGAAAAGACACTGGAAGATATCTGGTGGATGAGAACGTGTTCAGCGTAATGAAGGGGCAGCAGAAGTATATATCAGAGACAGAGGAAAATGTGTACAGACGCATAGTTCCAGTGATCAACAGTGAGGGCTATACAGATGCGGTGGCACTGATATCTCTTGAGACCGATGCTCTCGATAACCTGTCAATATATATGAAGAGAAATGCAACTTATCTGTTTGCGATATCTTTGATACTTGGATTGATAGCTGCTTATTTTTCGGCTAAGTTATCAGTCAGGGATGTGAACCATGTCAGAAACGAGATAGAGGGAATGAAAGGCGGCAGCCTTGAACCGATGAGCGTGGATGGTATGTTCAGAGAGACACAGGAGCTGACAAAGGATATAAACGATATATTCAACAAGGCACAGCTTCTTGAGGAGTCCCGTCAGGAATTCGTATCAAATGTCTCACATGAGTTAAAGACACCGATAACATCCATGAAGGTTCTGTCCGAGTCGCTGCTCACCCAGAGCGATGTACCGGCGGAGATGTACAGGGAATTCATGGAGGATATAGTTCAGGAGATAGACAGAGAGGCGGAGATCATAAGTGATCTGCTCACATTGGTCAAAACAGATAAGGGACCGGACAGCCTGAATAAAGAGCCTGTGGACATGAACGAGTTTATGGATCTCATACTCAAGAGACTTAAGCCGTTGGCGGAGAAGAGGAGCATACAGCTTTCATTTGAGAGCTTTGGCGATATAAAAGCTGAGATAGACAAGGTGAAGTTTACTCTTGCGATCTCGAATCTGATAGAAAATGGAATAAAATATAACATCGATGGCGGATGGATAAAGGTTTCTCTCAATTCAGACCACAGGAACTTCTATATCAAGGTTGCGGATTCCGGTGTCGGCATACCGGAGGACTGTATAAATCACATTTTTGAGAGATTCTACAGAGTAGACAAGGCGAGAAGCCGAGACACAGGTGGAACCGGTCTGGGACTTGCCATCACGAAGAATATTATTATCATGCACAAAGGAACTATAAATGTATATAGTGAGCCGGGAAAGGGAACGACATTCACGGTAAAGATTCCGTTACAGGCTCAGGAGTAAAGGATAGATATGACGAAGAAAAAAAGAATTTTGCTCACTGCCATGGTCATGGTCACGGTGGTGGTCCTTGTGGCATGTGGAAGCGACAGCAAGAGTGGCAGAAAGAAAAAAACTGTGGACGATTCAACTGAAAATCTGACTCTGTACTATGCAAACTCAACGTGGACTGATCTGTCCCCGGAGGTTGTCACCCGTGACCAGCTCGTCACGACGGAGAACCTTATCGATACTGTGATGAATGCGCTGATGGACAGCGGGGAAATGACGGATAAGCAGGTCCCGGTTCCTCAGGGCGTTACGTACCAGAGATATACATATGACGGTCAGGCAACTATCAATCTTATGTTCAACGTTGACTGGGAGGCCACTGACACATATGAGATGGTGCTAAGCAAGGCGGCATTTGTGAGAACTCTGACACAGATCGAATCGGTGAAGAAGGTTGTGTATGAATACACTGACATTGCAAATGAGAACAGTATCGTGCGTGAGGAGCTCACAAATGATTCATTTTCAGATATGGACAACTTCATGAATCCACATGAAGAGTACAACATATATATGCCGGACAGCACAGGACAGAAGCTGGTTCAGAAGACCATAGATCTGGACAGATCAGCTCCTGAATCACTGGAGGAACAGATGGTTGCAGGACTGAGAATGAGTTACGATGGAACAGTTGCACCGTTCAATGAGAAAACTGTGGTTAAGAGTGTCACTGTGGATGATGCTGACGGAGTGTGTACGATAACATTTAATGAGAGCTTTGCGGATGGAACAGCAGGTGTGGACGATGAGATACTTGTGTATTCTGTTGTGGATTCCCTCATGGAGCTTGAAGATGTCAAGAGGGTACAGATAAATGTGGATAATACAAATAACAGATTGAACAACATCGATCTCAGCAGGAAATTTACTGCTGATTATTCAAAGCTTGAGAGATAAACAGAAGTTTGAACAAAACAGGAGGATACGAATATAAAGAGACCATTATTCTGGATAGCAGTATGCTTTGCGCTTGGAGAGGCGTATAAAGAGGCGGCTGACAGTTCAGTGCTTATAATTGGTCTGATCATATTGGCTGCACCGGTATTGTCGGTTTACATGGACAAAGCCGGTACAGCCATGTTTTTTTATAGTGGCAAAGCTCATGGTGATAAAGACAGAAAGAACAGGATCGTCAGATGCGTTCTGAGTATGATGATATTTGGAATGATCTCGTTGACCGGTTATATGAATGGCTGTGCTATGTCAAAGCAGGAGAGACTCGCAGAAGAGCTCGATGGGCAGCAGCCGGGCGGTATAGAAGGAAAGGTGTACGAGATCAGGCAGTCCGGCGATGAATGGCGGGTATATGTGTATGCGGAATGGATAACATTTGGCGGAGGCGACTCAGAAGAAACTGTGGAATACCGGGGAAGATCAAAGGTATTGCTGTACATGGAAGACGTGGGAAGCCTGAAGACCGGAATGAAGCTGACCTTAAGCTGCAGTCTGTCAAGGCCGGACTCTGCAGATAATCCGGGCGAATTCGATGCGCGGGAATATTATTCGCACAAGGGAATATATATAGTAGGAAAGGATATCTCCATTCTGGAGTGTGGAGAGGACTACAGCCGTATAGGAGACATTCTGTTCAGGCTGCGTATAAAGTCCGGGGAGATCACAGACAGTGTGTTTGGAGAGACTGATGGCTCGGTGATAAAGGCAATGCTACTGGGGGATAAGAGCGGCATTGACAGGGATACGAAGAAGCTGTTTCAGATGAATGGAATAGCTCATATTCTGGCGATATCCGGTGT
>OGLS01000281.1_pt1 | contig 52363 bp, 38 predicted proteins | sample 1572881 | NCBI WGS metagenome assembly OGLS01 (sample SAMEA2582013, study PRJEB24529) | metagenome | biome: Human gut stool | place: China | collected 2011
GGCTGGTCAGCAGGCCATAACGCTTCATCAGGCAATCCGCCATTTTCGCGGCGGAGTGGGACATAAATTCCTTCATTGTGCATCCTCCAGCAATTTCAAGGCGATCTGCGCCATCCGCACCGCGCCGGTGTCGCTCAGGTGCGTGTTGTCCTGCACGCCGTCGGGGTAGTTCAGGTGATGCTCCTGCCAGTTGAACAGCACCTTCGAGCCCTCGCTGCCCAGCGCCGTCAGCAGCTTTTCGCTCGCGCGCTCCATGTCCAGCAGCCGCACGCCGCGGTAATCCGCCAAATCGCGCATCACCGCCGGATATTCCCCGTGCGTGTGCTGCAATTTGCCGTTCTCGTCAAACCGCCGCCGCGCGATGGGCGTCAGCAGAATCGGCTCTGCGCCCTGCCGCCGCGCCGCGTCGATGTACATGCCCAGATACTCCGGATAGGTGACATGCGCATCCGTCGCGCGGTCGACATCCGGCTTCTCGTCGTTGTGCCCGAACTGGATGAACAGCTTGTCGCCCTTGCGCAGGCACAGCTCCACAAAATTCAGCCGCTTTTCCGCCACGAACGACTTGCTGGAGCGCCCGCAGACCGCGCAGTTCTCCACAAACACGTTTTCCGGAACCAAGCGTTTCAGTGCCTGTCCCCAGCCCGTCATCGGCGCGGCATTTGCCGGATAATCCGCCATCGTCGAGTCGCCGCAGAGGAACCACGTCGGCGTGCGGTGCTGCGGATGCCAGTTGTCGTATCCGCCAATCACCTCGCGAATGGTGTACGCCGCCGCGTCCGCCTCGGTCATGCGCTTCTGCTTGGGATGGCGGGTGGACTGGTCTGCGCGCGCGCCGGTCGTGCCGTACTCCGCGTACCGCTCGGTGACGGGTGCGCCGCCCTGCCAGTCCTGAAACCCCTGCGGACTGACATGCTCGTCCATCTCACAGTGCAGGAACACGGTGCGCGCAAAGGCACGCCACGGGCGGCCCAGATACGCCTGACCCGGCGCGCACTCGCCCGTCAATTTGCAATTGTGGAACACCAGCCCGTACGGCGACTGCTCCGGGGTATTCGCCGCCGTGTACAGCCCGCCGCGCTTGTTCATGAACAGCGTGCAGCGCTCAAACCAGCAGCGGTACGGCCCGAAGATGAAGTCCACGTCGCCCTGAATATAGCAGTCCTCAAAATACTGGCGGTTCAGCGTCAGCGGGCAGTCCCCTACGGACGTGACCCCCTCCGGAATCAGCCGCGGCAGAGCATCCCGCGCCACTTTCGGCATCGTCGGGCCGCAGAACAGCGTGTCCTGATGCGCAATCATCCGCACATTCCGCCACACGCCGCGGTCGCCCGCCGCATACACCGCCACCGCCTGCCCGACCAGCGAGCCGTCGCCCGCGTCGTTGCGGATGGTCAGGTTCTCCACCTCCACGTTATTCCCCGTGACCAGAAACGTGTAGCTGAGGAACGTGCCCTTCTCCTTTCCGTCCGCGTCCAAATCCTTGGCACAGCCGGAGTTGGTGATGACGGTGCGGTCGCGCGCTTCGCCGATGATGCGGATGTTGTCCTTGTTCACAATCACCTTTTCATGGTACTCGTCCATCCGCAGCAGGAGGATGGTGGGCATCCGGCTGCTCATGGGCACGGCATCAATCGCCGCTTGAAGGGAGGTGAAATCCCCCGAACCGTCCTTGGCAATGATATACATCGTTATTCTCCTATCATTCCATGTTTTTTCATACTATTTTCAAATGAAAATGCGCCAAGATGCGCCGCGAATTTTTCGCTCTGGCTAACGGGAGTGAAATGCAGCGTAGCAGCGCTATGCTAAATGGAACGACCGGACGCCAGTGCGGAAAAGGCGCAAGCAGATGGCGCAGGTGAATTTGAAAGTAGTATTAGCATATCCGCCGTCATTTTCGCGAAAAACTCCGCCCCGGCACGCTGGGTATGCGTGTCGTCCTTCGACCCGTCGGGATAGGCGGGGTACAGCCCCGGTTCAACGTTCATGTACAGCGGATACGTCGCTTCCTCGCCCATTTGGCGGAATTTTGCCATGCTCTCCGCCGTCACGTCCAGAAGATGGATGTTGCGCTTCTTCGCCAAGCGGCGGATGGCATCGGGATACGCCCCGTGCGCGTCCACGAGCTCGCCATCCCGCCAGTATCGGCGCGGAATCGGCGTGACGAGCACCGGGATTGCGCCGTGCAGTCGCGCCGTATCTACATAAATCTCCAGATTCGCCGAGAAAGACGTGTTCGGGTCGGTATGCCGCCAGACCAAATCGCTGGTGTCGTTGTGGGTGAACTGGATGAGCAGCAAATCGCCGTGCTGGATGGTGCGCTCAATGTCCGTCAAGCGCCCTTCCGCCAGAAAGGACTTGGTGCTGCGGCCGCCAACGGCTTTGTTGACGACGTTCACGTTCGGCAGGTAGTCGCCGAGCAGCTGACCCCAGCCGGTGATGGGTGCGTTTTCGGGCGGGTAGGTGGCGGCGGTGGAGTCGCCGCAAATATAGATGGTCATTTTCTTTCTCCTGATGATGGTGTCTGGTTGCAGAAGTTTTGCTTTCTGCATTGTAGATTTTTTGTGTTGCGCAGGGGTTTCGCTCCTGCGGGAGCGACGAGGGGGCATGAAAACAGACGAACGTCTGCGGTCGCCCCCTTGACCCCTTCGCAGTCCACACGCTCATAGTTGATTGTTATTGTTGTTTTTTTCTTTGGATACAGCGATTATTCCGCCGTGATGTGCAGCACCTGCCCTGCTTCATGCGGGAAGCTCCTGCCGTCGGAGAGAATCAGCGTGCCGCGGAACGACGCGGTGATCTCCGCCTGATACTCCGCGCCGTCCCATGCAATATCCACCGTGTAGCCGCCGCGCGCGCGGATGCCGACGGCTTCGCCCTTCTGCCACTGCGCCGGGACGGCAGGCAGCAGGCGCAGGAAGCCCTCGTGGCTCTGCACCAGCATTTCCGCCATTGCCGCCGTCGCGCCGAAGTTGCCGTCAATCTGGAACGGCGGGTGATTGTCCAGCAGGTTCGGCAGCGTCGAGCGCTCCAGCAGCAGGCGGATGTTCTCCCCCGCCTTCGCGCCGTCGAGCAAGCGCGCCCACAGGCACAGAATCCACGCGCGACTCCACCCGGTGTGACCGCCGCCGCAGGACAGCCGCTTTTCCAGCGTCGCGCGGGCAGCCGCGAACCATTCCGGCGTATCCGGCGTAATCTGCCGACCGGGATACAGCGCGAACAGGTGGCTGATGTGCCGATGCCCCGGACAGGCGTCCTCGCAGTCCCGCAGCCACTCCTTGATGCGGCCGCCTTCCACCTGCACGGGGTCAAGTTTCTGCTTGAAGGCGGTGTAGCGCGCCGTATCCGTCCCCAGCACCGCGCCGCATTCCTCGATGGCGGACATCAGTGCGTGGAGAATCTGCCCGTCCATCGCCGCCGCGTCGGTCAGCGTCCCGCTTTCGCCCGACGGGGTGATATACACGTTCTCCGGCGAGGACGACGGACTGACGGTATACATGCCATCCTCCCGCAGAATCGCGGTGTCGAGGAAGAAATCCGCCGCGCCGGTCATCAGGTCGTAGTTCGCGCGCAGGAAATCCGCATCCAGCGTGTAGCGGTAGTGCTCCGCGATGTGCAGGCACAGCCACGCCGCGCCCATCGGCCAGTATGTCGCGGGGCAGTAGGTGTCCTGCGGCGCACAGTCGCCCCACAGGTCGGTGTTGTGGTGCGCCACCCAGCCGTTCGCGCCGTACATGCCCAGCGCCACCTGCGCCCCGTGCGGCTGCATCCGGCGCAAGTGGTCGAAAAGCGGCAGGTGCATCTCGGACAGGTTGCACACCTCCGCGCACCAGTAGTTCATTTCCGTGTTGATGTTGATGGTGTACTTGCCGTCCCACGCCGGGTGGAAATCGTCGTTCCAAATGCCCTGCAGATTCGCCGGCAGCGTGCCGGGACGCGAGCATCCCGCGAGCAGATAGCGCCCGAAGGCAAAATACAATTCCTCCAAGCCGTTATCTGCATTGCCTTGCGCATAGCGGGCAAGGCGCTGGTCGGTCGGCAGATTGTCCAGCGCACCCTCCCCGTGCAGGGCGAGCGTGCACCGCGCCATCACTGCCCGGTGCTCCGCTACATGCGCTGCCTTCACCGCCGCGTAGCCATCCGCCGTCGCCGTCTCCAGCCGGGACAGGCACGCCGCGCGCAAATCCGCAAAGCGGTAGGAGGTCGCCGACGCAAGGTAGATATCCGCCGTTTCGCCGATGTGCAGCGTATTGCCGATGACGTGCACGCCCTCGCCCACCGCGCGGCACATTGCCATATACTGTACGCCCCCGTCGCCCGCCTGCCCGCTCAGCAGGATGGTATGCTCATCCACCTTGTCGATGCGGTTGACATACGCGCCGCGCCGGAGCAGAACGCGGCTGGAGAAGCCCTCGTGGTGCATCGCAAACACCTGATGCGGCACAGACAGGAAGCACTCGCGGCGGATTTGCTTCTCCTTGCGGACATACGACACCTGATGCACGCCGTCCGTAATATCCAGCGCCCGCCGATAACCGCTGACGGGGCGCTCGTGGCGCGACATGTCCTGCCCGCGCAGATTGCGCATTCCGTGCAGTCCTTCGGGCGTTTCGCCGTCCAGCTGCTGGAGAATCAGGTCGCAAAGCACCTCGTAGTGGCGCTCGCCGTCGGGCGTGGCGGTCAGCGCTTCCTCGGCAAGCTGCTGCGCTTCGGCGATTCTGTCCTCCTTGAGCAGCTGGCGCACCACGGGCAGGTACTTTTTCGCATCGGGATTCACGCGGTCGCGGAAGCCGCCGTACCAGCAGGAATCCTCGTTCAGGCTGATTCGCTCCAGCACCGTGCCGCCGAAAACCATTGCGCCCATGCGACCGTTGCCCAGCGGCAGGGCGATGTTCCAGTCCTTGGCGGGGGCATCGTACCACAATTGATATTGCTTCATCATCGTGTTCCTCGCATCAGGTATTTCTGATATGAGCAGATTGATTTTTATTCTCGCAGGGGGGATTTCGCTCCTGCGGGAGCGACAAGGGGGCATGAAAACAGACGAACGTCTGCGGTCGCCCCCTTGACCCCTTCGCAGTCCACACGCTCATAGTTGATTTTTATTGCTGCAAAGCGTTCGTGTCTGCGGACGCGGTAAGCTGCACGCTGTCATCCGCGTCCAGCCAGTCGCCCTGCACGCCGCGCACCGCCACGCCGCGCAAATCCACATCCGCCGCATTGCGCAGGTAGAAGCCCGCGCGCTGCATTTCGGGGCAGCCGTCCATCATGGCGGGGCGGCCGGGCGCGCCGTCCACCATCTCCACCACCACGTTCTGCATCTTGACCCCCTCCACCGGCATTTCCGCCAAGCCGTAGAAGAAGCCCGCACAGGCGGTGCACTGGCGCGCGCGTACGTCGGAAATCACCACGTCGCGCAGGCAGGGGGTGGCATCCGTCACCGGGTAGGGCGCTTTGTCCCACACATGCTTCATCTTGCCGTTCGCGCCGCAGAAGTAGTACATGTTGAACACGAAGGGGCACATCACCTTTTCCATCACGAGGTTATTCAGCTGGATTCCCTCCACCGTGCCGCCGCGCCCGCGCCGGGTTTTGAGGCGGATGCCGCGGTCTGTCTCGTAGAACACGCAGGAGGACACCACGACGTTGCGGATGCCGCCGGACATTTCGCTGCCCAGCACCACGCCGCCGTGCCCATGCAGGAAGTGGCAGTTGCTGATGATGATGCGCTCGCACACCTGCCGATTCGGCGTATCCTCCGTGCCGGACTTGATGGCAATGCAATCGTCGCCGACATCAATCGTGCAGTCGTGGATGCGCACATCCTGACAGCCGTCGGGGTCGATGCCGTCGGTGTTGGGGGAATCCGCCGGATTTTTGATATTCAGCCCGCGAATGACCACATTCCGGCAATAGAGCGGATGCACCGTCCACGCCGGGGAGTTGGTGAGCGTCACGTTCTCCAGCGTCACATGCTCGCAGTGGTTGAAGCACACGAGGTAGGGTCGCGGATGTGCATTCTGCCCTACCCGCTGGCGCGTCCACCAGTAGCTGCCCTGTCCATCCAGCGTGCCATAGCCGGTGATGGTCACGTTCTTGGCGTGTTCGGCGTAGATGCACGGCTGATGCGCCAGTCCTGCGATGCCCTCGAACTCCAGGTCAATCAGCGGGAAGGCGGATGCGTCCTGATGGAAGCGCAGCACCGCGCCGGACTCGATGTGCAGCGTCATGTTATCGTACAGGCGGATTGCGCCCGTGGGGTAGTCGCCCGCGGGGACAATCAGCGTGCCGCCGCCGCGGGTGCGGAGGTCAGCAATGGCTTGCTGGAAGGCGGCTGTCCAGTCGGCGGGGGTGGGGACGCTGGCAGCGTAGTCGAGAATGTTCATTGGTTTTCCTCCGATGTTTGTTACTGTTTCTTCTATTACAATGGTCTTTTTTATTGCTTTTATAATGGTCTTTTTTATTGCTTTTGGCTTATTTCTCCGAAACATGCCGTTATTTCTCCATATACCGCACATACGCGTCGCGGTAGATGGCAAGCACGTTGTCGATGCCCATTTGGGTCAGCTGGGCGACGTAGGCATCAAAATTGGTCAGGGGTTCTTCGCCGGTGATGAACTTGATGCTCATTTCGGTGATGTAGGTCTCCATCTCGTCCATCAGGCTGTCGCAATAGGCTTGCTGTTCCATGCTGAAATTGATGTAGGGCGGGTAAATCAGCGCGGTGGACGCATCCGCCCATGTCCGCTCGGCAACAAGCTGCTCTTCGGGGTAGCTCGCCAGCACCACCGTCTCGCCGTCATACTTCGGGAAGGCGGTGTGCCCGATGGCGTAGGTGTACAGCGTCAGCCAGCCGTTTTCCTCGTCCACGGTCAGCGCCTTTTCGGTCAGCTCCTTCTTGCCGTCGACGATGCGGTACGTTTCGCCCTCAATCCCCCACGTCAGCAAATCGCTGCCCTCCGGGGAGTACATGTAGTCAATGAATCGCACCGCCGCCACGGGGTCTTTGCAGGCGGAGGTGATGACGGTCACGGTGGATGACATGTTGCCCGCCGCCTCGGCGCACGCGGTGTAGCGGATGCCATCGTCTGCCTTCAGCCACGGCATCGCCTGAAAGCTCGCGGATGCATTCGCGCGCTCCTGAAGCAGCGGCAGATAGTACCGCCACGCATTGTCCAGCCCCACGAACGCGCCCGTCAGGTCGTTGACGATGTTCTCCGTTTTCCATGCGTCGGAGTGAATCAGGCAGTTGCTGCCCAGCAGACCCTCTTCGTACCACTTGTGCATCGTTTCCAGATACGCCTTGTATTCCGGCTCCATCGGGCCGTACGCCACCGTGCCGTCTCGCTTGATGCAGAAGGTGTTCATCACGCCGAATGCGGGCAGGAAGTACGGCAGTCCCCAGCCGTCAAAGGGAATCTCGTCCGGGAAGCCGTTGCCGTTGGGGTCTTGCGTCTTGAACGCCGTCAGCACCTCGTACCACTCGTCGATGGTCATCGGCGCAGTCAGCCCCAGCTTCTTCAGCCAGTCGTCGCGGATAATCAGCCCGTTGTAGCAATTGCGGCAGATTTCCTCCACCGTCTGCATCGGGTTGATGGATGGGAAGTAGTACATCTTGCCGTCCGCCGTCTCCACCTGCTTGCGCAATTCCGGGCGCTCGGTGTAGATGCGGGTCAGGTTGGGCGCGTACTGAGCAATCAGGTCGGTCAGGTCGATAATCAGCCCTTCGGCGTACATCCTGTCCATGCTCACGTCGTGATTCCACATGATGACATCCGGCAGATTGCCCGAAATCACCATCATCTTATACGCATCCTCCGAGTTGTTTGGCGGCGACTGGAACGTCACATCCACCCCTGTGGCATCCTCAATCACCTGAATGCCTTTGAGCGAATTATAGAGGTCGACATCATCCGTCCGCAGATACCACGAAATCGGCACTTTTGCCTTCTCCTGATTCGCCGCACAGCCGCCGAGCAGGCAGAGTGCCAGAATCAGGCAGAGCAATGCAGTCCATTTCCGCATGGTGCTATCCCCTTTCCCCTTGTACATATGTGTACTCACGTTTATGTCTATCATACCATGAACACAGATATATATAAAGCGTTTTGTGGCAAAATTCTGCTGATTTTATATTGAAAGCGGGGATCGCCGGCCGCCCGGCGACCCCCTTGAGTCCGTCAGATTGCTTATTTGCCGCGGCTCATGAAGCTGTCGTATGCTTCCTGATGCAGCTGAATCAGGTTCTCGATGCCCATCTTCTGCAGGGTGTCCATGTAGGTGTCGAAGTTCGTCAGCGGTTCAGCGCCGGTGATGAACTTGTAGGTCATTTCGTTGATGTAGTTGCTGATGTTGTCGATTTCCGCAACCGCCTTCTGCGCGTCGGTGGTCAGGTTAATCGCCGCCGGATATTCCAGCGCGTTGGAGGCCTGCGCCCACAGGCAGGAGGATGCCACATACTTCTCTTCGCGGGTCGCCATCGTGTAGTCAGCCGCGCCCCAGCGGGGGAAGCTCACGTGGGACATTGCATAGCGGAACTTGACGGGGAACGCGCCATCGTAGAAGTTTTCGCAGATGGTGTTCGCCCATTCGGTTTCCACCTTCTTGCCGGTTTCGGGGTCGATGGTGTAGGTGCCGTGGCCGTTCGTCCAGTCCTGCTTGGCGTTGATGGGGTCAGAATCTTCCGTGCCCCACGTCGTGCAGTTGGTGCCTTCCTCGGAGTACATGGCGTCAATCAGGCGTGCAGCCGCTTCCACGTTCTTGCAGTCGGTGGAGATGACGGTGGACACGCGGTCGCCGTAGCTCATGCCGTAGTTGTCCGCATAGGACACGCCGCTGCCATCCACGCACGCCGGCCACTGCACGGCGACGAAATCCGCATTGGGGTTCTTTTCCTTCACCTGCGGCAGGCGCTGCTCCCAGAAGTTCGCCAGGCCCTTCCAAGAGCCCGCGAGGTCAGCGTACAGGTTCGGGTCAGCGGAATCGGCGAGCGTGCCGTTTTCGTCCGCATACACGTTCTGCACCAGACCCTCGGCGTACCACTTCGCCATCGTTTCCAGATATGCCTTGTATTCTTCGGAGTACTGGCCGTAGCCGACCTTGCCGGTTTCGGGGTTCACATACCAGCCATTGGTGATGCCGAACGCGGGCATGAACAGCAGCAGTCCGCCAGAGCCGGCGTCGAAGGGAATTTCATCCTGTTCGCTGTTGCCGTTCGGGTCGCCTTCCTTGAACGCGGTCAGCACGTCGTACCACTCGTCGATGGTCGTCGGCGCTTCCATGCCCACGTTCTCCAGCCAGTCCTTGCGCATCATCAAGCCCCACCACGTGACGGACGCCTTTTCGAGGTCAGTCACCAGCGGGTTGATGGGCGTGAAGTACAGGTAGCGGCCTTCGTCATCCATCAGCGTCTTGGCGACCTGCGGATTTTCCTCCAGCAGCTTCTTGTAGTTGGGCATGTACTGGTCGATGACATCGTTCAGCTCGATGATGATGCCGTCGGCGTACATCTGCGCCACGCCGCCGACGTAGCCCAGACTGTTGTTGTGCTGCCACTGGATGATATCCGGGTAGTTGCCGGATGCCATCATCGCCACATACTGCGCCTGGATTTCGTCGCCATTGCCGCACACGACCGTCCAGTCAATGTCAACGCCCGCCATCTCCTGAATCTTCTGGAGACCAACGAGGGTTTCGTAGAGATACGGTTCGTACTGTGCCGTGCCGCCGCGGACGTAGTACGTCACGGTGGGGTTCTCCGCCAGCGCGGGAGCGGCGAGTGCCAGCAGCATCGTCAGCGCGAGCAGGGTAGACAGGAACTTCTTCATGGGGAAACCTCCTTTTTTATTGTAATAACTGTATGCTCAACGGCGTGCGCCATTGAAACCGATGGAAATGGGAAACCAGTTGGATGAAAAACACATGTCTTGCGTCGATGGCATGATTATACACCAGCTCCGACGGTTTGTAAAGCCCTTTCGCAAAATTTTTCTTCCTATTATTATCGGTTAAAATGCGTATAGTAAACACACCCGTCGCCTTTTTGCATAAGGAAACAGAATCGGTATATTCATGCATGATGATGATGGTTATACTATTTCCAAATGAGAATGCGCCAAGATGCGCCGCGAATTTTTCGTTCTGGCTAACGGGAGTGAAATGCAGCGTAGCAGCGCTACGCTAAGTGGAATGAGCGGACGCCAGAAGGGAAAAGGCGCAAGCAGATGGCGGAAAAGGCATCGCCAGACGCGCCGCCGAATTGTGCGGTGGTGCCTTAGATGCCCGTCAAGCCGCTGCGTTCCACGCCCTCCATGAACCGCTTCTGAAGAATCAGGTAGAGAATCAGAATCGGCAGGATGCACAGGAACGTCGCCGCCATCAGCATCGCTTCGTTGAAGATGATGCCCTCAATGTCGCTGGTCTGAATCATGGTGTGCTGCTCCTTGTCCAGCTCCGCGTAAAGATTCGGCAGGCTGTTGGGCAGCATCTTCAGCCAGACAGAGTTGAAGTAGACCCCCGGCTCGAAGTAGTCGTTCCAGTGCCAGACGATGGAGAGCACCGTGCATACTAACAGCGACGATTGGCTCATCGGCAGCATAATGTGCAGGAAGGTGCGGATTGGCCCGCAGCCGTCCACGCGGGCGGCTTCCTCCATCTCGTAGGGCATCCCGGAGAAGAACTGCCGGAAGAGGAAGATGAAGAACGCGCCGTTGAGCCCGAAGCCCAAGAACGACGGTACCACCAGCGGCAGATAGTACTCGCTGTTGAGCCAGCCCCAGTTGGAGAACTGCATGTACTGCGGGATGATGACCGTCTGCACGGGCACGAGCATCGTCAGGATGACCATCGCGAAGAGCGCACCCTTGAAGCGGAATTTGTACCGCGCGAAGGCGTACCCCGTCATCGCGCAGGAGAGCACATGCCCCAGCGTGCAGATAATCGCCACCCGCGCGCTGTTCCAGACGTAGCTCTTGAACATCAGCTTGCGGTACGCCACGGCGTAGTTGCTCCATGTCAGCTGCGAGGGCAGCCATTTGACCGTAATGTTGATCAGGTCGTCATCCGTCATCAGCGACTGCGTAATCATCTTGATGAACGGGTACAGGAACACGAAGCTGAGCGCGCAGAGCAGGAAGTAGAAGCCGAAGCGAATCACGCCGCCGCGGACGAGGCGTGACCAATGGCTGCTGCTCCGGCGCAGGCTCACATGGTTGTTTTTCGCCATCATTCTCACTCCTTCCCGCCGGATACGAACACGAATTTGCCCATCACGCCCATGCTGATGCCGCACAGCAGCAGCGCAAAGGCGAAGTACACCCAGCTCATTGCCGCGCCGTAGCCGAACTGCTGATTCGTGAACGACTGCTTGTAGATGTAGTCAATCACCGGGTTCGTCGCATCGGTGAAGAAGGCGACGATGGTGTAGACGAGGTTCATCAGGATAACCGGAGAAATCATCGGCAGGGTGATTTTCCAGAACATCTCCCACTCCGTCGCGCCGTCAACGCGCGCTGCCTCGTAGAGCGAGGAGGAAATGCCCTGCAAGCCCGCCAGAAACAGCACAATCTGCACGCCGGACTTCCACAGCACCACCGTGATGCGGTCGAGCACCCCCTGCAGGAACTCCGTCAGGCTGTGCCCCAGCAAATCGGCAATCAGCTGCGGCACAACGATGCCCGTGGTGATGGTCGTGCCGTCCGCGCCCATGCCGAGCATCTGCTTCATGACATAGCCCGCGCCGAGCAGCACCGGAATGAAGAACGCCGCGCGGAAGAACCCGCGTCCCTTCATCGGGCGGTTAATCAGGATGGCAATCGCCAGCGAGAACACGAGGCAAATCGGCGTATTCAGCAGCGTGTCCGACACCGTTTGCAGGAACATAGGCACAAAGTTCAAATCGTAGAAGAAGATGTGGCGGTAGTTCTCCAGCCCCACAAAGCCCATTTGGAAGCCCTTCATCTTCACAATTTCCGAGAAGGACAGGCGGATGGACGTGGTAATCGGCCCTAAGAAGAACAGGCAGAACCCCACCAGCCACGGCGCGAGGAAAATCAGCGCCTCGAAGGAACGCTTGCGCTCCATCGTCATTCTGCCGCCCGCCTTGCGGAAGGGCTTGCCCAGCACTTTTCCGATGCGCTTCAGGAAGTTTTCAATCGGCAGAAGGCCTTTCCGAATCCCCCGGCGGATGGGTGCAAGCACCTTCCCTACCGGCTGAAGCGCCTTGCCGATGGCGGATTCCGAAATCCAGCGCGGCAAATCCGTGTAGACGAACACGCCAATCAGCAGCAGCGCCGCCACCGCCATCATCCAGTCGTGATAGGCAACAAACACGATACCCGCGAGGATGAGCAGCGTCAATGCCGCCCGTCCGGCGCGCTGCCACCCGCCTGCTTTTGCACCGTGATTCACTGCGCTCCCTCCTTCGTCACCAGATAGCCCATTGCGGGGATGGTCAAGCCGTCCGCCTGCTGGTCGTGGTCAGCGTAATTGACGTACACCTGCATCCCGTTGTCGTACCGCACGCGGATGAGGTCGCTGGAAATCTTCGTGTGCTCCATCATCAGCGCGGTGCGCAGGTTGTGCAGGTCGCCATCCGCAAAATCCGCGGCAATTGCGGATACCTTGTCCAGCCACGCGCTGTACTGCGCCGTGAATAGGCTCTGATAGTCCGTGTACATCAGCTCTTCGGTGCTGCTCCACGTCAGCTCGAAATACGGCATGTAGCCCATTTCCACCCAGCGGAGCATCTCGCGGTCTAAGTCGCTGGAGAGGTTGCCGGGTGTGGCGGTGTACGCGCGCACGCCGTGCATCACCAGCTGGTAGAACGGCACGGCCTCGGTCGTGAACTGGAAGCCGCTGTCCTTGTAGGGCACTTCGGTCAGTAAATCTGCATACGGCGCTGCCCAAATCGCCCCTCCCTGCACGCTCACCTCGCCCAGACTCGCCCTTGCGTCCGCCAGCATCTGCTGATAGGCTTCAAGCGTCTGCTCGGTCGTCCACACATGCCCACGGTTGTAGTTGAACGGAATGTACTGTCCCACGCGCTCCAGCCGAAGCCCGCTGACGGACAGCTTTTCGGCTTCCTTGGCAAAGGCTTCGTACTTTTCGCGAATGACCTCCGGGCTGAGGATGAACGTTTCCTCGTCCGGGTCGGTCAGGATGGCGTAGTTGGAGAGGTACACCACGTCGTTGCGCTTGGAGTAGCTGCGGGTGTCCGTGTCCGCCTCGACGAAATTCGCCGTCAGCGAGAGCGTCGACCCCAATTCCGCCGCTTTCTGCGCCAGCGCGGTCAGGTCGCTGTTCTTGCCAACACTGCGTTCCACCGGCAGCGCGTCCGGCCAGTGCCCGTAGCCGCCCTTCGTCCAGCCCTTCAGGGCATACTTGACCTGCTTCACGCCAGCTTCCGCGAAAATATCGATGATTTTCCCCCCCTGCGCCAAGGTGGTCACGGTGCGCTGGGTGTCAAACAGCAGCCCTTTTTCCGGCGCGGAGAGGAACAGGTCAATCGCGATGGTCTGCTCGCCCACGTCGGCGGTCAGGCCGCGCTGCATTAGGTAATCGCGGTAGGTGACCGCCATATCCGAGTAGGTGTCCTTCCCTTCCGGCAGGAACAGCAGGCGCACGGCGTAATCCACCGGCATCGCGTTCTTGTCGTAGGTCTTGATGGAGCGGCTCGTCACGCGCATGTCATCAAATCCGCGGCGGTACTGGAAGTTCGCGCACACGGTATTGACCGCCACAATCTTGGTGGACGGGCTGACGGAAATTCGGGTGCTCTCCGCGCCCTCCTCCACCACCGCCAGCATCGCGTTTCCGCCGATGGAAATGCCGTAGACGGGCATCATGACCGTCGGCTGCTCCTGATCGTAGAAATCCAGCATCTGCTGCGATTTTTCGACGTTTCCGTAGATGCTGAAGTACTGCGACAGCTCCTTGAAATGCGCGTAGTCGTCGAATTTCAGGATTGCGCCGCATCCGTCCGGGTAGAACAGGAAGCCGTCCGCGTTGTCCGAACCGGCGCAGAGGTACGGCATCATGTCGATGGAGACGATGGAGAAATCCGCATAGCAGTTGATTCTCTCGTACGGCACGCGCACCAGCACGCTTTCGTCCTCCAGCAGCACCTCCACATCCAGCGCAACGCCCGTCGTCGCCAAATCGTAGTGGAGGATGACGCCGTTCTCCACAAGGTCGTAGCTTGCGCCCAGCTGCGATTCGTTCAGCAGCACGGCGTTGGTAATCGAGCCTGCGCCCTTGGCGAGGTTCGTGACGTTGACCGTCAGCAGCGAGTTCGCTTTCTTCTGGTTCAGCCCCGCCAGCTTGCCGGTGAACGTCGGGTCATTCATGCTGGATGACCATGTGACCCCCGTCTGCTTATCCAGCACCTCAAAGCCGCACAAATCCACCGAGAGGGACAGCGCCAGGCGGTCGTTTTCCGCCACGGGGATGCGCGTCTCTTCCGCCGCCGCGACGCTGAATACTGCCAGCAGCATCATCAGCAGGCATACAAGCATCCGTTTTTTCATTTTCTGCCTCCTGATTCAGTCAATTCTGTAAATCACTTCGTAGAACATTTCGCGAATCATCCCCACAAACTGGGATGCAATGGTGAACAACAGCACCACCATCGCCCAAATCATCACCATCGTGAAGAGGGAGAGGAAAATCATCAGCACCGTTTTGCCGACAGAGTAGCCGTTCATTTCCTTGAGCGCGAGTATCATCAGCAGCACGACCCACGCCAGCACGCCGACCTCCAGCGTCGCGAACAGCCCTATTTGGCTGCCGTCCATGATGCGGGAAGCAAGCGTCAATATCGGCGTAAAGACGATGTAGGGTGTGAGCGCGTAGGCGGAAAACAGCAGCGTTTCGGAAAGCAGCGTTTCGCCGTCCAAAATCGTGGTCATCATGTAGCTTGCCAGCACCCACGTCAGCACGGGCACAAACAGCTTGCCGCACTCCAGCAGCAGGTTCGCCTTGCGCACGGACACCGATGCCAGCGGATAGTGCGTGCCGTAGATGGACAGGATGCGCACCGCCAGCGTCAGCACGAGCAGGACAATCACCGGCAGCCAGTTTTTCTTTTCGCCGCGGTGGCGCTTGATGTGCTCCGTCACAACAATGGGGTGGTAGAGGGTCATCAGGCACAGCTTCAGGCTCTTCATGGTTCACAGCCCCCTTCCCATCTGCACATCGTCCGCCCACTGGTCGGCTTTCTTCTTGAGGAAGTCAAGCAGCTTCACCAGCAGCAGCGCACCCACGGCAATGCCCAGCACAATCGGCACAAAGTGCTGCCGGAACGTCTCGTGCCGGTATTCCGCGAACGCCTCGGAGTAGCCCTCCTTGTCATCCGCCAGATAGTAGGATGCCAGCGCGTCCTCCCAGTTCTCCTGCTTGCCCATCACCTTCGCCACGCCCTGATGCGCCAGCGCGTAGTTGCTGTCGATTTTCAGCGCCTGCTGCCAGTAGTCCAGCGCCTCGGCATAGCGGCCTTCGCCGTGCAGCGTCACCGCCTGATGGATGAGCTTGATGAAGTGCGTCGGTTTGAACACGGTGATAGACCCCGTGTTGTAGTCCAGCACATACAGGAAGCCCTCGCTGTCATGGTCGATGGACACGGGAATCTGGAACAGCCCGCCAACCGTGCCGATGCCGCCGAAGGTGCACAGCAGGTTGCCTTCTTGGTCGTACTGGTAAATCAGCCCCGTGATGCGGTCAACCACGGTGATGATGCCGTTGTCCTCCACCGTGATGTCCGCCATCGTCGGGTGGAGCGGCTTGCCTTCCTTGTCCTCCAAGGTGAAGCCGTATTTCTTCGTCTCGTAGGTGTTGTTGCCGACGGAGTTCAGCTTGCGAATCTGCGCGGTTTCCTTGTTGGACAGGATGCCGTAAATCATGTTGTCCGCGCCGATGTAGAAGTTGGAGTAGCTCGCAGGCTCCTGCTTCACCGTGCGCTCAATCTGCGATTTTGAGCCGAACATGCGGATGAGCGTGCGCGAGAGCGAGAAGCCCACGTCGTCCGCGCCGAGGTAGCCGCGGAAGTTGTTCGCCTCGTCGATGGCAATCAGGTTCGCGCCCTTGAGGACGTAGATGTACCCCGTGTTGGCGACGAACAGCTTCTGCACGTCGAAGGTGAAGCTGTTTTCCAGCAGCGCCGAATCAGGCTTGCCATACGCCTTGCGGTCGGTGCGGTCGGCGTTCAGCGTCGCCAAGCGCAGATTGCCCGTGTCGGCAATCCAGATGGACAGGTCGTCGCCGACGTACACGCCGCGCGGCTTGGAGAGCTTCTTGCCGCACGCTTCGGTGATTTCCTCCAGCACCACGCCTTCGCGGTTCATCACCAGCACGCGGTTGTTCTCCGTGTCCGCGACGTAGAGCAGGTTGTCCTTGCCGATGAAAATGTCCTCCGGGTGATTCATGAAGCCGTAGTCATCAAGGTTCTTGAACGTCGTGTACACCTCGTACGCCGCCGGAATCGGGATATAATTCTCGTCCTTGTCGGCGACGAAGGCATCGACCCCAACCGCCGCAAAGGCGCTTGACATCATCAGCAGTGCCGTCAGGAGACATGCGCAGAATCGTTTCATCATCGTTTGCCTCCCTTACGACTTGATGCCCGAATAGGACATGGTTTCCATCACCTTGCCGCGCATGATGGCGAACACGAGAATCGACGGCAGCGTGGTCAGGAACGTCGCCGCGCCCACCGTGCCCGCGCGCGCCACCACGCCCGCGCCGCCCGACATGGTTTGCAGCGCCAGCGGCATCGTCTTCAGCGCGTTGGACTGAATGAAGATGAGGGGCGAGAAGTAGTCATTCCAGTTGCTGACGAAGGAGAACACCGCCAAGGTCGTCCATGCGGGCTTGAGCAGCGGCATGGCAATCTTCCAGAAGATGTGCAGCTCGCGTGCGCCGTCGATGCGCGCCGCTTCCAGAATGGAGTCCGGCAGCTGCTCGCAGAACTGCTTGACCAGAAAGAAGTTGTACGCCACGGCGATTTTGGGGATAATCAGCGCCCAGCAGGTGTTCACGAGCCCCAGTTTGTTGACGACCAAGTAGTTGGGAATCGTCGTGACGTGGGTGGAGAAGGACAGCGCCGCCACCACGATGCCGAAAATGATGTTCGACCCCGCCGGACGGTGCTTCACCAGCCCGTATGCACCCAGACAGCACACCAGAATCGACGCGAGCACCGTCGCGACAGTGGTGAACAGGCTGTTGAAGATGTAGCGCGTAAACGGCACGGTGGAGGAGGAAAGCGAAGTCAGCAAATCCGAGAAATTGCGCAGCGTCGGCTTCTGCACGATGAGGCGCGGCGGATAGAGGTAGAGTTCATCCAGCGGCATCAGCGCGCGGCAGACCATTGCGAACAGCGGCAGCGCGCAGACCACCACCATCAGGCAGAGGAAGATGTACAGCATCACCCGCGAGAAGGAAGGCCGATGCATCCGAATGCGCTTTCTGCTGATTTTGAGGGATACCGTCGACATGGTTCGCACTCCTTTCTTATACTATTTCCAGATAAGAATGCGCCAAGATGCGCCGCGAATTTTTGCGTTCTGGCTAACACGAATGAAACGCAGCGTAGCAGCGCTACGCTAAGTGGAATGAGTGGACGCCAGAATCAAAAAGGCGCAAGCAGATGGCGCAGGCGAATCTGGAAATAGTATCATGTTTCGTCGTGGAACAGGCGCATACACAATCTGCCGAGGAAGAAGGTGATGAGGAACAGCACCATTGCCACGGAGGATGCATAGCCCATGTTGAAGCGGGTGAAGGCGTAATCGTACAGGTGGGCGACGATGGTGTGCGCGGCGTAGTTTGGGCTGGGCATACCCGCCACCGCCGTCGCCACGTCAAACACGGCGAACGCGCCCACGATGGAGTTGATGGCACCGAAGAGCATCTGCGGCTTCATCAGCGGAATAGTAATCAGCCGCAGCTCCTGAAACTTGTTCTTGATGCCGTCCACGCGCCCCGCCTCGTACATCGACGGGTCAATGTTCTGGAAGCCCGCGAGGAAGGACAGGAAGCCGTTGCCCATGCTCATCCAAATGGTGATAATCATGATGACCGGCAGGACGTAATCCGCATCCTTCGTCCACAGAATCGGCTCCATGATGATGCCGAAGCGCAGGAGCAGGTTATTGATGTAGCCGTAGCGGTCGCCGGAGAAGAGAATCAGCCAAATGGTGGACATTGCCACGCCGGAGGTGAGCGACGGCGCGTAGAACGCCATCGAGAAGAAGCCGCGCCCCTTCTTCACCAGCGTGATAATCCACGCCATGAGGAAGGAGGCGAAGTACCCCAGCGGCCCGGTGACGACCGCCAGCAGCAGCGTGTTCTTGAGCGAAATCAGGAACACGTCGTCGTCCAGAATCAGCTGTGCGTAGTTGCTTAAGCCCACGAACTTGGGCGCTTGAATCATGTTGTAGTTCGTTAGCGAGTAGTACATCGCCACGCCGACCGGCACGATGACGAAAATCGCAAACAGAACGAGGAACGGCATCAGGAAGGCGTAGCCGACCGCATTTTTGCGCAGCCACGCACGCATCCCTTTGTTTTTCTTCTGGCAGATGGCAGTCACGGGCTATCCTCCTTAATTATCCAATCCAAATTCCTTGCGCTTGTTGTTCAGTTCCTTGTTGATGTCCTTGACCGCCTTCTCCAGCATGTCGCGGGCATCCTTGTTGTTCACCACCACGCTGTTCCATGCGTTGATGATGTGCCGGCCCGTGAAGTAGCCGCCGGGCACAATCATCTGCTCGCGGGCGCTCTCCATCTGCGCCTTGATAATCTGCGCATGGCGGGCATCCCACGGGAGCGAGAAGAAGGATTCAACGTTCGCGGTGTTCCAGCGCGCGCCCGTGCCGAGGATTGCTTCCAATTCACGCCCGTAGCGCGTCTGCGTTTCCGCGCTCATCCACCACTTCAGGAATGTCCACGCCGCCTCCTGCTTGTCCGACTGGCTGAGGATGACCCCCGCCGTGGATGCCGTTGTGCCCACCGCGTGGCTGACTGTGCCGTCCGCCTGCACCGTGCCGGGGACGGGCGCAATCGACCAGCGGCCGTAGAGCTCCGGCGCGCTCGTGAGCAGCTGCAAGTAGCCCGTGTAGTTGCTGATGCCGATGGGCATCGTGCCCGTGCGGATGCGGGTGAAGAAGTTGCTTTCCGCGTCAATGCCGTAGTTGGCGTACATGTCCGTCCAGAATTTGAACGCCTTGTAGGCTTCAGGCGTGTCCAGCGCGGAGGATTCGCCGTCGCCGTTGTAGTATTCGCCGCCCATTTGCAGCAGCAGCATCGTGAAGCCGCGCAGCGCACCGGGCGAGTTGGAAGATACCGACGTGTCCACCGGCAGGGAGAAGCTCATGTTGTTCTCGTACAGCCGGGGCAGCACGCGCTGGTACAAATCCGTCCACGTTTCGGGCAGGTCGATGCCCAGCTCGCGCATCACGTCCTGCCGGTAAATCATGACGGTGAAGTCCATCGTCTCCGGCAGGGCGTATACGCCGCCGCGGTAGGTGTAGGGCACGAGGCTCGATTCGTAGAACTGGCTCGCGACCTCCTCAAAATCGTCGAATTGAGTCAAATCCACCACGGCTTCGCGGAAGGCGAACTCGCCGGGCAGGTTGTAGTCCACCGAGAGCGCCACGTCCGGCGCTGTGCCGGAGGTCACGCTGAGCAGAATGGTGTTGACTGACCCCGTCGCCAGCTGCCCGGACGGCAGCACATGCAGGTTGACGACGATGCCCGTCTTTGGCGTGAAGTCCTCGTCTGCCAATTCCTTCAGAATTTCGCCCCACTCCGTGCCGCGGCCAATCCACACATCCAGCACCGTTTTTTCCGCCTCATCCGGCGCGTTTTCATCCACAATCAGCCCGACGGAATCGTAATCCTTGTAGAAGGACGCGAGGAAGTTTTCCACCGTCACGCCCATGCGCTGGAAGAAGTTCGACGTGGTGATTTCCACCTTTGCTTCCGGCGCGTGCACGACGATGTAGTCCACCGCCAGCGGGCACTTCTCAATGGACGAAATGTACGTGCCGAGGTTGGACTGCGCGTTGTCCATGTCGCTGAGCGCGCGCGGGATGCGGTCAACATCCTCCGCGAAGAAGCGCATTTGGTCGATGATTTGGCGATAGTTGCTCTCCATCGAGGTCGTTTCGTTGGAGATGGAAGCCAGCAAGTCGGCGCTTTCCTGCAAGCGGTCGACGAGATGCAGCAGCTGATCGGACAGCCCCGCCATCGTGCGGTAGAGGTCGTATTCGTAGTTGTAGTCAGGGTCAGTGCCCGTGATTTTGACGATTTCGCGGTGAATCTCGCTGAGATACGCGGTGTCCGCCTCCGTGCGCGTCATGATTTCGCCAATCGCCCCCAGCTTCACGGTCATCGTCAGCGTGTGCGTGCCCTTCGTCAGGTGGAAGAGGTACGGTTCGCCGTCCGCGCCGTGCAGCGTTTCGGCATACCACTGGTCGCTGTACGGGAAGGAGTACAGCCGCAGCTCGTCGAAGGGAATTTCGCCGTCCACCATAATCTGCCGATAGGAGGGCATCCCCGCGTCGTTGTTCTGCTGCACCTTCAGGGTGATGGCGTACAGCCCGTCCTCCGGCACGTCGAAATTCCACGCGACCGCCGCATTCCCCAGCCGCCAGCGCCAGCCGCCCATCACATTCAGCACGCGGTTCGCGCCGGAACGCGGCTCGGTCATCGGGTCGGCATCGGATTCGCGGCGGATGACGTTCTCACTGCGCCACGCGCTGTTTTCCGCCTGAAACTTGATTTGCACGTTCTTGTCCGCCGCTTTCAGTCCCTGCGCCGCGTAGCCCGCCGCCGCTTCCGCGTAAGTCGGATGAGCCGCCGGGGCGACCAGCGCCAGCGTGCCCAGTGTCACCGGCTGGTCTACATAATGAAGGGAAATCTCGTGGCGGCCCGCCGTCAGGCAGAATTTGAGCGGGTCAACATACACGCCCTGCCCATCCGCCGCGCGGACGGTCTGCCAGAGGTGGATTTCATCCTGCCGCGCCCACACTTCATCGTCGATGGAGTTCTTGCGGCCGATTTCGCTCGCCCGCTCCACAAAGCGGCGGTATAAGCAGATGTTGTTCGCTTCCTCATACGGCACGATGCCGTCGATGGTCAAGCGGCGCTGCACTTTCGCCTCGTTGCCGTCCTGCGCGAAGTAGGTGATTTCCAATTCGTACAGTCCAGTCACGGGCACATCCACCGTCCAGACCGCCGTGCTTTCGCCGTCGCCGGTGATGATGGCCTCCTGCGCAAGCACCGCATCCCCCGACAAAATCGCCGCGCTGGGCAGCAGTTCAATCCGCGTACCTGCCGGCGCGTTCGGGGTATCCTGATACGATGCCAGCGCCTCGTCATAGCCGATAGCAGTTTCCTCGTTCAGCGCGAAGAAATCCGACCATTCCTCTGCCGACGCGGTGAATGGCAATAAGCAGCAAATCGCCAGAATCAGAGACAGCACGATGCTACGCTTCACTTGGTTTTTCCTCCTCTTCGGCGTGCCCCGCTGCACACCGCCGTCATTTTCGGGGGGACTTGTTTCAAGCGTATTCTCTCACAGGCGGCGGCGGTTTTCAATCTTCAAAATGATGGTTTTTGTGTTTTTCGGTCGTCATTTTCCCATGCAGGACATAAAATCACCACCTAAAAAATTGTAGATGCCCCCTTTTTATATGCAGTATTTGCGTTTTGTCCCCTCTTTCCTTGAAAAAATGGTGGATTTGTGATAGAATAAACCCATGTGACTGGGAGGAGAAGGGAACATGTTCGGGCATCATTCCAAGACGTACTATAAGTATCTGGCATCCTATGGCGCGCTGCTGCTGACCGCCATCATCGCCCTCGTTTTCGTGTCGCAGGTGTTCTTCATCCGGCAGCTGCGGACGAATCTGGAGGACAACCACCGCGCGCTCGTGCAGCAGAGCGTGCAGGAGATGGACAGCGACCTCCAGCAGATTTACGACATCGAGTACCAGATTTCGACAGTCAATCAGAATTTCTTTTCCTATTATTTGGAAGCGCCCAGCCCCGTGCGCGACCTGCGGCTGGTGAACGAGTTCAAGAATCTGCTTGCCCCCTCCACCCTGATTTCCGAAATTGCGCTGGCGGACGCGGACGCCAAGATGGTGTACACCTCCACTGCCGTGTACTCCGCCGCGCTGTTCTTCGACCGCATCTTCTCCTTCCCGGAAGGCGACCCCGTGGCGAGCAGCCTTGCCGACAACAGCCGCCGCATCATCCGCACGGCACAGCGGAGCGGCAGCGCGGAACGCTATCTGGCGTTCATCAACACGCCGTCGGTCTTTTCGCGCCTGCAAAACAGCGTCCTGATTTTCTTCGTGCAGGAGCGGCACTTCCTGTCCTTCCTCTCGCCGGAGAGCGCCCCCAGCCAGCAGGGCGCGATACTGGACAGCAGCGGGCAGGTCGTCGTATCGACGATGGCACTGGATGCGCCGCTGACCGACGGCATCAGCACCATCCGCCTGCACGGCACGAATTACCTCATCTACCGCGAGCCGTCCTCCGTCCTGAACTGGACGTACTACTTCTTCCTCCCCGCGAGCGAGACGCTGGCGCCGCTCTACCGCGCACAGGCGATGCTGGCGCTTTTCCTGCTGGTGGTGCTGGCGGCGGGCACGCTGGTCATCCACTATGCGATGCAGGTGAATTACCGCCCGATACAGGAGCTGACCGAATCGCTGGGGCGGTCGGATGCGGATGATCTGGAGTCGCTGAAGGATGCGATTGCCTCCCTCGCCGAGCAGAACAACCACATGCGCAGTCAGCTGATGACCTCCCCCGACGGGCAGGCGCTGAAGGATTCGCTGCTGTTTTCGCTGCTCAAGGGCAAATTCGACTCTTTCGCTTCCTATAATATAGAGGCGGAAGCGCTGGGCATGTCCTTCACCAAGCCGTGCTATCAGGTGCTGATGCTGCGCGCCTTCAATCAGGATACCGCCATCCCCCGGCAGACGCTGTCCGCCATCTTTGCGGAGTGCTTCGGGGATGACTTCACGTGGCAGTTCCGCGAGCTGTTCGAGCACTCCATGTTCGTCTGTCTGGTTGGCATGGAGGCGGACGAGGAATCGAAGCTGGCGGATTGCTGCCGCCGATTGCTGGACATCAGCAGCGAAAAATACAATCTCGTATTCTCCATCGGCATGTCCAACTGCTACACCGACGTGGCGCAGCTCTCCACCGCCTGTTTTGAAGCCACGCAAGCCGTCAAGGAGCACTTCATCCGCGGACAGCATCAGCTGATTCCGTATCACGAGCTGACGCGCACCCTTGATGTGCCGTCCTCCGACCGCCTCGCCCTCCTGAACGACCTGCCCGCCCAGACCCCGCAGCAGCAGATGCAGACCATCCGCCGCTTCATCGACGGGCTGAAGGCGGACTGCGTGCCCTCCCTGCTGGCGAAAAGCTACTGCAACTCCGCCGTGCAGCTGCTGATGGCGGGCGGCGCGCGGCAGGTGAACATGGACGACCTGTTCACCATCACCTATCTGCGCACGGTGGATGATTACCTTGCCTTCATGCTCCACCTGCTGGAGCCCGACCCGAAGGCGCTTGTGCCGGACACCGCCGAGAGCGGCGCGCCGGTGACGGAGCTGCTCCAGCGCATCTACACCTGCATCGCGGACAGCTACGACGACTGCAGCTTCTCCCTGCAGGACGTTGCCGCCAAGCTCGACCTTTCCTCCGGCTACTTAAGCCAGTACTTCAAGCAGCAGACCGGCGACACGCTGACCAGCTACGTCGCTGACCTGCGCATCCGCAAAGCGTGCTCCCTGCTGGAAAGCACGACGATGCCGCTGCAAATGGTGTCCGAGTCGGTGGGGTACTACAATTTGAACAGCTTTATCCGCCGGTTTAAGCAGATTACCGGGCTGACGCCGGGGGAATATCGGAAAACAAGGCAATAAAAAAAGGGCAGGAGACGCGTTTCCTGCCTATTTTTGTGTGGATTTTTAGCTTTTCCCTTAAAACACAGCACGATTTAATACTATTTCCAAATGAGAATGCGCCAAGATGCGCCGCGAATTTTTCACGTTGGCTAACGCGAATGAAACGCAGCGTAGCAGCGCTACGCTAAGTGGAATGAGCGGACGCCAACGGGGAAAAGGCGCAAGCAGATGGCGCAGGTGAATTTGGAAATAGTATAAGGGAATCGTAAAGTGCATGAGGGGATTCTCTTCGGATTACACCTCCCGTATCCGCCCCTGCGCCATCTCCTGCACCGTGTCGCACAGCGCGTCGATGTCCTGCGCGAAGTGGCTGGCGAGCAGAATCGTCTTGCCCTGCGCCCTCAAGTCAAGCAGCAGCGCGCGAATCTCCGCAACGCCATTTTTATCCAGCCCGTTCATCGGCTCGTCCAAAATCAGCAGTTCCGGCGCGTCCAGCAGCGCTTGCGCAATGCCCAGCCGCTGCCGCATCCCCAGCGAATACTGGCTCACCCGCTTTTTTGCCGCGGGGTCAAGCCCCACCAAGCGCATCAGCGCCGCCACGTCCTCGCAGCGCGCGCCGTTGCCTAACTTCGCCAGCCACAGGAGATTGCTCATGCCCGTCTCGTGCGGCAGAAAACCGGGGGTTTCAATCAGCATTCCCGTTTGGGGCGCAAAATCGCAGTCCGTGCCGATATTTTTGCCGAATACGCTGATTTTCCCCGCCGTCGGCCGCAGGAATCCGCAGATGCATTTCATCAGCACGGTTTTTCCGCTGCCGTTCCGCCCGATGATGCCGTGGATTTTCCCGCGCATCATTTGCAAGGTAACATTTTCCAAAACCTGCTCGCTGCCGAACGACTTGCTGACGTGCTGCACGTCCACGACGATTTCACGCATCCGAAACACCTCCTGCAAAGTTAAACTGGAAGGTACGCATTTTGATGGCAGCGAGCGCCATCAGCAGCACGGTCAATCCACCTAAAATCAGGTAGGAGACGTGCAGCCGCGGCAGCAAATCGTAGCCCAAATTGTGCATGGTGTAGGTGGCGTGCTGCAATGGCGAGAGCCACGCCGCGAGCACGTTGGCGTAATAGCGCATCTCCGTGGGCAGGTGCAGCCACGCCATGAAGCGCTCCGGCGTCAGCACAAATCCGACAAAATTCAGCAAAATGGCGGCTAATATGCCTGTTTTCTTGCTTTTCAGCACAGTAAACAGCAGTTGCAGCATGGAAAGCAGCAGCACATACTGGAACATCAGCCCGAAAATCTGCGCGCAGCAGCCCCACGGCGTGGTCAGTTTGACCGTCTTTCGCATGACGGTGAGCGCGGTTTCAAATCCGGCGGGCGCAAAAGAGAGCATGGTCGCGGTCTCGCTCCAGCGATTCGTGGCGTACACATTGCAGCCGATGCACATCAGCATCGAGCTAAGCAGAATCATCAGGCAATAACCGAAAGTTACAATCAGCGTGGTGATGATTTGCCCGATGAGCCAGCTCCGCCGCGTCGTGCGGAAAATCAGGTAGCTTGCCGGCGTGTCCATGCGCGGGAGGGCGGAGAGCATCAGCATCAGCACCAGCGCGGCGTAGAGGATGCTGTCCCCGTCCGCGTAGCACCATACGAACGGCTCGACAAGCTGCACGCTGGTCAGGTACGTTCGGCTGATTTGCATCGTTTTGTCCGTCAGCAGCCAGCAGAGCAGGAAGCCCAGCGTCAGGCTTAAATAAAACCTTGGGTTTTTTCGCAGGCTGTACAGATTCCACCCCGCGCAGACGAGGGGCGGCTGCATTTTACACATATTCCCGGACACCTCGCTTCAAAAAGACGATTTGCAGGAGGATGGAAATAGTTTCCAGCCCCGCAAGCATCCCGTCGCCGCCGTCAATCCAGTTTATAGGATTTAGCATCACCGCCGCCGGGAAAAAACGCTTGCCGAGCATCATCAGCGCGTAGCACAGGCACAGCGGGCCGAGGTGCGCGGCGGAGGATGTTTCCGTTGCCAGCGCCATCACGCATCCGACGCTCGCCCAAATGCCCCCGCAGCGCATCCGCCGCAGGAGCGCTGCATTAAACTCTGCATTTATTTCCAGCAGGATGCCCCCGCCGCGGACAGCGTACAGAATCAGCCCCAACAGCCCCGCCGCCGCGGTCGCCAGCAGCGCCGCCCAAAACCAACGCCCCGCGAGTGCGCGGCGGACATCGCAGACAATCGCTTTCATCGGCTTAGTACCCAAAGCCGCGGTCAATCACCGTGCCGTCGACAGCGCTGATGGTCAGCAGCGACTTCGCCGGGTCGTCCGCATCAAAGAAATCCCACACGGGCAACATGGAAAAATTCTCCGGATTATCCCGATTCTGCACTCGCGAATAGCTGAGCGTGATGCGGTTGACCGTCATTCGGTTCGCATCCTGATTCCTGTACGCCAGATACTGTTCTTGAAATTGATATTTCAGCGGCAGCAGCTGCGCGGCGATTGTCACAATCTGGTCGAACGGCAGCAGCGTCGCCGCCTGACCGGACGCAAGGTCAATCGTGTGCGGCGCTTGCCACTGCATCCAAATCGCGCCATCGTAACGGTCAATAATGATTTTCAGCGCTTCGTACGGCGTTTTCAGCTGATAGGTGTCCTCAAAATTGTCGTACGCTTGGCAGTCCTCGCTCGTCCATGCCGTCGGCGCGCCGTTTACCTTTCGGGTAAAAATGAACAGCTCGCCGCGCAGGCTGCTCATCCCACCGTCGTACTCGTAGCCCATGCAGCGCCCCTCGTAGGCGAGCGCCGCCGGGCAGTATCCTCCAAATCGGCAATTTTCTGCTCCACCGTATCCGCCATGTGGTCAAACGCGCGCGCCAGCTCACCCACCTCGTCATCCGCCGAAATATTAACCCGCAGTTCATATGCCCCGCACGCGATTTTGTCCGAAATCTGTGCCAATTTCCGCAGTGGCGCGAGCGTTTTCCGCAGCATCAGCGGCAGCAGCACGCCGCACAGCAGCAGGCAGCCCAGCAGGGACAGCTGCGCCGCGCGCGTTAAATCGTTTATATGTTGATATGTCGATTCGATGTTCGCCGCGCGATAGACCGTCAGCGGTGTTTGCAGCACCGACATGGTTTGCGCGGATATCAGCAGGTGCGTCCCGCCCCGCTCGACGATGCGGCTGGCGGCGACGGCATCCTCCGCCATCGGCAGTGTTTCCATTAGCTGGCACGACGCCGTGTTGTAGTAGTACTGTCCGTCCATCACCAGCGACCACGTGCAGTCCCCTGTCTGCAACAGATGCGCATACGTCGAAAACGTGTACTGAATCAGCGCTTGCCGGGTGATGATATCCATGTCATAAGCGGTTGACGTACGTTCCAGCGTAGACAAGTGGTCGCAGAAAACCGCCGTGTCGCGCGCGCCGCTCTGGATCACCTGCTGAATCAGCTGGTCGGTCTCCTGTGCCACAAAATGGTACAGACACACGCTGACGGACAGCAAAATCACCGCAAGGGTGACGAGTGTCTGCTTGAGCCACAATTTCACGCCAGCACCTCCAGCCGATAACCAATTTTGTACACAGTGGCAAGTTCTCCGCCCAAATCCAACTTGCGCCGCAGTGCCGCGACGTGCACATCCACCGTGCGCGTTTCGCCGATGAACGCGTCGCCCCACACCTGATGCAGCAAATCCTCCCGCGTCATCACCATGCCCGGATGGCGGATGAACGTCAGCAGCAGCTCGTACTCCATCGGCTTCAGTAAAACCGGTATTCCGCTTTTCGTGACCGTGTGGCTCGCCTCATCGACGGCGATATCGCGATACCGGAACCTCTGCGGACGCTTGTCCGACCGTGCGAGCACCTTTTCCATTCGCACGAGCAGCTCCAGAATGTCAAACGGCTTGACGAGATAGTCCTCCGCGCCCAGCCGCAGCCCGCGCACCCGACTCTGCACGTCCGCCTTGGCGGAGACGAAAATGACCGGCACGCCCTGCGCGCGCATGTGCGGCAGGAGCTCGAAGCCGTCGATTTCGGGCAGCATGATATCGCACAGCGCCAAATCGAAGGGTTGATTTTGCAGCAGTTCCAGTGCTTGGCAGCCATCCGCCGTGCAAATGAGCTGATACCCGGACAGGCGCAGGTTGGATTCGAGCAGGCGCGAAATCGCCGCGTCGTCCTCGACGATGAGAATGCGTTTTGGCATGATTATCACCCGCTTTAGTATAGCATGGGGCGGCGGGGATTGCGAGGGGCGGGGTGTAAATATGTTGTAAATTGTGGGAGGAGGGCGTGATGCGTGCCTTCTGACACGGCAAGAAACTGGATAAAAACTGCGCGGCTTTGCCGTCATGGTGGCATCGCCGCGCAGCTTCTTATTGTTATTCCCCGCAAAACTTATCGCTGAATCCCCTCATGAAACAGATAGTGGTCAAAAATCCACACAACTTCGTGATCCAGTTCATTCTCCTGCAATTCCATTCCGCGAGTTCCGCGCGAATCTGCGCTTTCTCTTCTTCCGTAAATCTGTCCAGCCGCCGATGATCCATGCACTCGATAGGGTCAATGCACTTGAAAAGCAAGCTGTCCGGATATAGCTGGGCGGCTTCCTGAAACAGCGTCTTCTTCCATTCAACCGCATTGTCGTCCGTTATCTTCCTGCCGTACATATAGTAATTGGTGTATTCCGGATTGAGATAAAAGCACATTTGCCATAGGAACTGCTTGCTCGTGCGGTAGTTTTTCAGCCCCCAAGAAATAATATCCAGCAGAAAAGCCTTGTAGAGCGAATACTCATTTTTCGCCTCCCACAGCGGGGAATTTTCCGAAAATTGAAACACCGTATCCGCATAGGCAACCATCTGCCGCAGTGCCAGCACAGTCAAACCCTCAGACGGCGGCTCCTGCTGCCACACGTCCTGCAAATAATGCAGAATCGGCAGGCGTTTTCCCTGCTGTTCAAGCTGGTATACTTCGGCTTTGATTTTGATGATGTCCATTGTTATCCCCTCGCTTATTTCGTCGGACAGCTGTTTGATATGGTAAAAGCTGCCCGGCGTTTTTTGCCAAACAGGCTATACGACTTCCCTGATGCATTTGTATTGTAGCACATTTTTTCAGCAAAAGCAGCGTGGAATTGTACTATCGGCGCTTGAAAGTTGGAGAAACTGTCAATGAAAAGAAAAAATCTTTCCAGCCGATGCTCTTCGCGCGTTTGGCAAGACGCACGCGAGAACATCAGCCAGAAAGAATTGTTCATTGTGGCTTACATCCTCGAATACATGGAGTACACAGGCTGTATGTAGATGCACCTGACAAGTCCAGCGGCAAGCGCAGACCGGCAAGCTGGAAGGCTGCAACAACAAAACCAAAGTTGCCAAGCGTATGGGCTACGGTTTTCGCGATGACGATTATTTCTTTTTACTTATTCAGTTCTTGTCGGTTGCCCCCAAGGTTCCGTGAAGAACCTTTTTATTATCCCACAGCTTTCCGTGATGAACCAAAAAATCCGCGTCCCCATGCAGCAGTACGAAGGCAGACGCGGATTTTGCTATGCATTTAAGGTAACACCGCACAGATGAGGTGATCGGCTGGTGAATGGATTTTTCATCATACAATTTCCAGATAAGAATGCGCCATGCTGCGCCGCGAATTTCACTCTGCCCGAACGACCAGTACCCAGTCGTTATCCGGCGTAAAACGCTTGACAGGCTTGACGGCAATGCTTTCTTTTCCGGTCGCATCCATCAAAAAGCTCTCCCGACCGCTAACCGGATTGAACCAGCTGACCGTCAGCCTTCGTCCCGCATAGGGCGTCAAGGACAGCGTGAACGCTTCGCCGAGATAGGTATACGCAAAGAGGAAGTCATTCCCCGCAAAGACACTGATGCGGCGGTACTTTTTCCCCTGCGGCGAAAGCAGCAGCGCCGTTGCCTCATGACCCGATTGGTAATCGACGGATTCCATCAAATCCTTCAGGATGCCCATCTGCTCCGAACCGACATGATGCAGTGAATCCTGCCATGTGTAGCGCACGCCAAAGGAACCGGGAATGGTCGGCGTATGGAAGAACTGCTGGATGCTGTTGTCGCCGTAGGTGTGTCCCATCGAACCCTGAAATACCGACCAGTAGGCATAGCGGCGAACATCCCACTCCCGCCAGTAGGGCTGGGAGAGATCGTGCAGACCTTGCAGAATTTGCTCATAGGAGGGTTCACCATCCAGCGTAGGCTTCACAGGGGTCATGGCATAGTCGCGATCCACATAGCGCCAGTTGTCCTCCCCGAAGTAGGTTTCAGTGTCCAGCCGATTGTCGTCCCACGCGCCCAGCGTAACCTGATCATAGCGGCGATGCCCGGACTGGAACATATTGAAATCCAGCCACGGTTCATCGTGGAACCAAAGGGACGACGAAGTGCGCCCGAATGGATGGTAGCCCACCAGTTTGTCCGGATTCAGCTGCTTGAACAAGCGTCCCTCCCGGCAGTACAGATCATGCTGCTGGTCGCCGCGAATATCGCCGCCCAACAGCCAAATGACATTCGGACGCGAGCCGTACCGATTCGCCAGAAAGGTCACATAGCGGTCGATATTCTCCTCGCTAATGTACCCCTCCTTCACCACATGTCCCCATGCGGGAAGCAGCGCCATATACAGTCCCAGCTCTTCGGCAATGTCCATCACTCGATCCACAAAGCTCCAGTAAGCGGGATCTGTCGGATCCTTTTCGACCTCAGCGGGATTGGTGGCGGGCATTTCCGGCAGGCGGTGAATCAGCACCGTCTGAATCACATTGAACCCCTTGTCGCGGCGGTTGGTCAGGTACAGCTTCGCCTCTTCCTCATCGCAGACCGGGCACAGCAGCCATGCAGTATCGCCCAGATGGAAGAAGGGCTGCTCGCCGTTGCGAAGATAGCGGCCATTTTCACTTACACGCAGTTTTCCCTGTTTCCACGGCTTGATGTACTTCATCCCTGAATCTCCCCCTTCAGCTTCCAATCCTCCAGCACAATGGAAACCTTCTCCACGCGCCCGGAGGACAGTGAACGACGCATGGCCTCCATGACGGCGATGGTGCGAATGCCCTCCGACAGATCGGGCTTGGGCGTTTCGCCGTCCCAGATGCAGCGGGCAAAGTAATCCAGATAGTTCTGGTATTCCCCGGCATGATGGCTGTCCCCTTCAAACCGGTAATAATAAGGTCTGCGCTCGTCGTAATTTTCATGAACCGTGGTATTGAAAATTCCCGGCTCGGAGAAATGATGGTAGTAATCGAAGGGGCATTCCGCCTTGGATGAACCGCTGGTTCCGCGCAGGGTGCAGGAGATGAAATGCTCCGCCTGCTTGCCAAAACCCGGCACCGCATAATTCCCATTGACGCTGGCGCAGACACCGCGCTTGTCCTTGAGAAGGAACTTGAGCGAATCGGGCGCCATAACGCCGCAGGACGCGCTGTTGGCAGAGCAAACGCCCACCCCGTATACGTCCTCCACCTCCGGCAGATACCACAGCGCCAAGTCAACCGCGTGAATCAAAAAATTGTACATCCATGAAAAGCCCTCGCGATGGCTCCATGCCCGTTCCAGGAACCAGCGGGAGTCGCTGTTGTAATGGGTTTCCACCGTCACCAATTCGCCGTTACGACCCTTCTCAAAATCGCGGCGCTGGTGCATGGCGGCTTCAAAGTATCGGGAGCTTTGCCCGATGAAAACCTGCTTGCCGCTCCTTCGCTGCGCTTCCAGCAATTCCTTGGCCATGGTCAAGTCCACCATCAGCGGCTTGGTGCAGACCACATGCTTGCCCGCTTCCAACGCCATGATGATATGTTGGGCATGAAGCTGGTCGGGTGTGTAAATGCCGATCACGTCAATGCTTTCATCCCGCAGCATCTCCTGATAATCGGTGCAGTAACCGGAAAGGTGAAACTCCTCCGCTCGCTCTCGGCACAGCTGCTCGTTCAGGTCGCAGATGGCGCCCAGCTCCCACAGCCCGCTGCTCTGCACGGCCGAGATGACGCTGCGTCCCTCCCCCAGTCCGAGCACACCAATGCGCAGCTTCTTGTTCGCTTCGTTCATGTTGATTGCTCCCTTCCTTGAATCACCGTATATGGCTTTCCTGCCCGAAGGCTGATTGTTTGCTCCCAGCCTCGGCAATGCAGCGTAACTTCCCTGTCGCGCCAGCTCAGCAGCATAACCTCCGTCAAAGCGCCGTCCCGCCACTTGGCGGATACCCGCACCGGGCCATCCGCCATCAAGCCCTCAAAGCAGCCCTCCGTCCACGCCTCCGGCAATGCAGGCAGCAGGTCAATTCGGTTTTTCCGGCTTTGCAGCAGCATTTCCACAACCGCCTGCGCTGCGCCCGTGTTGCCGTCCAGCTCCCAGACCGGCGCAAAGGAGGACGCGCCCCGCGTGGGCGGGTGCATCACCAACAGGTTCGGCATGGTCAAACGGCGGCACAGCTCCGAAAAATGGAACTGCGCCTGCTCTCCATCTCCCAGACGCGCACTGTAAAGCGTCAGCATATTCCGCGCCCAGCCAGTATCCTCCCATTTTTCATAAGGAGTAAGCCGCTGGCGGATGCTTTCCCGCGCCGCGTCGGCTAATTCCGGCGTTTCCTCCGGCGTAATCTGATACAGCGGATACAGTCCGACCATATGGCTCATGTGTCGATGCTGTCTGTCCGCCGGAGGCAGATTGTGCGACCATTCCGCCAGCGTGCCATCTGGCAGCGTGCGCAGCGGCGGCAGCTTTGCCAGCGCCTCCCGAACAGCGCGCTGATGTGCGTCCTCGGGAAGCTGAAGCGCCCCATGGGCTTCCAAATCATCCGTCAGAAGCGCACGGATCATGCTCAGCTCAAACGCTGTTCCAACGGAGGAATAGCATTTTCCGTTTTCCGTCACGAACGCATTTTCCGGAGAAATCGACGGGCCGCAGGTCAGGAAGCCCTCCTCGTCCTCAAAAAGATACGCCAGAAAGAACGCCGCCGCTTCCCGCAGCGCCGGAAGCGCCTTCTCCTTCAAGAAAGCCTCGTCCCCTGTGCGGCGATAGTAGGTCATGTAGTCCAGCGCCAGCCATGCGCCGCAGGCCGGACAGGGCGCAAGACTCTTGTTCCAGTAGGGCTGCGCATAGCCCCATGCGTTTGCAACCAGCTCCGCTGCCCATCCCGGCAAGCCGTAGTGACGCTGGGCGTTCCTGCGTCCATGCGGAATCAGCCGCTTTTCCATCCATGCGAACAACGGCAGATGGCTTTCACTCAAGCCGCTGGATTCGCACAGCCAATAGTTCATCTGGGTGTTGATGTCCAAGTGCATATCGCACGTCCAGCCGATGCGGCAGGCAACGTTGTCGTTCCACACGCCTTGCAGGGACATGGGCAGCGGCGCGTCCGCTCTCGCGCCGCTGACGGTCAGATAGCGGCCGAAGGCAAAGAGCATTTCCGCGTCGTTCGCCGTATCGTCGCCCGCCAAATGAAGCCGTGCGGTCTGCGTCTGCCCGGAAAAATCCGCAGCATGGTGTGCGCGAAGCATGGCATAGTCCGCCAAGGCGCAGCGAGCGAATAGCCGCTCCTTGGCGTTTTCCGTCCAAGCTGCGTCAGGAAGACGCACTTGCTGCTCCTCCGGCGTAAAGTCGGATACCATCGTCAGCCGCAGCAGCCATTCGTGACTTCCGTGAATTTCCAGCGCATCGCCGGTACAGACGACCGCGCCATCCCCTGCGTCCACCGTAACAAGTCCCAGCAGATGCGTCCCGCACGTCCCGTCGCTGTGGCGGTTTTCATGCGCCCACGCATCCAGCAGTAAGCCGCCCTTATACGCGCTTGCCTTCGCCGCGCCATCTCCCATGGCAATGCGCACGGTCATGGGCGCATCATCCGTTGCCCGAAGGAAGAACGCCCGATCCGGGTAAGAACAGAAGCACTCCCGCCGCTGCATACCGCCCTCGTGGCGGAAGCTCAGCTGCATCAAGCCCTCTTCCAGATCCAGGCTTCGTCCGTAATCCCGCCATGCGCCCAGCGTCTGCGTAATTCGCAGCGTTCCGACCGGCATCGAGGTGCCGTACTGTTCTTTGCTTCCCATGAAGCTTTCAATCTGCCGATCCGCCGCCGCATAATCGCCGTCAAGCGCTGCCTGCCGCGCCAGGCGGAAGGACTCCGGCGCGGCGGCGTCAGGCGCATCCTCATCCGGGGAACCGGAATAAAAGGCGATATGGCTCAGCTCCAGCGTTTCATGCTCCGGCTGACCATGTATCGCCTGCCCCATCCAGCCGTTGCCCAGCAGCATGCTTTCGTGGAAAGCCGTTCCGGGGGCGTCCAGCCGCAGCACATGGTGTTGCATGTCAGAATCGACCTCCTGCCTTGCATTCAAGCGTCAAAATAGGGAGCCAGAACGCGTGCGTCGGCTCCCCATGATGTGTCATCTCGTTCGATCAGCCCTTGACGCTGTACCCCTCAGCTAAGCACCATCCGCGTCTGCCGAAAGGAGCTGGGCGTGACGGTGGTTCGCACGCTGCTTTCTCTGGTGGAGCGCGATATGCCCTGCACCATTAAGACAGAAATCGGCGTAGACGTCGTTATGCGCGATTCGGTGCGCATCAAAAAGCAATAATACGATTTCCAGATAAAACGCTGCCCGGTTTGATTTTTTCTCAAACCGGGCAGCGCCTTATATTATTTCCAAATGAGAATGCACCAAGGCGCAAGCAGATGGCGCAGTTGAATCAGGGAATCGTATTACGCATGATCTCGCGAGCGTTCCCGATACTCCTGCGCGGTGCAGCCCATCCATTTCCGGAACCATCGGGCAAAATAGTTGGCGGTATTGAAGCCCGTCTGCTCCGCAATAGAGGCAATAGACTGGTCGGTTTCGCTGAGGAGGCTGCACGCCTTCTTCAGCCGGGACTGTGCAATGCTGTCGCTGAACGACACGCTGCTGCATTCACGGTACACACGCGAAATGTAGGTGGGATGGAAATGCAGCGCGTCCGCAATCGCGGTGAGCGACAAATCGCCGCTTAGATGCTCGGCTATATACTGGTCAATCTGCCGCACAATGTGTCGCTGACGGTGCATTTGCTTTTTGGAGCGTGCATTGAATACCTCCTGCGCCAGATGGTTCAGCTTGCGCTGCAGCTCGCTGAGCGGCGTTCCGGGCTTAATCACCAGCCTTTCCAGCGCGGGCGACGCAATGTCGCCCGTCAGGAAGGCGCCGCTGCAATCGCGCATGAACTGCGCCAGCGCCTCGTAAAGCTCATCGGTGCTTCGCTTATCGCTGGTATCTGCCAGAAGCTGAAAAAAACGCGGGGTTTCTTCAGCAAAGAGATCCTCCTGACCGGTAAGCAGGTATTCCTTCATGCGGATAAGGCTTGCCTGTCCGTCGCTGACGGATACCAGCGGCATCGAGGACGTTGGCTGCGCCTGCGTCGCGTGCAACGTGACCAGTTCGCCGGACGCGGGGCTGACCTGATTGATCAGCTCCAGCATCTGCGCCGCTCCCTTCCCCAATGCCTTCCATTCTGTTTCGCAGTCCGTCAGACAGACCGTCAGCTGCTGTCCCTGCTGCTCGATCATCCGCTGCGCATTCTCCAGGTGTCCCTCCAGCAGCGCGCTGTCCTCCTCCGAGGGCTGAAACACAATGGAGAAGCAGCGGGCATTCATGTCGGTCAGCAGCATCGGCAAATGGGGGCGCATCAGCTCCTCGATCAGGTTCATCGACTGATGCAGAAGCTCGGGGCGCATGGCTGCGCCGAACATGCCATATCCCATACGCACCGGTCGATGTGCGTCAAAGGGAAAACCGCTGTCCTTGATGGCGGCAAGCAGCGATTCCTCTTGCAGCTGTCCGCCGTGCATGGCATGGAACACCAGCTGCCGCAGCTGCCTTGCATATTCGCTCGCCACCGCCGCCTGCCGCATCAGCCTCGCGCTTTCCTCCTGCAGGTTCTCTGCCGCTCTTTCCACCGTGCTGATAAGCACTTGGTCGCCTTCGCTTTTGAGTACATACGCAAACGCACGCTGCTTCAGCGCTCGGCGCGCATAATCAAAATCGGAATAGCCGGTCAGGTAGATAACGCGGGTCATCGGCCAGCGTTCGCGCACCATGCGGTGCAGCTCCAGCCCCGACGCTCCGGGCATTTCAATATCGGTCAGCAGAATATCCACGCGGTTGCGGTTCATCACGGCGCACGCCTCGTCGCAGCTGTAGCAGCGGCGAACCTCCAGCCTGTCCTGAAACACCTCCTGAAGCATATGGTACAATCCGTCGGCAATGATAACCTCGTCATCGACAATAAGAAGCGATTCCATGCCGCCTTACCTCCCTGTTCGCGGGAAAAGGATTGTCACAGACAATCCGTCCGCAAAGCTTTCCAGTTTCAGCTCATAATGATCACCGTAGAGCAGCTCCATGCGGCGATACAGGTTATACAGCGCGCTGCCCTCCGCCAGTTCTCCGGCGCGCATTCGCTCGTCCAGGCGGCGCACGTTCTCCGCATCCATCGTTCCGCCGTTATCATATACCGTTACGCCGAAGCGATCCTGCTCCATGATAAAGCTGACCTCCACCACGCCGCCGCTTTGCTTGTTCTTCACGCCATGCACAAAGGCATTCTCCACCACCGGCTGAAGAATCAGCGGCGGTATGTTTTCCTGCGCGATTTCCTCCGGCAGCTCGTTCATATGCACGCGCACCCGCGGAGAAAAACGCATCCCTTGAATTTCCAGGTACTGTCTGATATGGTTCACCTCGTCGCGCAGGGGAACGTCATGCTCCGGAATGGTCGTGATGTAGCGGTAATAGCGGCTCAGATTCAGGCTCAGCCGCGCAATGTCTTCGTTGCCGTCCTGCTGCGCCATGCGGTAGACCATAAAGAGCGTGTTGTAAAAGAAATGCGGATTGATTTGCATTTGCAGCTGCCGAATCTCCGCCTGCTGTGCGCGCAGCCGTTCCTCATAAACCTGCGCCTTGAGGCTTTCCAGATTCTCCATCATGGAGTTAAACTGGGCGTAGAGGTCGTCAAAGCCCGCATCCGAGCGGTCAATATGGAAATGTCCCGTTTCGCCCGCCTGACGCAGGGAATCGGCAATGGTGTCCAGCGGCTGAAGGATATATCGCCGGAAATAGGTAAGATAAATAACCAGCAGCACCAGCGCCAGCGCGGTCAGCAGGCAGACCCACATACGATGGCGCATCAGCGGCTGCAATTCATCCGCTATCGTGCCGACACAGCGAAGCGTAAGATGCAGCAGCGGTATTTCCGCCTCTGCGGAAAAAGTGCTTTCCCCCTGCACGCCCAAAAGGCTGCTGCCCTCCTTTCCGGCGGACAGCAACCCATTTTTCGTTCCGGCACTGAAAAACACCGTGCCTTCCGGCGTATACAGCGTCATGTCCAGCGCGTTTTCGCTGGCCAACAGGCGCATTCGCCGTTCGAGACGTTCCGGCGATATGCAGACAGAAATGAGGAACATCGGCTCGCCCCGCGTTACAGGGCTGCAAAGCATGTACAGATTGTCCCCATGCTCTGCGATGCGCAGCAGCTTTCCGTCCACCAATTGCCGGAAAATCGCGTATTCACTCCGATCCATCGTATCATAGATGGATTTTTCCGTCGAGATAACGCGGTCGATCTGCGGCAGCAGGATCTTTGCGTTTTCCAGCAAATCACACGAGCGCTTCATGCGGAGCAGCTTATCAGACAGACCGCTAATGCTGGCGATGCGCTGATAGGCGCTGAGCCGCGGATAGGCGATCACATACCGCAGCAGCTCCTTATCCGCCGCAAGCTCCTGACACTGGGTAATCAGATTTCCGACCTCCAGATTGATTTGCGACGCAATATAGCTGCATTCCCGTTCGCTAAGCGCCTCCATGTTCCCATGAAGGGTCTGCAATCCCATATGGTTCAGGTAAAGCCCGATGGCATAGAACACCAGCACCACGGCGACCGTGATGGCCAGCAGGCGGATGAACCCACGGCGATTTAGACCCAGCTGCTGTTTATGCATGCGCAATTATCCCTTCACAGACCCCAGCACCATGCCCTTGACGAAGTAGCGCTGCAAGAAAGGATACAGCACCAGCATCGGGAAGCATGCTACAAAAATCATGGCGCATTTCACGGTTTTGTCGGATACCAGGGCAAGCGCCTCCCAGTCGCCGGCGCCCATCTGCGTGAGCTTCTGGTCAATGACGATGGTTCGCATGTAGCTCTGCAAAGGATATTGCTCCGGACCTCTGCTGTAGATGATGCCGTTGAACCATTCGTTCCAGTGATACACAGTGGAGTACAGGGCGACGGTGGCGAGCGCCGCCTTGGAGGTGGGCACAAAGATCTGCCACAGAATGCGCCACTGGCTGGCGCCGTCCATGATGGCGGCCTCCTCCAGCTCTCGGGGCGTCTGACGGAAGAAATTCAACAGCAGAATAATGTTGTACACAGGGACAGCGCCGGGAATCACCAGCGACCAGAAGGTTCCCTTGAGTCCAGTAAGGTTAATGACCATGTACAGCGGAATCATGCCGCCGGAAATCAGCATGGTAATGAAGAAATACCATGCATACGCCGTGCGGGCGCGGAACTGGTTCGTTTCCTTGCTCAGCGGATAGGCGCAAATGATGCAGAAAAACATGTTCAGGCTCACGCCGACCAGCACACGCTTGAGCGAAACAAGCATCGCCGTCCAGAAGGGAGCGCGGTTGATGACATACTTATAGCTTTCCAGCGTGAAATTCACCGGCCACAGCGTAACCAGTCCGCCGGAGGCAGAGGACTTATCTGACAGGGAGATGGCGAATACGTGAATCAGCGGAATCAGGCAAGACGCGGCCAGCAAACCGATTACCAGGGCGTTGACCACAACGAATACCCGGGCTCCGAAGCTCTTTGACTTAACCATACCACGCGCCTCCTCATCAGAAAACTCTGTAATCTGCGAACTTGTAGGCGCACAGATAGCTTACAGAGATAAAGAGTGTCGATACAACGGATTTGAACATGCTCACAGCGGCGGACTGTCCCCACAGACCGTTCTTAAAGCTCAGGCGATAGATGAACGTATCCAGAATATCGCCGGTGGAATAAACAGCCTCGCTGTACATGTTATAAACCTGATCAAAACCGGCATTGAGCACGTTGCCAAGGCTCAGCACCATCATCAGCACGATAATCATGCGCATATTGGGCAAGGTGACATGCATGATCCGCTGAAAGCGGTTGGCGCCGTCAATGGTCGCGGCTTCATACTGGGTGGGATCAATGTTGGTAATAGCAGCCAGATACACAATCGTACCAAAGCCAAATTCCTTCCATACGTCGGTAAACACCAGCGTAAATCGGAACCATTTGTTGCTGCCAAGGAAGAAAATCGGTTCAGCGCCGAATAGCCCCAGGAAGCGATTAACAAGACCGCCGTTGGGCGACAGCAGGTCAATCATAATACCCGCCAGAATAATCCAGCTCAGGAAGTGGGGCAGATAAATCAAGGTTTGCGAGATGCGCCGGAAGGCATTGCTTTGAATCTCATTGAGCAAAATGGACACGATGACAGGCACGAGCAGATGCAACGCCATTTTCCACGCCGAGATGATGATCGTGTTGCGGAGCGCAGGCATCGTCTGGGGATTTCGCAGCAGCATTTGGAAGTTCCTCATGCCGACAAATTTCTGAGGACCAAACAGTCCCTTCGCCGGAATAAAGTTCTCAAATGCGATCTTCAGCCCAATCATGGGAAGGTACATATAGATGAAGACAAGAATAACGCCGGGCAGCAGCATTAGATGAAAGGGCAGCTCGCGCCACAAGCGTTTTCTTCTCCGAACGCGCTTCAAGTTGACGTAATTTTTGCTTACAATGCTTTTTTCCACAGTCGTCACCCCCTGCTGGAATTGATTTGAAAGCGGGGGCTGATGTTGTCACCAGCCCCCGTTAGTCAATCGGTCAGATTACTTCAAGGAAGCATACCATTCGTTGACTTCTTCAGTAATCGCGTCGCCGCCGTTGGCGTAGAAGTTTTCCACAAACCGGTCGAAAGCGTCAATGGTTTCCTCGCCGGTGATGATCTTCACGAAGGTTTCGTTCTGCAGGTCCTTGAGGTAGCTCATGTACAGGGTCATGCTTTCGGTGGGTGCACCAACGAACATCATGTCCTGCGTCAGATTGTTTTCCTTGTAGTAGTTCAGCACGCCGTAAGCGCCTTCCGCACCGTAGATGCGCTCCCAGCCCCACAGGGCGAAGCCTTCCTCGGAGCCGGATTCAAACGCCTGAAGCTTCTGAAGGATGGAGTAGCCTTCACCGGTGACCTGAGAGAAATCGCCGGACTGACGCGCCGCTTCCAGATCGAGGAAAGCGTTCAGGTTCTTGTCAGGCTTGGTGGGGGTCACAGGGGACAGCTTCCAGATGGATTCGGAATCCAGGGGCGCGTAGTACACGCCGTTCTCGTTGTTGGGGCCCCAGCACTTGTCGATGAAGAGGTTGTACATCTTCACAACGGCTTCGGGATGCTCGCAGTCCTTGCGAACCACGGTCCAAGCGGTAGTGCCGACGTCCGTCTGCGCCTTCGCCTTGTGGTCGGTAGCCGTTACGATGGGGAACGCCTGCCACTGTCCTTCGGGCTCAAGGTTCTTGCTGTTCTGCAGGGGGTAAATAGAATTCCACTGTGCGCCAAACATGATGCCGCACTTGCCGGAAGTGGTCGCTTCCGCCACCTTACCGTCGTCCTTAACGGCAAACTCAGGATCCAGCAGACCGTCCACATACATCTGATGCAGCGTCGCCAGCGCGTCCTTGGTACCGGGCAGCGTAGAGCCGTACACCAGCTTGCCCGTGCCGTCGTCCACCCAGATTTCGGGATAGGAATCGAACGCATTGAAGAAGCCCTTCAGCGTGAACAGCTGATCCCAAGGCGTCTTGGACACGGCCATGCCGATGGTGTCGTTCACGCCGTTGCCGTCGAAGTCAGCCTCAGCGAAGGCCTTCGCCGTAGCAATCAGCTCGTCCATGGTGGTGGGAACGGGTAAGTTCAGCTTTTCCAGCCAGTCCGTGCGAATCCACATCAGGTCGGCAATCATCAGCGTTTCGCCAACCACGGGCAGCGCGTAAAGCTGACCGTCGAAGGTGACCGCGTCAAAGGGAGAAGTGCCGGTTTCCAGCATGACGCGCTTGGTCTGCTCGGTTGCGTACTCGTTGTAGATTTCGTCCAGCGGCATAATCAGACCCGCCTCATACAGCTGCTTGGCTTGCAGAGCGGTCACGTTCACGAACTCCGGAATGGCGCCGACGGCCAGCTCCGCAGCCAGCTTCTGGTCGTATTCGTCGCCGCTCTTCACGATCCAGTCGTATTCCACGTTGATGTTCAGCTCGTCGCGGAACAGATCGCACCAGAGGTTGTCGGTCATGGTCTTGTCAGGATGCTGCGAGAAGTAGTTCGCGTCGAGCGTGTCGTCCGTGGAACGAACGAAATGCACCGTCACGGGTTCATCATATTTCTGTTCGTTCGCCAGCGCGCTGGTGCAGAGCATCATGAGCGCCATCAGCAGAGATACGACGGAGAGGAATTTCTTCATAGGGAAGCCTCCTTTGCAATTGTTGAACCGAATTCCTATCGGTTCTATTGATAATAGTATAGCACAAGTTTTCACCAGAAACAATGGAATATCTTTGACATAATAGCACAAATGAACACAAAATAACATATTCGCGCAAAGGGCGTTTTTGTTTTTTTCTTTTCTTTGCTTCACCAGTTGCGCCATTCTTTCATTATTTCGCGCAAAACGTCCGCGTCACACCGAACCTGCGCAAAAAAGGCGGCGAACAACGTCGCGCAAGCAAAAAGCAATTCTATTATAGCAAAACGCCCTGCGAAAAGAAAGTCCCGCGCCGAAGAGCAATATCAAGTAAGTATTTTTCCCCCTTGGAAAATGACGCATGCATAGCCATCATGGAACTATACTTTCAATATTTGATTGCAAAAATGAAAGTTTCGCTGCTTTTTTTGCAATATACAGTCAGCCTGTATTCACTACCGCACCAGTCTACATCGGCTGGCTACTCAGTCAGATTAACTTGTTGTTTTCCAAAGTTGAAGAATATTTTCCAGTAATTTCATCGTTTTTCACATAGGAATGTCAAGTCCATTGCAATGCAACATGGAAAGTATAAGAGCAATTTTATTATTCCGGCAAATGCCAGTTTGAGGGCGTTGGCGCGAGAAATGCCAGTATTGGATTGCGACAACAGGGAATGACGCATATCTGGAGAGCATTTTCAAGAGTTGATAATCCTTGAATGCCCGTAGACATCGGCATTGGAGTACAACGTATTATGGTGAACACACGACCACGGTGAATGGCAATGGGCGTGACCCCGGCATGAAGGACGTATTAGCAGTAGGACGAGTGGCTGGAATGCCGACAAAAGTATGCAAACAGATTGCAGAGGAAATTCGGGAGAAAACGGAAGGACTGGAGCGGAAGTATCGTGAGGTGCGGTCATGAAGAGCAGCGCAGGATGCACCATCAACGGCTAAAGAATATATCTTTTTTCATAAGCCAATGCTGATGATGGCGGAAAATCCAGAAATCGCAGCTTAATAGCAGTTCCTTACGTCTTGATTAGTATTTCAATTGCCTTATGCAATTTTGCAGCAGAAATCTTCATCTTTGTCGGCAAACATTCTAACTATACTTTCAATCATTGCTTGCAAAAATGAAGATTTTCCCCGTTTCTTTTGAAATATCGTTGCAGATTGCATTCCTTCGTATTGGAAAATTGATGCTGCCCGTCGTCTGATTTCCTTGCTATTTCCCGAAATCAATAGTAAAATAAGAGCAGGCTAAGGGGTGATTTCATTGAGCAGTCGCAGAAATCAAAACCTCAGCAAACATCCTTCGGAAAGGAGCAGAGGCAATGGGGCGCTTTGTGAATCCGAACAACAGCGCTTTTCAGGTTGCGCTGAACTCGCAAATTTATGTTGACAAAACCGGGATGATTGCATACACCAATCGCGTTCTTGGCACGATGGAAGGTTATATCTGCAACAGCCGTCCGCGACGGTTCGGGAAGTCCATCACTGCCAATATGCTGACGGCGTATTACAGCAAGGGCTGCGACTCGGAAGCAATGTTCGCCGGATTGGAAATCAGCAAGTCTGCTGACTTCAAGAAGCACCTGAACAAATACGACGTGATTCACATCGACGTTCAGTGGTTTCTGGCAAACTGCGTTGACGCGGCGCATGTTGCAGCGTACATTACAAGCAGCGTGCTGGCGAACTCCGAGAAATCTATCCAGCTGTTCTTCCAGAGAATGTTGCAACACTGCCGAATGCCCTTTCACAGGTGAATGAAAAGACAGGACAAAAATTCATCGTTATTATTGACGAATGGGATGTTCTGATTCGTGACGAAGCTGCCAATGCGAAGGTACAGGAAGATTACATCAACTTTCTTCGAGGCATGTTCAAAGGAACGGAGCCGACGAAGTATATTCAGCTGGCTTATCTGACAGGCATTCTTCCTATCAGGAAAGAAAAAACGCAGTCGGCGCTAAATAACTTTGATGAGTTTACCATTTGGGATATAACGAGGATTCCGAAACGGCATTCATTCCCAACGAGGAAATCAGGCAGGAATTGATTACCGCCGTAAAAAGCAGCAATTGGAATGAACTGATTGGCTTCCAAGAAGAATCGCGGAAACTGCTGATGGCAACTTTGGCAATGGATGTAGAGAGCCGAACTCCTACACCACCGTGCCTACCGACCGATACACGGCGGTTCAATCGTATAAGAGCAAGAACTCGCAGCGGCAGGATACCAAAGTCTCCTGCCGCTGCGAGTCTTTCGTTTATAATGGGATATGTTAAAACTTAGCTTCCAACTATTCTCCAATAGCCCAATCTAAAATGCCCCACTGGTATGCCTTATCGTTCGGAATTTGCAGATTTTTTCGCTGACATCCAGCTTCCTTCAGGTTCCACCTCTCGATGGATACCCTCGACTAACGCTTCCTACTGCCAAGCACGTTGTAGTCTTTCACCACTTAATTATTGACCATACCGGTTACACAGAAACGGCACACAACCGAGTGGGAGTCAGTTGTGTGCCACCGAGGACTGCTATCTATTTTCCCTATCTATTCGCACAAAAACGCCAATGCCGTCATTCCGTCAGCGTAATTGTTTTGAACGAATTCGTTGATAAATCCAGCGCCAAGATTTCTCTTCCGGGTTTCGTATAGAAAAAAGCGTTTCCATTCTGCACATTCAGGTTCCAATCATAAACATGCGGGAGCGTGACAGATGTAACTTCTTCCGGGTGATTGAGGGAAATATAGTGCAGAGTAACTGCCTCCGAAGAGGCATCCAGCGCACATAAGAAGCCGTCCTTCATTGAAATAGACTTTGCTCCCGCAATAAACGGAACCGAGACGACAGAATTATCTGGGCTATATAGCATCATATTTTCTTCATCGAGCATATAGCCATTGCTGATTCGTGAAATATTCTCCGGAATCACAACGGGAATGGACGTACCCGATTGAAACAAAAAAGCAAATGTAGAGCCATCTTCCGTCTGATAGATACACTGTTCATTATCCTGTGCTATTACATCTCCCTTAATAATTACTGTTTCGGACTTGCTCGTGCTGTCGTATGAACATAAGCCAATGTCTCTGTAATATAGGGGAGCATTATCCATTGCACCACACAGGACATAGGAAACGCAGCGTTTGTTTTCTCTGCTTTGGGTATGATAGTAGTATATGTCAGATGAAGTATAAACGAAATAAATTTCTCGTTCGTACAAAAGTCCTTCTGGCGCAGCAACCATGCTGTATATCGAGTGCATTGTTTCAAATTCAAGTGAAATATCCGACCAGTCCTGTGACATTCGATATACTCGATAGCGATGCCGAACCGTAACGCCGAAAATTTGGTTTACTACATGAATCATTGCCCAATATGTTTGGGATTCTGCGTCGTAAGACATCAGGAAGTTCCCATAATATGAACTTCTGGCTCCCGGATCAATCATATTGATTTCGGCATGAGCGGAAGACATAAACAAGCATACCACAACCATCAGCACAGAAAGCAGCTTCATAGAACGAACCTCCTTTTTTATTAATATTCCATACCAATTGGCATCATTTCGGTTTTTACCGTCGGAAAACCTGATACTTCAAAAGTCCACCCTACATATCTTGGGACGGTATCAAGAGAAGCACTACCAAACATTAACCACATTATTGGGTTTTCAAAGAACGGGTTTGAAGCTTGCATAACAGCAGCGGAAGCTTGCATGCAATTTGTGTATAAGACATTATATGCAGGTACAATTCTATACATACTATCTTTATCTGTATATGTAGCACGGAGTAATTCAGCATAGTCAACTGATCTGCTATAGTCTCCAGTAAACAAAGTGGCACGATCATACTTGCGTCCATATAATGGCTTTTTATCTTTCATCCGTGTATGATTCAATGTGTCATTCAGCGCGTCAAGATTCAGCAAACCATTGCTATCAAACGAGACTGGAACATTCTGCAGAATCACTTTTGCTTGAGTCCAAACAGGCACTCCCACCGCTTCAGGCCCCCAGTAGAAGTAATACCATGTGCCATCATCATCCTCAATGAGTAATGACGTATGACCCAATCCGCCTACATTGCCCGAATCCGTCAGCCAATATGCATCCGTTCCTTCAGCATCCGCCTGCGTCAGAATGTTATTAAAGCAGTATGCATATACGTTATTCTCCAAAACACACCGTGAGATTTTAACGCCAATATCCATATTGGTAAACCGTCCCCACCCCGGATTATAGTACCGGCTCCGCAGGTAGTACAGCCCCGTCTCCTCATCAAACACATACCCACGATAGCGGAACGGCTGCACCTTGCCCAGCGTTTCCGCCAGCTCGCCAGTACACCACAGTGGCGCACCCCACGCATCGTAGCCGTAGCTGACGACTGTATTGCCATTCTCATCCAGAATCGCAACAGATTCGCTGGGCAAGGGCAGTATTCGCTATATGAAGAGGTTTTTCCTGCTTTTGCGGAAGTTTTTGCTGCCAGCCCGTCGGCGGCTTGTGCGAGGAGCACAGGACGCGACGGGCTGGGAATAGAATATTCTTATGATTGTGTGGATTACTATTGACGATACGCTGCATTATCCTGCAGGTATGTATCTAATATCTTCCACTATTAGTTGTGGTCCAACAAATCTGATTTGAATTTTGCCTCCATTTGTCGCAGGCAACTCACCTAGTCCGCCATACGATGTGACCATTACGTTGTCTTCTGGTACAATCGCACATATATCATTCAAACTGGATACACCTATCTCAATAGCGGACAAGTCATCGATAGTAAAACATTGTTTCATGTTTTCATCTCCATTGGTTTTGTTATGAAAAACAACAATTAAGCACACAATTCCACAAAATAATGCTGTCGCAATTATGTAAGAAATTACGTGAGCTTTTTTCAATTTACCTTCTCCTCTCTCACTTGGTAACAGCAAAATATACAGTTTTACTGTCGTGGTAATTATTGCAAATGACTCTACCTGTCTTTGCATACCCATCCCATGCTATTTCACTTGGATTATCTCCAGCAATTAAGCGTGAAGGCAGGGAACTGGATTTGTGCGACCAAGAACCATCACTGTGCTGTAACATAAAATGATAATCCGCTTCACTAGTTCTTAATGCAATTCTGTACTCATTTGGATTGATGGGACTATCATAAGAATCAATGATGCGCATAGACCTTCCATCAGCTTTTGCATCATCCAATACCATTTGGGCAACATTTTCAACACTGAAATCTTGAACTGCATCAGGACTTCCACCAACATACTTCCATTCTGTTTCGCCTAAAGCGTATGCATAGCAGTTATACTTGGTAGAAGTCGTTGGTTTGTATGTTGAAGCTTCACCATAGTCTGTTTTTGCGGCACAGCCACTCAATAAAAGTGTACAGGCAGCAAGCAGCAGTCCCTGAATAGCGAACAATCCAGCGGGATCCATATAGGAGATTACAGAGTTTCCACAGTAGGAAAACAAATTGTGCTTGCTGCTTTTCTGGAACGTTGAGATAAGCGCATCCGCATTAACAAACCGCCCCCCACCGCGGATTATAGTACCGGCTCCGCAGATAGTACAGCCCCATCTCCTCATCAAACACATACCCGCGATACCTAAACGGCTGCACCTTGCCCAGCGTTTCCGCCAGCTCACCGGTACACCACAGCGGCGCGCCCCACGCATCGTAGCCGTAGCTGACGACGGTATTGCCATTCTCATCCAGAATTGCAACAATATCGCCCTGCAAGCTCTTGACATACGCATACGCCGTGCCGTTGTACACCACCACTGCCGGGCGATTCTGTGCATCGTAGAAGAAGTGCAGTTCATCCGTGCCGGAAGTCATATGCACAACATTCTTCCCATGCAGGCAACCGCTCGTTGCTCTCGCCACGCCGCATTGTCATAGACGAATGTCTTTGACCGAGGCGAAGCTGATGGGCTTCGCCGCGGTTTTTCGTAACGTTTGTTTAGACACCAGTACCTGCATCCTTACTTAAAGAGATACCACACAATTCGTTGGCAGCGTTGCTGATGCTCTTGTACGGTATTGTCTGAGAGCCTAATCTTATTTTACATCCGCCCTTTTTTCTATCATATATGTAATTACTTTTTCTGCATAAATCATGCTGAGTTGAGTAAGACAGATGAGAATAGATGCGAGATCTCTATTTCCACCGAGCGTTTCCGCAAGACGAGCTTTCCCGTTTGACAGTATAAACCAAACAGGAAAAAGTAAAATAAATATTTCCCAACTTGCATCAACAATATACAGAAGCCTATTCTTTCGATTAGCCAAGATTTGAGACAGTAACCTTTTGATTTTCATAATTAATCGTCTCCAATCCAATCTATATCCAACAATTCCTGCATGGTCATCTCGCCAACCTTCTGTTGCGGTGTTACCGCTTATTGCTACATTGTTTGAATCTTCAGAGATAGAGTAGTTGATGTTGTGTAAATCAGTTCATCATGAGGTTAATTTCATTTCCAGTAGTATCGATATAGTATTCATAGTAATCGTCATCAATCCACTTTCCCACTTGCGCCACTCCTTCTACGAAAGGTGTTGCCCAATCGTACTGACACTCAATAACCACATGTCCAAAGCGGTCTACATATCCAAAGCCTGCATCCCAGTCTTCTACCAGAACTAATTCATTGATTCCAATACCCTCGTCAGCAATTGTAACTGAAAACCATTGTGGTTCAACAAGTGTCTTGGTTGAAATGCAAAAGAATCCCATATGTTCTTCATCATCAACGCGATCGATGATAATATAGAATCCATCACTCAGACCGCCAATGTAACTGTTAGAATCTTCAAATGGCGTTGTCTCATAATATGAATGCTGATCCCAGATGCTATCGTATCGGCATGGTACGAGATATTCGCCGTTTTCATCTATAATCCCCCACTGCCCATCGGTAGAGCAAACGGCTGCGGTTCCGCCCCGATACCACCCCGCAACAGCCCACTGCGGCTGTATAACTATAGAACCAGTACGATCGGTATATCCCCACATGCCATTTTGTTCATGAGGTGTCAATACCTCAGTATATTCCTGCGACGTAGACTGATCAGCTGACACCTCAATCGGAAGGAATATCATAGGGAAGAGCAATCCAAGAACCGCACACACCGCTATAGTCAACACATGCCAGTTCGCCCCACTCATAGAAACCATGCCCAGTTTCTGGATTGTACAGCCGTTCTTCCAAATTCGCATAATGCATTCGATCTCCTTTTCCTGTGGTTTCAATAATACAATGCTCATATCCATTATGACTCCCGATGTAATATGCCATGTGCCTCTTTCCGTTCTTATCTGGAAGAGTAAATAGCACGGCACCATATGTGATTTCCTCCAAAGCAGTGGGATCAATATCTTCTAAGCGGGAAAGGTTGTTCGCTCGGATTCCACTTGCAGTCGCACGAATATTAGCATCCAAGGTTCTGCTGTTTTTGAAAAACTGTTGTCCCATGAACCTCGCACCGCCAATACAATCAACATATCCAAATCCCATATTGCGGCGATACTTCCAACCTTTTTTACCATCGACGACGTCGTTAACCATATAGTGGAGGCCATTCACGAAATAGAACACACTCATTTGCTCGCCATCAACGGCAGTTCCCCAACGAGGACTCTTCCGCAAAGGTTCAATCCAACCCTCAAGCCACTCTTCTTCTGTACCCATTGGTATGGGGAATTGCCCCCCTTACACGGTATCTCCAGTTTCTTGACGCAATAGAATTGAGCTGATACTATTATAAGCATACTCATTATAGGCTAAAACAATGCAGTGGGGATTACTTCGAATCTCTGAATAGGTTGTATGGGGACGTGTTTCGGCGTGTGAAGAATCAGATTGTATACAGATGTATTGCTGTTTACGCACATAGGGTATTGAGGCGGCATACATAACTTGAGGTAAGTTGACAACCCGCACATCCACTATGTCAGAAAAGTTGAAAGTACGTAATGCTTTCCCGGTAGGACTATACAATGCAACAATACGCTTGTCAACAATAATGTGTACATACTCGTTACATTTAATTGTTATCAAACAAGCTCTCCATGCTACGATAGATAGAATAACTGAAAAAAGAAATGAAATAAACACAATACCCTGCACTTGGTTTCCCAAATACAACACAAGGAACATGAGTATAGTTACCAATAGACTCGTTATGGATGTAATGGTACAGAAAAAAACACTCATTTTTCTATATACTGTCGGTAGAACAGGAAAATACACTCTAACACCTCACTCACAAACACAAATTAAAAATGTCTGCCTCCTCCACCGTGCTCGGTAGCAGGCTCTGCCGCTGGAATAGGTTGTGCATTGTATGCGTTGTACACATCTGTCTGTGCAATATCAACAAGTCCATCAGCAGTACCCATCATGCCTGCAGCAATTATTTTGTTACCATTGGGTATGTAGGGATAAACCACGGCAGAGGTAGCCATATCGAGCATAACATCGTATGCATACAATGGCAGGTTATCAGGGTTAACAGTACCTGTATCCAGGTACTCGTATGATACGTCATATATTGCTGAGCTAACGCCACGCGCAACGACCGGATTGGGGATTAGTGTTGAAACAGCTCCACCCACGGCGCCGGCTAAGAAACCATCTTCAAAAGAACCACCCGATTCGATTGCACAGTACCCACCATCTATTGCAGCCGCAGCTGTAGTGACTCCTGCCACAACAGCAGCGGCTACGCCACCAGTCGCTGCTGCTACCGCAATGCAGCCTACCACCACAAGTGCACCAATTGCCCATTCCCACCAAGCTTCACCAGTTGGATCACTATGGACTATCGGATTGTTACTGCAGTAAACAAATAGGGACTTAGATACTACATCATCAGTAGTATCAACAAAAGCATCGATACTGATAAACCGGCACCATGTTGGTGTGTAATACCTGCTTCTGAGATAATACAGACCCGTCTCCTCATCGAACACATACCCGCGATACCTAAACGGCTGCACCTTGCCCAGCGTTTCCGCCAGCTCACCGGTACACCACAGCGGCGCGCCCCACGCATCGTAGCCGTAGCTGACGACGGTATTGCCATTCTCATCCAGAATTGCAACAATATCGCCCTGCAAGCTCTTGACATACGCATACGCCGTGCCGTTGTACACCACCACTGCCGGGCGATTCTGCGCATCATAGAAGAAATGCAGTTCGTCGTTGCCTTTAGTCATGTGAACAACGTTCTTCCCGTGCAGGGTATAGTCCGTCACAACGCCATTGACCGTTTTCTGCACGCGCAAGCCGTCCGCGTTGTACACAAACTCCGCCGTCACGCCCGATTTCTGCATCTTTTGCAGCTGTCGGCCGTTCTGCCAAGTGTACGTCCACGTTCCGTCATTCAGCGGATTGCCAATCGCATCATAGCGAATTGTGCTGCCGTTGACCGCCGTGAGCTTGTCGCGCCAGTTCGCGTCACCGCAAGTATTGGGCAGAATTTCTATACAATTGTTCCATCAGGCTACATCCTGTGCCTTTCGTTACATTGCACAATCAATCGAGTGTTTCCCATTCTACTGTAAATACATATTTGTCAAAGTCGGATGGCTTATCTTGGAATTCCACTCGTCTACCCGCTGCGTTACAGGCATATTGAATCTTGTTTGGCGCGATTTCTGTCCGCGTCATTGCCAAATCCGGAAAAGCTGTACTTTCCCACCAGCGCGACATTTTTAATTCTGCTGGAATCCAGCTTTGAAACGAAACAGCCAACAAGCCGGTATTCGATTCACAAAACAAGTGTCCCGGATATTTTTCAGCAATGCGAATGCTCAGTTTTGAGCTTTTCTTTGTACTCAAATTGGGAACCTGCGGATATTTTTCTGCATTCACTGTGATATACCCATTATAGCCATTGGGGATGGAAAGTGTTGGTACCGTTGGATATGCCGACTCGCTATGAACACACTCAACCGTCAATTTGCACTTGCAATTTTGAGGAAGCTCCAAAATATCTCGCTTATAATATAATTTGTCGTTTTTTATGACATACACCGGGTTACATTCAAGCCATTCCTTCTCCTCCATTGTCATCTCTTTTCTTCCCTTTTCAAGAAGAGATTTACGATATGCCACTGATTTTGTCGGATTCACATTCACTTCTCCTTTCATTATATTCTACGTACTCAGTAATTGTTAAGGCAACACCGCACAAATGAGGTTGTCGTCTGGCGGATGAATTTTTCGTCAGATGCAATTGCAACAATCGAAGGTTTACTGGTGGTAAATCGAGATTTTTGCAAGCAGCAGATGGCGGAAAAGGCATTCGTCAGATGGTTGCCGAATGAATCAGCGTTCCCGTGGTCTGATTCCCGACCTTGACCGCCGTCTGGCGACCCAGCGCGTCCTGCTCGAAAGTATACACCACGTCGTTCGCGGCGTTCCCGTCCGTATTGTGACGGATTTCGACCAGATTCCCACGCTTTGCGTCATAGGTATATTCGTTATGTGCTGTCAGAATTCCTTCTTTTGCGCCCACGTTTGCAGAAGTTTTTACAATTCGCCGTAGAGCATCTTCCGCGTCTTGCGGTTGCCATTTTTGTCATAAATATACTGCGTGCCGAAGGCTTCGGGGTACAGGTAGATGCCGGTGAAGTCCGCGAAATTCATCTGCCGGTTCATTTGCAAGACCACACGGATATAGGTACAGTTGTTGGGTGCGACAATGCCCGCGCTCGCGAACTGCCAGTTGCCTTCTTCCGCGTTGAACACCGCAGAGCCGCCCGTCGCCCAGTAGCAGTTTGCATTGTCCGGATTGCCTGCCGTAAACAAAACGGTAATTC
>OGLS01000283.1_pt1 | contig 51974 bp, 38 predicted proteins | sample 1572881 | NCBI WGS metagenome assembly OGLS01 (sample SAMEA2582013, study PRJEB24529) | metagenome | biome: Human gut stool | place: China | collected 2011
TGACCCCGCCAAAGGGTCTTCGACCCTCTGGACTCCCTTTTTCGCGATTGAGTTGAGCGCAACTGCATACTGTATGCGCGTGTTAAGCGCTGCGCAATTACTTGCGATTGGCGGTTTCCGCCAGTTCCAGCCCTGCGTTGTTCTCGCAGGCAAGGCGGATGCTCCACTCGTTCTCAAACAGCAGCACATCGCGGTCGCGGCTGTCCTTTGCGCGCCCGGACGTGGATGTCAGCTTCAGCTGGTCGATGGGCTTGGGCGTGCTCACCACCCACCGCACGAAGCGGAAGGGCATGGACTCCATCACAATGTCCACCTGATACTCGGTTTTCAGGCGGTGCTCCAGCACTTCAAACTGCAGCACGCCAACGACGCCGACCATGAATTCCTCGCGCCCCGTCTCCGTGCGGATGAAGGTCTGAATGGCGCCCTCTTCCGCCAGCTGGGTGATGCCCTTCTGGAACTGCTTGCGCTTCATGGAATCCGCCGGACGCACGCGGGAGAAGAATTCCGGCGCAAAGACCGGGATGTTCTCGTAGTGCAGCTTCGGGCCGCCGGAGAGCGTATCGCCAAGCTGATAGATGCCGGGGTCGAACAGACCGATGATGTCGCCCGCCCATGCTTCCTCCACGGCTTCGCGTTCGTCCGCCATGAACTGCTGGGGCTGTTTGAGCGCGACGGTCTTGTTCGTCCCGGAGTGCCAGACCTCCATGCCTTTCTCGAACGCGCCGGACACGATGCGCATGAATGCCAGCCGGTCGCGGTGCGCGGGGTTCATGTTCGCCTGAATCTTGAAGATGAAACCGGAGAAGTACGGCTCTTCGGGCTGAATGTCACCGATGTCGCTCTTGCGGGGCAGGGGCGGCGGCGTGTATTGCAGGAAGCGCTCAAGGAACGGCTCAACGCCGAAGTTGGTGACGGCGGAACCGAAGAACATCGGCGTCAGCTCACCGCGGCGCACCTTGTCGAGGTCGAAAGCGTCGCCCGCTTCGTCCAGCAGGTCGATTTCCTCCGCCAGCCGCTCGCGGTAGTGCTTTGCCAGCACATGCTCCAGCGCGGGGTCGTCAATGGCGATGTCAGTCTTCTGCACCATCGATTTGCCGTGGTCGCCGCCCGTGTACAGCTCGACCATCTTTGTGTCGCGGTGGTAAACGCCTTGGAAATCGCCGTCCGTGCCGATCGGCCAGTTGATGGGGCAGGAGCGGATGCCCAGCACCTGTTCCAGCTCCTCCATCAGCGCGAAGGGGTCTTTCGCCGCGCGGTCCATTTTGTTCACGAACGTGAAAATCGGGATGTTGCGCATCCGGCAGACCTTGAACAGCTTGATGGTCTGCGCCTCAACGCCCTTTGCCGCGTCAATCAGCATGACGGCTGCGTCCGCCGCAACCAGCACGCGGTAGGTGTCCTCAGAGAAGTCCTGATGGCCCGGTGTGTCCAGAATGTTGATGCGGAAGCCGTCAAACTCAAACTGCATTGCGGAGGATGTGACCGAGATGCCGCGCTGCTTCTCGATGTCCATCCAGTCGGACGTGGCGTGCTTATCGCTTTTGCGCGCCTTGACGCTGCCCGCCGAGCGGATTGCGCCGCCGTACAGCAGCAGCTTTTCGGTCAGCGTAGTTTTGCCCGCGTCCGGGTGCGAGATGATGGCAAAGGTTCGCCGTTTTTCCACCTGCTGGTGGAGCAGCTCCCGGAAAGCCGGCGTGTCGTGGGCTGGCAGCATGAATCGTCCTCCTCGTAAAGTGTCTGTCGCTCCTTGAAAGTGGATATTTCTTCCAACTCAAAACGTGCAAAATGCACGAAAAAGACAAGAATGTCCGAAAAGATATTTTACCGCCAAGAACGTGCCTTGTCAAGCCATTTTCCGCGCCTTCATGGCGTTCATGGTGCTATTTTTTCCGATTTTTCAGCAAACGGCAAAAAAAGTTTCAAGCAGCTTTTTGATTGACCTTTCTGCGCGATGGTACGACACTTTTGTGCAGTGTTCGCGTGCGGCGTAGGGGTTTCGCCTTCGCAGAGGCGATTCCCCCTGCAGCGAAAAAGTCAGGCCGCATAGGTGCAGCGTGAAGGGGCTTCATGGGGGACAACCCCACTGCCATTGGAGTTATCCCCAATTTATCCACTTTTCATCCCCAAATCATTCACAGATACACCGCTTTATCCCCAGCCCCGTCCGACGAAAAACGTGGCGAAAATGCACGTTTCGTCACATTGTCTTCCGCGGGGAGCGCTCATGCCATTTGGGACAAGCACCAAAGAACGTTTATGCGCAGAAATGAATAATTATCCGCAAAATGCGAACATCCGACACCATTTTCTGGTTATCCGCAAAAGAATCCACAAGCCGCGCAGGGGGTGGACAACTTCTGTGGATAACCCTGTGGACAATGTGGATAATTTGCGGTCATACGCGGTTTGTCAAGGCAAAATCGGCAAAAAACACTGTGGATAATCCTGTGGAAACTGTGGATGCTTTCGCCCAATTTGAAACGATTTGAAGGACGGGATACATATACAGCGGATGGATAGCAGACTTGGATACATCAACAAAAGCATAATCATGCGTCAATTTGGTGTGCTTCGGACATGCCCATACCGTATCCGACATAGACTGGAGAGAGGAGGTGGGTTTCTTGGCAGAAAAATCGCCCTTTTTCCGCAATTTCGCATCGCACATCCTGCCGGTGCTGACTTTTGCAACGCTGCTTGTCGGTACGGCGCTGGTGGGTGTTGCGCTGACTCGAATTCCCCAAAGACCGACGGACGCAGCACCCCCGTCTCCCACGCCGGAAACGACATATATCGCCGCAGGCAGCCTGACTGGGCGGACGATCCTCGTTGATCCCGGCCACGGCGGTTATGACGGCGGCGCGCGCTGCCGGGATTCCGGCGTGTGGGAGAAGGAGGTCAACCTCGCCGTGGCGCTGGAGGTGGAAAAGAGCCTGACGCAGCGCGGCGCGACGGTGCTGATGACCCGCCGGACAGACACCGATCTCTGCGACGACACAACCCGTCCGGCAAATGTGACGAAGAAGCGGCAGGACATGCAGTGCCGCGTGGATATGGCGGTCCAAGGGCAGGCGGACATGGTGCTGTCCATCCACATGAACGAATACCGCGTGCGGTCGGAATCCGGGCCGCAAGTGTTCTACCGCGCGGGCAGCGGCGCGGGGCGTCTGCTCGCCGGAACGATGCAGGAAGCGCTCATTACCGCCCTTTCGCCCCAAAAGGAGCGCGCCGCCATGCCGGGCGACTACTTCATTCTTCAGCTGGATACGCCATCGGTGCTGGTGGAATGCGGCTTCATTTCCAATCCGGCGGAGGAAGCGCTGCTGCTCTCGCCTGCCTATCAGGAGAAGCTGGGCGAAGCGATTGCAGATGGCGCAGCGGAGTATTTCCGCTTGGCACAGGCAGAAAAATGAAGGTTGCATTTTTTCGCCGCGCATGGTAAAATAAGAAGAAAAGGAAACGCATTATATCCGGAAAGGAGTATCGAATGAACATTCACGAATCCGCTGAGGACTATTTGGAAGCAATCCTCCGCCTGAAAGAAGCAAAAGGCTATGCACGCTCTGTGGATATTTCTCTGCTGCTGGGGGTCACGAAGCCGTCTGTCAGCGTGGCGATGAAGCGTCTGCGCGAAAACGGCTATCTGACGATGGATGCTGACAACTTGATTACGCTCACACCCGCCGGGATGGAAATTGCGAGGAGCATTTATGACCGCCATAAGACGCTGTCGAGCTTTCTGGAGAGTTTGGGCGTTGATTCCGATGTTGCCCGCGAGGACGCCTGCAAAATTGAGCATGATATTTCCGAGGAATCGTTTACCGCGATTCGGAAGCTGATGCAGGAGCGGGAGCAGCACCCCGAAAATCCGCAGGAGTAATGGCATATCAAAAACAAAGCCGGGTCGAATCTCCCCTGTTTCGGAGGATTCGCCCCGGTTTTTCTGTATTACTTACGTTCTGCGCGCCGAAGAGCAGCATCACCTGATCGGGCAGCAGCTCCACCACAAGCAGCGCAATCAGCCCGATGACCGCCATGCCAAAATGGCAGACGAAAATCAGCAGCGGGTCAAGCACGAGGTTCGTCAAAGGGGTATGCGGCTCATTTTTTCCCGCCCGTCACAAAGCTTCCTGCAAGGCACGCACCGCCCGCAATCCAGTATCCCATTACGAGGCGATTCGTCGTGCCGTAAATCTCCAGCGCTCCTTGAAACAGGCAGCCGACTGTCAGCGCAATGATGCCCCAGTGGTACAGCCGCACGCACCAGCGCCCCGGCAGCGCTTTCCCGCGCAGGGCGCGAATCAGCAGCGGACACGCTCCCAGCACCAGCGGCGGCAGGAACGCATACACCATGAAGCCCGAATAGACCCCGTGGCTGAACTGCTCATACACGAATCCACCCAGCGCGGTCACGGCGGCAAAAAGCAGATAATAGAGCGCAAGTTTCACGCATTTGCGGTCAATAGCCGATGTAGACAATGTCGCTCACGCTCCTTTCGCGGATGCTGCGCCCGTTCGTGGTCGGGTTGTTGACGACGCGCCCCTGAAACACCATGGTTGAAGAACCGCCGCCGTCGAGGTTGTAGGCGATTTGTGCGCCCAGCGACTGCATCAGCTCTGCCAATTGCCGCAAGGAAAGCCCGGTGCTCTCCTTCGTCCGCCCGTCGGACACGACCAGCAGGTAATGCCCTTCGCTGATTTGCCCGATGGCGGTGCGCGGGTTGGAGGTCATGGCGCGCCCGACCTCGTCGCTGCTGCTGACGGTCACTTGCCCGTCCTTGATCAGCGCCGGGCCGAACGTCAGCACCTGCCATGCGCCCTCACGCACCAGCGTGTCGGCGCTCGTTTCGCCCTCGGTGATGATGCGGAAATTGCCGTCCGCACCGATGACCAGTGCGTCCGTGCCGCTTTGCGCCGATGCGCGGTACAGCACGCCGTTGCGCAGCACATACCCGCGCTCCTGTGCGCCGTAATAGTCGCCGTTGATGGCGAGAATCGCGCCCGCGTTCGCCGCCTGCACGGAGGTCGTCTCGGTCAGATTGCGGGCGTAGGTGTTCCCCGCCAGCGCCGTTTTGAGCAGGGAAATGTCCGCAATCTGCACATCCGCAACGTACACCGTCGTGTTTTCTACGCGCATCGTTGTCAGCACAATGTCGATTTGGTCATCGTGGTATTCCGTGTCGGTGGAAATGGGCGCGGTGGTCGCCTGTTCCGCGGGGAATTCCGTCGCAGTCGGCACGGCGGTCGGAGCTTCCGTCGGCGCGGTGGAGGCTTCAGCGGTTGCCGTCGGCAGCGTGTCCGGCGTCAGCACACGGACAATCACGAACGTGTCCAGCGCCGCATAAACCGTGTACGCTATCAAAATCAAAGCAAACACCATGTTTGCGAAATGCCGCTTCATGGAGCTTCACTCCTTTCCGCTTCTATCATATCCCCGTCAAGTGACGAACAGATGACGAACCCATGACTGCTGCCGGAAAAATTCCCTTCCCTTGACGCAATCGGGGGAAAGGCGTATACTGGAAGCGGAAATTTCCACGGATGACCGCGAAAAGGAGAAGAATGATGCAGAAACTGCGGGGATACTTGGCGCTGGGAATATTCATCATGGGTATTGCATCGTTTTTATGCCTGCTTCTGCCGCTCATCGAGATAACGGATGATGCGCTGATGCTGATGGTGTTTGCTGTGCCGCCGCTTATCTGCGGATTGATCATAGCATTGGCACTGCATATGCTGCTGTATATGCTGCTTCTGGTGCTGTACGGCTGCAGAATACAGCTGGTGGATTTGTACTTTCTTCAGTATATCCGCAGGAAAACCGTCGGCTGGCGCGTGCAGTACCTTCCGGCGGCGGAGCGCAATGTGGGCATACTGCTGGCGGCTGTTCCGTGGGAAAAGGAAACGGGCAGGCAGCAGGAACGGGCGCGGACGGCGTTGTTTTACGTGCAGACGGCGCTGGCGATACTGTTCTATGCGTTGGCAGTCAATTTGTATGGGACAGCATCCGCCATTGCCTGCCTTGTGCTGGCGTGGGGGTATGCGTTTCTCGGCATCATCATGCCGCCAAGCGAAATTCGGAAAGTATTCCAGCCCGAAAAACGGCGCAAAATGTGGCAGATGCAGTGCCTGCTGGCGGAGAACCTGACGGATCGCCTGCTCACGGAAATGCCGGAGGAGTACTTCACGCCGCCGGACAAAATTCAGGATCAGAATGATGCGGCTCTTATGATTAATTGTTCCGCGCGGCTGATGATGCAGAACCGCTACGAAGAGGCACTGGACATCCTGACCATACTGGCGCAGGAGCATCGGGAGCAGACGAAGCGCCTTTGGTGGCAGCTGATTCCGCGCGGCGTTCTGTGCGAGTTGGCATTGGACAAGCCGGGATACTTCCTGAAGGAATATGACACGCTGTACATGCAGAAGGAATTGCGCAAGCATGAAAAGCAGCCGCTTGTCTGGCGGACGGCGTATGCGGTGCATCTGCTGCGCGACGGCGACGAGCAGAAAGCGGAGCAGTGCCGCAAGCAGTTCCTGCGCCGCATCCGCCATACGACCATGCCGCGCTGCTATCAGTGGACGATAGACAGAATGGCGCGGGAAAAGGCAATCTACGAATCAAGAAAGGCAAAGGAAGCGCAAGAATGAAGAATCGGACATTTCAGCGCCTGTTTCCGCTCCTGCGGATGGGCAGCATCCTGCTGGCGGCGGTACTGTTCTGCGCGGCACTAATCGGCGTGAACGCACAGCTGACTGTCGGGACGAATGAAGAGCGGAATCTGGCGACGTATCTGGGGCTGGCACTGACGGCGGTCGTGACGTATCTGCTGCAAGATGTGCCGAAAATGCTGGTCGGCAGGCACTTTGGCTGGAAGCTCGTGCGCTATGAGGCGTTCGGGCGGGTCTATCAGGCGGACGGCACAGGGGCGTTCGTGCGTGTTCCAGTACCGGCGCAAAGTCGTCTGCGCTATCAGCCGTATCTGCTTCCGCCGGAGGATGCCCCTCGGCACGACGTGACGCTGTACACGCTCTGTCCCCTGCTGTATGGCGGGGCGCTGGCGGTGGTGTTTGGCGTGCTGACCCTGCTGACGCTGGGGCAGCCGGTGTCACTGGTGCTGTGCGAACTGGCGATGGGCGGCGTGGCGCTGGTGATGACGTGCATTCTGCCGATGGATGAGCGATTTATCGCATCGCCGATGGCGATCGCACGGATGCTTCGAGATCCGGAACAATTGGCGGAGTGGCTGTATTTCGCGCGTATGAAGGCGAATGGCGGGGTGGAGGTGACAGATGTTTCGATTGAAAACATTCCGCAGCCTGCAACAGTGAAGACATGTCAGGATGCAATCTGCGTCTTTCAGCGAGCGCAGATTGCGCTGATGGTTCAGTGTGATGCACAGAAGGCGTATGGGCTGATGAAACAGGTGCTGGAAAGCGAGGCACGGCTGTCATATACTGCATGGAAACTTCTGCTGAGCGATGGGGTGGTTGCGGAACTTCTGGCAGGTGAACCGGGTGAATTTACGGCGCTCTATCGTGGAAAAGCCGGCGCAGCAATACGGCAGGTGATGTTTCGCATGGTGGACTATGCGCTTCCTGCCTATGCGGTGGCGACGCTGGTGACACATGAAGCGCGGGAAGCAGAGGTTGTGCGGAACACGCTTGCGCCAGTGCGAGAGAAAATGCCGGAGCTTGATGCTTTGATGAAGGCCATTGAAGAAAAAGCCGCACGAATCGAAAGCTGATTCGTGCGGGGAAATTTCGCGCCTGCGGGCGCGACAAAGGGGCAATGAAAACAGACGAATGTCTGCGGTCGCCCCCTTGACCCCTTCGCAGTGCACACCCATGTTTATTGGCTTGAACCGAAGGTTCATCGGCTAAACACGCGGGCACTGCATGAAAGTGTCACCAACTGAATCGCGCGGAAGGGTCAAGGGAGGGGACTTCGTCCCGTTTCATTCTCCCTTGCAGGGTGCAGGGGCAGCGCCCCTGCTGGGGTCAAGGGGCAACGCCCCTTGGGTCTCCCCTCATTCGCTCCTCTGTGCATCTTCCCACGCGCGGCGGATGGCGGTAAGGATGTCGCCGTGGGCGTCGCGCAGGGACATGGTGGCGCTGGAGACAATGTCGGCGGCGCGGGCGCGGTCGTCGTCGGAGAAGGCTTCCCAGCGGGCGCGATCAGCGTCGGAAGAGGAATTTTCCGTCAACGGGTGGCCGTTCTCGGCGGAAAAGTACCGCCCAAACCACGTCTCTACCTCGTCCACCGTCATGCCGACCATCATGTTCTGATAGGCGTCCATCTGCTCGCGCCATGAACCGCTCGTCAGCTGGTAATCCTCTCCACGGGCGCGCTTGCTCGTCCATGCGGCAATTTCCTGCATGTAGTTGTCCTCGCTGTCCTCGGTGTAGCCGACGACCTTCCCGGTATTGTCATCCCAGAGCGAATAGCCGCCCTGTCCCGGAAAGCCGCTGAACTGCGGCATGGACGCGCCGCTGTAATTCGGCGTTGCCACTTCGAGCTGGTCAACCGCCATCGACACGATGCGCCCGTCCTCGTCGAACGTCCCGTGCGCAAACACGACGTTGAAGGAGTAAACCTGCCCGTCCTCGTCATCCTTGCCCGGCCCGACGCGCCCGGTCGCCGCCATGCCGATGCCCTCGCGAACCGCCTGACCCGCGCGGTTTGCCGGATTGCCAGTTGCCTCGTCCATTGTGTCCGATGCGTTCAGGGCGACGCGGACGGCTTCACGCAGGGCATTGCTCGTCGTCGTTGCGCCCGTCACGACATCCACATCCCATGTGTTCATGCGAATCATCTCGTCCGGCAGAATATCCAGCGCGCGGCTGCCGATGCCGTCCGTCTCATGCTGCTCCAGAATGTTCACGGCGCTGATGGCGCCGTCCTCCATCATCACCTGCACGCGCAGAATGCCGCCGTAGCCATCCGCCTGACCCGTGCGCGTGTCGGCGCTGGCGCGGCAGGACGCAAGCAGAACGGCGCAGGAACACAGTGACAGCGCCATCAACAGGCGCTTCCGCGTTATCCAACTGGTTTGCATTAAAAAATCCCCTTTCAATCTTCCAGATTGCAGGGAAATCGCTCCCTGCGACGTTGTTATTGTGTCCCGCGCAGGAAAAGTCATTCAATCAACACGCTTTTTGATGCAGATTTTTTCCGCAAGCAGGAAAATCGCCCTTGCGCGGCGAATAGAGATAGAGAATATGCCTGTGCTGACTGATTTTCCGCCGCGCGGGCATCCTGATGAAAGGGTTTCACCCGAAAAGGCAGGTGTTTTTCGTATATGAAGAAGTCATCCGGGAAGAAGCGCGTCAGTTCGCTGACGTTCCTGATTGCGACGACGGCGGTGCTGGCGGCGGTGGCGGTGCTGTGCCTGTTCGGCAGCAATCTGCTCTACGCCATGCGTGTGCGCAACGTCAATGAGCAGCGCGCCGAGGTGGAGAAGCGCAACACGGAGCGCTACGAAGCGTATCGGCAGGAAGTGCAGGAGCTGCAAGACCGTCTGACGGCGAACAACAACATCAGTGCCGACTGGCCCCAGCCGGACACGCAGGAAGGCATCTCCATTGTCGACCTGACGAATTATCCGCTGGATAACCCCGGCACGGTCACGGTGTCGCGTCAGGACGTGATGCTGGGCGGCCTGCTGCTGGTCAACGAGTGGCATTCCCGCCCGTCGGATTTTGACGAATCATCGCTGGTGTCCATCATGACCTATGCGCGGAGCATGGGCGTGACGAAGAGCATTTGGCGCAATTCCGACCAGCGGCTGTTCCCGGTGGCGGCGAATGCCCTGCTGGATGCGCTCAATGCCGCAAAAGAAGCGGGGCTGGAGGGCTATGTCGTCCGCGAGGCGTACCGCAGCATTTCCGACCAGCAGACGCTCTGGGACACGGAATACAACCGCTTGAAAGGCCGCCACAGCGCGTGGACGGATGATGAGCTAATTGCCGCCACAAAGAAGAGCATCAACCTGCCCGGCACGAGTGAATATAACTCCGGCTTGGCTTTCACGCTGTACCTCTATGAGAACGGCAATGACGAATTGAACAAGATGGTGTTCTCCGAGAGTGAGCAGGGCAAGTGGATGTACGAAAACAGCTGGAAGTACGGGCTTGTGTTCCGCTTCCCGCTGCAGAACTTCCCGACGAAGGGCACCATCAGCCGCGCTTACAAGACGGGCGTGAACGTGGAGATGAATCTGTTCCGCTTCGTGGGCATTCCGAACGCGACGGTGATGCACCATCTGGACATGTGCTTGGAAGAGTACATCGAGTACCTGATGGCGCACCCGCACATCGCCGTGTTTGAGGACGGTCAGCTGAAGTACGAAATCGTCCGCCAGCAGGTGGGCGACGACAGCAGCACCTTCTCCGTCAGCATCAGCCGCAAGACCAGCAACTACACCATGTCGCTGGACAACATGGGCGGCTTGGTCACGGTGTACGAGTATTGATAGGGATACGAATCCCCCGCCAGCGGATGATGATGTCCGGCTGACGGGGGATTTTTATGATGGGATGATTACGGTTGCAGAGGCGAAATCCCCTGCTTGCGGGCAAAAGTCACTATGTCTGAAAGAACAGATGCGTGGTCGCGCCCATCTGGCGCGACAATATGCAAGTGGTGGGTAAAGCCGCTTGTGGGCGCATCTGCGGATGCGCAAAGTTACTGGCAGGGACGCTTCGCTGCCTGCGCCTTTTGTTGACTTTTCTCTTTGAATTGATTTGACGAGGAACAGTTGGGGCGTTGCCCCAAACCCCACCAGAGGCGCTGCCTCTGGACTCCGCAAGGGGAAAAGGAAAAGAGACGAAGTCTCCCCCTTGACCCCTCCGTGCGATTGAGTTGGTCTCACTACCATGCTCTACCCGCGTGTTTATCCTCTGTTTTCCCTTCCCTTATCCTTACTTCGCTTCCGCCCAGTTTGTCCCCTGATGCACCTCCGCCAGCAGCGGCACGCGCAGCTCAATCACATGCTCCATCGCATCCTTCAGCAGCTTCCCCGCTTTTTCCACTTCCTCCGGCGGGCATTCCAGCAGCAGTTCGTCATGCACCTGCAATATCAGCCGACTTTTCAGCCCCTCCCGGCGCAAGGCTTCATCCACCCGTACCATCGCCAGCTTGATAATATCCGCCGCCGTCCCCTGCACGGGCGTATTCATGGCGGCGCGCTTGCCGAACTCGCGCACAACCGCCTTGTCGCTCTTCAGCTCCGGCAGATACCGCCGACGCCCCATCAGCGTCAGCGCGTAGCCGTTGTGCTGCCCGTCCTCGGCGGCGCTGTCCATGAAGCCCTTCACGCCCGGATATTTCGCGAAATAGCGATTGATGAACTCCTGCGCCTCCTGACGGCTCACGCCCGTGTTTTTCGCAAGACCAAATCCGCTGATGCCGTAAATCAAGCCGAAATTGACCGCTTTTGCGCGGGAACGGAGCGTAGAATCCACCTCATCCAGCGGCACGTCGAAGATTTCGCTGGCAGTGCGCGCGTGAACGTCCTGTCCCGTGCGGAAGGCTTCTACCAGTGCGTGGTCGCCGGAGAAGTGCGCCATCAGGCGAAGCTCAATTTGGCTGTAATCCGCGTCCAGCAGTACCCAGCCCGCGCGCGGCAGGAACGCCTGACGGATTTCCTTGCCCTCCTGCGTGCGGACGGGGATGTTCTGCAAATTCGGCTCGCTGGACGAAATGCGCCCGGTGGCGGTGGCGACTTGGTCGAAGGTGGAGTGTACGCGCCCGGTCGCGTCCGTCAGGCGCAGCAGACCCTCGACGTAAGTCGAATTGAGCTTCGTCAGCTGCCGATAGCGTAATAGCGGCGTGATGACCTCCGGCGCGATGTCCTGCAAACCTTCCAGCACTTCGGCGGAGGTGGAGTAGCCGCGCGCTGTCTTCTTGCCGTGCGGCAGCTGCAATTTATCGAACAGCACGTCGCCGAGCTGCTGGGTGCTGTTGAGGTTGAAGGTTGTTCCGCAGGCGGCGAATACCTGCTGCTTGCTCTGCTCAATTTCCTGCGTGTAGCGCTCGCCCAACTGCCGCAGGAACGCCGTATCGACGGTGAAGCCGATGTCCTCCATGCGGTACAGCACGCCGGAAAGCGGCATTTCCACGTCGTGCATGAGGTGGCTCATGCCCATGCGGTCAATGTTCGCCTGCTGCCACCGGCACAGCGAGAGCATTCCGCGCGCATCCGTGGGCAAATCGCCGCACAGTGCGTCCAGACTGTAACTCTTGCGCTGCGGGTCAAGCAGGTACGCGCCAAGCTGCACGTCCCATGCGTATCGCTCCGGCATGGGGAGCTTCGCGTGGTTCAGCCGATGCCACAGCGTTTTGCCATCGTGGATGACGGCGGGGTGCGCGGCGAGGTCGGGCGCGAGGGCGCGGAGCAAGTCCTCCGGGTCAGCGCCGGGAGTGAGCAGATCGCCGCCGAGTGCCGCCTGACAGCAGGACAAATCCTGTGCCGCGCACGTCAGCACTGTGTCATCCAGCGCGATGGCAATTGGGCGGGCGCTGTCCGGCAGGGCGGTGAGCCACGCGGTCAGATCAGCGCCGGAGGAAATCGGGGCGGCATCCGCAAACGGCAGGAGCGTCAAGGGTGTTTCTTCTGCCGCGGTATCCGGCGCGGGCGCATCGTCAGGCGCTTGCAGGCGGCGGATGATGCTGTTCAGCTTCAGCTTTTCCAGCGCGGGAATCCCATGCCGGAAGTCCGGCATGGCGCACGCCTTGAGGGAAAACGCAATCGGTGCGTCGCGGCGAATCGTCGCCAGTTCGCGGCACATTTTCGCCTGATCCGCCCATGTGACGAGTTTTTCGCCGAGTTTGCCCTTCACTTCGCCCGCATGAGCGAGGATGTTGTCCAGCGTCCCGTACTGGTGCAGCAGACGCACGGCGGTTTTGTCGCCGACGCCGGGGATGCCGGGGATGTTGTCGCTGCTGTCTCCCGCCAGCCCCTTCCAGTCCACCACCTGCTCCGGCGAGAAGCCGTATACTTCGTACACCATGGCGGGTGTAAAGTGCGTCGTTTCGCTGATGCCCTTGCGGGTGAACAGCACCTGCGTCGTATCGGACACCAGTTGGAGCGCGTCGCGGTCGCCGGTCAGGATGACGGGGCTGACCCCGGCGCCCTCACCCAGTTTGGACAGCGTGCCGAGCAGGTCGTCCGCCTCCCAGCCTTGCAAGGAGAAAACCTGGATGCCCATTTCCGGCAGCAGCGTCCGAATGGTGGCGAACTGCTGGCGCAATTCATCCGGCGTTGCGGCGCGTCCTGCTTTGTAGTCGGGATATGCCGTGTGGCGGAACGTCGGCGCGTGCTCATCGAAGCAGACCGCGAGATAGCGGGCGTTTTCGTCTGAAATCGCTTTGAGCATCATGGTCAGGAAGCCGTAAATCGCATTGGTGTAAACGCCGCCCGCGTCCATCAGCGGGAGGGCGTGGAAAGCCCGGTGCAGCAGGCTGTTGCCGTCAATCATGAGGAAGGTGTCTTTCATGGGGATTCTCCTCCTATCTCCTTCAATTGTACCTTCCCGAATGAAACTTGTCAACCGCTGCATATCCTTTCCCCAGAAAGGCAGGGACGAAAATGCGGATTTTGCTGGCAGGGATGATGGCGCTGCTGCTCCTGCGCGCGCCGGAGACGATGGCGGCGGCGGAAGCGGCGTGTGCGCTGTTCGTGCGCAGCGTGATGCCGGGGCTGTTCCCGTACTTGACGCTGTCGCAGATGCTGGTGAGCCGATGCGGACGCGACATGCAGCCCGGTATGCTGATGCTGCTGGGTTGGTGCGGCGGGTCGCCGACGGGTGCGCGGCTGCTGGCGATGCAGGGCAGCCGTCCGCACCGGGAACAGAAGGCGCTGGCGGTCTCCTGCGCGACGATGAGCCCGATGTTCCTGCTGGGGACAATCGGAAGCTGGCTGAACAGCCGAATCGCGGGGGCAATTGTGCTGCTGAGCGTGCTGGCGGGCGGCTGCTGCGCGGGGCGATTGGCAAAACGGTGGACGAGGGTTACATCCGCTGAAAAAGTGCCAGAGCCAGCAATGCCCCCTGTCTCCTTCGCCCGCGCGGTGGAGGACAGCGCCCGAACCATGCTCCTTGTCTGCGGCACGATGACGATGCTTCGCGTCTTTGCGACGCTGACGGACTTCCTGCCTGATGCGATGCGTCTCCCGCTGACGACGCTGCTGGAAGTTACGACGGGCGCGGTCGCCATTGCGAACCTGCCGGCACCTCTGCCGTTGCGGATTGCGCTCCTGTCCGCAGCGACGGGTTTCGGCGGATGCGCAGTCATCATGCAGAACCGCGCGCTGTACCCGCAAGGATTGATGCGGCTGGGTGAACAGCTGGCGTGGCAGGCGCTGCACGGCGTGATTTCGGGGGCATTGGCGCTGGGAATCGCGCTGCTGGTGCTGAGCGCGGGCGGAAATTTGTAACAGAAAATTTGTGATGGATAGCTGAAAGAATCCGGATTACAGCTTGTCAACTGGGGAAAAAGCAAGTATAATATATTCTGCGGAGTTCTGCGAAATTCTCCGCATCAGCAAAAAAGAAACCCGTCGGCTTCGGCGGAATTGAAGGAGTACCCAGAAAAAATGAAAAAACAAAATGCAGCGATTTGGTGCGCCCTGCTGCTGATTGCCTTGCCCATTGCAGTGCTGCTGCTTGTGCCGTCGCCTTCCGCGCGGATTGTGGACGTGGTGCAGCCGCTGATGGAGTCAGAAGAGATTGATTATTGGAATCCCGACATCTTCTTCCTGACGAAATACGGCTTGACCGCTGCTATCAGCGTTCTGTGCGGCCTGGTGCTGACGCTGTTGTGCTCGCGCAAGCGCCTCCCGCTGGACACCCGCGCGGCGATTTGCACGGTTGGCGGCTTTGGCGCGCTGGTGGGCGCGCGCGTGCTGTATATGCTTGCCCGGTATTCGTACATCATGGTTGATTTGGGCGGCAGCTCGTTCTTCTGGCAGTTCTGGCAGGGCGGTTATACGCTCTATGGCGGCATCCTCGGCGGCATGGGCGCGATTACGCTGTATGCGAAACTGACGAAGCAGAAGGCGCTGCCTCTGCTGGACGCGGTGACGCCCGGCGCGCTGCTGGCGCTGTGCGGTCTGCGCCTTGCCGAGGGTTTCACGGGGCAGGGCTTCAGCAAACAGATGGACGATATCTGCTGGTACTTCCTGCCTTTCCAGAATGAGGACGGGCAGATGCTGGTTTGGGCATATGAAGCCATCGTTGCGGCAGTCGCACTCGTGATTGTGCTGGTGCAAGGGCGCAGGCAGAAAATCGCCGGGCGGACGCTGGAAACCGGGCTGACCATCATCAGCGTGATGCAGGTGCTGCTCGATTCGTGGCGCGCGGATGAGCTTATCCGCTTCGGCTTCGTCCGCCTGAATATGCTTATGGCGGCGCTGACGCTGGCGGTGCTGCTGGCATCACGCCTGACCCGCTGCATCCGCCGGGATGGGCTGAAAAGAATCAGCATTGCGCGCATCGTGATGCTGCTGGCCGGCGCGGGCGTGTGCATCGCCGTGGAATTTGCGCTGGACAAGTCTGCCATCAACAACGGAATACTTTATGGGGTGATGATGCTCGCACTTGTGCCGATGTTCATCGCCGTGCTGCTGGATGACGGCCGCATTCAGACCGCCGAAGAAAGGAAATAAGCCATGCAGGTGACGCAACCGAACGAATATTACAAGGGTCTGCCGAAAGAGGACGTATTCTTCGTCAAGGACGACCAGAACAACCCCGTCGGCGAGGGATTCCTGATTTATCAGTATCAGCCGACGATTTTCCCTTCGCGCCCGGTCAACATCTATTTCAGCATGACCAGCAAGCCGGAAGGCGAATACTGGCTGCTGGGGTCGCTTGCGGCGCGCGCGCGGCAGCTGCGCAATCAAGCGCCCGGTGCGGCGGCACGGCTGTACACAGCCGTGGATGTGCAGGACGAGCGCCAATTGGCGTTTTATGAGCACAACGGCTTCAAGATGGATTACACCGAGGATTTGGTGCGCCTGAACGACCCTGACGAAGTGCCGCAGCTGTTCAACTGCTCGTGCATCACGCTTCCGCTCAACACCGTGCAGGAGCAGATGGATTTGGTGTCGCGGATGCGCGGCGCCGGGTTCAGCTACTTTGACCACGGCTTCCTGCTTCAGCAGATGAATCGGCAGAATTTCGCCGCGCTGGGCATCCTGTATGGGTCGAATCTGGTTGGTGCGTGCGTCGCCGCGGGGCAGTATACGTCGGCGGAGGTTATGGGGCTGTATATCGTGCCGGAGTTCCAGCGCAAGGGCTTGGGCACGCGTTTGCTCCAGCAGACGAGACAGGCGCTGGCGAGCACGGGCGTGACGGATTTGACGATGCGGGTGATGAGCGACAGCGAGCCGCAAGTGCGCTTGGTGCAGCGGTTCCGTGCGGAATTGGTGGAACACACGAGCGTGTTCCCCTCGATGCAGATTTAAGGTAACACCGCACAAATGAGGTGGTCGGCTGGCGAATGGATTTTTCGTCAGATGCAAATGCAAATTTCGAAGGTTTACTGGATGTAAATCGAGAAATTTGCATGCCGCAGATGGCGGAAAAGACATCGCCAGACGCGCCGCCGAATTGTGCGGTGGTGCCTTAAGAGGGGCGTGGCGATTGCCCTCTTGGATGGCTTCGCGGTGTACGCTTTTGTGACATTATGGTCATGTTGCAGGGGAATCGCCTCCGCGGAGGCGACCAAAGGGCTTTCCGATCGCCCTTTGGAAACCTTCGGTGCGCACACTCCTGTTTATTGGTTTTGACCGAAAGTTTTTAGTTAGTGTGCCTTTCGTTCCCTCAATAAACACTACCATATAATAACATCCGGAGGCGAAGGCGAAGGGGTCAAGAGGGCGACTGCAGACTTCGTCTGTTTTCATTGCCCCCTTGTCGCCTCCGCGGAGGCGAAATCCCTGCGTAAACACACGAATGCAGTATGAAAAAGTTACCAACTCAATCGCGCGAAAAGGTCAAGGGAGAACCTCCCTTGTAAGGAGAAAGCATCATGGGTATCGTGTCGCTGAAAGACTACCGCTGGGATGGCAGCAAGAAGCTCGAACTGAAGGACGCGGAGACGGGCGCGCCGGAGTTCGTGGATAAAAAAACGCTCAAGGCGCAGACGATGGAGAACCTTGCGGAAGCGGCGGCGCTGCAGGATAAGCTCTATGCGCAGGGGCGCGAGGGCATTCTGATTGCCATTCAGGCGCGTGACGCGGCGGGCAAGGACAGCCTCATCAAAAAGGTGTTTGGGCAGCTGAACCCGGCGGCGCTGGAAGTCGCGGCATTCAAAGCGCCCAGTAAGGAAGAACTCAGCCATGATTATCTCTGGCGTATCATCCGCACCGTTCCGCCGCGCGGGAAAATCGGCGTGATGAACCGCAGCCACTACGAGGATGTGCTTGTGACGCGCGTGCACCACATGGAGAAGGGCTATGCCATGCCGCCGCGCGTGACGGACGACCCGGATTTCTACCCTAAGCGTTATCGGCAGATTTGCAATTGGGAACAGTACCTTTACGAGAACGGATACCGCGTCGTCAAGGTGTACCTGAACGTCAGCCGTGACGAGCAGAAGCGCCGCTTCCTGGACAGGCTGGAACGCGAAGATAAGCACTGGAAGCTCTCGGTGGATGACATGCGCGAACGCCGCCTGTGGAAGCAGTATGACGAAGCGTTCGAGGATGCCATCAATGCGACCGCGACGAGGGAATCCCCATGGTACGTCCTTCCGGCGGATGACAAGTGGTTCACGCGCTACCTGATGAGCGAAATTCTGCTGGATGTGCTGATGGATGTGAACCCGGATTATCCGCCGCTTGATCCGGCGGAAGCCGCGAAAGTTCCGACAATTCTGGCAGAGCTGGAGAATGGCGAATAATCAGCACAAAGTGTATTTTTTGTGGATTTCAAGGGAGAAATATGGAAGTACACATTTTGGTGTGTGCAAACCGGGTTGATTTTATGGGAAAGGCGCGGTATGATGAAGGACGTGCAGGGCGCAATGCCTTGCACGCAACGCCCGAAGGCAGATGCCTGAAATACAAAAGCATACAGCAATACGCCTTATGCGGCTCCTGCACAACGCCGTAGATTTCTCTCTTCCATGCTTCCCCGTCTACCCGATTCGTGGGCTGACGGGGATTCTTTTACTTATAATACTATTTCCAAATTCACCTGCGCCATCTGCTTGCGCCTTTTCCGCTCTGGCGTCCGGTCGTTCCATTTAGCGTAGCACTGCTACGCTGCATTTCACTCCCGTTAGCCAGAACGAAAAATTCGCGGCGCATCTTGGCGCATTCTCATTTGGAAATAGTATAAGCAACACCGCACAACTCGGCGGTGCGTCGGGCGATGCCTTTTCCGCACTGGGAATAGTATGAAAATCATGTTTTTAAGCAATCGCATCCGATTGAACAAAAACCCACGACTTTTCCTGCAAAAGCAAGAGGATTTTTCGCGGTTGATGGCGAATTAAAACGATTCGGACTGCACCTCGCTGTGGAAAAAACGGCAGAGCGCGCAGAACGAAAAACCAATCATTTTCCGGGCGCTTTCGCTGGTGGTGGCGGCGAAAAGCCCGACGGACGAGGTACTGGAATGGAAACAAACACCTATTATTATGCGGGCATTGACATCGGGTCTACCACCGTCAAGCTGGTGCTGCTGAACGAAGCGGGAGAAATGGTCTGGGGCGAATATCGCCGCCACTGCGCGCATACGCAGGAGACGCTGGCGGAGATGATGCGGGAAGCGCGGAAGAAACTCGGCGCGTGCCGCGTGAAGGTGCGCATGACCGGATCGGGCGCAATTTCGCTGGCGGAAGCGCTGCGCGTCGGGTTCGTACAGGAGGTCGTTGCGGTGGCGGAAGCGCTGCAGAAGGCTGCGCCGCAGACCGACGTCGCCATCGAATTGGGCGGCGAGGACGCGAAGATTATCTATTTCACCGGCGGATTGGAAGAGCGCATGAACGGCGTGTGCGCGGGCGGCACGGGGTCTTTTATCGACCAGATGGCGGCGCTGCTGAAAACCGATGCGCCCGGCTTGAACGAACTGGCAAAGCGCTATCATGAGCTGTATCCCATTGCGGCGCGCTGCGGCGTGTTTGCCAAGAGCGACATTCAGCCGCTGATTAACGAGGGCGCGGCGCGTGAGGATCTGGCGGCGTCGATTTTTCAGGCGGTTGTGAACCAGACGATTTCCGGGCTGGCGTGCGGCAAGCCGATTCGCGGGCATGTGGCGTTCTTGGGCGGACCGCTGCACTTCCTGTCCGAACTGCGGCAGGCGTTTGTCCGCACCCTGCACCTGACGGAGGAAACCGCGATTGTGCCGGAAAATTCGCACCTTTTTGCGGCGACGGGCGCGGCGATGGCGGCGCTTTCGGACGGCGAGGACGAAGCCGTGCCGATGGACAGCCTGCTCGAACGCCTTGAACACGGCGTCATGCTGACCTTCGGCCTGAAGCACCTGCCGCCGCTGTTCCGCAATCAGGAGGAATACGCGGCGTTCAACCGCCGCCACGCACAGGCGAAGGTGCAGCGCGGCGATTTGGCAACGTATTCCGGCAAGTGCTATCTGGGCATTGACGCGGGTTCGACGACGACGAAAGTCGCGCTGATTGGCGAAAAGGGTGAATTACTGTACAGCTACTACGCGGGCAATTCCGGCAGCCCGATTGAGACGGCGCGCACGGCGATGCGCGAGCTGATGGAGAAGATGCCCGACACGGCGGTGATTGCGCGTTCCTGCTCTACCGGCTACGGCGAAAGCCTGCTGAAATCGGCGTTCCGGCTTGATGACGGCGAGGTGGAGACGATTGCGCACTGCACCGCGGCGGCGTTCTTTGACCCGAAAGTGGACTGTGTGCTGGATATCGGCGGGCAGGACATGAAGTGCATCAAGCTGAAAAACGGCTCGGTGGACACGATTCTGCTGAATGAAGCGTGTTCGTCCGGCTGCGGCAGCTTCTTGGAGAACTTCGCAAACTCGATGGGCTACACGGCGGAAGGATTCGCGGCGGAAGCCCTCTTCGCGCCCGCCCCGGTTGATTTGGGAACACGCTGCACTGTGTTCATGAACTCCAACGTCAAGCAGGCGCAGAAGCAGGGCGCGACGATACAGGACATCAGTGCGGGTCTGGCGTGCTCGGTCATCAAGAATGCGCTGTTCAAGGTCATCAAACTCGCTGATCCGAAGGAACTGGGGCAGCATATCGTCGTGCAGGGCGGCACGTTCCACAACAAAGCGGTGCTGCGCGCGTTCGAGCAGCTTGCGGGCGTGGAAGCCGTCTGCCCGGATATTTCCGGCATGATGGGCGCGTTCGGTGCGGCGCTGATTGCGCGCGACCGGGCGTCGGGCAGCGATACACCCTCTTCTACCCTGCCGATTCAGGACATTCTGGGCTTGCAGTGGCAGACGCGGACGGCGCGCTGTCAGGGCTGCACGAACCACTGTATGCTGACGGTCAGCCTCTTCCCCGGCGGACGGCGGCACATCACGGGCAACCGCTGCGAAAAGGGGCTGGGCAAAACCGCAACGGGCGAAAAAGGCCCGAACGTGATGGCGTACAAGCTCAAGCGCATGTTCGACTATCAGCCGCTGACCGCCGAACAAGCCACGCGCGGCGAACTGGGCATTCCCCGCGTGCTGAACATGTATGAGAACTTCCCGTTCTGGATGACGCTGCTGACGAAGCTGGGCTTCCGGGTGGTGCTGTCCCCTGCGTCCAGCCGCGCAATCTACGAAAAGGGCATGGAGTCCATCCCGTCGGAAAGCGAGTGCTATCCGGCGAAGATGGCGCACGGGCATGTGCAGTGGCTGATTGATCAGGGCGTCGGGACAATCTTCTATCCGAGCGTGTTCTACGAGCGGCAGGAGGATATGAAGACCCAAAACCACTTTAACTGTCCGATGGTTGTGGCGAATCCGGAGAACATCGCCAACAACGTCGAGGATGTGACCGAAGGGCGCGTGCGGATGCTTAAACCGTTCCTCGCGCTGACCAGCGAAAAAACGGCGGCGGATGCGCTTGTGCGCTTCTTCCGCAAGACCTTCAATATCCCGGAGCAGGAGGTTCGCGACGCGGTTCACGCGGGATGGGACGAGCAGCAGTGTGCCAAGACCGACGTGCGCGCCGAGGGTCTGAAGGTGCTGCAATGGATGGAGGAAAACCATCGGAAGGGCATCGTGCTGGCGGGACGGCCGTACCACGTTGACCCGGAAATTAACCACGGTATGCCGGAGCTGATTGCCTCCTATGGTCTGGCGGTGCTGACCGAGGACAGCATCCCCGCGTCCTTCCATGGCGAGCATCCCCTGCGCGTGAGCGACCAGTGGGTGTACCATTCCCGCCTGTATGTGGCGGCGCAGTTTGTCAGCCAGCGGGATGATTTGGAGCTGATTCAGCTCAACTCCTTCGGCTGCGGGCTGGACGCCGTGACGACCGATCAGGTGGCGGAGATTCTGGAACGCTGCGGCAAGCTGTATACGCTCATCAAAATTGACGAGGTGAACTCGCTGGGCGCGGCGCGCATCCGCGTGCGGTCGCTGCTGGCGGCGATGGCGCAGCGCGAAAAGCGCGGCATCGTGGCGCATCCTGTGCCCGCGACGTATCATCGCGTGGAATATACCCGCGACATGCAGAAGAAGGGCTACACCATTCTTGCGCCGAACATGTCGCCGATTCATTTCCGTCTGCTTCAGCCGGTGCTGGAGAAGCATGGGTATCATATCGTCATGCTGGAAAACGATACCCGCTCCGCGATTGATACGGGCCTCAAATTCGTCAACAACGACGCCTGCTATCCGTCCATCATCACCGTCGGGCAGATGATGGAAGCCGTGCTGTCCGGCAAGTACGACACCGATCGCCTTGCCCTTGCTATGACGCAGACGGGCGGCTGCTGCCGCGCAAGCAACTACGTCGGTTTCATCCGCCGCGCGCTGGCGAAAGCCGGACTGGGGCATATCCCGGTTATCTCCATTAACGCCAACGGCATGGAAACGAACGAGGGCTTCCGCTTCACCCTGCCGATGCTCATCGGCGCGGCACAGGCGATTGTTTTCGGCGATTTGCTGATGCGCTGCCTGTACCGGGTGCGCCCCTACGAAATCGAGGCGGGAAGCGCCAACCGGCTGGCGGAGACATGGTCGCAGAAGATCATTGACCATCTGGTGAACGGCACGGGCCGCTACGGCGACATCTGCCAGCAGTTGGTGGACGACTTTGACCATCTGCCGATTCACGAGGACATGAAGAAGCCGCGTGTGGGCATCGTCGGCGAAATTCTGGTGAAGTACATGCCCGTGGCGAACAACCACTTGGTGGATCTGCTGGAGGAAGAGGGCGCGGAAGCCGTTGTGCCCGACCTGATGGACTTCATGAACTACTCCGTTTACAACGGCAAGTTCAAGCACGAGTATCTGGGCAAGGGCTGGACAAGCGAGGCGAGCGCGGTACTGGGCGTGAAGGGCATTCGCGCGCTGCGGCGTCCCGCACTCAAGGCGCTGGAAAAGTCCAAGCGCTTTGAACCGCCGATGCATATTGAGCAGATTGCGGAGCTGTCCGACCCGTTCCTTTCGCAGGGCAACCAGTACGGCGAAGGGTGGTTCCTGACGGGCGAAATGGCGGAACTGCTGCTGACGGGTGTGCCGAATATCGTGTGCATTCAGCCGTTTGCGTGCCTGCCGAACCATGTGGTGGGCAAGGGGGTTATCAAGCAGCTGAGAAAGAAGTATCCGCAGGCGAATATCTGCGCGGTGGACTTTGACCCCGGCGCGAGTGAGGTAAATCAGCTCAATCGTGTGAAGCTGATGCTTTCCGCTGCGCGGAAAAATTTAGGGCAGGAAGCAAAATAATCGGATAAACACGCGGAAGGAGTATGGGAAAAGCGACCAACTCAATCGCGCGAAAGGGGTCAAGGGGGAAATTCCCCCTTGCAGGGTGCAGGGGCGGCGCCCCTGCTGGGGTTTGGGGCAACGCCCCAACTGTTCCGCGGACGACTGGTATGCCAAACGCGCTCAACAAAGGCGCAGGCAGCGAAGCGTCCCTGCCAGTAACTTCGCGCTCCCGCAGGAGCGCCCCCAAGCTGCTCTTTTGACCAACTCAATATTGTCGCGCCAAATGGGCGCGACCGACCAGCATGGGAGAAGGTTTTCTCTCGATGCTGGTCTTTTTCATTGCAGGAGAAAAACGGAGAGCGTATCCTACCGCAATAGAAAACCCCGGCAGCCATCGGACAAATTGTCCGCATTTGCTGCCGGGGTTGCGCTATGCTGTTGGAAAATGCACTTACGCCTGCTCGAACTGCGAGTTGTACAGCTCGGCGTAGAAGCCGCCTTTTTGCAGCAGTTCTTCGTGCGTGCCGGATTCGATGATGTCGCCGTGGCGCATGACCAGAATCTTGTCCGCGTTCTTGATAGTGGAGAGACGGTGCGCAATGACGAACGAGGTACGTCCCTTCGTCAGCGTGTCCATTGCCTGCTGAATCAGCATTTCTGTGCGTGTATCGACGGAGGACGTCGCTTCGTCGAGAATCAGCATCGGCGCGTTTTCAATCATCGCGCGGGCGATCGTCATCAGCTGCTTCTGTCCGGCGGAGAGGTTCAGTTTGTCGGACAGCAGGGTGTCGTAACCCTCCGGCAGGGTGTGGATGAGGTGGTACAGCCCCGTCGCGCGGGTCACTTGGTCAAGCTGCTCGTCCGTGATGCCCTCCTTGCCGTAGCAGAGGTTGTCGCGGATGCTGCCCTCGAAGAGCCAAGTGTCCTGCAAGACCATGCCGAAGAGGTCGTGCACATGCTCGCGCGTCATCTGCGACAGCGGCACGCCGTCAATGCGAATTTCGCCGCCGCCCAGCGGATAGAACTTCATCAGCAGATTGACCATCGTGGTTTTGCCCGCGCCAGTCGGGCCGACAATGGCGACCTTCTGACCCGGCTGCACATGCTCGGAGAAGTCGTGAATGATGATTTTATCCGGCGTGTAGCCGAAGCAGACGTGGTCGAACGCCACTTCGCCGCGGACGGTTTTCGTCTGCGCGGGCAGGTGGGATTCGTCGGGCATTTCCTTCGCTTCGAGGAACTCAAAGACGCGCTCTGCCGCCGCTGCTGCGGATTGCAGATTCGTCGCTGCCTGCGCCAGTTGGCTTAGGGGCGAGGTGAACAGGCGCACATACATCATGAAGGCGACAATCACGCCGAAGGTAATCGAGCCGTTCATCGCCAGCACCGCGCCGACGACGCACACCGCCACATACGCGAAATTGCCGATGAAGCCCATCAGCGGCATCATCAGGCCGGACATGAACTGACTCTTCCAGTCTGTCTCCTGCATCTTGCCGTTGATGCGGTCGAACGCCTGCTGTTCGCGCTGCTCTGCGCCGAAGAGGCGGACGACATTGTGCCCTGTGTAGATTTCTTCAATATGGCCGTTCAGGTCGCCCAGCCACCGCTGGCGCGCGACGAAGTACTTCTGCGAGCGGCTCATGATGCCAAGCATCAGCCCGAAGCCCAGCATCGACGATACAATCGCCGTCAGCGCCATGATCCAGTTCGTTGAGAGCATCATCACGACACTGCCGATGAACATCGTCACGGCGGAGACAAGGCTCGTCAGGCTGTTCTGCAGCGTCTGCCCGATGGTGTCCACATCGTTGGTGACGCGGGAGAGCACGTCGCCGGTGGAGGTGGACTGGAAGTAGCTGACTGGCAGGCGGTTGATTTTGTGGGATATGCCGTCGCGCAAGCCCCGGTTGACCTTCTGCGTGACGACAGTCATCACCAGCCCCGTCATGAAACTCAGCAGCGCGCCGACGACGTAGAGAATTATCAGCGTGATGCAGATTTTCTGGATGGCGGGCATGTCAATCTCGCCGCGCAGCCCGGCGGTAATCAGGTTGGTGATTTCGCTGATTTTGTTCGGGCCGATCAGGCGGATAATGACGCCCGCCAAGTCGCCCAGAATCGCGATGCAAATGACCGGATAGAAGGGCTTGCAGTGGCGGATGAGCTTCCCCAGTGAACCGCGGAAGTCCTTCGCCTTTTCGCCCGGTACGCCCGGCCCGCGCATTCCGGGATGACCGCCCGGACGGCGTTTCGTTTCACTCATGACGCAAGTTCCTCCTTTGACAGCTGAGAATACGCGATTTCCTGATAGACCTTGCAGCTTTCCATCAGCTCGCGGTGCGTGCCCTTGCCGACAATCGCGCCGTCCTCAATGACGAGGATGCAGTCCGCATCGCGAATCGTGCCGATGCGCTGGGCGACGATGATGTTCGTCGTGCCGCTGGTCTGTTCGCGGAGCGCCTGACGCAATGCATGGTCGGTCTTGTAGTCCAGCGCGGAGAAGGAGTCGTCAAAGACGAGGATTTCCGGGTCGCGCGCCACTGCGCGGGCAATGGACAAACGCTGCTTCTGCCCGCCGGAGAAGTTCGAGCCGCCCTGCGCGACTGTGCCGGAATACCCGACCTCCGGGGATTCGACAAATTCCGCCGCCTGCGCGATGGAAACCGCCTTGCGGATGGCAGCGTCCGACGCGTTGTCCTCGCCGTAGCCGACGTTGCTGCTGACCGTGCCGGCGAACAGGAACGCCTTCTGCGGCACAAAGCCAATCTTGCTGCGCAGGGCGTCCTGCGTATACTTGCGCACATCCACGCCGTCTACCAGCACCTGCCCGCTTGTTGCGTCATACAGGCGCGGAATCAGGTTGATGATGCTGCTCTTGCCGCAGCCAGTTGCGCCGATGAGGGCAACCGTCTGTCCGCAATGTGCGGTGAAGGAAATGTGGTGGATGGTGTCGCCGTCGGCATCGGGATAGCGGAAGGAGACGTCGCGGAACTCGATTTCGCCCTTCATTCCGGGCTTGCCCTGCGTTTCCTTGCCGTCCACAATGCGCGCCTTCGTGTCCAGCACCTCATTGACGCGGCTCGCGGAAACGGTCACGCGCGGCAGCATGACGAAAATCATCACCAGCATCAGGAATGCCATGATGACCTGCATCGCGTACTGCATAAAGACCACCATGTCCGAGAACAGCCCAATGCGCTCTATCATCGCGGCGGGCGACGTGAGCGAAATTGCGCTGATGAGCGCCGCGCCGATCCAGTAGATGCCCAGCGTCAAGCCGTTCATCGCCAGATTCATGCCCGGATTCATGACGGACATGGCGATATTCGCCTGCTGGCTGTTGCGGGTCATTTCCTCGTTTGCCTTGGCGAATTTGCCCTCCTGATAGTTTTCCGCGTTGTAGGCGCGCACGACCTGCAAGCCCGTCAGGTTCTCACGTGTGATGCGGTTCAGGTTGTCCGTCAGCGTCTGCATTTTCTTCATGCGCGGCACGGCGTAGAGCATGATGAACACCAGCAGTACACACACGAACGCAATCACGCCGCCTGTCAGCAGCGACCATTCCCAGCTTTTCGTGCTGATTTTGCCCACGGCAATGAATGCCATAATCGGCGCTTTAATCAGCGACTGCATCCCGAAGGAAAAGAACATCTGCAATTGCGAAATGTCGTTGGTCGTGCGGGTAATCAGGCTGGCTGTGGAGAAACGGTTGATTTCCTCGTTTGAGAAGCCGACCACCTTGCGGTACATTTCGCCGCGCAGCCGAGCGGAGAAGCGTGATGCAATCTGTGCGGTAAAGAATGTCGTGCAGACCGTCAGCAGCATTGACCCCAGCGCGCACAGCAGCATCTTGCCCCCTGCGAGCAGAATATCGCTCATCTGGCTGCCTTCCGTCTGCACCAGACGGGTGATTTCCGACATATAATCAGGCAAGGCCAAGTCAAGCTGCACCTGCCCCACAATCAGCACTACACAGGCGGCGACGAGCAGCCACTCTTTCCACCTGAGGTGTTTCAAAATCCGTAGCATGGGTTTCAATCCCTCCTTTTCCGTTTGCGTCCGCCATCATACCATAGAAAGATGGATTCAGAATGAACTGGCAGAACATTTTTCAAGATTTTTGGTACTTCGCAGGGAAACTGCGCCTTGATGCGTTTATTTAGGTAGGGAAATACCTCCAAAGGAGTTGAGAGCGATGAAGAAACGGTGGATTCTGCTGATTTTGCCCTTGATGATGATGGTAATGCCTGTTGCCACCGCGAACGGCTGGGGCTTGCCCGAGGCCTTGGTGCCGCTTGTGTCGAACACGAATGATTATGACGACTATTATCATTTGGCGGATGATTATGCGCGGAAGGAGAATAGCGCGCGCATCATCATGCAGAGCCGCTATCACAATCAGCTGATTGCGGCGGAAAAGGGCGCAGACGGTTGGGAGGGCGTGATTTATTCGACGACCGCCGTTTATCAGCCGTCGGAGCAGAGCACATCCGGGAAGCCGAAGCTCGCGCGCATCAATAACGGCTTTGAGTTGGCGTATCCGAAGGTGAAAGAACTGTATCGCTTTGAGCGCATCAACAATGACCGGGGCGAAACAGCGTATACGCTGACGTATGCGAAGATGGGCGGCGTGGAGGTGGAGCGGCAGGAATCCTACCGCTATCTGGTAACGCAGGGCGAAGACAGCGCAATGTGGGTGACGGAAGTCACGCTGGAAAACTTCAACATCCACAATATGCCCCGCCGCGGCGTGGGCGACGTGCGGCGGATGCGCGATGTATACAGCAGCATGGCGCTGTACGAGAATTACGACGCTGTGGGCTGGATTGGCGCGCAGAATGTTCCGGGGAAGAAAAGCGGCAAGCAGTCGTACCCGGTCTATGCCGCGCCGAGTACGGAGGCGTCCCGCGCGGCGAAGGGGAAAGCGTCGTTCAGCACGGGGGATGAGTATCGCCTGTATTGCACCGAAGGAGACTGGTCGCTGATTGAATACCGCGTCAGCCTGCGGACAAGCCGCTTTGGCTGGGTAAAGATTGGTCAGCCGACCCAGAGCCAGCGCCTGCATATCCCGATGCTGACGGCGTATGACACCTACCTGACCGACGATCCGCACGTCAGCGAGTACCATCAGGCGGAACTGCCCGCCGGGACGAAGCTGACGATGTGGTATCTGCTGGGCGTGAGCGACGACTGGGCATATGCCTACGTAGAAGCGACGGTGGACGGCAAGCCGATGTGCGGGTTTGTGCCGCGGCGCGACGTGGTGATTGACGATGTGGAACAGCCGGACGAAGCGGCGAAATATGTCGGAAGCTGGTATCTGTATTCCGGTAGCGAAATCGGCTATTTCTATCTCCGGCTGGATGCGGACGGACGCTTCTACTGCTCGGATGACGACGGCGCACAGCCCTACGGCGGAACGTGGTGCGTGGTGCGGAATCCGATGGCTGGGGAGGACAACCTCTGGATTTCGACAGAAAGCATCCTGGCGCTGAATTACAGCGACAGCATGACGATGCGCGTCGGCGTGGACTATATCGTGTCCACAACGGAGGAGGATGGCGAAGGGTTGACCCTGCCGCTGGTGAATCTCGCCTACGGGGAGGGCGGATGCACCTACGTCCCCTATGGCGCGGTGGACAGATACGGCAATTGGGTGGCAACGGCGGACGGAAGCGTGCGCCAAATGACGCTGCCGATTCAATAATGCAAAGGAGCTGCGAACGATGAAGAAACGGTGGATACTGCTGATTTTGTGCTTGACGCTGGCTGTGACACTGCCCGCCGCATCTGCAAACAGCTGGAATCTGAACGGGCAATTGCTGGCGATGGTGGAGCAGACACATGACTACGACGAGTATACCGGCTTGGTGAGCGATTACAACAGAAAAGCCGCCACGACCCACACGATTCTGACCAGTCGCTATCACAATCAGCTGGTCGCGGTGGATGAGGTGAAAGACGGCTGGAAGGACGCCATCTTCTCGACGACCGCGGTCTATCAGCCGTCGGAATTGGACGAGACGGGTTATCCCGAAATCACACGCACGCAGAACGGCTTCGAGCTGGCGTACCCGGATATTGATGAAGTGTACCGTTTTGAGCGCGAAATCGACTATCTGGGACAAACCACCTACATCCTGACCTACGCGCAGATGAATGGCGTGGAGGTGGAGCGGAAAGCATCTTACGGCTATCTGGTGACGCTGGGCGAGGACAGCGCCATGTGGATGACCAAAATCACGCTGGAAGACTTCAACATCCACAACATGCCGAAACGCGGGCCGGATGACGTGCGCCGATTTAACGAGGCGAACAAAGGGCTGCAATACTTTGCCTGTTTGTATCCGGAGGTGGTTTCAGGCCAGAAGAGCGGCAAGAAGTCCTATGCCGTGTATTCCGCGCCGGACACGTCCTCTTACCGCGCGGCGAAGGGGAAAGCATCCGTCAGCACGGGCGACGATTATAAGCTGTACCTCACCGTGGGCGACTGGTCGCTGATTGAGTACCGCGTCAGCCTGCGGACGAGCCGATTCGGCTGGGCGCAGTTGGGCAATCATGGCGACGAGACGACGGACGAAATCGTGCGCGTGCCGATGCTGACAGCGTTTGACACCTATCTGACCGACGACCCGAACGTCAGCGAATATCATCAGGCGGAGCTGCCTGCCGGGACGAAGCTGACGGCACTGTCCCATCCGGACAGGTGGGCGTATATCTACGTTGAAGCGACGGTGGACGGAAAAATCACCCGCGGCTTCGTGCCGCAGCGTGACGTGGTGTTTGATGACGTGGAGCTGCCGGACGAGGAGGCAAAGTTGGTCGGCAGCTGGCAGATGGAGGCGGGCGGCGAGTTCTGGGACAACTATCTCCGGCTGGACGCGGACGGGAAATTCTACGGCTCGGACTGCGACGGCACGCAGCCGTATCACGGCACATGGAGCGTTGTGCAGACACCCGCGGACAGCAACCTCTACTGGAGGGGCGATGTTCCGACAATCGTCTTCCGCTGTGTCAACGGCACGGTGTACCGCTATGGCGTCGGTGTGTCGGAATCCGCTGATTACGAGGTAACAGAGGGTGACTATTGCCGCAGCATGAGCTTCATCACCTGCGAGGGCGGCACGGGGTATGTCTCCTATGGGGTGTATGATGAAGGCGGCAGTGTCATCACGGACGAGAACGGTAAGCTGATTTTGAAGGAACTCGATGTGACGAACGAGCTGAATTGGGGCGAATACTGGGAAGAAGAGGGGAACGGATGAGAAATTCTCAAAAAAAGCGTCAAAAAAGTGTCAAAAGTGATGGAAATCCTGCGCAACCTCTTGCAAAATGGCGGCAAATTGGGTAGAATATGAGGTGGGAAATGATACTCTTTCCAGATTCGCCTGTGCCAGCTGCTTGCGTCTTTTCCCCTCTGGCGTCCGGTCGTTCCACTTAGCGTAGCGCTGCTACGCTGCGTTGCACTCCCGTTAGCCAGAGTGAAAAATTCGCGGCGCATCTTGGCACATTCTTATCTGGAAATAGTATAACCCCGTTTGAACGACTAAAGGAGGTATATTCCAATGGCAGTGAAAGTTGCTATCAATGGCTTTGGCCGTATTGGCCGTCTGGCGTTCCGTCAGATGTTCGGCGCTGAGGGCTACGAGGTGGTCGCGATTAACGACCTGACCTCTCCCGCGATGCTGGCTCACCTGCTCAAGTATGACACCGCTCAGGGTTCCTACTGCGGCAAGATCGGTGAAAACCTGCACACCGTGGAAGCGACCGAAGACTCCATCATCGTGGACGGCAAGGAAATCAAGATCTATGCCGAAAAGAACGCGGCGGATGCTCCGTGGGGCAAGCTGGGCGTGGACGTCGTGCTGGAGTGCACCGGCTTCTACTGCTCCAAGGAAAAGTCCATGGCGCACATCGCGGCTGGCGCGAAGAAGGTCGTCATCTCTGCCCCCGCTGGCAATGACCTGAAGACCATCGTCTACAACGTTAACAACGACACCCTGACCGCGGAAGACCAGATCATCTCTGCTGCTTCCTGCACCACCAACTGCCTCGCGCCCATGGCGAAGGCTCTGAACGACAAGTATCCGATCGTGTCCGGCATCATGACCACCGTTCATGCGTACACCGGCGACCAGATGATTCTGGACGGCCCGCATCGCAAGGGCGACCTGCGTCGTGCCCGCGCTGGCGCGCAGAACATCGTTCCGAACTCCACCGGCGCTGCGAAGGCGATCGGCCTGGTTATCCCGGAACTGAACAAGAAGCTGATCGGCTCTGCTCAGCGCGTCCCGGTCTGCACCGGCTCCACCACCATTCTGGTTGCTGTTGTCAAGGGCAGCGACGTGACCGTTGACTCCGTGAACGCCGCCATGAAGGCGCAGTCCTCCGAGTCCTTCGGCTACAACACCGAGCCGATCGTGTCTTCCGACGTCATCGGCATGCGCTATGGCTCCCTGTTCGACGCTACCCAGACCATGGTCGCGAAGATCGACGACGACACCTATCAGGTGCAGGTCGTGTCTTGGTACGACAACGAGAACTCCTACACCTCTCAGATGGTCCGCACCATCAAGTACTTCGCGGAATTGAACTAATTCAAATCCCGCAGTCCTGCCTTTCTGGTTTAAGAAGGGCAGGAATGTTTTTTATAACAATCGAAAGGCGGAAAAAGGATTATGGCAAAAGAACCAATAGATATGAAGAAAAACTTGCAAAATATTTGGCTCGACATGCACTTCCTGCAGGATATTGCTTGCTCAAAAGAAGAAAACAAACAGTTTCGGCAATTGAAGAAAAATGGTGAAGCGCTTCCCGACGGCATTCGAGAATATCAAGATGTGAACGGAGTTGTAACGGGCGAATTTTTCAGAATTTATGATGCCGGACTTACTGAAAACGAGAGGCTGGAATATACTTTCTATGGTATGCTGCAACAGTTGCGAACGATAAAGAAATGTTGTGTGTTTTTCACCACACTGACGGTTATTTCATTGATTATTGGTTTTTTGTTTTGGGTGGGCGTTTTTGCTTATTAATTCCTGTAAGAACAGAAAACAACGGCGCAACAAAGTCAAATGCACCGGTGTTTTTTATATGTGAATGATGCTTCCATCGCGTTTCCCCGCCGCCCCTTTATTTTGCAGAAGAAGATTCCGAGACAACCCTTGATTTCTGCCTGCCACCTATAAATTACAGAATACAAAATATATTATTGTCACCACACCGGCGCAATTTGCCTCGCTGCCTACAATGACGTTCGTACTGTTTGTGGCCTGCAAAAAACTTGATTTTCAATCGGTTCCTCCGCCGTATTTGCAATTGGAATCGACGGAGGATTCATTCGCCGACAAACCAACCCCTTGGCGCGGCGAAGGCTGCATCTGGCGGCGCTGTTTACAAACGAAAGAATATGGAATATAATTATTTTAATCCTGCTTCGAGCGGGAAATAAGGAAAAGAGGTGCCCATCATGAAGAAGCTCCTATCCCTTCTGTTGGCGCTGACCATGATTCTCCCCCTGGTGGGCTGCGCGGCGTTCGCAGAGAATGCGGATCCCATCATGATTACCGTCATCGCGACCAGCGACGTGCACGGCAAAGTGCTGCCCATCAACTACGCCACTGGCGAGCCTTCTCCGAACGTGGGTCTGTCCATGATCGCTTCCATGATCGAGCAGGTTCGTGCTACGGAAAAGAACGTCATTCTGGTGGATGGCGGCGATACCGTGCAGGGCTCTGCCATGACCTATTACTACTCCTACTTCGCTCCTGAAAAGGACGATCCCATGATGAAGGCTCTGCGCCTGATGGACTACGACATGTGGTGCTTGGGCAATCACGAGTTCAACAACGATCTGCCGATTCTCAAGCGTCAGATTGAGTATGTGATGAGCCCCGACAACGGCGAGGAGCATTCCGTGCCCATGTCCGCCGCCAACTTTGTGGCGAAGGGCACCGAATGGGATTCCTGGATGGGCGTCCCCTACATCGTCAAGGAATTTGAGGGCGTGAAGGTTGGCGTCATCGGCATGGATACGCCCAACATCCCCGCTTGGGAGGTTGAGTCCCACTACGAGGGCATCGACTTCCGCAATCTGGTCCCCACGGTTGAGCACTTCGTGCCGATCCTGCGCGAGCAGGAGGGCTGCGACGTGGTGATTGTCGTGGCGCACTCCGGCGTGGAAGACGCTGTTTCTACCGATGGCAACAACCCCGCGGACTACGAAAACCAGGTTCGCGCAATGATTAACCTGACCACCGGGATTGACGCGGTTGTGTATGGTCACTTCCATAACACCGACTACCGTGAAGACATCCTCAATGCCGAGGGCAAGGTTGTGCCCGTGCTGGCAGGTGGCGCCGGTGAAGGCCTGGGCTTCATGAAGCTCGCCTACGACCCGGCGACCAAGACTGTGACCCCTGTGACGGCTGAAAACGGCTACCGCTTCCTGGCGGATCAGGAAGGCCTGGTGGAAAATCAGAAGGTTGCCATGGCGCTGGCTCCCTACAACGAGGAGCTGCAGGCTTATCTGGATCAGCCTCTGGGCACTGCTACCGGCGCTTTCTCCAATGAGAACATCTCCCTGCAGCCCACCGCGCTGATGGATCTGCTGAACAAGGCGCAGCTGTCTGCGGTTCCTGCACAGCTGTCCATCTGCGCGCCTCTGACCAGCGGCGCCGAGGTTCGCGACCTGATTCCTGCGGGCGACGTTCCGATGCGTTTGCTGTATCAGCTGTACGTGTTTGAAAACTGGCTCTATCGCGTGAACATGACCGGCGAACAGCTGCGGCTGTGGCTGGAGCATGCTACCACCAACTACACCAGTGCGTGGGACCCCGATTACCTTGGCGGTGGCTACTACACCGATGAAATCTACGGTTTGTACTACGAAATCCACTACTATGCGCCTGAAGGAAAGCGCATCCAGAACATGCAGTATCAGGGTCAGCCCGTGGCGCCTGATCAGGTGTTCTCCGTGGTGATGAACAACTACCGCTTCACCGGCGGCGCCGGCTTCATGCAGGCGGCTGGTCTGACTCCTGAGGATTACAGCCTCACGGATATGTACACCGGCGATACGCTGGGCAACGATAACGGTCAGGTGCGTAACATTCTGGCGCAGTACATCCGCGACCAGAAGGAAATCACCCCCACCGTGGAAAGCACTTGGCAGTTCTTCAGAACCAAGGAAGACGCGATCGCTGCCGGCGCGAAGGTTGTGGAATAATACGCTTTCCAAATTCACCCGCGCCATCTGCTTGCGCCTTTTCCCTTCTGACTTTCGGTCGTTCTACTGAGCGTAGCACTGCTGCGCCGCGTTTCACGCCCATTAGCCAGAATAAAAATTCGCTTCACATCTTGGCGCATTCTTATTTGGAAATAGTATTACGCTCCCCGGATTTTCGTGATGAATCAAAAAAACCGCGCCCTGCTCTGGAGCATCTCCGGAGCAGGGCGCTTTTCTATGCAATTATCCAGTTGTGCTCTTTCTAAATTCATCCGTGCCATCTGTCCGTGCTTTTCCATTCTGGCGCGTTCTCATGATGGAAATAGTATCACCGCACGATGTAACGTTCCCGGCTTTCCGTGAGGAAACGTTATTTCTCCCATTCCACCCCGTTCCCCCGCAGCCCCTGCACAAATTCCTCCGGCAGCGGCGCGGTGAACGTCATCCTTTCCCCCGTCCGTGGGTGCGTGAAAGAAAGCGTGTACGCGTGGAGCATCAGCCGGGGGACTTTTGCGCCTTTTCCTGACCCGTAAATCGGGTCGCCGCAGACCGGATGCCCAATGGACTTCATGTGCACGCGGATTTGGTGCGTCCGCCCGGTCAGAATGTGGACGTCCAGCAGCGTCACGTTCCGCCCGCGCGCAAGCACCGTCCAGTCCGTAATCGACGGGCGGCCTTCGGGGTCAATCGCCATTTTCTTGCGGTCTTTCTTGCTCCGCGCGATGGGCTGGTCGATGCGCCCGCTGTCCTCCCGCAGATTCCCTTCAACCAGCGCGCGGTAGTGCTTCTCCATCTGCCGCTCCTGCAACTGGCGGCTGAGGGCGAGTTGGCTCTGGTCGTTCTTCGCCACGAGCAGCAGACCACTGGTGTCCTTGTCCAGCCGGTGAACGATGCCGGGGCGCAGTTCGCCGCCGATGCCGCTTAAGTGGTCAAGGTGGTGCAGGAGCGCATTGACGAGCGTGCCGTCCTCATTGCCGGCGGCGGGGTGAACGACCATGCCGCAGGGCTTCAGGACGACGGCGAGGTCGTCATCCTGATAGAGAATTGTGAGCGGAATTTCCTGCGCGACGGGAACAGCGGGCTTTGGCGCGGGAATCATCAGGATGACAGTTTGCCCCGGTTTCGCCTTTGCGCCGGATTTCGTCTCGACTTTCCCGTCCACTGTGACGTTTCCGTCTGCCATCAGCGCCGCCACCCGCGAGCGAGTCAGCCCAGCGGCTTCGGACAGGGCAACATCCAGCCGCCGCCCGTCGCCGGGGATGGAGATAGTGCGCGATTCGAGTGCGTCAGGCATCATTTGCGTCATGATTGATTTTCCTCCAATCTTCCGTGCGGAACACGATGCAGTACGCCATCAGCACCGTGCCGACGACGAGCGCAGCGTCCGCAATATTGAACACTGCGAAGGGGAACAGGGTGATATCCAGCATATCGACGACATAGCCCAGCGCCAAGCGGTCGTAGGCGTTGCCAAGCGCGCCGCCGATCATCAGCGCCGCCGCGGTTCTGCTCCATCCGCTGAGCTGATAGCGGCGGAGGACGAGCCATCCGGCGATAACCGCGATGACGGACACCACGCCCAGCATCCACGACTGTCCGCTGAACAGGCTGAACGCCATGCCTGTGTTTTCGGCATAAATCCAGCGGAGAACGCCGGGAATGAGGGTGCGCTCATCCGGCAGCGCGACGGCGAGGGCTTTGGTGAAGCGGTCAAGCGCGAGGATCAGGAGGATGAGCAGGAGAGGCAGCAGCCTTTGGGAAACGGGTTTGCGCATGGTGATGATAGCCCTTTCTGGTGATGATGATTTGGGAAGCGGCGGAATCAGGTCGCGCCCATTGACGCGACAATGTGGAAATGGCAGATAGAGCAGCTTGGGGCGCTTCTGCGGAAGCGCGAAGTTACGGGCGGGGACGCTTTAGCTGCCGCTGCCCTTGCCTTCCACGAGGTTCAGCAGCTGGGTCAGGAAATCCCCGATAATCGGCAGATTCCTTTGCACCAGTCCTTGCAGCAGCCACACCACCAGCGCGCCCAGAAGCGTAAACCCAACCGCTGTCCCTAATCCTCTTGCAATTCCGCCTACAAACTGCATCAGAAGACGCTTCTTCCAGTTCTTCTCATATGCAACAAATTCACTGAGCCGCAGCTGCTCCATCCGCAGCAATTGCTCCTCCATCTTGTTCGCCATCCAGACCGCCCATTCCTTCATTCTCGCACCTCTTTTTTGCGGTTTTCATTTTCTGATAGAATCGCATGATCATGCAGGGGATTTCGCCTCGGCGGAGGTGACAAAGGGGCTTTCTGCTTGCTCCCTTCGGCACTTTAAGCTATAGTGGTGATAATCAGAAGTTTTTGATAGGGGGGTGGTTCGATGTTGTTCGGAAAAGTATCTGATCTCCCTGCAAAGCAGAGCTGCCCTTTGTTTTTGCTGGTCAGCATTCCCCCGAATTGGGCAAACGATGCAAGGACCAGAAAAAAGGTGGACAAAAAACAAAAAAACACGCGAAAAACGCTTGACATAGCCTATTAGTTATGCTAAACTAACGCTTGCGAATCGCCGGATTAGTTGGAATAAACTATCCGCGAAAGGACTGACACAAGGAGGTCATGGAACATGATGCCGTTGGGCATGGTGGAAATTGGCGAGTCTGGCGTGATTGGCAAAATCACCGGACAGGATGAGGTGCGTCAGCATCTGGCGGAGCTGGGCTTCGTGATGGGCGAAAGAGTGACGGTCGTCAGCAAAATGGGCGGCAATCTGATTTGCGCTGTCAAGGATAGCCGTGTTGCGTTGAGCCAATCCATGGCTATGCGTGTGCTGGTGAACTGAGGAAAAGGAGGCAGAAGGCATGAAAACCCTGAAGGATGTCAAGGTCGGGGAAACCGCGGTGGTTGTCCGCCTGCATGGTGAAGGTGCCGTCAAGCGCCGCATCATGGACATGGGACTGACCCGCGGGACGGAAGTCCATGTGCGCAAGGTTGCGCCGCTGGGCGATCCGATGGAGCTGACCGTGCGCGGCTATGAGCTGAGCGTGCGCAAGGCGGATGCGGAAATGATCGAGGTTCAGTAATTCTGTTTCCCTTACGATAAAACCTGATTTCGCGTCGTTCCAAGCCTTCCACGCGCATACAGTATGGAAGCGCGCTCAACGCAATCGCGCGAAAGGGTCAAGGGGCAATGCCCCTTGCGGAGTCCAGAGGCGGAGCCTCTGGTGAGGTTAGTTAAGACAAATTCGCATAAGGAGGCGCCGAAAATGGCGATTACGATTGCGCTCGCAGGCAACCCGAACTGCGGCAAAACGACCATGTTCAACGCGCTGACGGGTTCTCGTCAGTTCGTCGGAAACTGGCCGGGTGTTACGGTTGAAAAGAAGGAAGGCAAGCTCAAGGGCAATGACGATGTGGTCATTCAGGACTTGCCCGGCATTTACTCCCTGTCTCCCTACACGCTGGAGGAAGTCGTCGCCCGTAACTACCTGGTGAACGACAAGCCTGATGCCATCCTGAATATTGTGGACTCCACCTCCATCGAACGCAACCTTTACCTGACCACGCAGCTGCTTGAACTCGGCACGCCGATGGTCATCGCGATGAACATGATCGATGTGTCCCGCAAAAACGGCGACAAGATCGACATGAAGAAGCTGAGCGCAGCGCTGGGTGTGGAAATCGTCGAGACTTCCGCGCTGAAGGGCGAAGGCAGCGTGAAGGCGGCTGAAAAGGCTGCCGCTGCTGCCAAGAACCGCACGACGGGCGAACATCCGCACGTATTCACCGGCTCGGTGGAACACGCGCTGGCGCATATTGAAGACCTCATCGGCGGCAAGGTTGAACCGCGCTTCCTGCGCTGGTACGCCGTGAAGCTGTTCGAGCGCGACGAGAAGGTTGTTGCGGAACTGAAGCTGTCTGAAGATGTCAAGAAGGGCATTGAGGAAGCCGTCTCCTCCTGCGAAAAGGAAATGGATGACGACGCCGAGTCCATCATCACCAATCAGCGTTACGCCTACATCAACACCTTGATGCAGAACGCGGTGAAGAAGGGCAAGGCAAAGGGCAGCCTGAGCGTTTCGGACAAGATTGACCGCGTGGTGACCAACCGCGTGCTGGCGCTGCCGATTTTCGCGCTTATCATGTTCCTTGTGTATTACATTTCCGTGACGACAATTGGTAGCCTGCTGACGGACTGGACGAATGATGTGTTCGTTGCGGAAATCGTGCAGGGCAACCTTCAGACGTGGTTGGACGGTGTTGGCTGCGCGGGCTGGCTGAGCGGTCTGATTGTTGATGGTATCGTCGGCGGCTGCGGCGCGGTGCTGGGCTTCGTGCCGCAGATGCTGGTGCTGTTCCTCCTGCTGGCTATCCTTGAAGACGTCGGCTACATGGCTCGTATCGCCTTCATCATGGACCGTATCTTCCGCAAGTTCGGCCTGTCTGGCAAGAGCTTCATCCCGATGCTGATTGGTTCTGGCTGCGGCGTTCCCGGTATCATGGCTTCTCGTACCATCGAGAGCGACCGTGACCGCAAGATGACCATCATGACCACGACCTTCATCCCCTGCGGCGCGAAGATGCCGATTATCGGTCTGATTGCCGCGGCGGTCTTCGGCGGCAGCGCGTGGATTGCGACGTCCGCATACTTCATCGGCGTGGCGGCGATTGTTATCTCCGGCATCATGCTGAAGAAGACGAAGATGTTCGCGGGCGACCCGGCTCCCTTCGTCATGGAGCTGCCGGCGTATCACTTCCCGTCTGGCCGCAACGTGTTCCACAGCGTGTGGGAGCGCGGCTGGAGCTTCATCAAGCGCGCTGGCACGGTCATCCTCCTGTCCTCTATCGTGATTTGGTTTACGAAGACCTACGGCTGGGCGCCCGCGGCGGACGTGCAGCTTGAAGCGCAGCAGACCTACCAGACGGAACTGGCTGATTACAACGCGAAGGCGGAAGCTGGAACGCTGGAAGAAGACGAGGAAGAACCGCAACTTGCGCCCGAAATGGATCGCGCGGCTGGCTCTTGGGGCGCTGTGGCGGATATGGACAACTCCATCCTTGGCAAGATCGGCAACCCGGTCAGCGTGGTGTTCAAGCCGCTGGGCTTCGGCAATATGCCGTCCACGGTCGCTACGGTCATGGGTCTGGTTGCGAAGGAAGAAGTCGTTAGCGTTCTGGGCGTGCTGTATGGCGCGGATGACGCGGCGGACGTTGTTGACGACGAGGACATGACCGAGGAAGAGAAGGCGGAAGCCCTCAGCCCGATTGCGACGGCGTTTAACGAGTCCTCCAACGGTCACGGCCGTCTGGCGGCGTATGCCTTCATGATTTTCAACCTCCTGTGCGCTCCCTGCTTCGCGGCCATCGGCGCGATGAAGCGTGAGTTCAACAATGCCAAGTGGACGCTGGCTGCGGTTGGCTATCAGTGCGCGTTCGCGTACATCATCGCCCTGATTGTCTATCAGCTCGGTCTGCTCTTCAGCGGCGCTGGCTTCACCGTTGCGACGGCGATTGCCATCCTGCTGCTGGCTGGCCTGGTGTATCTGGTCGTTCGTAAGAATCCTTACAACGACAACCACCTCACCCAGAAGGTTTCTGCCTGATTTTCCATCGGGCTTAACCGAGGAAAGCGCCGCTGCATCCGGTGCTTTCTGAAACCCCTCTTGTGAACGCCGGAGGGCTGGCGCGGGTTCTGCATCATCCGCGCTTTCCCTCCGGCATATGTTCTATCGCGCAAAAGCGGTTTTCCTCCATCCGCACAGGCGCAGAAAGGAACGAATCATGGCAACGTGGATTGTTGGCGGTGTACTTCTGGTGATTGTTGGCGCAATCATTTGGAAGATGATCAAGGACAAGAAAAGCGGCAATTCTGCTTGCAGCTGCGGCGGCGACTGCGGCAAATGCAAGGGCTGCCACTGATTTTTCTCAAAACTTGTCAGACAAAAGCGCGCTTCCCGGAAACTTCGGGAGGCGCGTTTTTGATAGGTGGATGTGTTCCGCTGTTCTTTTCCTGTCGCCATCCTATGCAGCGCGCGGCGGATGTGGTATAATACTATTTCCAAATTCACCTGCGCCATCTGCTTGCGCCTTTTCCGTTCTGGCGTCCGCTCATTCTACTTAGCGCAGCGCTGCTACGCTGCGTTTCATTCACGTTAGCCAGAATGAAAAATTCGCGGCGCATCTTGGCGCATTCTTATCTGGAAATAGTATAATCAGCATGGAAGCATCACAAAACCCGATGAATCACGTCTCGAAATCCACAAAATCCATTTATGTGCTGATAAGGAGGACACCCCCTCATGAGCAACGCTCTTACCGCCCGCCGTTCCATTCGCAAGTTCCAGCCAACGCCCGTGTCGCCCGACACCATCCGCGCTATCGTCGCCGTCGCCGCGTATGCGCCCAGCTGGAAGAACTCCCAGACCACCCGCTATACCCTGCTGACCAAGCGCGAGGAAATTGACCGCGTAGCGGACGAATGCACGATGGGCTTTCAAAAGAACATCGATACCCTGCACGGCGCGCCCGCGCTGGTTGTCCTCACGACCGTGAACGGCCGCAGCGGCTACGAACGCGACGGCTCGTTTAGCACCAGCAAAGGGACGCACTGGCAGTCCTTCGATGCGGGTCTGGCGGCGGAAGCTTTCTGCGTCGCCGCGCATGAAGCGGGGCTTGGCACGGTCATCCTCGGCATTTATGACGAAGGGAAGGTCAAGGCCGTGCTGAATCTGCCGGAAACGGAGAGCGTGTCGGCGCTGATTCCGATTGGCGTGCCTGCGGAATCACCTGCCGCCCCCAAGCGCAAGGATGTTTCGGAACTTCTGCGCATTCGATAACCGTTTGACAAAAATCAGCCAATTCTCGCTTGTACTCAACTGCCCGTTGTGCTATGATAAAGGAAATGAATGACCCGCCTGGGGTCACAGGGAAAGGAGTTCCCCATGATGAATCTGAACGAAACTGCGGCGCGTCACGGCTTTTGCGTTGACCGCGTGCGCGAAAGCGAAGAGCTGCACGGGCAGATGGTGGAAATGCACCACAAAAAGACCGGCGCACAGCTGGTTTGGGTGGATAACGGCGAGGTGAACAAGACGTTCTGCGTCGCGTTTAAGACCCTGCCGGAGGATTCGACCGGTGTATTCCACATTCTGGAACATTCTGTCCTCTGCGGCAGTGCCAAGTATCCCGTCCGTGAACCGTTCGTCGAGCTGATGAAGAGCAGCATGGCGACGTTCCTGAACGCGATGACTTTCCCTGACAAGACGATTTACCCCGTCTCCAGCCGCAACGAGCAGGACTTCCTGAACCTGACGGAAGTGTATCTGGACGCGGTGTTCGCGCCGCGCATCCTGCAAGACCCGAACATCTTCTATCAGGAAGGATGGCACATCGAGCTGGACGAAAACGGCGCGCCGCTGTACAAGGGCGTTGTGTTCAACGAGATGAAGGGCGCCATGAGCGATGTGGACGAGCAGATTTACCAGAAGACGCTGGATGTCCTCTTCCCGGACAACTGCTACGGCTGGAATTCCGGCGGCGACCCGAAGCACATCCCCGACCTGACCTACGAGCAGTTCCTGCGCATGTACCGCCGCTATTATCATCCGTCGAACGCGCGCATTTTCCTTGATGGCGCGATTCCGCTGGACAAGGTGCTGACGCTGGCGGAGGAGTACCTGAGCCGCTTCGACCGGCTGGACGAGAAGCACGAAATTCCCATGCAGAAGCCCTTCGCCGCTGAAGCGGAACAGGCGTATGAAATCGGCGCCGAGGAGGATACTGCCGACAAGACCATGCTGACGCTGGCGAAGATTGTCGCGCCGTGGTCGGATACGGTGCGCGTCACGGCGACGGAAATCCTCTTTGATGTGCTGACGGGCAGCAACGACGCGCCGCTGAAGAAGGCGCTGCTGGCGACGGGCAAGTGTCAGGATGTAGGCATGTCTCTGGACAACGCGATGGCGCAGCCGTACATGATGCTGACCCTGCGCAACATTGCCGATGGCAGTGAGCAGGAACTGCGTCAGATGATCCGCGATACCGTGCAGCAGCTGGTCAAAACCGGGCTGGACAAGCACGCGCTGACTGCCTCCATCAACAGCAGCGAGTTTTCCGCCCGCCAGCCGGGCGAACCGTCGGGGCTGCTCCGCTGCATCCATGCGCTTGACGCGTGGCTTTACGGCGGCGACCCGATGCAGCCGCTCCTGTCCGAAGAGCGTTATCAGAAGCTGCGGGAAATGGCGGCAGGCGACGGCTTTGACCGCCTGATGGCTGAACTTCTGCTGGATGAAAGCACGATGAGCATCATCCGCACCGTGCCGTCCCACACGCAGGGCGACGAACTCCGCGCGGAGGAAACGGAGCGACTGCAGGCGATTCAGGCCGCGTGGACGGACGCGGACAAGGAAGCTCTGCGCGTGCAGAACGAGAAGCTGACCGCGTGGCAGCAGACCCCCGACACCGCCGAGCAGCTGGCAACGCTGCCCGTGCTGTCCTTGAGCGAAATCAGCGCAGACCCGCTGCTGATTCCCGCGGCGGAAGCGCAGTGCGGCGCGGCGAAGGTCATCACGCATGATTGGCCCATGAACGGCATCACCATCATGCACTGGTATATCTCCCTGACCGATTTCACCCTGGATGAACTCAAACGCCTGTCGATACTGCCCGAACTGCTGGGCAAGCTGCCGACGAAGCGTCACGATTCGCTATCCCTCTTCCAAGCCATCAAGCGCGATATCGGCAAGCTGACGTTCCAGTTGCGCGTCATGTCCCGCTGTGCGGAAATGGCGACGCCCGTGCTGGACGTGAGCTGCTCCGTGCTGGATGCGAACGTGGACAAGGCAGCCGCGCTCGTGCGGGAAATTCTGACCGAAACGTGCTTTGACGACAGGGCGCGTGTGCAGACGCTGATTCTTCAGTTGAGCGAGATGGCGAAGCAAAAGGTCATCAGCGACGGCCACAGGATGGCAATGTACGCCGCATCGGCGACGATGAGCGCGGCCTCGGCAGCGCGGGAAGCCTTGAACGGTCTGAGTGCCTGCATGGTGCAGAAGGCGCTGGCGGAGAATTTCGACGCACAGTACCCGGATTTCCTTGCCCTCTGCGAGCGGTTCAGCAAGGACAGCGCGGTGCAGTCCCGCGTCACGTTCAGCCTGTCCACGAATAAGGCGCTTGCCCCCGCCGCGATTCTCTCCGCCTACCCGGTCGGCACGCCCATCCCGGATGCCGCGCCGTATGTCAGCGACCTGCCTGCCAAGTGCGCCTACCGCATCCCGGCGCAGATCAGCTTTGCGTCGCTGGGCTATGATTACCGCCGTGCGGGCAAGGTGTACAGCGGTATTGCGCGCGTGATGAGCAACATCCTGTCCCTAAGCTACCTGTGGAACGAAGTCCGCGTGCAGGGTGGCGCATACGGCGCAGGGCTGAACACCAGCGAGACGGGGCGCATGGTCACTTACTCCTACCGCGACCCCTCCCCGGCGCGTACGCTGGGCATTGACCGCAGCATGTCGAAGGGTCTGCGCGACTTCGTGGCGGGCGACGAACGGATTGACAAGTACATCATTTCCACCGTCGGTGAAAGCGAACCGCCGCTGGGTTCGGAGAACCAGATTCTTGTCAGCGACGAAAATCTGCTGTGCGGCATCACGCCGGAGGATCTCTGCCGCGAGCGCGCGGAAATGCTCTTTGCCACCAAGGACGCGCTGCTCAAGTGGTGCGGCGTGCTTGACCAGATGGCAAAGGACGGCGGCGTGTGCGTCGTCGGACATGACGGCGCGATTGCCGCTTGCGAGAAGGAAGATTTGACGGTTCTGTAAGGGATATAACGTAAAAAGACCCGCTGTTCACCCCCAATGCAGGGATGGGCAGCGGGTTCTCGTATGCTATACTATTTTCACTTTCCCCATTCCACCCGAATCTCAAACGGCATCTGCGCATCCGTCGCTTCATCGTTGTCCCACACGTGCACCTGATAGCTTTCCGGCGCGCCCAGCACGACGAAGTACAGATACTGCGTCTCCTCCGGAATATCGAAGGACACAGCGCCCTCATCTTCGGCGCAAACGTCGCTGTACACGCGCGTGCCGTCCGTCAAGTATGCCACGAAACCGTAGCGCCAGCCCGGTTCGGCATCCACCGCGTTGTAAATGCGTGTGTGACCCGTCAGGTTCTCCTGGATGGCTTCGTCCCCGGTATAGTACAGACCGGGGTCATCCGCCGCCAGCGCTGAGCCGGGCTGCAAGCCGCGGAACGACACCGTCACCTGACTTGCGTCTTGATGGTCAAGCGGAATCACGCTGAAGCCGTTCGCCTCCGGGCAGGATGCATAGGCGATTCGCTGCCAGCCATCCCCGACATCGTACAGCGTTGCGTCGTAGCGCCCCTGCCACGCTGTGCTGTATGGTGCAGCCGCCGCAAAGTCGAACGTGACGGCGAGGGTGGCATAGCGGTACAGCGCGTCGTAGAAGGCGTTCAGGTCGTTGTCAAGGTACAGGCGCATGAACGTCTGATACGCATCCTCCGGATAGGCGCTTTCCCGCCAAATCCGACTGTACGCATCCAAGCCGTACTGCTCGGTCAGCGCGTAGAACCACCAGTAGTTCTGATAGCGGGTGTACTCGTTTTCCAGCGCACGATGATACTGCTGAAACCACGTTTCCATTTCGTAATCGGTGAACATTTCTTCCGGATAACTCTGCCAAGACTGCCACTGTGCGCCGATTTCCCACAGCGCATTGCCCGCGTTCTCCGCGTAGCCGTAGCGAAATCCGGCGTGGCTGTCGTCCGGCGCACCGATTTCGAGCGCCTGACAGTACGTCAGATACTGGAAGCAATGCCCGATTTCGTGCGCAATCACTGACCCGGCAGGCTGGCAGGCCGCGGGCGAAATCCATAACGCGCCGATGCGGTTGTCGTACCCCGACCCCGTCGCGACCCAATCCGTCGTATACAGCAGATAGATTTGCAGCTTGTTGCCGCCGGGCAGGGGGTCATCCGCCATGTGCAGGCGTTCCACGTTTTCGGCATAGAACAGCTCCGCCTTTTCCAGCAAATCCGCTGTATCCACCCGCATGTCGGGTGCGGCATTCAGTGGATTCTCGCCGAACCCCGCCTCCCAGAACAGCAGGAAATGCTCGCTTTCAGCGCTCCGGGCAAAGCTCCAGCGGCTTTCAGAATCGTCGTAGTCCATCGCCGCGTTTTCCTGCGGCTGATAGAAGCCCGGATGCGCCGTCTCCGCCAGCGCTGGCACGGTCATTATCAGCAGAATCAACGCCAGCGCCGGCAATCGCCTGAATTTCATATCCTTATTCAAACCATCCCTTCGGCAGCACATCCCGCTGATGCAGCAGCATGTCGTCGAAGAGCTTCTGCCCGTCCTCCAGCGTCACGCCGCCCAATTGCGGGTCGTTCATGAACGTGGAGAAACCCAGCTTGCGGTCGCAGTGCAGCGCAGCCTGCAAGGTGTTTTCCTGATTGTAGACGTGGCGCGCCACCAGCGGCAGGATGTTCGCCGGCATGTCGCCCGCGCAGATCGGGTCGATGCGCCCGCGCGAGAACAGCGCGTTTGTCTCCACCACCGCACCAATCGGCAGGTTCGGAATCTGCCCCTGATTCGGCACGTTCACGTTGCTGACCATGTTCCCCAGCCCCAGCAGCGCCTTGAGCAGCAAATGCCCTTCCTCACCAGACGGCGTGAGGTCAAGCGGCTCTTTTCCGCTGAGCAGGTCGTCCGAGCGCTGCATCCGCTTCTTCAGGTCGTCCTCGCGCCAAGACACGGGCGTCAGGTCGAATTTCCACTGGTGCGCCGTCTCCGGATTGTGCAGATACCACTGCGGCAGGAACTCCACCAGATGGCGGTCGCCCGCCGCCGCAATCGCCCCATAGCGCTGGAACAGGTCGAACTTAACCTTGTGCGCGCACGCGAAATGGCTGTTCATCCAGTTGTCCGACCCCAGCTGAATGCCTTCGGGATGCTCCTCCACAAAGCGGGCGTACAGCGGCATCAAGTCCATGCCCTGATAGCTGGCAGAGGTAATCCAAGTGAAGTGGTTGATGCCGGTGACAGTGGTGTACAAGTTCTGCCGCTTTACGCCGGGAATGTGCTCCTGCTTATCCAGCATCGCGCACAGCACCTTCTGCGTGCCGAACACCTCGTGGCAGCAGCCAAACGCCTTTACCTGCGGGAATACCTCGTACAGCGTCCGCACGCAAAGCGTCATCGGGTTCGTATAGTTGATGACGAACGCATTCGGCGCGAAGTCGCGAATCGCTTCGGCAATCTCGACGAACATCGGAATCGTGCGCATTGCCCGCATGAAGCCGCCCGCGCCCACCGTGTCGCCCACGGACTGATACACGCCGACGCGCTCCGGCAGATGCACATCGCTGCGCATGTGTTCAAACGTTCCCGGCAGAATGCTGATGACGACGAAATCCGCGCCCGTGAGCGCCTCCTGCAAGGAACTGCTGACTTCAAACGCCCACTTGGATGCCGCGTCGGGATGCGCCGCCAGCATCGTGCCGATTTTCTGATTGCGCTCCGCCGCCTCGCGGTCAATGTCGTAAAGCCGTACCGTGCCGCTGATTTGCCCGTCGGAAATAATGTCGCGCATGAAACCCCATGCCCATCCGCGCGAGCCGCCGCCGATGTAAGCCACCGTCAAGCCTGTCACCTTGCTGCCTTGATGCGTATACATTGCACTTTTCCTCCTTGATGGCTGGTTTTCAGCCTGTATCGACATGATAGCACAGATGCGCGGGTTTTGCAATGCGCGAAAAAGATTCATATTTTCCATTAGTAGGCATTTATCTGCTGCAAAAACAGCTTTCCCTTTCAGGAAAGCTGCTATCATTTTATGCCTTAGTCCTGTCCAAGTAATTCTGTCGATTCATCTTCGAGAATCTCGCCCAAAGGCATTCTCTGAATGCGGCATTGCGCCAGCGCTTCCTGCGGCGTGGCGTATTCGCCAATCAGCGCATACGCCGAATCGCGCTTCACGCCCATCAGGCAATACTGTATTTGCCGGGTGATACATCGAATCCGTCTGAAAACGATATTCCTGCCCTCGCCAGCAAAAATCCAAGCCGAACCAATGCCCGTCGGATGGCGACCATTCCCCGGTGTATTGGGAGAGAAACTGCTCACGGGTCATTTGATTCGACCTCCTCCGTCACACCCGCCAAAATCCACTGAATCGTCTCATCATCCAGCAGCAGATACTGCGGTGTAACCCGCGGCTGCCACTCCGGGACGCACGCCGCCAGTGCGTCCGCGTGGTGGATGGCCAAGGTGTAGCGTTCTCCATTCACGCCGGGGAAGCCCGCTTTTCCATCCGCGCTTTCCGAGTGCTGCGACCAAAGCTGTGTCAGCACCGCTTCCCATGCGTAATATGCTTCCATCTCTGGCGACGCTGTCGGAATCGCCGCATCCTCATCCTCCTGCCGCCACAGCACCTGATACTCCTCCGGCGTACCCTGCCGAATCTCCGCCGTCGTCGTCTGCCAGCCGGAATCGAGCGTGAAGCCGGTGTTTTGCATAGGCGTGCTTGCCGTCTGCGGCACGATATGCTTTTCGGCATAGAGATAGAGGATTTCGGCGCGGCTTCCGTCAGCTGCCGTCTCCGTCACCTGCTGCTGCTTGACGTAGAGTGGGGTCATGCTTTCGTGATAGTCGAACGATGTGACAAGTCTGCCGTCCGCCAGCTGGGCCAGCTGAATCCCGTACTCGCTCGTCGGAATCGGGCGCGTTTCGTTCATCAGCCAATCGAAGCAGTATAGATTTGCCAGCCCAAGGATGCACACAATCAGCGCACCCAGCAGGATATTGCGGAGGGTGCGGCGGCGCTTCTGCTTCCGCAGCGTCTGGGCGGCGGCGTCGAACGCGGCGCGCGAATCCAACTCGCTTTTCTTTCCGGCGGGCAGGTCAGCTTTGAGCTGATTCATGTATGCGGCACATTGCGCGCACGTCTGCACATGCGCCGACACCATGTGCTTGCTCCCGTCGCTGGCGACATCATCCAGCACCAGCGGCATCAGGTCGCGGACGATTTCACATTCCTGCTTCATTCCTTGCATTCTCCTTTCATCGCGTCCAGTAGCATCAGCTTCGCCCGGTACGCCGTTACGCGCGCCCAGCTTTCGGATTTCCCGAACAGCGCCGCAATCTCCTTGCTGGACAATTCGCAGAAGGTTTTCAGCGTGAACACCTCGCGATACGGTTCCGGCAGACGGTGGAGAGCTTGATGCGCACTCAGGGCGAGACTGTGTTCCGCGACCATCTCCGTGAAATCCGGGACGGACTGCTCCGGCACGTTGTCGAGGGGCAGCGGCGACCGCCTGCGCATGATGCGCAGAAACTGATTCCGTGCAATCGCGCAGAGCCATGTGCCGATTTCGCTTTTTCCCTTGTACTGCTTCCGGTTCTTTACCGCCTGATAGAACGTTTCCTGCGTGAGTTCCTCCGCAAGGTCACGATCGCGGCACAGGCGGATCAGGTAGCCGTACACCATGTCCCGGTACTGCTGATATGCTTCTTCTGCGTCAAGCATTTCCAGCACCTCCCTTCATGAAGTTAGTCGCGCGGGGAGACGAAACGTTACACGGAAATGCAAAAAAACATCCGAACCATGCTCCAAGAGCCAGCGGTTCGGATGTTTTTGCTGTATGGTGCGGGAAACAGGACTTGAACCTGCATGAAGTTAGCCCTCACTAGAACCTGAATCTAGCGCGTCTGCCAATTCCGCCATTCCCGCATTTGGTCAGCGTCAAAAACTCTGACAGTATTTATATTCGACGTATTTTGCAATTTTCCTGCTTGCTTTTCAAAAAAAATTTATTTTTTTGCGGATTTTTTCGGGAATCTGATTTTCGCATAGATTTGTGCTTATCATGCAGGGGTTTCGCCTCTGCGGAGGCGACCAAAGGGCGATGAAAACAGGCGAAGTCTGCGATCGCCCTTTGGAAACCTTCGGCGCCGCCACTTTTGGGGTTATTTGCGGTTGAATTATGCCGTAGCTTGAAAAGACGAAAGGAAAGCTAACTACATAAATAATAGTTTCGATAAAAAACAAGCAACATGGGTGGCGGGCGAAGGGGTCAAGGGGGCGACCGCAGACATTCGTCTGTTTTCATTGCCCCCTTGTCGCGTCCGCAGACGCGAAACTCTCTGCATGACAAAGCAATGTTTATGTGGAAATCACGCGAAACACGAAAAAAAATCCCCCGCTGCCAATCCAGACAGCGGGGGCAAATCTCTTAGATGCAGTGATATTCTTTGAGCAGCTTCTCGATGTCCGTGCCGGAAATCTTCTTCAGCACTTCCTTCAGCGCCAAGCGCTCCATCAGCGGCAGATCCAAGTCGGTAATCTTCTTGCCGTCGCGCAGCTGCACCGTCGCGTTCAGCAGGTCGCGAATGTCGTAGGTGCTGCCCCAGACCTCCGGAACGCCGCGGTCAACGTTCAGCAGCGTGTACACGGCAACCATCGCGGTACGCATGGAGTACTCCGTGGTGAAGATGGTGTCACGCGGCACCTCTGCGAACTGACCGAGGAACGCGAAGTTCACAGCCCCTTCCGGCACAACGTCCGGACGGTCGCCCGCGGCGCGCGGCATGAAGAACGCCGTGATGTAGGGCATCATGACCGGCACCGTATTCGCGCTGTGCTCCGCCAGTTCCTCGATTTCGCTTTCGGGCACGCCCATGTGGTACAGCCACTCCATGCAGATTTCCTTGCCGGTGCAGTCACGCATGGGCTTCTTTACATAGTCGCCGGGCTTGTCGGAGAACAGACCGTACACCCACACGCACAGCTGATTCTTCGGCTGATCGCGGAACTGCTGCTGACGGTTCAGCGTCCAGGACATCAGCCAGCTGGAGTCCTTCACGGTCACGATGCCGCCGGTGACGGTATGGCCGGAGAAGGGGTCGCGCTTGCAGATCTTCTGGATATACTGCGGAATCTTGTCGTCCAGCGTGGTGACGGTCGCGCTCATCCAGTTGCTCTGCTCCGGATCGTAGCAGAACTTTTCCGGACGGCCGAACGAAGCGTCCTGCGCGGCAATCTTCTTCCACAAATCCCAGCCGTTGCCGGGCTTCAGCTCCGGGTCAAAGGGCGCGGGAGTGTTCTGGCTGCCGTAGGTGCTGCTTTCGACGCAGCCGCCGTTGGTGATGAACAGCAGGTCGTTTTCGGTCAGGTCGATCACGTCGGTCTGCCCATCATGCTCCACGGTGATGGAGGAGGCCTGCTTGCGCGTCGCGGTAACGTCGAAGCGGACATCCGTCACCTTCGTGGCGTAGTGGAACTGCACGCCATGTTCCTTCAAGTACTTCTCCATCGGCAGGATGATGGATTCATACTGGTTATAGCGGGTGAAGCGCAATGCCTTGAAGTCCGGCAGACCGCCGATGTGGTGGATGAAGCGTTTGATGTAGAGCTTCATTTCCAGCGCACTGTGCCAGTTCTCGAAGGCGAACATCGTGCGCCAGTACATCCAGAAGTTGGAAGAGAACACCTCGTCGTCGAAAACATCGGTGATACGCTTGTCATACAGCTGCTCATCCGGCGTGAAGAAAAGGTGCATGATTTCCATCGCGCCCTTGTCGGAGATGGCGAACTTGCCGTCCGTGTGGGCATCCTGCCCCTGTTTTTCGGTCGCGCGGCACAGGGAGAAGTTCGGGTCTTCCTTGTTCAGCCAGTAATACTCGTCCAGCACGCTTGCGCCTTCGGTCTCAATGGACGGGATGGAGCGGAGCAAATCCCACATGACCTCGAAGTGGTTGTCCATTTCGCGGCCGCCGCGCATCATGTAGCCGACATCATACTTCCGGCCATCGCACGCGCCGCCGGACACCGGGTCTTTCTCGAAAATGTGGATGTGCTCGCCCTTCATCTGACCGTCGCGCACCAGATAGCACGCCGCCGTCAGGGATGCCAGACCTGCGCCGACAATATAGGCGCTCTTGTGGTCAACGCCTTCCGGCTTCTTGGGATGGGCAAAGGCTTCATAGTTACCGCTGGAATAATACATAAGTTCGTCCTCCTTCAATCAGACGCAGTGGAGAAAAATTGTTGTTCATCCGAAGCGCGCTTCATCTCGCTTCGTGCCTGTATGATACCCCGATTTTCCCCGGAATACAATAAACAAACCGCAGCCGGTGTAAAAAAACCTGACACAAACGGCAGTTTGATAAAGACGCCGCCGTGCAATTCGGCGGCGCGTCTGGCGATGTCTTTTCCGCCATCTGCGGTATGCAAATTCCTCAATGTACCGCCAATAAACCTTCGAAATTTGCATTTGCATCTGACGAAAAATCCATACGTTAGCCGACCACCTCATTTGTGCGGTGTTACCTTAGAATTGTACTGCATCATTTTTCCTGAGCAAAACTGTATGCCAGTTCGATCCAATCAAATAATTTCTCGTCCAAATCGGATGGACTGCTGATGACAAAATGTGTTGTCCACCGTCCCGGATACGGCTCGGTTTTTGCCGCCACCCGGTCAGATTCCAGCGGTGCGGACAGCCCCAGCGTCAGCACAAAATAGTCTTCGGGCAGTTCTGATTTCTTTTTTACCTTCAAGAAGGACACACAGGCATAATGGTGGCGATTGCAGTATGAAATTTGGGATTTTTGCACTTTGATTCGGCTTTCAGGGAATCTGGCAAGCAGCTTTTCCTGAAAGCACTCATACAGCGGATAGACAGCTTGATGCCGGTCAAAGAAAAAAGAGTATCTTGTAGCGTTGTGTCCATTCTGTGCCCCTCCGCAAAATTACTGTTTAATACTATTTCCAAATTCACCTGCGCCATCTGCTCGCACCTTTTCCGCACTTGCGTCCGCTCATTCCACTTAGCGTAGCGCTGCTACGCTGCGTTTCATTCGCG